>Ga0156279_138_pt1 | contig 94590 bp, 87 predicted proteins | sample RifCSPlowO2_12_FD_107928 | JGI IMG/M metagenome (GOLD analysis project Ga0156279, IMG submission 107928) | Acidobacteria bacterium RIFCSPLOWO2_12_FULL_68_19 | reverse complement strand
CCGAGGCGGCAGCGAGCCCCTCAATCGGAGACCGATGCGTCCATTCACCTCGGATGTTGTCGTCGCTGGTACCGCCTGGACAGGGTGCGGTGGACCAGCCCCTCAGCGCCGAGCTCCCCGAGCACGCGGACGCAGACGTCCTCTCGAACTCCGAACAGGCGTACGGCCTGCGCCAGGGTCAGCGCCAGGCCTGGCATTTCGTTGAACTCGGAGCGCACGCGTTGCCGAAGGCGCTCCCGCGTGGTGGGATCGCGACGCTCGTGCAGCGGCGGGGCAGTGGCGCACGTCGCTGCGGAATGGATTCCGGGCACCGAGCGAATGCGATGTGCGATGGCCATGGTCCCTTAGTACGGCGTGCCGTCCCAGGCCACGGAGATTTCCAGTTGTCGAGAAGGCTGCACGTCGTATGCCACGGGAAATTCGGCCCTTCGTTCGCCGCTTCGATTGCGTGGCGATGGCGGGGGGCGGGCTCCCGGGGAAATGACCGCGTCGTGCGTGTGTTTTTCCTGGCGTCCGATCCACGTTGTCGCTCCTTCGCGCGCCATCCCTGGTCGCGTGTCGTCATTCCACCGCACGGCAGGAGAACGACCGGGTGCCGCTCCAGGAGGCCGGATCTGCTGCGAAAGCTTTGGCCCATAATAGGCACGCCTGTGGCCGCTCGGGTCGGTCCGGACGGCGTCGGTTCAGGGCGGAGGGAATCATGACAACGCGACTCTGGCTGTCAGTGAGCCTCGCGGCGCTCATGGCAGTGTCGGCTCCGGCGCAGGATGCGCGGAGCGTCCTGCAGGCCGCGGCGAAGGCAATGGGCGTCGAGAACATGCGGTCCATCCAGTACACCGGCACCGGCTGGCAGGGGATGGTCGGCCAGAACTTCGCGCCCGATCAGGACTGGCCGCGGGTCGACCTGACGAGCTACACCCGGACGATCGACTTCGACACGATGTCCTCGCGCGAGGAATACGTCAGGGCGCAGGGGGACAACCCGCCGCGCGGGGGCGGCGCCGGTTTTCCCTTCCTGACGCCGCAGAAGGTCGTCACCTTCGTCAGCGGCAACTTCGCGTGGACCCTGAACGCCCAGGGCCAGGCGGTGCCGCAGCCGACTGCCGCCGAGATGCGTCAGATCGAGATCCTGACCACCCCGTACGGCTTCCTCAAGGGGGCGATGGCGCCAGGCGCGAACCCGACGATGGTCGCACGCCGGGAGTACGGTGAGCGGGTGACCATCGTCTCGTTCGTGGCCCTCGGCAAGTACCGCATCAACGGCACCATCAACGTCAAGAGCATGGTCCAGCGCGTGCAGACGTGGGTGCCCAGTCCTGTCGTCGGCGATCTGTACCTCGAGAACGTCTACACGAACTACCGGGCCGTCAACGGCGTGCAGGTGCCGCGCTTTCACCAGCATCAGGATTTCGACGACGGCGGGCACCAGCCGAACGTGAGCGGCGGAGACCACGCATTCGGCCTCGAGACGATTTCCGAGGTGCGGCTGAACGTGCCGAACGCGACGGCGGCGGTGCCCGATGTCGTCCGGACCGCGAAGCCCGAACCGGTGCGCGTCCAGACGCAGAAGCTGGGCGAGGGTCTCTATCTGCTGGCCGGCGGCAGCCACAACAGCGTGGCGGTCGAGTTCAGCGACCACGTCGTCGTGATCGAGGCGCCGCTCAACGAGGAGCGGTCACTGGCGGCGATCGGTGAAGTGAACAGGCTCATGCCGAACAAACCGATCCGCTTCGTCGTCAATACGCATCACCACTGGGATCACCTGGGCGGCATTCGCACATACGTCCACGAGGGCGCGACCGTGGTGACGCACGAGGGCAACCGCCCGTACTACCAGGAAGTGCTGCGGGCGCGACCGTGGCTTCTCGAGCCCGATCGGTACTCGCTCTACCCGCCGGAGGAGTGGTCGGAAGGGTACATCTTCGAGACCGTGCGCGAGAAATACGTGCTGACAGACGGGGTGCGCACCGTGGAGCTGTACAACGTGCAGGGGCTCCCGCATGCGGGAGGGATGCTCATCGCCTACATCCCGCGCGAGAAGGTCGTGGTGCAGGCCGACCTCTACAACCCGGCTGCGGCGGCGCCCAACGCCAACAACCGCGCGCTCCAGCGGAACCTCGAGCGGCTGAAGCTCGACGTGGCGACACTCGTCGGGATTCACGGCAATCCCGCGCCGCTGTCGCAGTTCCTGCAGTTGGTGAACAAGACGAACTGACCCGGAACGGGCGGGGCAGCCACCCTCCGCCCGTCGACCCGCCCCGGACGCGGGCGCCGCCGCCGGCGCACGGGCGCTCGCCGATCGGTCTCGGTCGATGGCGTCCGCCAACAACCCGCTCGCGCGCTCAGGACGTGAGCTGCAGGGCGTGCGCGAGCGCGTCTTTCAGCGCGGCGCGCTTCTGGTCCGAGAGGGTCGAGACGAATCCGGTCAGCTTCCTCTTGAACATCAATGTCAGGAAATCGCAGCGGATCGAGCTCGGGCGGGGAACGCCGTCGGCGGCATCAATGGCGACCTCCGTGCGGAGGCCGAGCACCTCTCCGTACACGGGGGCGCACACAACCGTGGAGATGTCCTCGTTCCCGGCAATGAAGTCCCGCGACACGATCACATAGAAGCCCGGCTTGTGGCCGCGTTCGGCCACCGCGTCCCGTGTGCGGTAGATCTCGCCCCACTTCACGGTTTCGCCTGCTGGCGTACGAGCGCGGCGGCCTGCCGCGCCAACCTGCCTCGATGACGACGAACGATGGCCGCCTCGCGCTCCTCGTCGAGCTGGCGCTCGAGACGCGACACGTAGTCGCGAACCGCGGTGCGGATGATCCGCGAGCGGTTGAGACCGCGCCCGCCACCGGGCCGAGCGACACGATCGAGACGCTCGAGGATGTCCTCATCGATGGTAATAGCAATAGTCTTCATATTACGGATTGTAATATGGCCTGGCAGATGGGGCCAGGGCGGCGGCAAGCCCGATGACGTGTCCGGGGGTGGACTCTCGCACCCCCGGACACAGGTACGGGTTACCTCGCCAGCGGACCGGGACGGAGCTGGAACTTCACCACCTTGCTGGTCGTCCCGCGGCCGGTTTCCATGTGGAACGGCGCCCGCGTGCTGACCGTCGTCCAGAGCCCGCGCCCTTTCCAGCCGGCGTTCGGATCGTCGATGCGGCCGTCGAGCCACTTGGTGTAGTAGCCGGTGGGATACGGCACGCGCAGCACGACCCACGTGCCGTCCTTCAGCACGAGCAGTCCTTCCGCGGCGTTCCCGGTGTTGATCGGCACGTTGCGCCCGAGGCCGAGGGTGTCGAACTGATCGACCCACGTGAAGTAGCTCGCCTCGACGCTGCCCGAATCGGTCACGCCCGTGAAGTGGGGCAGCGGTTCCGGATAGAGCGTCCACCCCTCAGGGCAGTGCTGGCCGGTCGTCGCCGCCGGTCCGGTGAGCGCCCCTTTGCACTTGCGGCGGTCGAAACTGGCCAGATGGCCGCTGGCGAGCGCGAGCCAGGCGACGCCGTCGCGATCGACGTCGAAGCCGCGCGGCGAGTACCCTTCGACCTTGGCGTTCGGGTTGTTGAACGGCGGCTGGTACATCTCCGCGAGCGCCGTCTCCGGCGGGTTCGAGCCGGGGGTGAGGCGTACAACCGCGCCGGGCATTCCCAGCATGGAGCCCCAGACCGAGCCGTCCGGCGCCGGTGACACGCCGTAGAACGCGCCGCCAATCCGCTTGTCCTTGGTGGGATCGGTCGGCTGGTCCGGCTCCACGTACGCGTCGCGCCGCCCGTTGCCGTTGGCGTCCATGATGAGCGCGGTCCACCCCTGCGACTTCATCTCGTCGCCGGTCTCGTCGAACAGCTTCGTATTCAGCCACCCGACGACCTGGCCGCCGCCGCTCGTCCAGAGCGTGCGGTTCCGGTCTTCGGCGAACATCAGGTGGTGCGTTCCGAAGCACGTGCTGATGTGCGTCAGCTTCTGGGTCCGTGGGTCGTAGACGGCGAGGTGCCGTCCGGCGTTGTTGAGCGGAAACGCCTTCGCCGACGGATGCGTCGAACCCTCGCGACAGGAGTCGGGGTTGGCCGGCGGCCGAATGGCCGACGTAATCCAGACGCGCCCCAGCTCGTCCATCATCGGGTTGTGGACGTTGTTCCGGCTCGTCCAGACCACTTCCTCGCCCCAGTACGGAGAGGGCTGCGGCATCTTCGGCGCCGAGGCGGGCGGCGTGTTCGGATCGCGCACCGTCAGCTTCACCTGGCTCGGTCGATGGGACATCGGATCGAGCACGGGCAGGTAGTCGGCGCTCACCTCGAGGGAGCCGTACACCGGACCGTTCGCGTTGAGACGCGGGTTCCGGCGATCGGTCGACACGAGATCGTGGAGATACGCCTTGGGGTCGGCCCAGTCCCACTGCGTGATGACGACGTTGCGTTCGAGGCCCTGCGGTCGCGGGGGCGCGGGCGGCACCTCGCCGGCGGCGACGCGATCGGTCCAGTCGGCGAACATGGCGAACGCGCGCCGGCGCCCCATCTGCTCGATGCCGTTGAGCATCTGGCTGCCCGCCTGTCCGGATTGCACGCGGCGCTCCCAGGCGGCGGCCGACGAGCCGAATTTCCCGAGCGACGCGGGCAGCTCGCGGGTCCCCTTGGTGCCGAGCTGATGACACGCCGTGCAGTTGCCCGACTTCATCATCCGGAGCCAGTCGGCCTGGCTCTTGACGTTCGGCGAGATGCCGTTGCCGTCGGGGCCCGTGCCTGGGAACTCACTCTTGTCCGGCACGCGCGCCAGGGAGTACCAGTAGCCGGCCGGGTAGTACTCCGCGGCCGCGCGCGGGTTCGGCGCCGGCACCGCCCGCAGGTTCAGCAGGCGACCGGGCGCCGTCTGCACCTTCGGTGAATCGACGAGCCCGTAGCCGCGCACCCAGACGTTGTAGGTCGCTTTCGGCAGATCGGGCACGAGGAAGCGTCCCTGGTCGTCGGTGACGACCGTCCGGCTGAAGCGTGTCGCCAGGTCGGCGGTTTCGGCAATCACCCAGACCCCCGCCTCCGGTCCGCGCGGCCCGCTGACCATGCCGCCAATGTCGTCAGTGTCGATGGAAACCGCCGCGCCGGTCTGAAGGGCGCTCGTGCCAACCGGGGCGGCGACCCAGAAGATCCCGAGGCAGACCGCCGCGAGCGCCACGGTCAGGGCTCTGTTCCTCATACGTTCGACCTCCTCCGTAGCGGCGACGATACGACCGGACGGCCGTTTGGTCAAGGCGGAAAGCGCGCGCTGTCAAGACGAAGACGAGCCGCAGAACTCAAGTCTCTACGTCTTCGCCGTGCGTGGGCCGGCTGGGATCGGAGGCTGGTCTACCGGCCGACGAAGGTCGCCCGGCCCTTGAAGACCTCCTCGATGGCCGCCTGGGCGCACTTCTCGCCGCTCTCGCTCGAGACGCCCATGGCGCCGATCACCTGTCCGTCCAGGACGATCGGCAGGGCGCCGGGCTGCGGGAAGTCGTTCATGAAGGTCGGCGCCAGATTCTCGCCGCTCCGAACGATCCGGTTCGTTTCCGACGTCGGCCGGCGCCACCTGAGCGCCGACTTGGCCTTGAGCAGCGCGGTGTCGATCGCGTTGGCGGCCGCCCCCTCCATGGCGTGAGACTCGATGACGTGGCCGCCCCAGTCGAGGATCGCCATGGCGACGGTGGTCTCGTTCCGCTCGGCCCAGGCGCTGCAGGCGTCGGCCAGGGCGCGGGCGCCGGCGCTCGAGATGACCTTGATATCCCTGGTCAGCTTGACCTCCCCGCGCGTCTGGGCCGCCGAGAGCGGTGCCGCCAGCGGGGCAGCTACCAGAACGAGGAGCAACAGCAGAGAGTGGGTGCGCATCAGCGTCTCCTTCTGTGCGAACTGGGCCGGTTGGTGGCCGGATCATACCTTGACACGCTCCGGTTTCGGCGGTATCCCTAACGCCATGAGAAACCTGGCTCTCGGAGCGGTTGCCGCCGGTCTGCTCGTCGCGCCGGCTCTGCCGGCCGCCGCGCATCATTCCTTTGCGGCCGAGTTCGACGCCAACCGGCCGGTGAGGTTCGAGCGCGCGGTTGTGAAGAGGATGGAGTGGGTGAACCCGCACGTCTGGATCCACATCGAGGTGCCGCTCCCCGGGGGCAAGGCGGAGCAGTGGGCGATCGAGGCGGGTACGCCGAACGTCCTCTTCCGGCGCGGCTTCACCAAGGAAGCGCTCCTTCCAGGCACGGTCATTGTGGTCGACGGCTACCGCGCGAAGGATGGCTCGCGCCGCGCCAACGGGCGCGACATGACGCTCCCAGACGGCCGGACGCTGTTCCTCGGCTCGACCGACATCGGCGCGCCGCCCGGCCGCCGCTGAGTCGGCTACCGGCTACCACCTACCGGCTACCGCCTCGTATTAGTTCTCCGGCGGATTGCCGGAAACCTGGAGCCGGTACAGCTCCTCTTCCGCCGCGGGGACCCTCCGCGTCACGTCGACGACCATCGTTCTGCTTTCCCAGCGCCGGACGAGCGGCTGCCTGCGCAGGTGGCCGAGCGCCGTCTCCTCGGCCATCTCCATGCAGCGGTGCGGAATCAGCCGCGCTTCCGGCTCGAGACGACGGTAGAGCGGCAGCCGGATCGTCCATGGACGCGTGAACACCTTCGGGTCCTCGATGCGCGCCTCGTACCGGATCGCGTCGCGCGTCATCGGCGTGTAGCGCTCGGTGACACGCAGCGCGTCGCTGTGGAAGTTGCCCGCCCGGTCGAACCACGTGTACGGCGTGAACCGCGACACGTCCACGACGAGCGTGTCGCCTTCCCAGCGCCCCACCGAATGCCCCATGAACGCGTCGCCCGGGTACTGCACGACCTCGTCCAGGTGGATGGTCCGCTCGGCGTTCCTGAATTCAAAGGCCATCATGACCTTGGCCGGGCCCTGAATGATCTGGAACTTGTATGGCATGTACATCGCGCGCGGGATGCCCGGCAGGTAGCACCGGATCTCCGGGTCGCGATCGAGCCTGTTAGCGAGGTTCTCGCGCTGCCGGGCCGCGGCCCACGGCTGGTACGGAATCTCGTCGCCGTCGACGACCCCGAGATCGGCCGGGATCCAGCCGGTCGCGCCGAGGGCGACGACAGGCGCGGCCAGCACCGGCACGTCCGGGTAGGCGCCCGGCTGCGCCACCATCGGGCGCGCCTCGTGCGACAGCAGGTCCCAATGCGCCGACGAGTTCGCCTGCCAGATGCCGCTGACGTCGGGGTGCCCCTCGGCCGTGCGCGGAATCTCGCCGGGCGTGCCGGCGCCCTCGGGGCCGCCGGAGCGGGTGCCGAGCAGCACGACGGCGCCGACCACGAGCGCCCCGGCGGCGGCGCTCAACAGGTGGGTGAGTGCGGTTCGCATGAGTGGGTTTCCCGAGCGCGTGCGGCCGGGATGGTAGCACGGACGCGCGCGTGGGTTGACACCGGCCGCGGGGCTCTCTAGTATCCAGTGCGCGTGGGAGGAGACATGAGGTTTCGAGCCGTCGCGCTCGTTCCGGCGACTGTCGCGTCCCTGGTGCTCGCGGCGGTCGCCCTCACCGCGCAGGGGACGTATACGCCGCCGACGACGCCGTGGGGAGAGCCGGACCTGCAGGGCGTCTGGACCGGCGAGACGCTCACGCCCCTCGAGCGGCCCGCGAAATTCGCCGGCAAGCCGGTGCTGACGCCGGAGGAGGCCGACGCGATCGAGCAGGACGTGGCGTCTCGTCCCGGGCGCGACGATCGGTCGCTGCGCGGCACCGAGCGCGATGTCGCCCAGGCCTACAACCAGCACTGGCTGGCGCCGCCGACCCGGCTCGCCGACCGCCGGACCGCGCTCATCGTCGATCCGCCGGACGGGAAGGTTCCGCCGATGACGCCGGAGGCGCGGGCCCGTCTCGCGGCGATGCGGGAATACCTCGAGGCGCTGCTGCAGGGCACCTCGGGCGGGCGGCCGGGGCCGATCTCTCCGCGCCGGAAGGAGCCGCCGCCCCACTACAACATCGCGCGCATGAACCGCGCCGACGGCCCTGAGGACCGGCAGAACACCGAGCGCTGCTTCGGCGCGGCGATGCCGAACCTCGGCGCGACGTACCGGATCGTGCAGTCGCGCGGCGCCGTCGGCATCTACCACGACTCGGGGCAGGGGCAGGGGTTCGTCCGCACGATCCCCGTCGACGGTTCGGCCCATCTGCCGTCGAAGATCCGGCTGCTGCAGGGCGACTCCCGGGGGCGCTGGGAGGGGGCCGCGCTGGTCATCGATACGGCGAACTTCACGCAGAAGATGGACTTCCGCGGCTCCCGGGAGAACCTGCACCTGGTCGAGCGGCTCACGCGGGTATCCGACTCGCGCATCATGTACCGCGTCACGGTCGAAGACCCCACGACGTGGACCAGCCCCTGGACGCTCGAGGTGCCGTGGGAGCGGACGCCGGATCGGCTGAATCAGGCGTACGAATCGACCTGCCACGAAGGCAATTACGGTCTCCTCGGGATGCTCGCCAACACGCGCGCCGCCGAGCGCCTCTACCGCGAAGGCAAGGGACCAAATCCCGAACTGCAGGACAACGCCACTGGAGGAGACAGCGACGGAGACATCGGCCGGTAACGAAGGCCCCAGGCCTTCCTAGACCGGCGGCGACACTCCTGAAACAGGGGCACCTGGTCGAGGGATAGCCCCGGTCATCCCAACGGGGCTTGCGAGAGTCGGAGCCTGACTCAGCCCCCCAGGCCCAGGAAGAGCTCGAGCCCCCGGTCGATGCTCGCAAGTTCTGAAGGCGAGACTTGCCCAAACATCCTGCGGATTCGGCGCTTGTCAATTGAACGAACGTGATCGACCAGCGCAAACGACGGCTTCGCGAGGCCGCTGCTGCTCCCCGGTGCGAGGGCCGGATACAGTGCACCGACACCCGCCGTGCCGGTCACGGGCACGACGGCAATCAGCGGGAACCGCTGATCAGCATTCACGACGGGATCGCTGACAGCCACGCACGGTCGCACGCCTCGTTGCTCGTGGCCCACAGTGGGATCAAGTTCGACGAGAACGACGGTGCCACGTTCGACCGTCACGCGGGCTCCTTGATCCAGCCCTCGCCCTCGACCCAGCGAACGGCAGTGCCGCCGGACGGATCGAGGAGGCCTTCGTCATCCGGCAACTCGGAGGTCCAGTCAGCCAATCCGACGTCAACCGACTGCGTCGTTTCTGGATGGGGACTTCGCACTGACTCGAGGAGCGCAGCGTGACGGCGACGGGTGACCTCACGCTGGACAGCGTCAGCGATGAAGCGGCTCCGGTTCCGCTCGAGCCGATCCACTTCCTCGAGGAGACCCGCAGGCAACGTGATGGTGACTCGATTGATCCCTGGCATAACAACAGTATGACTCACAGTATGATCATACTCAACGGCTCCAGTTCGGAGGGCCATGGTCGCGAAGCTCCGCACCGGAAAGAAAGGACGCGAAACGAGTCGTTTCTGAAGGACCCGAGCTAGCGCGTCGAGGCGGCCGACATTCCTTTGAACGTCAGCTTCTGCAGGCCGTTGCCGGTTGCCGCGATATAGAGATTCCCCTTCGAGTCGACGGCGATCTGGTGGCCCGCGCCGACGAGCCCGGGCACGGCGATGGCGCCGGCGATCGTCAGCGTCTTGCGATCGACAATCGAGATCTCCTTGCCGTTGCCGACGTAGATGAACTGCTGGTCCGGGTCGTGTGACAGCGCCAGGTTGCGCGCAAACGGCGTGTCGGTCTTGACGAGCTGGTTCACGAACGTGCCCTGCGGGGTGAATGCCTGCACGCGGCGGTTCTCGCGGTCGGCGACGTACACCAGCCCGTCCCTCGACACGCGCAGCGCGTGGACGATGTTGAACTGCTGCGGACCCGGACCGGCCGGAAAGGTCTTCGGCGTCATCACCATGCAGTTGTCCTCGTCGGTCGGCGCGTTGCCGAAGGCGCCCCACATCCGCTTGAAGGCGCCGGTGTCGGCGTCGAAGACGACGACGCGGCGGTTGCCGTAGCCGTCGGCGACGAACGCCTCGTTGGTCGCCGGATGGACGAACACGTCGGCCGCGCGGTGCACGTTCCGCGTGTCGGCGTTTCCCTTGCTCTCGCTGGTCCCTCCGATCTGGAGGACGAACTTCCCCTCTTGCGTGAACTTCAGGACCTGGTCGTCGGCCACCGGTCTGAGGTTCTTGATGCCGTTGGTGGGGCAGTTGTTGCCGGTCACCCAGACGAAGCCGCGAGCGTCGATGTGGATCCCATGTTCGCGCTCGGGCCACTGGTAGCCGGGCGCGTCACCGCCCCAGGCCCTGACGAAATTGCCGGCCTGGTCGAACACGATGACCGCCGGCGCCGCCATCTTCGCCGCCGCGGGTTCGAGCAGCGTGCGCGGCCGATGGAGGAGCCAGACATTGTCCCTGGCATCGATGGCGAAGCTCGACGGATCGCCCAGCTTCCACTTGGGCGGCAACGCGGGCCAGGCCTTGTCGACTTCGAAGGTCGGCAGGCTGCGCGTCTGCGCTCCTGTCCCGACCGCGACCAGGACCGTTCCGCCGAGGACGGCCGCGCAAAGGTGCGTGCGAGTCACGGGTCCCTCCCTTGAAACAGCGACACTCTACACCAGGCGTATAATCGGCCGCACGGAATTACCGGGGACGGCCGGAGGCGCCTTCGCCGTATCGAACAGGGAGCGGACATGACTGCCCGTCTGCGCGGTATCGGTCTGGTCGCGGCGCTCACCCTCGCGGCCCAGGGCGTCGCGCCCGCGCAGGAGGCTCGCGCCGGGCTCGACCGCTACGTCGCCTCCCACCAGCGCGCGATCGTGTCTGAGCTGGTCGATCTCATCTCGATTCCCAACACACCCGTCGACGCCGAGAACATGCGCCGCAACGCGCAGCTGCTTCGCGACATGCTGCGCCGGCGCGGCTTCACGACGGAGATCCTCGCCACGGACGCGAATCCGCTGGTCTGGGGCGAGCTCAGGGTGCCCGGCGCCACGCGGACGCTGCTCGTCTGGGCGCACTACGACGGCCAGCCGGTCGATCTGCGGGCGTGGAAGCAGGCGAATCCGTTCGTGCCGGTGCTGCGCACGGGGCGGCTGGAAGAGGGCGGCAAGGACATTCCGAACCTGCGCACGCTCGACACGTTCGATCCGAACTGGCGGCTCTACGGACGGTCCGCCGCCGACGACAAGGCGCCGATCGTCGCGCTGCTGTCGGCGATTGATGCCCTGAAGGCCACCGGCATGGCGCCGTCGTCCAATGTGCGGGTGGTTCTCGATGCCGAGGTCGGGTCGGCGAGCCTGACGGCGGCCATCTCCAAGTATCGCGACAAGCTCACCGGCGACCTCATGATGCTGCTCGAAGGGCCGGCGCATTCGAGCGGCCGGCCGACGATCGCCTTCGGCGTGCGCGGGCTCCTGGCGCTCGACCTCACCGTGTACGGACCGAAGGTCGGCGTGAACAGCGGCAACTACGGCAACTGGGTGCCGAATCCGGCGCTCCGGCTCGCGCGGCTCTTGTCCTCGATGAAAGACGACGAGGGGCGTGTGCTCGTCGAGGGGTTCTACGACGGGGTCGTCCCGCTGACGGCGGAGGAACAGGCGATGCTCGACGCCGTGCCGGACGAGCCTGCCGGTCTCATGAAGCTGCTCGGGATTGCGGCGCCCGAGCGCGCGGACCTCTCGCTGCAGCAGGCGCTGCAGTTGCCCGCCCTCAACATCCGCGGACTGGCGAGTGGCGTCATCGGCGGGGACGCGACGGTGGTCATCCCCGATCGCGCGACGGCGTTCCTGGAAGTGCGCCTCGTGAAGGAGACGCCCGCCACGGCCATGGCCGACAAGCTCCTGGCGCATATCCGCGCGCAGGGCTACCACGTGGTGCACTCCGAGCCCGACGACGAGACCCGCAGTCGATACCCGCGCCTGGCGAAGGTGGTGCTGCGCGGCGGCGCCGGCGACGCGTGGCGGACGCCGCCGCTGGCGCCGGAGGCGCAGCGGGTCACCTCGGCGGTTACGCGCATGCTGGGGGAGGCGCCGGTGCTCATCCGGACCATGGGCCAGCGGATGAGCACGGCGCGGTTCATCGAGGCGATGGGCGCGCCCGCCATCGTGCTGCCGACCGTCAACTTCGACAACAACCAGGCTGCGGAGAACGAGAACCTGCGGCTCGGGCATCTGTTCACGGGCATCCTCACGATCGCCGCGCTGCTGACGATGTGAGACGACACGGGCCACACGGAGACACGGAGAAGCCCTGATTCGAACGCTGTGTCTCTGTGCCTCTGTGGCCCGTTGAAGCGTGTTCTCTGTGGTCTCCCGAGGTGTCAGAAGCGGAAGAGGCGCGTCATCTTCACGACGAGGGCGCGGCTCTGGAGCATGGCCGGCCGCGGGCGGACGATCTCGTGCCCATCGGAGTACACGACGAACAAGTCGCTCCCCGGACGGTACTCCCAGCGAAACCGGACGTTCGAGGACAAGGTGCTGTTGCTCGAGTTGTACTGCACCAACGCGCTCAGCGCCGCGCGCGTGCTCACCGCGTAGGTCACGCGGGATCCGAGCAGGCGGGTGGTGAATCGCCCGACCGGGAGGTCGACCCAGTTGATCGACACGCGTGGCTCGACGGCGAGCTGGGAGGTCACCTCCACGCGGCCGTCGTAGCCGATCTCGCTGCGCGTGCCCCCGTAGAAGCTGCCGCTCGAGCCGTTGATCCGCCCCGTGAACGGCCATTGCGGCGGGACGTAGTACGTGCTCTGGAACCCGTGAAACCGGTACTCACCGGGGGCGATCACGACCCCCGTGGCGATCTCGAACGGCTTCTCGATGAGCTCGTAGTTGCGGGTGTAGTCGCTCCACCAGAAGCCGCCGTTGTTGAACTCGATTCGCGACGAGGCCTGCGTCTCGCGCGATTCCAGCCTCCCGTCGGGATCGGTGATGTAGTCGATGCTGCCCTCGATCGAATACTTCCGGATCGAGCGGCTCGATCGCGGCCGCGGGCTGAAGCGGCCCTGCCCGTAGCTGCGCCGGAACGCTTCGCGGCGGAGGAATCCGACCTCGGGGTTGAACCCCTCGCCCACGGTGAGGTGTTCGAGGTTCATTCCGTAGCGGTCCCCGGCGTACGCGAACTGCCCCAGATAGCTGGCCTCGCCGCCGCGGCGTCCTGGCGTCCGACTGCGCGCGTAATAGCTGTTGAGCGTGACGTTCTCGTAGAAGGCGAGCGCCGCGTCGACGCCGACCACCTGGTTGGCGTCGCTGGTCGAGGCGCCCGGCGACCTGTGGGTCCCGATGACGCCGATGGCGCTGCGCCGCAGGATGTCTCGGCGTATCCGCACGACCGAGAAGTTCGTGGCGGCCGCGCCGGCCAGGTCTGATTCCTGTGTCTGGATGTTGAGCGCGCCGATGGCGTACGGACCGGTGCGCCCGGTGACCCTGCCGCCGGCCAGGATCGGAACCTTGTGGCCGTCACTCAAGCCGACGCGGCGGCTGAAGAACACCACCGGCACGAGCGTCGTCGCCGCTCCGGAGAACGTGCTCTCCCGGCTCGGACCGAACTGGAAGATCCCCTGGCCTTCCAGGAAGAAGTCGCGCTTCTCGGGGAAGAAGAGGTTGAAGCGCGTGAGGTTCACCTGCTGCTCGTCCTCCTCCACCTGCGCGAAGTCGGTGTTGTAGGTGAAGTCGGCCGTCAGGCCCCGGGTCAGTCCGTACTTGACGTCGACGCCCGCGTCGCCGCTCACGTCGTTCGAGATGATGGGAGTGGCCTGGCGGTTGGTCGTCACGGCGGAGATCGCATACGGCTTGATCTCGAGGTTGCGGCCCGACGGCGGCACATCGAGGCCCACGAGCGTGGCCGCCGACGACAGCTTGTTGATCCCCCGCCCGCCGTAGGACGCGGGGACGCCAGACAGGAACGACCGCTCGTTCTTCCAGCGCACCATGCGCTGCATGTTGAGGCCCCACACCTGCGAGCCGCTCGCCCTGTACCGGAGCGACTTGAACGGGATGGCGAGCTCCGCGCTCCAGCCGTCCTCGGTGCGCACGGCCCTGACATCCCACACGGTATTCCAGTCGGTGTTGGTGGTCCGTTCATCGCCGATTTCCTGGTCGCGCAGGGCGCCCAGGGCATTGGTTTGAAAGGACAGACCGCTCCGGCGGTCGTAGAAGGTGTCGATGACCACCTGAATGTTGTCGTTCTGAAACAGGTTGCCGTCGCGGCGCATCTCGTTCGCGATGATGCGGTCGGGCTGACTGTCGAGGCAGCGCACCGCGAGATAGAGGGTCGTGTCGTCGAAGAAAATCCAGAGCTCGGTGCGTTCGGTGGCCGGTTCTCCTTCGTGCGGCTCCTGCTGGATGAAATCGCTGATGGCCCGGACCTGCGAGTACACCGGATCGCGCAGCAGGCCGTCGACGACGATCGGCTCGGCCAGGCGCACCGCGCGGACGGTCACGCGACCCTCGGCATCGCGCGCCACCACCTCGGGAGCGTCGGGGGGCGCCGGTCCATCGATGACGACAGGATCCTGGGCCGTCGCGGGCGCGGCGACGACGAGCGCCGACAGGCAGAGCGGCACCAGGAAGGCGACGGTGCGTCGTCCGAGGCGGCGCATGAGGAAGCCGGCTGCCGTCCGTTCCCCACGGCTCCTGGGGGAGCGTGGGGAACGGACAGTGGGCAATGGAGGTCGGTGCCGGGCGGCGCCTACTGCGTGGCTGTCGCGAGCGGCGCCGGTGCGATGTTGGCCTGATCGACCGGGCCGGTCTTCACGGTCGGTTTCGTCCAGCGGATGACGCCGCGGACGTTGTCACTCTGCGTGCCGGCGCGCGACAGCGTCAGCGCGTACGTCTGGTGATCCTTCGGCGCAAGCCGGTTCAACTGCCAGACGGCGACGCTCGCCTTGAGGCCCGCGTCCTGGCGTACGCCCTGGTAGTTCCCGCCCGTCGTCTTGACGACCGTGGCGCCGGCGGGCACCACGAGATTGATCGTCAGATCCTCGGCGGTCAGCCCGCGGTTCTGCAGTCCGATGTTCTCGACGTTCAGCGTGTAGGTCACGCCGTCGGCGCCGGAGACGCCCGTGCTCAGCCGCCCCACCACGTCGGGACGGAAGCCGATGTCCTTCGCCCAGTCGAAGACTTCCTGCAGCACCGCCTCGGGCAGCCGCGCCCGCGAGTAGGTGCCCATGCGCACGCGCACCGCCGGCTGCTCGCCGAGCGTCTTCCAGTGGGCGGGCATCACCTTGGCGTGGTCGTACACCATGCTCTGGAACCACCGGTAATCCGCACCCACGGCGCCCGCGTTGGCGCGCGGTCCGTTGAGCGCCGGACCGTGGCACTGGGCGCAGCCGATCGTCGCCAGAGCGGCTTCCTGACCGCGGGGAGCCCCCTGAGGCACGTCGAACCGCCACGGCCCCGGCTTGTCGACCGCCGGGAGGTTCGAGAAGTACGCGACCAGATCCGCGACCTCGGAGTCGCTGACCTGGGACTCGATGTAGGCCGGCATGATTCCCCACGGCTGACGGATCGCCTGGCGGAACTGCGCGACCGTCAGCCGGCGCCCGGCGAGATCGGGTCCGAATGCGCCTTCTCCGTTCTGGCCGTGGCAATTGCGGCACTGGGTCGCCGGCCCATCCCAGAGCGCCTTGCCCGCCTGCGCGTTGCCGGCCTGCGCAGCGGCGCTGCCCAGACCGAGCGGGAGGAGAAGGAGCGCGAACAGCAATGTGCGCATGAAAGTGCCCTCCTGGACTGGACGCCTCGCGTCGACCCGATCGGCCGTGCGCCGGCGCCCGGCGAAACTGCGCCTACTCTACACGAATCTCGGCGGGACGGCGCGAAAACGTTCTGCCGGCGGCCGGCTGGAACCCCGATCGAACGCTCGAGGCGTAGGTGGCGGCGCGCCAGGCGCTGCCAGGACCCATGCGACAGGCGTGGAGACGGGGACCCGCAGCACGAGCGGCGCAAGAGACGAGAAGATCGGCGTGGGCGCCTCTTCGAGGACCCGGACGAGCGGCGCGGCGGGGAGCACCTGGGCGTGGGATCAGTGCACCACCTCGCCGTCGACGACCTCGTCCAGCAGCTCGAGGTGCGGAATCTCCAGGGCGCGGACGGCTTCGATGGCCAGTGCGAAGGTGTGATCCAGGCTGGGGTCGCTCTGCGAGCCGCGCAGCCGCTGGCGGGCGGCGCGCAGCGCGCGCAGCACCTGGGCCCGATCGAACCGCTGTCCCTGGCAGTGGTCGCAAAAGCTCATCGTGGTTGTTGCCTCCCTTCGTCGATCTCATGTTAACGGATGCGACAACTTACCATGAGCCCCGCCGTGAGTTACCATCTGCCCCGGGAGCGTAGCATGGGTCACACGCGTATCGGAGCGCTCGCCGTAGCCGCAGCGGTCCTCGCCGCGGCGCCCGCGCCCGCAGTCCGCGCCCAGCGCGAGGCGGCACCGGTCACGATCGACAACGACGACATCGGCGGCGTGGTGACGGGTGGCGCCGGCCCCGAGGCGGGGGTCTGGGTGATCGCCGAAACCACGGATCTGCCGACGAGAGTTGCGAAGATTGTGGTCACCGACGACCGGGGCCGGTATCTGGTGCCCGATGTGCCGCCCGGCAGGTACAGCGTCTGGGTGCGCGGGTACGGGCTGGTCGATTCACCCCGGGTGGAGACGAGCCCCGGCCGGATCGTCAATCTCACGGCGACGCCGGCGCCCACGCCGGCGGCCGCAGCCGAGTACTACCCTGCGCTGTACTGGTTCTCGCTCATGCGGGTGCCGCCGAAGACCGAGTTCCCCCTGGGACCGGTGCCGGCGCAGGGCGCGTGGCTGAATACCATCAAGGCCGGCGCCTGCCAATCGTGCCACGCCCTCGGCACCAAGGGCATGCGCACTGTTGCGAAGGAGTTCGGGGCGTCGGGCGACTCCCTCGACGCGTGGACGCGCCGGCTGCAGTCTGGCGGTGCGCGCGCGCTGATGGCGCGCGACATCGGCCGGCTCGACGGCCCGCGCGCGCTCGCGCTGTTCGCCGACTGGACCGACCGCATCGCAGCGGGCGAGCTGCCGGTCGCCCATCCCGAGCGCCCGCGCGGAATCGAGCGGAATGTCGTGATCACGCTGTGGGACTGGAGCCGGCCCACGGCGTACCTGCACGACGCTGTTTCAACCGACCGGAGGAACCCGCGGGTCAACGCCCGCGGAAAGGTCTACGCCTCGGCGGAGGACAGCACCGACCTGCTGCCTGTGCTCGACCCGAACACCCACACGGTCGCCGAGATCATGCATCCGGTTCGCGACCCCCAGACGCCCTCGTCTCGGAGCAATCCATTCGGCCCGTCGGCGTACTGGGGCGCCGAGCCAATCTGGGACAGCCGGACGCTGGCGCACAACCCGATGATGGACGAGCGCGGACGCGTGTGGTTCACCGCGCGGGTGCGGCCCGCCGACAACCCGGCCTACTGCGCCCAGGGGCACCCCTCGGCAAAGGCGGTGGCGCTGCGGCAGTCGAACCGCCATCTGTCGATGTTCGATCCGGCGACCGGCCGATTCACGCTGCTGAGCACCTGCTTCGCCACGCACCATCTGAACTTCGCGCAGGACCGCGACCAGACGCTGTGGCTGAGCGGCGGCCTCGACGGCCCAGGCGTGATCGGCTGGCTGAACCGCCGGCTGTTCGAGCAGACGGGCGACGAGGCGCAAGCGCAGGGATGGACGCCGTTCGTGCTCGATACGAGCGGCAACGGCCGCCGTGACGGCTATGTGGAACCAAACGAGCCGGCAGATCCGGCCAAGGACACGCGCATCGTTGTGACGACCTATGCGGTGGCGGTCAGCCCGGCAGACGGCGCCGTCTGGGGCACCGTTGTCGGGTACCCTGGGGCGATCGTGCGCGTGCAGCCCGGGACCAACCCGGCGGATACCGCGCTGGCGGAGATCTATCAGCCGCCGCCGCCGGCGTTCGGCCCGCGCGGCGGCGATGTCGACAGCGCCGGCGTGTACTGGGTATCGCTCTCGAGCGGCCACCTGGGGCGCTTCGATCGCCGGCGATGCAGGACGCTCAACGGTCCGACCGCCACCGGCGCGCACTGCCCGGAAGGGTGGACGCTCCACCAGCTGCCGGGACCGCAACTGCGCGACGTGCCCGACCCGGGGAGCGCCGAGGCGAGCTACTACACGTGGGTGGACTGGTTCGATACGTTCGGCATGGGCAGGAACGTGCCGATTGCGATGGGCAACCTGAGCGATGCGCTGCTGGCGGTCGTCGACGACCGGATCGTGACGCTGCGCATTCCGTACCCGAGCGGCTTCTTTCCGAAGAACGTCGATGGCCGTATCGACGACCCGAACGGCGGCTGGAAGGGGAGGGCGCTCTGGTCGACCTCCGGCACGCGGACGATGTTCCACCTCGAAGGGGGCACGGCGAATCGGCCCAAGGCCGCGCGGTTCCAGCTTCGTCCGCACCCGCTGGCGCGTTGACGGTCGGCGAAGGGAGAAGGTCGATGACTCGAACGATGGCGACGCTGATCGGTGCCGGCCTTCTCTGCGGCGTGCCGGCCGCGGCCGCGGCCAGGCAGTCCGGTCCGGATAGAGCGGAGGCGTACAAGCAGGAAGCGGTCGCCGGCGTCGAGGGCATGGCGAAGATGGTCCAGGAGATGGTCGACTCGGTGTTCAGCTTCGCCGAGCTGGCGCACCAGGAGTTCGAGACCTCGCGCTATCTCACGGGCATTCTCGAGCGCAACGGCTTCACCGTGCGGCGCGGAGTGGCCGGCATGCCGACGGCGTGGGTGGCGACGTGGGGCGCCGGGCGCCCGGTCATCGCGCTTGGCTCCGACGTCGACGGCATCCCACAGGCGTCGCAGAAGCCGGGCATCCCCTACCGCGACCCGCTGATCGCCGGTGCGCCGGGCCATGGTGAAGGGCACAACAGCGGCGTTCCGCTGAATATCGTGGCCGCCCTGGCCGTGAAGCGGATCATGGAGCGCGACCGACTGCCCGGCACGCTCGTGCTCTGGCCAGGGATCGCCGAGGAGCTGCTGGCGGCCAAGGCGTGGCTCGTGCGCGAGGGCGTGTTCCGGGACGTCGACGTCTGCCTGTTCGTCCACGTCGACAGCAACCTGAAGGTGTCGTGGGGATCCGGACCCGGCAACGGCCTCGTCTCGATCGAGTACGCCTTCGAGGGCGAGACCGCGCACAGCGCGGGCGCGCCGTGGCGCGGCCGGAGCGCCCTCGACGCGGTGGAGCTGATGAACGCCGGCTGGAACTACCGGCGCGAGCACCTGCGCCTGCAGCAGCGGTCGCACTACGTCATCACCGACGGCGGCGACCAGCCGAACGTGGTGCCGAGCCGCGCCACGGTGTGGTACTTCTTCCGCGAGACCGAGTATCCGCGCATCAAGCAGATGTGGGAGCTCGGGAACCGGATGGCCCAGGGCGCGGCGCTCATGACCGACACGACGTGGACCTCGCGCATCATCGGCGCCGCGTGGCCCCAGCACTTCAACAAGCCGGTCGCCGAGGCGATGTTCGCCAATATCCAGCGCGTCGGTCTGCCGCGGTGGTCCCAAGACGATCAGGCATTTGCCCGGACCGTGCAGAAGGAGGTCGGGGCGCCGGATGCCGACGGGCTCGACGTCGAGCTGGAGAAGCTCGAAGAGCCGATCCCGGACGACGAGAAGCGCGGCGGCGGATCCGATGACATCGGTGACGTCTCGTGGACCGTGCCGACCGTGTCGCTCCGCTTCCCGTCGAACATTCCTGGCCTGCCCGGGCACAACTGGGCCAACGCCATTGCCATGGCGACGCCCGTCGCGCACAAAGGGGTCGTGGCCGGCGCGAAGGTGCAGGCGATGACGATCGTCGACCTGCTGACCGGGCCGCAGCTCGTCAAGGACGCGTGGAACTACTTCACCAACGTGCAGACGAAAGGGACGCAGTACACGCCGTTCATCGCCGCCGACACGCCGGCGCCGACCTGGCTGAACAGGGACACGATGGAGCGATGGCGGCCGGAATTGAAGAAGTTCTATTACGACCCGGCGCGATTCCCGACGTATCTCGAGCAGCTCGGGATCGCGTACCCGACGCTCGGCAAGCCCGACGCGCCGCGGTAGTGTCTCGACCCGGTCTCCACACCGCGCGCCGGACCGCGCGGATCGATGCGCGATCGATGCGCGTTTGACACCGGGGTGGCGGAAGGCGTAGGGTCGAAGACGCCTAATCTCCGCGTCACGCGCGGGGAGCGGGGGACCCACAGAAGGCGAGACCTTCAGGGGCGCATTGGCGCGTTGCCGCCATAGGACACTTCCGAGTCCGAGCCCGTCAGCTAACCCCGTCGGCGTGTGACGGAAGCGCACCGCCTGGCATGGGGTGCGGCTTCTTGCCGAGGCCGACCCATGTCAGCCGCGTCATCGCACCCAGCATCGACCCCGCGCGGGCGGTATCTGGCCACGCTGAGCCTCGTGGCGCTCGGCGTCGTCTACGGCGATATCGGCACGAGCCCGCTCTACGCGCTTCGCGAGTGCTTTCACGGGCCGCACGCCGTCGCGCCGACCCACGACCATGTGCTCGGCGTGCTGTCGCTCGTGTTCTGGGCGCTCGTCATCGTCATTTCGATCAAGTACCTCGCGGTGGTGCTGCACGCGGACAACCAGGGTGAAGGCGGCATCCTGTCGCTGACGGCGCTCTCGACGCCGATCAGGCCGACGGGCCGGCAGGAGCGCGCGGCGCTCGTGCTGGTCGGCATCTTCGGGGCGGCACTGCTGTACGGCGACGGCCTCATCACGCCGGCGATCTCGGTGCTCGGCGCGATGGAAGGATTGAGCGTGGCCGAGCCGGTGCTGCAGCCGTACGTCGTGCCGCTCACGATTGTCATTCTCGTGGCGCTCTTCCTGTTCCAGCGCCGCGGCACGGCGGGCGTCGGCACGGTGTTCGGGCCAGTCACGCTGCTCTGGTTCGTCGTCCTGGCGCTGTTGGGGGGGCTGCAGATCGTTCGGGAGCCGGCCGTGCTCGCCGCCGTCAATCCGATGTACGCCGTCCGATTCTTCCTCGACACCGGCTGGACCGGGTACCTCGTGCTCGGATCCGTGTTCCTCGTGGTCACGGGCGGCGAGGCGCTCTATGCCGACATGGGGCACTTCGGCACGCGCCCGATACGGATCGACTGGTTCCTGGTCGTGCTGCCGGCGCTGCTGGTGAACTACTTCGGCCAGGGCGCGCTGCTGCTCGAGACGCCGGCGGCGGCGGCGAACCCGTTCTACCTGCTGGCGCCGGGGTGGGCGGTCGTGCCGTTGATCGTGCTGGCGGTGGCGGCGGCGGTCATCGCGTCGCAGGCGGTGATTTCCGGCGCGTACTCGCTCACGATGCAGGCCGTACAGCTCGGCTTCAGCCCGCGCATGCGCATCGACCACACGTCGGGACACCACTTCGGCCAGATCTACGTCGGCGCGATCAACTGGGCGCTGATGGCCGGCTGCATTCTGCTCGTGCTGGGATTCCGGACGTCGAGCAACCTGGCCGCGGCCTACGGCGTCGCCGTCACCTCCACGATGGTCATCACGACGGCGCTGCTCTACGTGGTGGCGCGCGACCGCTGGCGCTGGCGCATGCTGCCGGCCGCCGCGGTCATGCTCGTGTTCCTGCTGGTCGACCTCGCCTTCTTCGGCGCCAACATCATCAAGGTGGCGCAGGGCGGCTGGCTGCCGCTGGTGCTCGGGGCGGCGGTGTTCGTCGTGATGACGACGTGGAAGAGCGGCCGGCGAACGCTGGCCGAGCGGATCCAGGCGGAGGCGAGGCCGCTCGACGAGTTCCTTGGAGAGATTCGGCAGCAGGCGGTGACGCGTGTCCCGGGAACCGCCGTCTTCATGAACGGGACGGCGTCGAGGACGCCGCCGGCGCTGCGGCACAACCTGGCGCACAACAAGGTGCTGCACGAGCGAGTGGTGTTCGTCACCGTGAAGACGCAGCAGGTGCCGCACGTTCCGGCGAACCAGCGCCTGGAGGTCGACGATCTGGGCGACGGGGTGTACCGCGTGAAGATGTACTACGGTTTCATGGAGGAGCCCGACGTTCCGCGGGCCCTCCAGGGCGCGGCGGCGCGGCTGGGCCCGCTCGACCCGGCGGGGATGACGTATTTCCTGGGCCGCGAGACCATTATCGCCACCCGCCGTCCGGGGATGTCGGAGTGGCGGGAGCGGCTGTTTGCGCTCATGGCGCGGAACGCGACGACGGCGACGGCGTACTTCGGCATTCCGGCCGGCCGGGTGGTCGAGCTCGGCGAGCAGATCGAGATCTGATCGGCGCAGGCCCGAGCAACGATTGTGCCGCGCATCTCAGCGCCGCGCGTCGTCTGACGTCTGGGCGTCTGACGGGTCCGCGCGCCATCCCGCGTCGCCGCCATTGGACAAGCGCCACACGGCGAGGACGCACGGGCGCGTCAGGGACCACGGTAGTAGACGGTGATGTCGGCGCAGTCTCGCAGGAGATCCACGTCGCCGATCTCATAGCGCTCGACCGGCAAGTGCGTCCGCTTCCGGAGGTCCTCGAGGAGGTCGGCGGACGACCCTGAACCGAGCAGCTCGAGTCGGTCGTAGAGTACGCGGCGCGACATTTCCCGTCCTGAGGACGGCACATTTTCCAGAGACCACACGGCAGCGACGATCACGCCGTTGACGAGCACCAGCTCGGCCAGGCTGATGCCGCCGTTGGCGAGGGCATTGAGCAGCGCGATTCCGATCACGACGAACAGGTAGGTGAGGTCACGGACGCGAATGGCTTCGGTCCGGTACCGCAGGATCCCGAAGACTGCGAACAGCCCGAGGGCGAAACCCAGCTCGATCGGCACGCGGCTCAGCAGGTACGCGAGCGAGAAGGTCACCAGGTTGAGCAGAAAGTACGTGAAGACGTAGTCACGATTGCGGTACAGCCTGTAGTAGACGAGCCGCACCACGATAGCCGTGAAGGCAAGATCCAGCGCGAGGCGCCCCATCAGCGTCGCCGTGTCGCCGGCACCGGCGGTCGCCAGTGCGGTCACGAGTTCTCGCACGTCGCCAGCCTCTCGACCGTTCGAAGCGCCGGCCTGAACCTGTTCGTCCTCACCGCGGCGAGCCGGCTCGTCGCCAGGCAGTACTTGCTCACACCCTGCTCGCGCAGATGGATCGCCCGAAACACGTCCACGGCGCTCGTTGCGCTCCGGTAGCGCGCTTGCTTGACTTCGGCGATGACTACGCCCGCCAATGCCACCAGGCGCACGCCCTGACTGAATTCGACGTGCCAGTCGAAGGTCAGGCGCTCGTCGGCGCTGACGCCGACGAGCGTGGAGCGAACGAACGCGACCGCCAGGCACGGGGTGAGCCGGGCCACGTCGAGCGGCGCATGCGCCTCGATGAAGCGCCGGCGGTCGTCTTCGAGTGTCGTCTCGTGAAACGGCAGCTCGAGGCGCCACTTCGTCGTGCGATCGTTGGCGCCCTTGCGCTTGACTTCGAGGAACGTACGCTCTCGATCCAGATGGTGGCGAATGCGCACCTTGAATCGCGGGCGGCGCCCGCGGTGGTGATCGTGGTACATGTCTCGTCCCGGGGTATCGAAGTACAGGTCCTCATAGCGCGCCAGCCGCTTGTCGCCCGTGTGCACGACGCGGTAGCCCGCGTGCAGGCGCGCCAGAAGAGGACCGGCGGCCCAGACGGGCAGGACGAACTTGCGATCGACGCGCTGCTGGAGGGCCCGCGCGCTCAACAGTTCCCTGGACGAGGGCTCGAACGTGGCGAGCACGTCGAGGAATGCGTCCTCGACCCACGCGACACGCCGCTCGCTCGGGATCGGACCGGCCGCTCCCGTCACCGCCCGAACCCCAGGGCTGCCGGCAGCTCGACTTGAAGTCGCGTACCGAACGTCCAGTAGACGCCGCGCCGCCCCGGCTCGGGCGCCGAGCGCGGCTCCGAGAACCATTCGGCGCCCGCGTTGGCCATCAGGCGCGCCCACGCCACGGCGCGCCACGACCCGCCGAGCGTCACCGTCTGTCCTGAGCGGGCGCGCAGGTCGGCCGCGCGCGGCCGCACGCCGGCCAGCGCCGTGGCCGGCCCAACGTCGTCGAATCCGAGGTACTCGTATCGCGCCACGACCTCGCGCCGCGGCGCGAACCGCCAGCGCGCGGTTGCGCTCGCGCCGACGCCGACGACCGACGGCAGATCATCGAAGTCCACCCCCTGCCCCTCTCGTTCGTCGCGCACACGCAGCGCCTCGACGGTGAACTGCCAGCGTCCCGGGCTCCATTCGACATCGCCACCGATGCGGCGGCGTGTCCCCCGCACGTACACGTCCTCGAAGAAGCGGTAGCCCGACGGCAGGCGACCACTGATCCCGTTCTCGGGCTCCTCGTCGACGGCCATGACGCGGCCCTCGCTGCCGAACACCCCGACGATGAGATCGATGCCGGGCTCCCATTCCAGGCGTCCCGCGCCCGTCAGGCCCGAGCGACGGTTCGAGCCGTTGTCGTCGCCCGCAAAGAGTCCCACGTCGTAGTCGACACGCGTGCCGAGATCGCCGTGCACCATGACGCCGATGTCGCGATGCGCGGCCAGCGACCGGGCGAGCGCGGCGCGCTCGAGCAAGTCGATGTTGCGGGCGGCAGTCGAGTACTCCCGGCTCCCCGGCGGCTTGAACTGGCCCGCGCGGATGCGGTACTCACCCGCGCGAAGCTCGGCATACGCGTCCTTCACCAGCGTGCCATCGACGTCCTGCGGATCGAGGGTGAGCTCGAACGCCACGCGGCGCCACCGGCCATCGACGCCGCCGCGCAGCCGTCGGACCTGAAACGTGTCGAGGTCGAGCCGCCCCGTGCCGGGAGCGACGGTCCAGTCGGGGTAGCCACGCCAATCGAGCTGGATGAACGCGCGCGGCACGAGCTCGAACGACGTCGCCTGCCGCGCGGTCTCCTCTTGCGTCGCTTGCTGGGCATGTGCCGATGTCGCCGTCGCGCCGAGCATCAGCGCGAGCGAGAGGACGCGGCGCAGGGTCATGGGGCCACCGCAAGCGCCTGCCGCACGGCGTCCGCGCGCGTCTCGACGTACCTGATCAGCGTCGCCACTGCCTCGGTGAAAGCCTGCGGCGTGTTGATGAACGTCCGGCCGGGCTGCTCGCCATCCGGCCCGATGACGTGCGGAGCGATACGCGCGTATTCGGCCTGGAGGTGCGCCGACAGCCGCGACGGCTCGAAGACGGTGTTCAGCAGCTCCTCGACGTTCGCCCGGTACGCCGCCCGGTACACCGGGTCGTCCAGCAGATACCGAATGAGCGGCCACGTGGCGGTGACGCGATCGTGGAAGAGGTCGAGACCGGGCGTCGTGGGAGGACTGCCGCCGGCAATCATGATCATCGGCCCGCCCGCGTTCATGGCCAGGTCGTGATCCCACGGGATCCAGAACAGCCGATCGCGATGTCGCGGGCTCCCGTACACCCAATAGTTGTGCGGGGAGAAGCTGCCGTACGTATCCGAGTTGCCGATGACGGTGTTGAGCGCGAGCCAGCGCAGGAACACCGACACGCTGAAGCGGGCCTCCAGGCGCGCGCGCCACACGGTCGGACGGCTTCGCGGCTCGTTGAGCACCGCAATCGCGTCCTCGACGTCGGTCCAGTCCTCGTCGCGCGCGTTCGTCTTCTTCGGAAACGAGTCACGGACGAATGCAGTCCACCGGGCGCCGGCGCCGTTCGGCTTGTACAGGTTTCCGCCGGAGCTGCCGAACTGCGTCTCGAGCATCGGCCGGTCGGGCACCTCGACGAGCGTGTACAGACCCAGATACCGCGACCCGTCGCCGCGGTCGAAATAGACACGGACGAACGCCGTGCGCGCCGCGGGCACGCCCGCCTCGCGAAAGAGATCGCCGACAACCTTGGCCCGGAGAAATGACGCATCCGATGAATTGCTCGTCAGATTCAGGTTCGGAAACCCGAAGAACGTCTGATCGCGGGTGTCCGGAAAGCGGTCCGAGAGCGCATCGAAGTTGAGCCGGAACGGCAGTTTTTCCACGCCGCTGCGCCAGGTGTTCGACAGGCTGGAGTTCCCTTTCAGTCGAAGGCCGGCGCGGTCGAACGCCACGTTGTCGAAGACGACGGTCGCGGGGATGTACACTGGCGTGCGGGGCAGCAACTCCACATCGTCGCGTTCGCCTGGAAGATTTCCGACGGGTCCAGGGCCGCCAAGACGGCCCGGCGGGTTGCCGACCCCCGGGAGCGGCGTGCACGCCAGTCCAGTGCCCATCGGGAGCTGAACGCATCGGCCCGTTTGGGGTGGCGTGCCAAGACTGCACGCGCTCCCCTCCACGAGCCCCTTGCATGCCTCCACTGCGGCGGGGTCGACGATGATGTTGAAGCCGCCTCGGCCACCGCCTCCCGCGCCGAAGGGTCCGACCATGTCAGTCATGTCGGCCATGACACGATCCCAGTCGGCGGCGGACACGCGAATGTCGAGCCGCTTGACGACGTCCTGGGCGAAGACGCGGCCGTAATCGGGCGTCGCCTCGCGCCCATGCGTATCGTCGCTCCAACCCCGTTGGCCGCTCGCCAGGGCCGTCACCGCCAGCATCCCGACGAGAACCAGCGCCGGACGTCGGAGATCGTTACCGTTTACACGCACGTTACAGGAGAATTGACGGATGCGACGGCCGAGTTCCAAAGATGGCGAGGGCTGATTGACGACGAGTTTCTTGGAACTCCCGGAAATCTGGCGTCAATACCCCATAGTGGGTACGAGCGGGGAAGCGGCCCCCACCGCCGATCGGACGTCTGCCGACGAGGCGCTCGTCCAACGCGCGCTGGCTGGCGAACGCGAGGCGTTTGGCGCGCTCTACCAGCGCTACCACGTCGGCATCTATCGGTTCGCGCGCGCGATGACCGGATCGACCGCCATGGCCGAGGACGTGATGCAGGAGGTGTTCCTCGAACTGATGCGCACGCTGAATCGCTACGACGCGGCCCGCGGATCGCTCGGCACATATCTGTACGGGATTGCACGCAACGTGAGCCGCTACCGCCTGCGCCGCGAACGACGGTTCGTCGGGTTCGATCAGTGGATGAGGCGCGAGCCGGCCGTCGACCAAGATCCATCGCGTGCCATTGCGCAGTCTCAGGAGGTGGCACGTGTGCGCGCGTTGATCAAGGGCTTGTCGTCGCGGTATCGCGAGGTGCTCATCCTGTGTGACTTGCAGGACTTCTCGTACGAGGCCGCCGCGGCTATGCTCAACGTGCGAATCGGCACCGTGCGGTCGCGCCTCCACCGGGCGCGACAGCAGCTGGCGTACCGGCTGACGCAGGCCGACCGGGCGATCTCGCCGGTCGGCGGAGGGGCGCAGAAATGCCTGATATGAAGACGGAACGGGACGTTCGTCGGCGTGCCGAGGCGATCGCGGCGCACGCGCTCGGTCTGGTGGCCCGCGACGACGAAGCAACGCCGGTCCCCGCGCATCTCGAAGCGGCGGTCATGCGCGCCTGGGAGGCGCGCGGCGGCGCGGCGACCCGACCGCAGTACCGTCTGCGCCCGGCATGGGCCACGCTCGCCGCGGCGGCGTGCGCCGGACTGGTCGCGGCGCTCTGGTGGACCGACGCGAGGGACACCGGGTCGAGCGTCGCGGCGACTCCAGCCGGCTCCGCGGCCGATCCGTCGTCGGCCGTCGCCGCGTCCGCGCTCGAGTCGTTTGCGCCGATCGATGCGCTGCTGCAGGAGGATCCCGCGTCGCTGCAGCTCGTGCGTCTGAGCGTACAGCCCTCCGTTCTGGCGGCGCTTGGCTATCCGGTTGCCGATCCGTCCGAGACGCAAGCCCTCGACGTCGAGGTGCTGATCGGGCTCGACGGCGTGCCGCGAGCGGTTCGCCAGGTCGATCCCATGATCAGCGCGAGCAACCCATGAGAATCCTCACTGCTTTCACGCTCGGCGCCGTCCTCCTCTGCGCCTCCTCGGCCGCCGCCCAGGGGGGTCGCGGCCGCGGTCAGGTCGTCTTCATGGGCCCGGGCCCCGGCTTCGGTCCCGGCATCGACGTCCTTCGTGTCGAGCCCCTGGAGCTGTCGGAGCCGGTCGTCGACGCACCGTTCTCCGCCGACACGGTCACCGAGCTGGTGCAGCAGCTCCCCGACGGCAACCGCATCGAGCAGCGCACGACGGGCAGCATCGCGCGAGACAGCCGCGGACGCATTCGCAGCGAGCAGGCGCTGGTGGGCTTCGGGCCCGTGCCGCCCGATGGCGCGCGGCGCATCGTCACGATCACGGACCCGTCGGGCCGCGAGCTGCACCGGCTCGACGAGGGGCGCAAGATCGCCTGGAAGCTGCGCATGCCGCCGCCGCGCCGGGACGGGCCCGGCGCCGGTCGTCCACCACTTCCACCTGGGCCCGCGGTGAAGACCGAGAAGCTCGAGCCCACGCGGATCGAGGGCATCAAGGCGGAAGGCACCCGGACGGTGCTGACGCTCCCGGCCGGCGCGATCGGCAACGAACGCGCGATCGATGTCGTGAGCGAGCGGTGGTACGCGTCGGACCTCGGCGTCGTCATCTCGACCAAGCGGCTCGATCCGCGGTTCGGCGAGATCACGTACCGGCTCGTCAACATCGTGCGCAGTGAGCCGCCGGCCCAGCTCTTCGAGGTGCCGGAAAATTTCACGGTTCGCGACCAGCCACCGCCTCCGCCGCTCCCGCCACCGCCGCTGCGATAGCGCGCTGACACACTTTCTTCACGAAACTTCGCTGCGACGCCACCCGTATGTACAAGTGAAGGGGAGTGTGACCCGCGCGACGGCATGTCACCCCGGAGACTCATGAAGAAGCTGCTGACAACACTCATACTCCTGGCCGCCCTCGCGGGTGCCGGGTACCTGCTGTCGACGCGCTACACCGGGTCGGCGCAGACATTACAGATCGTCACCGTTCCGGTGACGCGCGGTGACGTGGTTCAGACCATTGACGCGACCGGGCGCCTCGAGGCGGTGAGGACGGTCCAGGTCGGCACGCAGGTCTCGGGGACGATCAAGGCGCTCCATGCCGACTTCAATTCGCGCGTCCGGCAGGGGCAGGTCGTCGCCGAGCTCGAGCCGTCGCTTTTCGAGACACAGGTCGAGCAGGCGCGGGCCACGGTCGTTCGCCTCGAGGCCGACGCCGAGCGCGCCCGGGTGCAGTCTCAGGACGCACAGGTGAAGCTGGCGCGCGCTCGCGACCTGGCCGCGCGGCAGCTCGTGCCCGCCACGGACGTCGAGACGGCCGAGGCCAACGCGCGGGCCGCCGAGGCGGCGCTCAAAGCGGCCCAAGCCCAGGTGGTCCAAGCGCAGGCCTCGCTCAACCAGGCGCGAGTCAATCTGAGCCACACGGTCATCCGCGCGCCGATCGACGGCGTCGTGATCTCCCGGAACGTCGACGTCGGCCAGACCGTGGCGGCGAGCATGCAGGCGCCCACCTTGTTCCAGATCGCCAACGACCTGTCGCGCATGCAGGTCACCGGCAACGTGGACGAGGCCGACATCGGGCGGGTCCGCGTCGGCCAGCAGGCCACCTTCCAGGTCGATGCCTATCCCAGCGAGACGTTCTCGGGCGGCGTGTCGCAGGTCCGGTTGAACCCGGTGATTGAATCGAACGTGGTGAGCTACGTCACCGTCATCGACGTCGCCAACACGGACCTGCGGCTGAGGCCGGGCATGACGGCGACGGTCGTGATCGAGGTCGCGAGAAGCGCCGACACGCTGCGCGTCCCGGCCGCGGCGCTGCGCTTTGCGCCGACGCCTGAAGTCTTCGCTTCGCTCGGCCAGCCCGTGCGGGAGCAGATTCCACGGCAGGAAGGGAGCGCGGGCGGCGACCGCCCGATGGTGTGGGTGCTCGCCGACGGGAGGCTGGAGCCGGCGGCCGTGCGGCCGGGCGTCACCGACGGTGCCAACGTCGCCGTCTCTGCGAGCGTGCTGGAGGAAGGGATGCAGGTGGCGACCGGCGTCGTGCAGTCGACGCAGGCGACAGCGGCACCGGTGCGATCGCCGCTCCTGCCGTTCGGCGGCCGCGGCCAGCGTGGGACCGGCGCCGGGCAGGGAGCCGGGCGTGGCGGGCAGTAGCGCGAGCGATCCGCTCGTGGTCGTCGACGAGCTGACGAAGACCTACGCGTTGGGCGAGGTGGCCGTCCGCGCGCTGCGCGGGATTTCGCTCACCGTGACGACCGGCGAACTCGTCGCGCTGACGGGGCCCTCGGGCTCCGGCAAGTCGACCTTCATGCATCTGCTCGGGTGCCTCGACCGGCCGACGGGCGGGACGTACCGGCTCGGCGGGCGCGACGTGGCCCGGCTCTCCAAGCGCGAGCTCGCCCGCATCCGCAACCGGGAGATCGGGTTCGTCTTCCAGGGGTTCAACCTCCTGCCGCGCACCACGGCACTCGAGAACGTCGAGCTGCCGCTCTTGTACAGAGCCGGGCTGAGCGGCGCCCGGCGGAGGACGATGGCGCGCGAGGCGCTCGAGGCGGTCGGCCTGGCCGATCGCCTGGGCCATCACCCCGGCCAGTTGTCCGGCGGGCAGCAGCAGCGCGTCGCGATCGCGCGGGCGCTCGTGACCGGTCCGAGGCTGCTGCTGGCGGACGAGCCGACGGGCAACCTCGATTCGCGCACGAGCATCGAGGTGATGGGCATCTTTCAGCGGCTGAACGTCGAGCGCGGTCTGACGATCGTGCTCGTCACCCACGAACACGACATCGCGGAGTACGCCACGCGGGTCGTGTCCTTTCTCGACGGCCGCGTCCGGTTCGACCGGCCGGTCGGGCGCCGGCGCACGGCGGCGGTCGAGTTGGAGAACCTGGCCGGTGAGGAGGCAGACCCCGGCGATAGGGCGACTCGAGGTCATGCACCCATTTCAGCAACCCTGAGTCGCCCCATCACCGGGGTCTGACCCCCTTGAGGATGGCATGTCACTCCTGATGACGTTCGTCGTGGCGATCAAGGCGCTGCGGCGCAACACGATGCGGACGGCGCTCACCGCGCTCGGCATGATCATCGGCGTCGCCGCCGTCATCGTGATGATGGCGCTCGGCAGCGGCGCCCGCGCCACGATCGAGGCGCAGATCCGCACGATCGGGTCCAACGTCATCCTCGTCAACGCGGGCGCCGGCGGATTCGGCCCCGTGCGCGGCGGGCAGGGGGCGACCACCACGCTGACAATCGAGGACGCCGAGACGATTCGCCGCGAGATCTCCGGCATCCGGTACCTCTCGCCGGGTGTCGTCACGCGCACGCAGGTGGTGGCGGGCACCGGCAACTGGAACACGGTCGTGCAGGGCACCAGCGAGGCGCTGCCGGCGATTCGGTCGTGGCCCCTGCAGTTCGGGAGCTTCTTCACCGAAGACGACATCCGGCGATCCGCCCGCGTCGCCGTCATTGGATCGGTCGTGCGGGATCAGCTCTTCGGGTCGGGCACGGACCCGATCGGGCAGGTGATTCGGATCCGGAACCAGCCGTTTCGCGTCATCGGCGTGCTGGCGACCAAAGGGCAGGCGATGTTCGGGCAGGACCAGGACGACATGGTGTACGTGCCGTTCACGACGGCCATGAAGCGCCTGCTCGGCCAGGACCATCTCCGCGACATCACGATCTCCACCGAGAACGGCGTCGACACGGCGCAGACGACGAGGGCCATCGGTGCGCTGCTCCGGGAGCGGCACACGATTCCGCCCGGCGGAGACGATGACTTCATGGTCCGCACGCAGGAGGAGATCGCGAGCATCCTCACGTCGACCACGACGACGATGACGTATCTGCTGGCGAGCATCGCCGCCGTGTCGCTGCTCGTCGGCGGGATCGGCATCATGAACATCATGCTGGTGTCGGTCACGGAGCGGACCCGCGAGATCGGGTTGCGCCTCTCGGTCGGGGCGCGGGACGTCGACGTGCTCCTGCAGTTCCTCATGGAGGCGGTGGTGCTGAGCCTGGCAGGAGGCGCCATCGGGATCGCCGTCGGATTCGGCGCCTCCTACCTTCTCGGCCGTCTCATGTCGTGGTCGTCGCTCGTCACGGTCGACGCGGTGCTCCTGTCGTTCGGCTGTGCGGCGGCGATTGGTATCTTCTTCGGCTTCTATCCGGCCCGAAAAGCGGCGGCGCTCGATCCCATCGACGCGCTGCGTTACGAGTAAGTATGTCCATGTGTCGCATCCGTCTCGTCGTGTCGGCGCTGCTCTGGTCCGCGACCGCGGGGGCGCAGTCCGATCCATTCGCCGGGACTCCGCTGTCACTCGCCGAGGCGGAGCGGCGCGCGGTCGAGTCGAACCCGCAGCTCATCGAAGCCCGCCTCGGCGTGGAGGCGGCCGATCTCACGATCGTCCAACGACAGGCCGCCTTCGGGACGACGGTCACCACCTATCTGACGCAACGGAACCAGACGAATCCGGCGACGAATCAGCTCGTCGGCGGGGCCGGCGTGACCTCCGTCCAGAACACGACCTCGTCGTACGGGTCGACCGTGGACAAGGCGCTCGAGTGGGGCGGCGGCCGTCTGTCGGTCGACTTCGGCAACGACCGGCAGGCGACGTCGAACCTGTTCGCGAACTTCAATCCGAGCTACGCCTCGTCGGTGACCTCCTCCCTCACGCAGCCGCTGCTCCGGGGCTTCCGGATCGATCAGACTCGGGAACAGGTGGCGCAGGCCAGGCTCGGTCGAGCATCCGCCGACACGACCGCGCGACAGCGGACGGGGCAGATCCTGGCGGCCGTCCGGCGCGCCTACTGGGATCTCGTCTATACAGTGGATGCGCTGCAGACGGCGCGGCAGTCGGTCGCGCTCGCCGAGCGGCAGGCACAGGAGAACCGCCTGCGCCTGGAGCTCGGCACCGTCGCGGAGATCGACGTCCTGCAGTCGGACGCCGAGGTCGCCGCGCGCACGCAGGCCGCGGTGGCGGCCGAAGGGGCGTGGCGAGCGGCGCAGGTGGCGCTCGGACAGCTCATCGTGACCGACACGACCGACCCGCTGTGGCGAACGACGCTCGCGCCGACCGACCGTCCCGGGTACGAGACGATGCCGGCCCTTGACGTCGCGGCCATCGTCGCGCGGGCGATCGCCAACCGCACCGACGTCGACGTGCTGCGGCGGCAGGGCGAGAGCGCCGAGCTCAACCTCCGGCTGCTGGACGATCAGCGGAAGCCGGCGGTCGACCTGAATCTGGCGCTCACGCTGAACGGCGTCGGCGGCACCCGGATTCTGCGGACGGGCAACGTGCTGGGCACGACGGGCGTGGGCGCGATTCCGGGCGGGTACTTCGATGCGCTTGGCGCGATGGGCTCGCTCGACTACCCGACGTGGATCGCTGGCGTGACCGTGAGTGTTCCGCTCGGTACGAGCGCCGCCGATGCGGCCGCCGCCCGCGGCCGGGTCGAGCGTCGTCAGGTGGACGCGAGACTGCGGACACTGGAGCTCGAGATTGCCGCCACGATCGCGCGGCTGGCCGACCAGGTGATGAACACGAGCCAGCAGGTGCAGGCGTCGATGTCGGCGCGGCAGCTCGCCGGGCGGCGGCTCGACGCGGAGAACGCGCGGCTGCAGGTGGGGCTGTCGACGACGTTCCTCGTCCTGCAGGCGCAGCGCGACCTCGCCACGGCGCAGACCAACGAGCTGCGGGCGCTGCTCGACTTCCGCAAGGTGCTCGTCGATCTCGAGCAGGCGCAGGAGGCGCCGTGATCCATCGCTCGGGGTCGCGCGAGTGACGTGTCTCCGCCGCGATGTCCCCGGCCGCGGCGAACGAGCTCGACGTAGACTGGATATGCCTCTACTGGCGCACCGGCTGGCAGTACACTTCCATGTAGATGGAGCACCACAAGGGCCTGGCCATCCTCGTCGGCGGAGGGCCCGCACCAGGAATCAACGCCGTTATCGGCGCCGCCACGATTCGCGCCTGCCTGGAAGGCGTGCCGGTCGTCGGCGTGCGCGACGGCTTCGAGTGGATCATGGCCGGCGACATCAGCCGCGTCACGCCACTCACGATCGATGCGGTCAGCCGCATCCACTTCCGCGGTGGTTCCTACCTCGGCATCTCGCGTGCCAATCCCACTGTCGATGACGTGCTCCTGGACAACACGATCTCGAGCCTGCTGCGGCTGAACGTGTCGCAGCTCATCACCATTGGCGGGGACGACACGGCGTTCTCGGCCATGCGCCTCGAACGTCGCGCGGGCGGCCGGCTGCGCGTCGTTCACGTGCCGAAGACGATCGACAACGACATGGACCTGCCGGCGCACGTGGACACGTTCGGCTATCAATCGGCTCGGCACTACGGCGCGGAGATCGTCAAGAACCTGATGGTCGATGCCAAGACGACCTCGCGCTGGTACTTCGTTGTCACGATGGGGCGCAAGGCCGGGCATCTGGCGCTCGGGATTGGCAAGGCCGCTGGAGCGACGGTGACGCTCATCGCGGAGGAGTTCGAGGCTCCCATCCGTCTCCGGACGATTGTCGATACGCTCGTCGGCGCGATCATCAAGCGCCTGAGCGCCGGCCGCCCGGATGGCGTGGCGGTCGTCGCCGAGGGCGTCGTGCTCGACATCGCGCCGGCAGACCTCGAGGGCCTCCATGAGGTGGAGCGAGACTCCCACGGTCACCTTCGGATCGCGGAGGTCAACCTCGGCGAGATCCTCAAGGCGCAGGCCGTCGCTCGGCTGCGGGAGCTTGGAATCAAGACGACGATCGTGGCCAAGAGCATCGGGTACGAACTTCGCTGCGCCGACCCGATACCGTTCGATGTGGAATACGCGCGGGATCTCGGCTTTTGCGCGGCCAAGTACGTCCTGGCGGGCGGTTCGGGAGCGGTGATTTCGATGGAAGGGGGCCGTCTCGTGCCGATCTCGTTCGAGTCGCTCGCGAGCCCGGCGGGGCGCCCACGAACGCGGCTGGTCGATATCGGCTCGACGCGCTATGCGATCGCGCGCCGGTACATGATCCGGCTGCGCAGGGACGACTTCGACGACCCGCACGAGCTGGCCAAGCTCGCCGCCACGGCGAAGCTGCCGGAACAGGAGTTCCGCCGCCGGTTCGAGTACCTGGTTGCGAACGAGCCACCGCCGCTCGTGTTCGATCCACACGGCGGAGGACCCGCTTCGCCGCGCTGATCCGACCAGGTGTTCGAACGGTTCGGCCCTACGCGAACCGGGTGCGGATCGGCCCCACGTGGCATAATCACCACGCGCGCAATCGAGAACGACCAATCATCGATCGCCACTCGCCACTCGCAAGTTTTCAAAGGAGGGTGCCGTGCGACGGTTCCACCTGCTTCCGGCGGCGCTCGTAGCGCTCGCCGTACTGCTGCTCCTCATCGAGCTCCGGGGGTCGTCACCATGGGCGGCTCCGGCCTCGGCCCAGGCCCCGATGCCGGCCGACAACGCGGGCGCCCCGCGGCTGCAGGTCGAGTTCATCGCCGACTTCCTGAAGTACCCCCCGACGATGAATCTCGGCGAGACGCTCGCCGTGGCGGTCAACTCGAAGGGCGAGATCGTCGTCCTCAACCATCCCGGATCGGCCACGACGGGCCCGCTCTACGGGAACGCCACGACCCAACTGCTCGTCTTCGATCGCAACGGCCGCTTCGTCAAGGAGATGGGGCAGGGGGTCTACGGTCTCGGCTACGGCCACTCGGTCCGCTTCGACCGGTACGACAACCTCTGGGTCGTCGACAAGGGGACCAACGCGGTCGTCAAGTTCAATCCCGCCGGCTACGTGACGCTCAATCTGGGCCGGCGGCCCGAAGGGTACGAAGGGGAGTATCACCGGCCGGAGCCGCCGCAGGCAGTGCCGGTCGATGGGTTGTTCAACGGCCCGACCGACATCGGCTGGGACGCACAGGACAACATCTACGTCAGCGAGGGGTACGTCAACAACCGCATCGCGAAGTTCGACAAGAACGGCAACTGGATCAAGACGTGGGGACAGTACGGCGAAGGGGGCGAGCACGCGAACCTGAACCCGGGCCACTTCCGCAACGTCCACACCATGCAGATCGACCGCCAGGGGAACATCTACGCGGGCGATCGGGGCAACCGCCGCATCCACGTGTTCGACGGCGACGGGCGCTTCCAGCGCTTCCTGCACATGAACGTCCCCTACGACAAGATGCGCCACCCGGTGCTCGGCAACGTGACGAAGAATCGTCCCGACGAGACGGCGCCCTGGACGATGTGCATCACCAACACGCCGACGCAGTACCTCTACGTGATGGATTCCGAGCCGGGGCGGCTCTACAAGATGACGCTCGACGGCAGGATTACAGGCTACTACGGCGAGTCGGGGCGTGGGATCGGCCAGTTCAACTGGGCGCACGGCCTCGCCTGTCCGTCGGAGAACGAGCTGCTCGTCGCCGACATGAACAACTGGCGCATCGTCAAGCTGATGGTGCGGGGAGCCACTTCCACGCGATAGGCAGGCCGGGGCGGAGCCCGCCGGGCTGCGGCCCTCTTCGTTCCAGTACACTCTTCAGGATGCCCGCAGAGTCGCCCTCGTCGTCGCCGAAGTTCGCCGCCCTCCACGTTCCCGCGTATCGCCGGTACTTCATCGTCCTGCTGCTGTCGATGATTGCCGACAACATCGAGCACGTCATCAGCTACTGGGTGATGTTCGAGGAGTTCCACTCGCCGGCGCTGGCGGGATTCGCGGTGATCAGCCACTGGGTGCCGTTCCTGCTCTTCTCGCTGCACACCGGCGCCCTGGCCGATCGGTACGACTGCCGGAAGCTGATTCACGCCTCCCAGGCGCTCTTCATCGTGGCGTCGGGCGCGTGGGGGCTGCTGTTCCTGACCGACACGCTGGAGATGTGGCACGCGGTGGTGATCCTGCTGATTCACGGCGCCGCCGGCGTGATCGTGGCGCCCGCCTCGCAGCTCATCATTCACGAGATGGTCGGGACCGAGCAGCTCCCGAGCGCCATCCGGCTGAACGCGAGCAGCCGCTACCTGGCCATCCTGCTGGGTCCGGCCATTGGCGGCGGACTCATGCTCCTGCTCGGCCCCGCCTGGGGACTGCTGGCGAACGTTCTCATCTTCCTCCCGTTCACGATCTTCGCGTTGCGCACGCCCTACACGGGACACGGAGTACGGGCGGTGGGACGGAGCGCGCGGCCGTTCGCCTGGAGCGATGTCGTCCGCGTGCTGGCGACGGTCCGTGCCGACTCGCGGATCATGACGATGATCGTGCTGGCGGGCGCCTCGTCCTTCTTCGTCGGCAACGCCTTCCAGGCACAGATGCCGGAGTACGCCCAGTACCTCGGCGCCGACGACGGCGGGGCGCTGTACAGCATTCTGCTGGCGGCCAACGCGGCGGGCGCGGTCGTCGGCGTCCTCTGGCTCGAGGGGGGCGCGAATCTGCGGCCGAGCGTCCGCACGGCGATCCTGTTCGCGATTCTCTGGGGAATCGCCATGGGGCTCTTCCCGCTTGCGCAGAACTACGCGGCTGCCGTGGGGTTCCTGGTGGTCGCGGGGGTCTTCAGCATCGCGTTCACCTCGATGGCGCAGACCCTCGTGCAGATGCTGGCGCCGGCCTCGGTGCGCGGCACGATCGTCGGCCTCTTCAACACGTCGATGCTGGGACTGCGCGCCGGGAGCGGCATCACCGTCGGGGTGATCGGCACGTTCATCGGCGTCCGGCTGTCGCTCGAACTCTCGTGTCTCGCGTTCGTGCTCGTCGCCGTCTGGCTGCTGGCGCGCGAGCGGATGGCCACCTTGCCCTCCGGCGCGCGGGTCGTCGCGGAAACCGAGCCGCAGTGAGGCAATGCCGGCAGCATGGTTCCGGTTCTACGGTGAGCTGAACGACTTCGTGCGGCCGGAGCGGCGGGGCCGTGGGTCCCTCCACGCGCTGCGCGGACTCTCGTCGGTGAAGGACGCCATCGAGGCGCTCGGCGTACCGCACTCCGAGGTCGACCTCATCGTCGTCAACGGCACGGCCGTCGACGTCGGCCACGTGCCGCGAGACGGCGACCGCATCGCCGTCTATCCTGCCTTCCGATCGGTCGATCTGGGCGGCGTCCTGCGCGTCGGCGCGCCGCCGCCGGAACCGGTGCGCTTCGTTCTCGACATCCACCTGCGGAAGCTCGCGTCACTCCTCCGGCTGGCAGGGTTCGACGCCGCCGTGCTCGCCGAGGACGCGGAGATCGCCCGCATGGGCCGGCGCGACCGGCGCGTCGTGCTGACGCGGGACCGTGAGCTGCTCAAGCGCACCGAGGTGCGGTGGGGCTGCTGGGTGCGCAGCGCCGACCCGCCGGGACAGTTCGCGGAGATCGTGCGCCGGTTCACGCTTGCCGCGGGCGCCAGGCCGTTCACCCGCTGCCTCTGCTGCAACGTGGAGCTGCGTCCGGTGACGAAAGAGGCGGTGCTCGATCGCCTGCCGCCGCGTACGCGTGCGGAGTTCGACCGGTTTTGCCTGTGCGAGGTCTGTGGGCGCGTCTACTGGCGCGGGTCGCACTACGAGCGCCTACAGACATTGCTGAGAAGGGCGCTCGGTCGGGATTGACGCTCCGTCGCCCACCCCCCCGGGGACCAGGAACCTGGAAGAACCGCACCGGAACACGAACCGAGAATCGAGAACGCGGAAGGGTGAACGACAGGTCATTCCTCGATCAAGGAGATCTCGCGGCGCACCGGAATCCGGCTACAATTCCACGCTTGGGAGGGCGTGTGAGGCACCTGTGCAGGCTGGCGGTCGTTGCAGGTCTCGTCGGGACGACGGCAGGGGGCGGCGCGCGCCTCGCCGGGGCGCAGGGACAGCCGCCGCCGGACCGTCCGGCCGTGACCGTTCGGGGGCAGACCTATACGCCCCGGTCGATCCTCGCGCGGAACATGGGGACCGAGGCGGATCAGACGACGGCGTTCACTCCGCACCGCGTGATCGGCAACATCTACTACGTCGGGACGCGAACCCTCAGCTCGTTCCTCGTGACGACGCCCGAGGGGCACGTCTTGATCAACACCACGTACGAACGGAACGTGCCGACAATCGCCAAATCGGTGGAGCAGCTCGGGTTCACGTTCGCCGACGTGAAGATCGTGCTCGGCACGCACGCCCATCGCGACCATCAGGAGGGGGACGGGCTGGTCAGGCAGATGACCGGCGCGCGGACCATGGCGATGGCCCAGGACGTGCCTGCGCTGCGGGCGATGAAGGTGGGCGATCGGGAACAGACAATCGACCGCATGCTCCAGGACGGCGACACGGTGACGCTGGGCGGGACGACGCTGACGGCGCATCTGACGGCGGGGCACACCCGCGGCTGCACCACGTGGACGATGAGAGTGCAGGAGGGCGGGCGTTCCTACAACGTGGTGATCAACTGCAGCCTGCGCGCGCCGGCTGCGCCGTCGCCCGAGGTCGTCGCCGAGTTCGAGCGCACGTTCACGGTCGTACGGTCCCTGCCGTGCGACGTTCCGCTCGGCGACCATCCCGCGCAGTACAACATGCAGGCCAAGCACGAGAAACTACGGAGCGGCGGCGCGAACCCATTCATCGACGCCGCGAACTGTCATCTCGAGACCGACATTCAAGAGGCGATGTATCGAGCCACATTAGAGGAGCAGAGAGGGGGACGACCATGAAGCGGACAGTGCTCACGGCGCTCGCCGGTCTCCTGCTGGCCACACCGGCGTGGTCGCAGGGACAGCAGGCGCCCCAGATCGAGGTGAAGAAGGTGGACGGCACCGACAACGTCTACACCTTCCGCAACCAGAACAGTCAGGCGATGTTCATCGTCACCAGTGAGGGGGTGATCGCCACCGACCCGGTCGGATACGGACGGCCCCAGGGGGGGGCGCAGTACCTGGCGGAAATCAGGAAGGTCACGAACCAGCCGATTCGCTACCTCGTGTACAGCCATCATCACTTCGATCACATCGCCGGCGGCCGCGCCTTCAAGGAGGCGGGCGCCAGGGTCGTGGCGCACCGGCGGGCGCTCGAGCGCCTCAAGGTGCTGAACGATCCCAACACGGTGCTGCCGGACGAGACGTTCGACAAGAGCCGTACGATCACCTTGGGCGGCACCGCGGTCGAGCTCACGTATGTGGGCCTGAACCACTCCGACAGCACGCTTGTCATGAGGCTGCCGAAGGAACGGGTCATCTTCCTGGTCGACCTGATTCCGGTCGGGGCGCTGCCGGGCCGCGGCCTGATCGACTTCTATCCGTTCGAAGCGGAGCAGTCGATCAAGCAGATCATGTCGATGGACTGGGACCGCCTGATCCCGGGACATCCCGGCGCGCCGAACAACCGGCTGGGGACGAAGAAGGACGCGCAGGAGCAGCTCCAGTTCCTGCAGGACGTCTCGGCCGCCGTCAAGGCAGAGGCGCAGCAGGGACGCTGCTGGGAGCCGGTGGAGAAGGAGCTGAAGCTGCCCAAGTACGAGAAGTGGCCAGGGTACGAAGCGAACCTGATCTTCGCGCTGCGCCGCTACTGCGCGCTGTGGGGACGGGGAACGTAGGCACCAGCTCGTAGCCGGTAGCCGGTAGCCGGTAGCCGGTAGGTAGCCGGTAGGCGGTAGGCGGTAGCCGGTAGGTAGCCGGTAGGCGGTAGCCGGTAGGTAGGCGGTAGGCGGTAGCCGGTAGGTAGGCGGTAGGCGGTAGCCAGTCCAGCGATTGGTTCCCTCTACCGCCCACCGACCGACGGCCTATCTCTTCTCGACCTTGCCGTCGCTGTTCAGGTAGTACCCGCCGGCGATGCCCACCTGATTGTTCTCGGTGCAGATGTACTCCAGCAGGTCGATGCCCGGCGCCGCGAGCTTCGCCTCGAACCTGAGCTGCACCGGACGCGAGAATGCTCCTGGATCGTCCAGCGTGAAGTCGTTGACGAGCCTCCCGTTGGTGATGCGGGTCCACCGTTCGATCGTATGCAGCTGCTCGGTGTGCGGAGTTCCGCGAGCGTCGAACCAGAACTTGTCGTTGTAGCCGACGGTGTCGATCACGAGCGTGTCGCCGTCCCACGATCCAATCGAGTGCCCCCACCAGGTCGGGAACAGACGGTCGGCGGCGGGATGCCTGCGGCCGTCCATGTACACCACGCGGTGCGCGCCGGCGTCGCCGGTCTCGTGCAGCAGGTAGATATATGTGAGTCCCTTCGACGTGTACGACATCGAGAACGTCCAGGGGTACGGATTGACCCGCGGTACGCTCATCGGCAGGCAATAGATGTACGGCTCCTCGTAGGTCACCTTTTCGCGTGCGGCTCGCAGCTCGCGCGCCCAGGGCAGCAGCGGCAGCTCGCCCGGCTTCAGCCCGCCTTCGCGCTCGATGTCCGCGTCGGAGCCTCCCCCGACCCACGGGCCCGTCAGATCGGGCTTCCCGTCATGGAGCCGCGGCACGGGCAGATTGATGATCTTCGGGTCGGTCGTCACCGGACCGGGCGGACCGGCCGGAATCCCACGCACCCGCTCTTCCTGCGGCTGGGGCTGTCCCTGCGCCTGCACCAGAACCGCGGCGGCGAGTCCCAGGACGGTGGCTACGACCATGAGGCCTTTCGTCACATCACACCTCCGCTGCCAGCTGCCGACTACCGGCTACCGGCTACCACCTACCGGCTACCACCTACCGGCTACCGGCCGGCCGTGCGGCATTATCGACGATCTGGTATACAACTGACTCCGCAATCTGACAACGAGGTGCAGCGATGGGAGAGGCACAGCGAGGACTATCTCTGAAGACGCCGGCGTTCGCCCTGGCGGGAGTGCTGGCGCTCGCCGCGGCGGCCGGGACCGGCGGCGCCGTGTCGGCGCAGGCTCTTCCCAACCCCTACCGCATGGTAGAGAGCTGGGCGAAGCTGCCGGGCGGCCGCGCCATGGGCGCCGTGGGCGACGTGACGATCGACCGCGACGGCCGGCACATCTGGGCGGTCGTCCGGTGCGAGGCGCTGGCGGACCCGGCCCGGTTCGGCGACGAATGCCGCGACTCGAAGGTGGACGCGGTCTACAAGTTCGCGCCCGACGGGACGGTCGTCACCAGCTTCGGCGGCGGCATGTTCATCTGGCCGCACGGCATCGAGGTCGACCCGGACGGCAACGTGTGGATCACCGACGCCGTCGCGCCGCAGCGGATCCCGAAAGGTGACAAGCGGGGGCACCAGGTGGTCAAGTTCAGCCCCCAGGGCAAGGTGCTCATGACGCTCGGCATGGCCGGCATGGCGGGCGACGGCCCGGCCCACTTCAACTCGCCGGCCGACGTCGTCGTGGGCCGCAACGGCGACGTGTTCGTGGCCGACGGCCACAACGAGAACGGCAACAACCGGGTGGTCAAGTTCTCCAAGGACGGCAAGTTCATCACGAGCTGGGGGAAGACCGGCTACGCTCCGGGCGAGTTCCGCACGCTGCATGCCATCGCGCTCGACGCGCAGGGACGGCTCTTCGTCGCCGACCGCTTCAACAACCGCGTCCAGATCTTCGACCAGGACGGAAAGTTCCTCGCGCAGTGGACGCAGTTCGGCCGGCCGAGCGGCGTCTTCTTCGACGATCGCGGCCGGATCCTCGTTGCCGACTCGGAGTCCGACGACGTGCAGAATCCGGGATGGGACATGGGGATTCGGATCGGCGAGGCCCGCACCGGCGGGGTGAACGAATTCATCCTGTTCCCGTGGGCCGACCCGCGCGACACGGCGGGCAACGGCGCCGAGTTCGTCGCGGTGGACCGCGACGGCAACATCTACGGCGGAGAGCCCCGGCCGAAGCAGCTGAGGAAGTACGTCAGAGTGAGGCCGTAGGTTCTAGCCGGTAGCCTGTAGCCGGTAGCCGGTAGGCGGTAGGTGGTAGGCGAATCCGCTACCAGCCGACGGCCTGTCCGTCCTTGCGGTGGTCGGATCCGGCCCGGTAGATGCCGTTGACGGGCAGGTCGTCGGTGATGCTGCGCCGGTCGAGGGTCGGCTCGGGCAGGCGCGGGTCGCGCGTGAACAGGATCCCCTGATAGCCGCCGACGGCGCCGCCGTCGACCGGCTGCACCGTGTGCCCCTTGGCGCGGAGCGCCGTTCCCACCAGACCGAAGAGACTCGCCTCGAGCGACAGGAGGTTCGATCCCTGGCTGTGCGTGAAGCGCGCCGCGTCGCTCGTCATCTGCACGTTCATGCCGAGATCGACGAGGTTGATCATGTGCTGCGCGTGCGTCTCCGGCTGGACGCTGCCGCCCATGTTGCCGAAGGCCATCAGCGGCAGGCCGTCCTTCATGACGAAGCCGGCGATGATCGTGTGGAACGGCCGCTTGTGCGGCGCGACGAGGTTCGGGCTGCGCGGGTCGAGGGAGAAGCCCGCGCCGCGGTTGTGGAGGACGAAGCCGTAGCGCCCCACCGTCATGCCGCTGCCGTACACGCTGTAGACGCTGTGAATGAGCGACACCATGTTGCCCCAGCGGTCCGCCGTGGCCAGGTAGATCGTGCCCCCGTCGGTCCGCGCCGCCGCGCCGGGCGGGGAGGCGGCGTTCGGGTCGATCCGGCCGCAGAGCGTCGCCGCGTGCTCCTTCGACAGGAGCCGCGCCGCCGGCACCTGTGAGAAGCGCGGGTCGGCGTTGTAGGCGTACAGGTCCGCGTAGGCGAGCTTCTTCGCCTCGACGAGCAGGTGCCAGTACATCGGGCTGGTGTGCCCGAGCCGCCCGAGGTCGAACCCGAGCCGCGGGACGCACACCTCGAGGATGTTGAGCATCTCGAGCGCCGCCATCCCCTGGCCTGGCGGCGGCAGCTCGAAGACGTCGTAGCCGTGATAGGTCGTCGAGATCGGTTCGACCCATTCCGGCTCGAACTCCGCCAGGTCGGCGCGCGTCATGACGCCGCCGTGCCTCTGGACCTTCTCGACGATCGCCGCGGCGATCTCGCCGCGGTAGAAGGCGTGGCGCCCCTGCTGCTGCATCAGCCGCAGTGCCGCCGCGAGAGGCGGATTGCGGATGATGCTGTAGAGGCGCGGCGCCTGCCCCTCGACGAGAAACGCCTCGGCGGATTCGGGGTCGGCTCGGAGCGTGCCGACGGCCCCGAGCACGTCGTCGTGGCGGCGCTCGGCGAGCGCCCAGCCCTGGTCGGCGAGGCGAGCGGCGCGGTCGAAGGTCTCCTTGAAGGTCAGCGTGCCGAAGCGCGTGAGCAGCGCGTCGTAGCCGGCGATGGCGCCGGGAACCGTCGCGGCGTTCACCCCGCGCCCCGGAACGGATCCGGCGCCGAGCCGTTCGCGGAAGAACTGCGGCGTCCATCCCGCCGGCGCCCAGCCGGCGGCCGCCAGGCCGTACAACTTCCTGTCCCGGGCGGACCAGACGAGCGCGAACAGATCCCCGCCGATGCCGGTGTCGTTCTGGGAGGTGACGTCGAGGACGGCGCCGGCGGCCACGGCCGCGTCGATGGCGTTGCCGCCCTTTTGCAGGATCTCGAGACCCGCCTGCGCAGCCAGCGGGTCGCTCGTTGCCACCACGCCGTGACGCGCGAGCACCTCGGACCGGCCCTGCCCGGACCACCCCTGCGCGCGCAGTCCGGGGACCGTCTCGATCCGCTCGGCGGGGTTTGGCGCCTCAGCGGTCGGAATGCCGAAGGGGTGCGGCGACTGCGCGGCGCCGGTGGCCGCCCAGCCGCCCGCGAGGATGACGCCGACGAGGACGAGCCGCCGGACCCGCATCATCGTGGTCTACGCCGTCGCGGCCTTCCGCGGCAGCTCGGCCTTCGCCGTCTTCATGCGCAGCTGCTTGATGCTCTTCTCGAGACGCTCGGCGAGCTCGCGCTCCTGCTTGAGCGTCTGCAGCGCCGTCTGCGCCTCCTGCATCGTGAAGTCGATCCGCGCGAGCTGCTCGGTGAGATGGTCGATCATCGTCTTCTGCTCGTTGAGCGCCTCGAGGTTCACGCTGACGTCCTCGAGCAGGTTCGAGATCAGGTTCGTCTTCGCCTGCACCTCGTCGACCATCTGCCGCCGCGCCTCGATGGCGGCGATCTTCTCCTCGGTTTCGGTGGCGGTCACCAGCATCTCCTGGATCTGCTTCCTGACCGCGGAGACCTCCTCGCGATGCCCGGCCACGAACTGCAGGTCGGCCTTGCCGCGCGCGCCGATCTCGTGCACGGCCTCGACCTGCGCCTTGACGGCGGCGACGACGGTTTCGCGCTCGGCGATGCTCTTGATCAACTGATCGAGCCCGGCGGCCTTCTGCAGCAGCTCGGTGACCTTGGCCTCGACGCCGGCGACCTTCTTCTCGGAGAAGGCCACTTGCGTCCGCCGCTGCTCGAGCTGCTTGAGGAGCGTCTCGGTCCGCTTGAGCTGATCCTCGGTGGCGGCGACCTGCGCGACCGCTTCGCGCTGGTGCGTCTGGATGCGGGCGAGCTCGCCGATGAGCTCTTCCTTGATCACCGCGGCGCGGGCGAGCTCGTCGTTGAGCGCCTCGGCCTGCTTCATGCGCTCGTTCGCCTCGGCGGCGAGCGTCCGGCTCGTCTCGAGCGTCTCGGTGAGGCGCGCGTCCTGTTCGCGGACCGTCGCCTCGTCGCGCTTCACGTCCTTCACGCGTGCATGGATCCGCTCGAGCTGTTCCTCGAGCGAGGCGAGTCTGGTGGCGAGCGGAAGCAGCTTCTTCTGGCGCTCGACCACGGCCTCGATCTTCTGCTGCGCGTCGAGCGTCTGGACGAGGACGGCGTCGCACTGGCTCTTGAGCGTCTCCAGCTCGCTGCGGCGGGCGAGCTGCTCGGCGAGCTTCCCGTCGACGTCGCCGGCGAGGGTGTGCAGCGCGTCGATGCGCGACTGGAGCTTCTCGACGAACTGAACGCGCGAGGAGGCCTGAGCGGTCTGCGCGTCGAGCTGGCTGGTGATCTCTCCGAGCCGCGTGGTCTGCCTCACGCCCTCCTCGACGAGTCCCAGCTTCGCGTTGATCGCGTTGAGGGTCGCGTCGAGCTGCGGCGTGCGCGCCATGAACGATGTCATGCGCTCGCCGAAGGCCTCGAGCGCCGTGCGGTCGGCGGCCAGCGTGTCCCGGAGCTGCGAGATGTCGGCGTAGGCCTTGTGGAACTCGTGGATCTGCTGGCGCAGCGCGTCCAGGTCCTGCCGTCCGCGCAGCAGCGAGTCGTGCTGGAGCGCCGTGCGCTTGGCGAGTTCGTCGACCTGGTCGAGGCGCTCGTGCAGCGACTCGAGCGAGGCCTGCTTCTTCGCCAGATCGTCGGCCTGCGCGGTGAGGGTCTGGAAGTCCTTGCTGAGCACGTCGATCTTCTGGTGGAGCTGGGCGAGGCTGCGCTCCTTGGCGGAGAGCGCGTCCATCCGCGCTTCTCCCTCGCCGGCAGCCACCTGGAGGGCACGCAGGCGCGAGTCGATGGCGTCGATGTCCTTCTTCTCGAGCGCCAGGCGATCGAGGGATCCCCGCAGGCTGTCCATGAGGACGCGCCCTTCCTTCTCGAACCGGACCGACAGCCGCGCGAGATCGTCGCGCGCGCGGGTGACCGCCTCGACCGACACGTTGGTCTGATGGACCAGCGCCTCGACCCGGGAGACCGTCTCCTCGCTCTTGTGCGCCTCCTTGAGCGCCTCGTTGAGCTTGTTGATCTGGACGTCCATGTTCCAGACCATTTCGTTCAGGCGGTTGGCTTCGACGACGGCGCGTTCGACGGTGTGCTTCTGGCCCTCGAGCGCCTTCGCCTTCTGGGCGACGTGCTCGGCGAGAGCGTTGAGCCCGGCGAGCTTCTCCTCGGTCGTCTTGCTCAACTCCTGCAGCTGCATCAGCGGCCCGAGCTTCTTCTCGACGTCCTTGACGGTCTCGGCCGCGGCGCGCGAGTCCTCGCGCGCCTCCTTGGAGGTGTCGCGCAGCCGCGCGTACTCCTGCGCGAGCTGTCCGGCGGTGCCCCGGACCTGGTCGAGCTCGCCGCGGACGGCAGCGGCCTGCTTCAGGGTGCTCTCGATCTCGCCCTGCGTCTGCCGGAGATCGGTTCGGAACTCCTCGAGCGTCGCCTGCTCCTTCTTGAGTGCGGCGGCCGCCGCCTGCGCCTCGAGCGCCTGCGACGAGAGCTGCTGGATCGACTGCCGCTGCTTCTGGATCTCACCGTCGGGCGCGACGAGCGCCTCGGCCGCGTCCTGGGCGTCCTTGGCCGCCTTGAGCAGCGCCTGGATGCGCGCGTCGATCTCGGTAAACGAGCGAACGCGCTCCTCGAGACCCGCGACACGCTTGTCGACGTCCGCGATCCGCCCCGCGGTCGAGGTGGTCTTGTCGTCGACTTCGCCCAGCGTCTTCCCGATCTGGGCCAGACGCGAGCTGCGCATCGTGATCTGCGTCAGCATCGTGTTGAGCGCGCTGCGCTCTTCCTTGGCGGCGGCGATGAGGGCCTGGAATTCCTCGGCCTGCTTCTGCGACTTGCCGCCCGTCAGTCCTCTTAGCGCATCCAGCATGTGATCCTCCGGCCGCCTGAGCATACCGGCAGAGTCAGGCGCACTCAAGCCACCTTTGCGCGCCCCGCGCCGGCAGGCCCCGGAGACTGAAGAGGAGCCGGGCGGCGATGGTGCGCAGGGGCGTGCAGGACCAGGCAGGCGGCAGCCGCTCGAGTCGGCAAGGGGCCACCCGGTAAGTCGTTGTGACTCAGATGGTTGTCATCCGCGCAGGGAGGATCGTGAGATGATCGAAGGGCCGTGATTCCGTACCACGACGAGAACCAGACCCAGCGCACCCCCTACGTCACAATCGCGCTGATCGCTGTGACCACGCTGGCGTGGCTCGTCGTGCAGGGCGCCGGCAGCGCGCTGACGCTGGCCGAGTCGGTCTGCGAGCTGGGTCTCATCCCGGGCGAGCTGACGCTGTCGCTCGCGCCCGGCACGCCGTACCCGATGGGCGAGGGGCTCGCGTGCCTGACCGACCCGGGACGGCAGATCTCCAACGTCCTTACCTCGATGTTCCTCCACGGCTCGTGGATGCACCTGCTCGGCAACATGTGGTTCCTGTGGCTGTTCGGGAACAACATCGAGGATTCGATGACGCGGCCGCGCTTCGTCGCGTTCTACCTGCTGACCGGGCTGGCGGCGGCGCTCGCGCAGGTGGCCTCCGGGCCCTCGTCCGAGGTGCCGATGGTCGGCGCCTCGGGGGCGATCAGCGGCGTGATGGGCGCCTACCTCGTGCTCTTCCCGCGCGTCCGCGTCTACACGATGGTCCCGCTCGGGTTCTTCATGCAGTCGATGGCGCTTCCCGCCTGGATGATGCTCGTCTACTGGGCCCTTCTGCAGTTTGCCGGCGGCGTCACGAGCGTCGTCTCCGCGCAAACCGGCGGCGTGGCGTTCTGGGCGCACCTGGGCGGGTTTCTCGCGGGCATCGTGCTCGTGAAGACATTCGAGCGGCGCGACCGCGTGGCGGCGCACGTCGCGGAGCACTGGAACCCGCGGCATTGAAGCGCCGGCGAAGCGACGATTGATGGATTCGTCGTACGAGAGAACCGGGGCCGCGAGGCCCCGGTTCTGTCCTGCATTCGAGGATCCGTAGACTTCGCAAATTGCGCTATTTCGCCAGCGGGTTCGGGCGCACCTGGAAGTGCGCGGCGAATGGCTTGGATCCCTTGCCCCCTTCAATCATCCACGGCGTGCGGTCGCCGTTGGAGGCCCAGAGCCCCCGTCCCTTCCAGCCCCCCTTCGGGTCGTCGATGCGGCCGTCGAGCCCCTTGGCGTAGAAGCCGATCGGATACGGCACGCGCAGCACGACCATCTGGCCGTTGCGGAAGGCGATGAAGCCGTCGTTCAGGTTTCCCGTGGCGATTGGCACGTTCTCGCCCAGACCGAGCGTGTTGTGCTGGTCCACCCACGAGTAGTAGCTCGACTCGGCGCTGTTGTCGCCGATGCCCCGGAAACCGGGACCCGGGAACTTGTGGAAGGCCCACCCCTCGGGGCAGTGGTCGCCGGTCGCCTTCGGTCCGTTCAGCGGCTCCTTGCACTTGCGGCGATCGAAGCTCCCGAAGTGGCCGCTCGCCAGCGACACCCAGACGACGCCGTTGCGGTCGATGTCGCCGCCGCGCGGTCCGAAGCCGGGAGCCGGCACGTTGTAGATTTCGGTGATGGCCGTGTCGGGCGGGTTCGATCCCGGCATCACACGCACGACCGCGCTCGGCTCGCCCCGGTAGGTGCCCCAGATGGATCCGTCCGCAGGGTTCGGCATGACGGCGTAAAAGCCGGCCTCGACCCTCTTGTCCTTGGTGGGATCCACCGGGTCCTTCGGGCCGACGTAGGCGTCGCGCCTGCCGTTGCCGTTGGTATCGAGGACGAACGGCGTCCATCCCTGCGCCTTCACGATGTCGCCGGTCTGGTCGTACAGCTTCGTGTTGATCCAGCCGAGCACCTCGCCGCCGCCGCTGAACCAGACGGTGTCGTTGGCGTCGTAGCCGAACTGCGGATGATGCGTGCCGAAGCAGAGGTCGAGGTACGTATACTTCTTCGTCTTCGGATCGAAGAGCGCCGCCTGGCGCACGCTGCGCTCCATCGGGAACGCCCGGGCCGATGGGTGATCCGACCCCTGCTTGCAGTACGGCGGATTGTCCGGCGTGCGGTCCGACGCGGTCATCCAGACGCGCCCCTGCCGGTCGAGCATCGAGTTGTGATTGTTGATGTGGGTGTCCCAGATCCGGCGGCTGCCCCAGAAGGCCGACGGCTGCGCCGCGTCGAGGCCGGCCGCGTGGCCCGGCCCGAGCGCGAGCGGCGCGTCCTCGCTGACCGGCGGGCGGAAGGTCGTCCAGGTGTTCTTGATCGGATCGAGCATCGGAATCTCGTCTCCGGCGTACTCGGGCGACCCGTAGAGCAGTCCGTTGGCGTTGACCGTGGGGTAGCGCCGGTCGCTCGAGATCAGATCATGGAGGTACTTGTCTTCGTAGTACCAGTCGCGCAGCGTGACGACCACGTTGCGCTCGACGCCCTGCGGGCGCGACGGCGTGGCAAACGGCAGCTCGCCCGTCTTGATGCGGTCGGTCCAGTCGGCGAAGTTCTGAACGGCCAGCGGGCCGAGCTGGGAGAGCTGGCCCATCATCTGGGCGCCGCTCTGCCCCGACTGCACGCGCCGGATCCACGCGTCCCGCGAGGGGAGGCCCGCAAACGGCTCCGGGAACGTTCGCGTCGCGAGGTGGCCGAGCTGGTGGCAGCCGACGCAGCCGTTGTTCTTCATCTGGTTCAGCCAGCGCTGCTGGGTGATCCCGGCGGGAATCTGTTTGCCGTCGAACTGGCTGGCGTCGGGAATCTTCAGCATCGAGAACCAGTAGATGGCGGGGTAGTAGTGCGCGGCTTCCGCGGGCGTTGGCGCCACCTTCGCCGTGATGTTGACGATACGTCCCGGCGCCGCGTCCGACTTGTCGCTGTCGACGAGGCCGTAGCCGCGCGCCCAGACCTTGTAGTTCGCCTTCGGCAGGTCCGGGACGACGTAGCGCCCCTGGTCGTCGGTGACGACGCTCTTGATGAAGCGCGACTGGAAGTCGCGGGTTTCGGCGATCACCCAGACGCCCGCCTCCGGACCGTTCGGTCCGGTGACGACGCCGCCGATGTCGTCGTTGTCGATCTCGACGGCGGCACGCTGCTGCGCGTGCGAGACGGTGAAGATCCACGAGACGAGGAGCGTGGACGCGGCGAGTCCGAGCAGCACTCTGAGCGGTCGATTCACGCGCATACGAACAATCCTCCAGCGAACGTGTGGCCTGTCGGCCCGCGAACGTCCGGGCGATTCACGCAGTCGGACGCTCCGTATCGGTGTCGCGGGCAATCTCGTCGAGCAGTCGATTGTAGGACGTTTTTGCCTTCCCGCGGGCGCCGGCGGTGCATAGGAAAGGGGGGGCGGGGCCAGCAGTGCGAATCGTCTCTTACAAGGGGGGTGGTCACGATAACCGCCGAAGCGGCGGTTACTTACAGACGTCTCAGGGGGTACGCGACGAGGGAGCGGCGGCCTCTCACAGAATTCGGCTAGAATTGGTCGGACATAAGGGAGGCACCTCGATGCTGAAGCACCCCAGTGTGGCTCTTGTCGTCGCCTTCGGGCTGGTTGCGCTCCTCGCCGCTCCCGCCGCAGCCCACCACGGGTGGGGCGGGCAGGCCCAGGAGGAGACGACGTTGACGGGTACGCTGGCCGCGCCGGTGAGTCTGGCCGGCCCGCATGCCACGATGAAGATCAAGACGTCGGACGGACAGGTCTGGGACATCACGATGGCGCCGCCGGCGCGTACGGCCGGCGCGGGGCTGAAGGAAGGGCTCATTCCGCTCGGCGCGGCCGTGACGGTGAAGGGACATCGGAACACGACTGCCGGCCGGTTCGAGATGAAGACCGAGTCGGTGCAGTGGAACAACCGTACGTTCCCGGTGTACGGCGATCGGCACTGAGCGCGTCTCGCGCACGATGTGGGATTCGGGATCCGGGGTTCCGGGTCCCGGATTCCGGGTCGGATCCAGACCTCACTGATGGCTGATCTCCTGGCGTGGATGGAAGCATCCATGCTCGGAGTGTTGGTGCGCGGGTCCGGCGTCTGGACCTACGCGTTCCTCAACCTGTTCCACATTCTCGGCGTGTCGACGCTCTTCGGGTCGGTGCTGGTTCTCGACCTGCGCCTGCTGGGTGTCACGCGGCGGGTGCCGATCGAGGCGCTCGCGAGCGTCAGCGTGCCGCTGGCGCAGGCGGGGTTTGCCCTCGCGGCGGCCACCGGCGCGACCATGATCTGCACCAACGCGACCGAGTACGTGGGAAATCCGTTTCTGCTGATCAAGTTCCCGGCGATTCTCGTCGGCGCCGTGAACGTTGCCATCATCAGCCGGTTGCCGGCCTGGCGCGCGGCGGGGGAGCGGGAGTTGACCCGCGGCGAGCGCCGCCAGTTGGCGGTCCTGGGTGGGATCTCGCTGGCCAGTTGGCTGACCGCCGTGACGGCCGGACGCATGATCGGCTACTGGTAGGCGGTACTCCCGGGTCTTCCGACTGTGTCATGCCGCCGTGGCCGCTGACGATTGCCACGACCGGCTGCGATCGCTTCCACGATTTCCGGCGGGCACCATGACGAAGGTCGTGATCCGAGCGCTTCAGGCCTGCGTGCGGCGTATGTCACAATGATGATTCGCCGTCCCCATCGTCCAGAGGCCTAGGACGCGGCCCTTTCAAGGCTGAAACCCGGGTTCGAATCCCGGTGGGGACGCCAAATTATTTTGACGGGTAGATCAGGGGTAATTGACGATTTCTCGCTCGGTCCGGAGCTCGCGATTCTCCTTCCGCAGTCGGGCGAGCTCCTCGCGCTCCGCCGTCGTGAGCCCGGTGCGCCCCTTCGTGCGATCCGCCCGGGCCTGCAGCACCCACGTCCGCAGCGCCGACGGTGTCAGATCCAGATCGCGCGCCACCGTGGCGATGGTCTTGCCGTCATCCAGGACCAGCCGGACCGCCTGGCTGCGGAACTCCTCATCAAATTGCCGGCGGGGGCGCCGGCGCTTCGTCTCGGCCATTCGGGACATCGTAGCCGCCTTTCGGAAGATGTCCACGAAACCGGATCAAGCCCACTCTCGATGCTTCGAACGTGAGCACTACGCCGTGTTCTGCGCCAACCGGTCGGCTTCGCGAGAGGCGTCCGAGGCGATCGCAGTGGCTCTGGAGAATCGTGTTCGGGATGCCTGGCGCGCTTGGTGCCGACGAATCGCCAGCCTGAATGACATAGGACTGAAGCTCTATCGTAATGGGGAGATAGCACGAGAATGAGATCCACCGTGCCGGGACGTAGCAGACCGATGGCTTCGCTCGATTGGTCGCAGTGCCACGCCGTGAAAAGCGCACCCGGCAGGGTCAGCGGGGCCTGGATACTGCTTGCGCGACTCCGTTGGAATTCGTAGTACCTTACCTGTCATGAGGCCTAGGCTGTCTCGGCTGACGTTGTGCGGCTTCAAGACCATTCGCGATCTCCGTGACTTCGAGCCGGGACCATTAAGCGTGCTCATCGGGCCGAACGGTGCCGGCAAGAGCAATTTCATTTCCTTCTTCAGGATGCTGTCGTGGGCCCTAGTGCCGCCTGGTCAGCTCCAGACGTTCGTTGCGAAGCAAGGTGGGGCGAGTGCGATTCTCCACCAGGGATCGGTTCCGGCACGCGAGATGGAGGCACATCTGCGGCTGACGACCGATGCGGGCGTCAACGAGTACAGCTTTAGGTTGTTCCATGCTGCAGGCGACACGCTTGTGTTCGCAGACGAATGGTTCCGTTTCAGGCGCCCGGATCATGATGACCGTCAGGTGCCAGGACTCGGCGCGGGACACAAAGAGCCCCAGCTGATCTCGAAAGCGGAAGAAGGCAATGTGACCGCGTCGACGATCCTATCGATGCTGCGACGGATTATCGTTCATCAGTTCCACGACACATCTTCCGGCGCGCGTATTCGCACGAAGTGGGACGTGGACGACGGCAGACGCCTGAAGGAAGACGCTGGGAATCTTGCGGCGTTTCTGCATCGTCTACAGAATGTTGAGCCGAAGTACTACCAACGGATCGTCGAGACAATCCGCCTGATTCTTCCGTTCTTCGCGACTTTTGAACTCCAGCCGGAGTATGGCCATATTCTGCTGCGTTGGCGTGAGCGGGGAACAGATCGCATTTTCAACGCCTCGCAAGCTGCCGACGGAATGCTGCGGGCGATGGCGCTCGTGTCCCTGCTTCTTCAGCCAGAACGGGATCTGCCAGACGTACTCATTCTCGATGAACCTGAGTTGGGACTCCACCCGTATGCGATTGAGGTGCTAGCGGGCCTTGTCAAGAGCGCGGCGACTCAGGTCCAAGTGATCGTTGCGACGCAATCGGTCTCGCTGGTTGACCGCTTTGAGCCGCAACACATAGTGGTGACAGAACGTTCGGAACAGGAGTCGCGTCTTCGGCGTTTGGGTCCGGACGAATTCGCAGATTGGCTGAAGGACTACACGCTTTCCGAGCTCTGGGAGAAGAACGTTCTCGGTGGGAGGCCATCACACTGATTCGGCTTCATATCGTCGTCGAAGGTCAGACCGAAGAGACCTTCGTGAATGAAGTACTGGCCCCAGAGCTCGGAGCTCACAACACCTTCACCGACGCACACCGGATAACCACCGGGCGCAAGCATGGCCGCACCCATCGCGGCGGGTGGGACAGCTACCAGAAGCTTCAGAGAGACCTGGTCCTGTGGATGAAACAGGACCAAGATGCGGACGCCAGGTTCACAACGATGGTCGACCTGTACGCGCTGCCTGGCGATTTTCCCGGTTATGCGGAGTGTGGCCGAATTGCGGTGCCCATTCAGCGTGCCGAATGCCTCGAACGACACCTCGTTGATGACATCATTCGGGAGCTTGGCAATGCCGTCGCACGCTGTCTTGTTCCCTATATTCAACTTCACGAATTCGAGACGTTCGTATTTTGCGAGCCAGCCAAGCTACTCGTCGCTTTCCCAGCAGAGACCGGGGCTGTGCATCGGCTAGACGTAATTCGTCAGCAATTCGCAGGACCAGAGGATATCGACGACGGCAAGACGAGCGCTCCTTCCAAGAGAATCCTGGAGGTCATCCCTGAGTACACCAAGGCGGTAGCCGGGCCGTTGATCGTGAAGCAAATCGGATTGCCGCGGCTGCGCAACGACTGCCCCCATTTTGACAGTTGGATTACCAGACTGATTGAGCTTGACCCACCGTGAGTGCGGCCTTGCCCCCGAATGGTCCTCGTGGATCGGAGACCAACAGGCGGCAAGCAGGTTTATCGGGTATTCCGGATCACCCGGCTGAAGGGAGTAGCCGCTCATCCGCCTGGACGCCGGCGCTTACTTCTTTCGCGGAGTTGCCTGAAAGCCTCCTCGCCGTCGATAGGTGTGACGCGACCACTCTTGAGGTCGTCATACCGACTGTCGAGCTCCTTGTGTACCGCCGCCACCTCTTCCAGATAGCCGGCGAGAGCATCTTCAACGATTTCGTTGGGTTCGACGCGGCCCCCGCGTGGTGGCCGCGCGACGTGCTTCGTCAAATAGTCTTTGAGGTATTTCTCGCCGGACCCGAGTCAATGCAGGCACCTGGTCAAGTGCGCGTCCTGTTCGGCGTTCCCCTATTGCGTATATCAATCCGGTGATGAAGAAGGCCGATCGTCCCCAGGGCCAACCGGGTTACCCGTTTCTTCTGGCAGTCGACGTGTCGGGTGTACCGGCGGCGTTTCGCGATCTGCCGCCTCAGATTGAAACCTTCTTCGAGCAGTGGACCCGCGTGTCGGGCATCCTCCTCTTTATGGATGTACCGACCACGGAAAAGAGCGCATGGTGGTGGCGTTTGCTTTCGAATCCGTATGCCGTGACGAAGCTTCCGGAATCCCTCACTTCTGGGCCGGCGGCTCTTAGTCAGCAAGTCGAAACGGCAATCCGACTTACACCGGATGTCGCCGCTACGTAGAAGCGGCGCTGCCCTTCATCTTTGCGATAATGTAGCCCGACTCCACAAGGGTTCCGCATACCGACGCATCATCACGTCTCGTCGCGTCGACTCGGCGCGTTGCCGGCCCGGTACTCGTTCTGAATCCGTACAGTGGCGAGCGGTTCACTAAGTGTCCGAGTTGCGCCGCGCAAACGCGGGTCCGCACACTTCCGCTGGTTGTTCATATCGATCACCTCGATGGCCCGAGGCTGATTCTTCTGAACAAGACGTGCCGCCTCTGCCCGTTGTGCGAGACGCTCGTCGTCGATCGAGCTGAATTGGAACACGTCATCGTCGCGGCCGGTATCTCCGATGGGGGCAAGGTGCCCGTGTTCGTCGTGCTCGGCACGATAGACCGGCGCACCTGGCGCCGCGGCCTGGCAGGAGACGCGCTGCTCGCAGATGTTCGAGAACATATGGCGGACTTCAAACGGTATTTGCGGGTAGAAGTCACACCCGCGCACTGGGAATTATCGAACGAGAACGCTGGTCAGGCTTCGCCCGATGACTTCCCGCCTCGCCCGACCCCACACCGCGCTACAATGTCGTTGAGGCCAAGCTGATGACCGTGAAGGCGATCTACGAGAACGGCGTGTTCAAGCCTCGCGAGCCGATCCAGCTCGAAGAGCATACGGAGGTCGAAATCGTGATCCCGGCGGCCGCCTCCAGCGACGCTGAGGATCCGACCGGATGGAAAGCAGCGGAGGCGCTGATCGGCTTCATCGATGATGCGCCTGCGGATATGGCCGAGCATCACGATCAGTACCTCTACGGCGCGCCGAAGGCGTGACCTTCCTCGACACCGGATTCCTGTTCGCGCTCGTTTCAAAGAAGGATGCGCACCATGCGCGCGTCGTCGAAGTCTTTCGCACGTTCAGGAATCTCCGGCTTGCCGACCATCTGCTGACGACCAATCACGTGATTGCCGAGACAATCACGCTCACGCTGAAGATCGGCCACGACGAAGCCACTCGGATCGGCGAGCAACTCTACGCCCAGAAGTTGGCGCGTATCCATTGGGCGAGCCCCGACGAAGAGCGCGCGGCATTCGCCTACTTCAAGCGGCACCAGGACCAGACGTACAGCTTCGTGGACTGCCTGAGCTTCGTAGTGATGGAGAAACTGGGGATCAACGAAGCTCTCGCGGTGGACTCGGATTTCACACATCGATTTACCGCGCGACCTGGCCCTCTACCCAAGTGAACCGGGGCTCCTCAGGGCGTTATGAAGCCCGGCGAAGGCCCTCCAACAACCCCATCCATTCAACGATTTGGTTCCAACTGACCGGCATCAGGGACGCCAACCCTCCATCGTCATTCACACTTCTCGGTTCTTCGTTCTCGGTTCGTGTTCAGGTTCGGCGCGCCCTTCGAGCTTCGCTGTGGCGAGGTTCACTGCGCGGCCCGAACCAAACGTCCCTGTTGTGCGTGCTACCATCTGGCCGTCGAGCGGCGGCGGCGACCTACGCACGAAATCGGAGGGCCTGTAATGAGGTTGTTTGTCGCGGCGCTCATGCTGATGGCGGGGACGATGCCGGCCGTGGCCCAGTGGCTGGATCGGCCGACCCCTGGCATTCCGCGCAGTCCCGACGGCACGCCTAACCTCACCGCACCGGCCCCGCGCGGGCCCGACGGGAAGCCCGATTTGACGGGCGTGTGGAACGGGACGGTTTCCGTCCCCCCCTTCGATCCCGCCAATGCGGAGCCGTGGGTGATCGACCTCGCCCGTCAGCGTCAGCACGACTACTACAGGGCCCGTCCCTCCTATCAGTGCCTGCCGAGCGGGCCTGAGGCTGACAGATTTGCCGGGTGGAAGCGCCTCCTCCAGACGCCAACCGCTCTCGCGATCCTGAACGACGATCTCACCTATCGCGTGATCTTCATGGACGGCCGCGAGCTGGAGACCAACCCCGCTCCAAGCTGGATGGGATACTCGGTGGGGCGGTGGGACGGCGATACGCTGATCGTGGACAGCGCCGGATTCAACGACAAGACGTGGCTGAGCCAGCGCGGGCTGCCGCATTCCGAGGCGCTGCGTGTGAGGGAGCGATACCGGCGCGTGGACGTCGGCCACCTGCGGGTCGAGGTCACCTTCACCGATCCGGCTACGTACGCAAAGCCCTGGAGCTTCACGGCCAATATGGCGCTGGCCGCCGATACAGACATGCTCGAGTCGGTCTGCGAACGCAGCAGCGTGCACTGGATCGGCAGCTTCTCGGACGCCGCGAATCGGGCCGTATCCGTTGCGCCCGACGTGCTGGCACGGTACGTCGGCGTGTACAGCGGGCTCTACCAGGAAACCAAGCGGACCGTTCAGGTGTCGCTTTCAGGCGCCCAATTGATCGCCACATTCGTCGGTGTCCCCGGCGTTGGTGCCCCCGGCGTCGGCCTCCTCGACGCGGTCGAGACGCGGCAGCTGGTGCCGCAATCCCAGACGCTGTTTGAAGGTCAGGGACTTTTTTATCAGTTCATTGTCGACGACACGGGTACGGTGACCGATGTCGTGGAGATTCGCACATCGGGCTCCTATCGGTACCCGCGGTTGCGTTGACCGGGAACACCGGCTTACGGCGCGACCAGGCCCTCCGCGCAGGTAAACGGCGATCTATCAGCGCACGAAGCTCGGCGAAAGCCGTCCAGCAAGCTCAGCCAGTCGGCGATCTGGTTGCAACTGGCGGGCATTGGGGACGCCAGCCTCCCTCGAGATCGGGCGGACGACTGTCGTCGCCGCGCCGTGCGCACGCCGCGGCGCGGCACGATGAATTGAGAAGCGCCCTTCCCGCCGGATAAGATTCGGTCGGTGGGCGGTTCAGTCCTCAGCGTGTCCAGCCGGGCCCTGCTCGATGCATGCGCCCGAATGGGCCTCGACACGAGTCAGATCCTCGAAGCCGCGCAGCTCGACCCGGTCACCCTCCAGGACCCGGACTCCCGGATTCCCGTCGAGCAGGTCGAGGCGCTGTGGCGGACGGCCTACGAGTTGTCCGCCGACCCCAACCTGGCCCTCCACGCGGTCGAGGTGCTGCCGTTTGGAGCCTACCGCATCATCGATTTCCTGGCGTCGAGCGCGCCGACCATCGGCGCGGCGCTCGCCAAGGTCTCCGACTATTTTCCGCTCATCAACAGGGTGGTCCGCCTGCCGTACGCGGTGGGCGACCGCCATGTCACCTTCGCCGTCGAGGCGCCATCGCGTCCCGCCACGATCACGCGGCCCTATGCGGAGTACACCCTGGCCGCCGTCTTCCTGCGCACGCGCATCGCCACCAACCAGCCGTACCGGTTGCTGCGGGTGGAGTTCAGCCACCCTCGGCCGGCGGACACCAGCGAGCACGAGCGCATCTTCGAGTGCCCGGTCGGGTTCGGGGCGGCCACCTGCCAGATGGTGATCGCCCGGGACGTCTGGGACACGCCGAGCACCGGCAGTCATCCCGACATGTTCTCCATCCTCGACACCCATGCCAGGATGCTGCTGGACCAACTGCCCAGCCCTGCCGACACCGTCGGCCGCACGCGTGAAGCGATCGAGGCTGAGCTGCGCGGAGGCAGCCCGACTCTCGAATCGGTCGCCAGGCAACTGGCGATGAGCCCACGGACCCTGCAGCGACGCCTCAGGAATCAGGGCGTCGTCTTCAACGACCTGCTGGACGCGCTGCGCTTTCGGGCGGCGAAATCCTACCTGGCGCACGGGGACGTTGCCGGTACGGAGGTCGCGTATCTGCTCGGATTCGCCGAGCAGAGCTCGTTCAATCGCGCGTTCAAGCGCTGGTCCGGTCAAACGCCGTCCGAGTACCGCCGTCAGGCCGCCGCCGTCTAGCGGCGCCGGCGCGAATTGTCGCCGAATGTCAAGGCGCTGTCGCCTCTGGGCAAGAGTACAGCGCGGAACGTCTCGTAACTTGCCCTCGACGGCCGTATGGCCATGGAGGTCTCATGAGACGCTTCTCGACAGCAACCAGCACCTTGACGCTCGTGGCGACGCTCGCCGCCGCACCCGCCAGCGCCCAGTATGCAGGCAACGCCGGCGCGGCTCCGCACCTGCACGTCAGCGACGCCTACAGTAGCTGCTTTTTCGACCTGCATCCCGAGCTCACGAAGGAGCAGTTCGAGGAGTTCACCGCCGAACTCGGCTCGATCCTGCGGTTCCGTCAGCTCGGCGATACGGCGACGCTCGGCATGGGCAACGTCGACATCAGCATGCAGTTCACGAGCACGCGCATCGACGATTCGAAGGGGGCGTGGAACAACACCATGTCGCATCCCGCGGCGGACCACTATCTGGGAGGATCCATCTCGTTCCCGCGAGTCGTCGCCAGGTTCGGAGTGACCGATCGGGTCGACGTGGGCGCGTGGGGCGGACTCAGCCCCGGGTCGAACTACGGGCTGGTTGGCGCCGACACCAAGATTGCTCTGGTGAGGCAGGGCGCCGACCGGCCGGTGTCCGTCTCGATCAGGCCGAGCATCACGTCACTCCTGGGGCCGTCGGAGGTGTGGGCCGGCAACGCCAGTATCGACGTGTCCGTCAGTCGGGCGCTGGGCGCGCTGTCGCCATACGCCGGTGTGGCGACAACCGCGTCGCTGGCGGTCGAACGGGCGGAGGATGTCGACCTGGACCCGGCGACTGCCGCGGGTTCGCTCGCCTACGCGGGGCTCTCGTATCGTTGGCGGGCGTTCGTGCTGTCGGCGGAGGTGGAGAAGGGAACGCTGGTCAGCTACGCCTTTCGCATCGGCACGCGGTTCTGAGCCGTGCGCTGCGATCGCGGCGCGGCACCGGCGTCAAGGCGGGAAGGCGAGCCCGTCAGCTTCCGTCGCTGACGGGGCGCTCGTCGATGTGCGAGTAGCGGTAGGTCATGCGAAGCGATGACGATCCCAGCAGTCGCAGTTGTGCGGTCGTGTCGAGCGACACGGGCATCAGGACGCCGTCGATGCGTCGATACAATCGCACGACCTGCACGCGGGTGATCCAGAAGGACGGATTCCTGGCGAGCCGCCCCTCGATGCGCACCAGGTCGCCGTCGAGGGTCGTGAGGAACATCCGACCGTTGATGAGTGAACGATCCTTCCGGCGCGGTCGCAGGCTCACGACCGTGAGCCCCTCCTCGTTGACGCCTTCGAGCCTGAACTGGTAGTTGGCTCCCGATATCGCGACCGCCGGCCCTCGGCCGTTCGCGATGAGGCGCCGTTCTTCGTCGAGCAGCGAGCGAAGGACGCGCGTGCGGATGTACCCGGAACCCCCTTCGGCCGTCACTTCGTACTGCAGCCCGGAGGACACGGTGAAATCGGTCTGGACGTCCAGCCAGCCGCGCTGGCCGCTGCCCGACGCCTCCAGGCGCCGCGATGCCCGATACGGGTGCGCGCCTGCCGGCCGTGCCAGGAACATCTCCATGGCCGCGAGGGCATCTGGACTTGGCGCGCTGGCGGCGATGGTTTGCAGCGACCAGGCGGTCAACGCCAGGGCGCCGACGACGCCCGCGACGGACCGCCGCCGCGCCGGAGCGCGCGAGGCAGGCGCGACCGGGCGCGGGCGCATCGTCACGACACCACACGCACGGGAAACGGTGGGGGCGCGGTAGGAGACTGCGCCGCGGGCTCGGCGAGGTCGGGCATCGGCGCGGCGATGAAGAGGCGGCGGGCCATCTTGGCGAGCCAGCGGGCGCGCCGCGCCGACCGCGCCACGCGGGCGCTGTCGGTGGCGATGCCGGTGTTCGCGTACATCTGGCGGTACAGCTTCGAAATCAACACGAACGCCAGACGGGCGCGGAGGGAGCGGACGCACGCGGACCGCCGCCATACGGCAGGAAGCGCGTAGAAGCTGTCCCACACGCGCTGGGTGCCGCGGCGAATCTCGTCGGCCGACATCGTCGGATGCGGCGCGTAGACCCTCGGGCGCTGCGAGGAAGGGATGAGCCAGTACCGCGTCAGGGGGATTCCGTCGACCGAGGGGGTGGCGTCCGCCTCCTGTTCCCACTTGGCGAAATCGAGGGTGCCCGGAAAGGGCGTGAGCATCACGAACTGGGCGAACGACACGCCGCTGCGCTCGGCCAGATCGGAGGTGGCCTCGAACGTGCTGCCCGAGTCGGTCGGCAGTCCGAAGATGAAGGATCCAAGCACGTGCACGCCGTGCGTCCGGAACGCCTGGAGCTGCGCCACCAGCCCCTCGCCGGCGAGGTTGAAGTTCTTGTACACGGCCTTCAGCCCTTCCGGAGTCACCGATTCGACACCGACCAGCGCACCCCGGATTCGGGCACGGCGCATCGCCGCCAGGAACTCGGGATCTTCGGCCGCCTCCATGGTGATCTGCGTGAAGAACACCATGTCGGCGGGCAGCTGTTCGAGCTGCGCCATCAGGTCGAATCGGTCCTGCCGCAGTGCGGTCAACGCGTGAAACTGCTGCTTGTCGCTGCGGCGGTCGGCCGCGGCGAGGTCGGCCAGCGGGACGGGATAGAAGTTGTCATCGGCCAGCAGGACGAATCGGAATCCCTTTCGCCGGAGTTCCACGACCTCGCGCACGACGTCGGAGACGGGACGCTGACGCGGCTTCTGCCCGTCGGTCCGCCACACCGAACAGAACGAGCAGTGCTTCGGACACCCGCGCAGCGTCTGCACCGATCCCCACATGTAGCGGTTCTCCGGCAGCAGGTCCCACCGTGCCGACGAAAAGGCGGTGCCTTCGATACGCCCGCCCTCGTACGACCGTGCCGGCGTCCCGGCTTCGCAGTCCGTCAGCACGCGCGGCCACACCAGATCCCCGTCTCCGCTCACGACGACATGGGCGCCGCCGTGTTCGCGGACTTCCTCGGGGAAGAGCGTCGCGTGAATGCCGCCGAAGACCACCGTCGCCCCGCGGGCGCGGGCGAGCCGGCCGACGGTGTACCCGCGCAGGGCGTTGGCAGTGTGAATGCCGATGCCGACCAGATCGCCCGGCGCGACGCTGGCCACGTCGAAGCGCTCCAGCGTCTCGTCGGCGATGATCGGCGCACCGAAGTGCGACGGTGTCGCGGCGGCGAGCACGTACAGCCAGCGCGGCGTGATGACGGCGGTACCGAACGAAACGTCGCTGGGATTAACGAGATGTACTCGCATGTGATCCTCGGAAGGCACTGGCAATGGTGCTGCCGAACCTGGTGAACAATCGCGCGGTGACGACCGCCGCGTCCCCGGAGCGCCGGCCGATGGCCTTGCCCGCATCCGCAGCGGCGCCCCATATCTCCGGCGCGTCGTCGCCGGCGACGGGCGGACCGTCTGGCGCTGGCATCGCCGTGCCGGGCGCCGGCGCGGCCGGCGGGCCGAGCGGCGCGAGCATGGCCGGAGCGAGCAGGAGGCCCGCAATCGGCTCGCTCGCCGGCTGCGGCACGGTCGCGGCCGCGGACGGCTCGGGTTCGAGCGCAGGTTGCACGGCGCCCTCGGTCACGCGCGCCGCAGCGTGCCCCTCCGCCTCGGAAGCCGCTCGCCGGGACGACCGAACCCCGACCGGTGTCGGCTCGTCCGTTGGACGCGCGTGCGGAACCGCTGGCATCGCCACCCGACCGGGCGGCGCGACGACGCCGGCCGCACTGAGCGCGACCGCGCCGGGCGCCGGGGGCGAGGAGAAGGCTGTGCGGACAACGGGCAGATTCCCCACGCCCAGGGTGAGCGTGCCGACCGCGAGCGCGCCGAGGAGTGCCGTCGCCCGGCATGAGGAGGCGACGGCGTGGCGGGTCGCCAGGATCCGCACGATGCGGCGGCTGAGGCCCGAGGGGGAAGCAGCCGCCATGACGGGCAGTCGCCGTAGCGCGGAAACCGGGAGGCCCGCGAGTGTCGTGAGGCACGCGGCGTAGCCCTTGGCGGATCCAGTCACCGCCACGACGGCTTCATCGCAAGCGACCTCCCGCTCGAGATGGAGCTGCCGCTCGAGCCACCAGATCGCGGGGTGCCAGCCGGCGAGCGCGCGAACGAGGAGCTGGACGGCCTGTGCCACGTCGTCGCGTCGCTGCACGTGCGCCCATTCGTGCACGACGATGCGATCGAGGTCCGCATCGCCGAGGCGCCCGAGGAGCGGCGGTGCCACCGCGATGAGCGGAGAGGCGCCGCCGAGTACCGCGGCGGCCGTCACGCGGTCCGACAGGACGAGCCGTGCCCGTCGGCCCGTGGCGTTCAGACGGGTCCAGTGGGCGAGGCGCGCTTCGACCTGGGCGGGGAACTCGCGGCACTGTCTCTTCGCCCGTCGGAGTGCCGTCGCCGCCGTCGTGACGCGAAGGGCCTGAACGGCGACCCAGAGCGCCCACGCGCCAAGCGCGAGGGTCGTCGAAGTCCACCAGGCGACCGGCATCGACACGACCGGGGCGACCGGCGCCAGACTGCCGCCGGCAGCCGGCGACAGCGCCGCGGCCCAGACAGGTGGCACGAGCGGGAGCGCGAGCACCGCGGCGCACGACGCCCACGCCGCCCGGTAGCGCGCCTGCGGTCGCGACAGTGGAATCACCCGGAGAAGGCCGGCAGTCGCGAGCGCGACGACGCCACCCTGCCACAGCCAGTTCAGGATCAGCTCCACACGAGTGCTCCTTATGCGTTCCCGATGAGCTTCTTGAGCCGCTTCAGTTCGTCCGGGTCGATGCGATCGTCCTCCAGCACGTTCAACACGAGGAGGCTTGGCGAGCCCTTGAAGAGGCGAGTGACCAGGTGCCGCTGCGCGCGGCGCCGAGCCTGACGCTCATCGACCAGCGTGTAGTAGATGAACGTCCGTGCGACCTTGTCGTGCGAGACGTACCCTTTGGCCTCGAGGATTCGGAGGATCGTCTGCACCGTACTGTAGCTCACGGCCCGCCGCCTGCTCAGCGTGCGGACGACATCGGCGACGGTCGCCGTCTGGCGCTCCCAGAGCACCGCCATGACGCGCGCTTCGGCGTCGGTCAGCGCCCGGGACGGTCTGCGCGCCATGGGCCTCCATTCGATCTCTTAAGGATTTAAGAGATGGTGCCACTCTAGCACGGCCCCCGCCACCGGTCAATTAAGGAATTAAGACTAAAGAATTAAGACTTGAACGAGCGCGGCGGGAGATGGAGCCATCCCGTCGGGCGTGTCACGAACAGGGCCGGGACGGCTTGGGTGTCGCGTCGTTCGCGCGAGCGACGCACCCTGCGGCCACTTCCATCTGGGCCATCGTCGCGGCGCTGTGGTCGCCCTGGAGCCGCGGCGTGCAGCCGGCGAGCAACTGCTGCGCGCGCAGCGCCGAGACGACGACGAACTCGTAGGCGTTGAGGTGCGCCGGACGAGTCACCATCTCGCGCTCCACGCCGGCACGGCGGGTCCGACGGTCGAGGCGTGGATCGGCAGAGCCGGGACGCGTATGACAGGTGAGTGCACAGGTTCCTCCCCGGGCGATGCCATGGTGAGGAACCCGCAGGAGTGCGGGAGGCTCAGAACAGCTGTGGGTACCTTAGCACGGGAGGGAGGGCGGCGCTGAACATTCGCCCGGGGCCGCCCGTGCCGCGGTCATCGCACCGCGACCGGCGCCACCGACGAGCCGGTCGCGCCCTGCAGCTTCAGCGGCTGCACGATGAACGCGAACTCGTGAATCCCCTTGGCGGCGAGTTCGTCGAGCTTGAGACTCTCGATCATGTAGATCCCGTTGGCCGCGAGCAGGATCTGGTGCACGGGGGAGCTCAACGTCGGATCCGGATTCGGGTTGACCTCGACGCAGCAGGTGTCGGAACCGACGATCATCGGATTCTGCCGCACGAGCCACTCGGTCGCTTCGACGCCGAGCCCGGGTTGGGTCCGGTAGTAGCGGACGTTCTCCTTCCCCCACAGCCGTCCAAACCCGGTGTAGACGATGACCGCGTCGCCCGTCTCGAGCGTCAACCGCTGCCGCGCCAGCGCCTCCTGCAGGTCCCGGGCCGTGATCTCGTACCGGTCGCCGAGCATCTCGACTCCCCGCAGCGCCGCCACGTCGATGAGCACGCCGCGCGTGAAGAGCGCGCCCGCCTTCTCGATGCCCAGGCTGGTGAAGCCCGTTCGAGTGGCGACCTCGTCCATCTTGACGCAGTTGTACAGACTGTTGCCGATCGACTGGTGGCTGAAGCCGTCGATCTGCGTCCCGACCTGGCCCAGCTCCGTCGTCACGATCTCCTCGTTCGACCCGCGGTTGTTCGACGCGGGCGGCCAGGCGGTTCTCTTCAACTGCTGGCTGAAAATCCGGTCGCCGTAGAAGGGCATCCCTTCAAACAGCGGGTGGCCGAGCTCGATCACCTCGCCGGTCCTGATGAGCCGGGCGGCGCGCAGCACGAGCGCCGGTGTCATCAGATTGGCGGCGCCCCGCTCGTCGCCGGCTCCCCACCTCGAGGGACAGCGCTCGGCGTCGGACGGCGGCCGCCAACTCTGGGCGCCGGCCGGGACGCCACCAAGACAGAGAGCCGACACGAACGCCAGGGCGACAATCACGCGGGGCATGCTCGTTTTCCTCCTGGGCACCGGTTCGACGCGTGCCGGTCGATCGCGTTCAGTTCTGCGGGCGCGAGGGCATGTCGACGCGGTCCCAGACGTTCTGGCCGCTGTCTCGGGTGACGTTGGCGAAATTGGTCCAGACGAGCGTCCTTCCATCCGGCGATACGCGGTAGAGGACCCGCTCGTCGAACACGGTCCTGACCGTGTTCACCTTCGGCGGATAGTCCTGATAGACCTCCTGCCGGATCCCGCCGTTCTCGGCGATGAAGATGTTCATGGCCGTGGGTGTGAAGCGCGGCTGGATCGCCGGGTCCGACTTCGCGAGGTTGATCCGCCATGCGCCGATGAACGGCAGCTGCGACGGGTCGATCTTCTCTCGCGCGACCTTGTAGGCGCCGATGAAGCCGACGTTGCCCGGGTCGCCCTCGCCGATGAGCGTGGGCGCCGGAGAGAGCAGCCAGGCGGCGACGCCCACGATGACGACGCGACGTGCTGTTCGAATCACGATGCGGATCCTTTCAGCGCCGGGGTCTCATGCCGCGCCGGCGACCTGCGCGACGCCACATCCCCAGACCGGCACGCCACCGAGACGGCCGATCGAAGGACAGCGTGACGAGGCAACGGAATGTCATCGCAGCACGTCGGTTCGCGGGGATTGTAGCGCACCTGGCGCCCCGTCATGCAGCCACCGGAGGTGGGCGCGGACCGGCGCGAGGGCGGAGCGTCGGCCGATCACGGTCCTGCCCCTCACAAGACGTCGGGAAACGGGTAAGATGCGTGCTCCCTTCCGGAGGGTCAGAACGATGTCCCGTCTGCATCCACCGTTCCGGGCCGATCAGGTCGGCAGTCTCCTCAGACCGCAGCGGCTCAAGGACGCCCGCGAGCGCTTCCAGAACAACCAGATCACGAGGGACGAGCTGCGCGCCGCCGAAGACGAGGCGATCCGAGGGGTGGTGAAGCGGCAGGAGGCCATCGGACTGCAGAGCATCACCGACGGCGAGTTCCGCCGCACGTTCTTTCACATCGACTTCCTCCAGCGGCTCCAGGGCGTGTCGGTCTCGGGCGGCATCGCCGCCAAGTTCCACACGCGCGAGGGCGACATCGACTTCGCGCCGCCGCGCATCACCGTCAGCGGCACGCTCCGGCACGTGCAGGACATCCAGACCGACGCCTTTCGTTTCCTGAAGTCGGTCGCGACGAAGACGCCCAAAGTGACGATCCCCTCGCCGACGATGGTGCACTTCCGCGGCGGGCGCAAGGGGATCGACATCCACGCCTACCCGGACCTCGACGAGTTCTTCGAGGACCTCGCGCAGGTGTACCGGGAGGAAGTGGCGTCGCTCTACGACGCCGGGTGCCGGTACATCCAGTTCGACGACACGAACCTGGCGTACCTGTGCGACCCGCAGCTCCGGGCGCAGGCAAGGGAGCGGGGCGACGATCCGAACGAGCTGCCGTACGCCTACGCGGCGCTCATCAACGCCGTCGTCAACGGCCGTCCGAAGGACCTGACGGTGGCGATTCACCTCTGTCGCGGCAACTTCAGGAGCGCGTGGGTGGCCGAGGGGGGCTACGAACCGGTCGCCGACGCGCTCTTCAACGCCCTCGACGTCGACGCCTACTTCCTCGAGTACGACGACGCCCGGTCCGGGTCGTTCGAACCGCTCCGGTTTGTGCCGAAGGACAAGACCGTGGTGCTGGGGCTGGTGACGACGAAGGTGGCCTCTCTCGAATCCGCGGCGGACCTGACGCGCCGGATAGGCGAAGCGGCGCGCCACGTATGGCTCGAGAACCTGTGCCTGTCACCGCAGTGCGGCTTCGCCAGCACCGTTCACGGGAATCAGATCACCGAAGCGGACCAGTGGGCAAAGCTCGAGCGGATCCTCGCCGTGACCCGCGACGTCTGGGGCGGTGCGGCCGCCTGAGCCGGGATCGTCCTACTTCTGCCTGAGGAACCGGTAGTCGCCCGAGACATGCATCTCGAGCAGGTGCGTCGGCACGCCGCTGCCGTCGGTGACGAACGTGACCCCCCATCCGAACAGACCGGCGAAGGTCGTGTCCGACTGCGCGATCAGGGTCGCCTTTCCTCTGTTGCTCAACTCGGCAGCCAGCCGTCCGTTCTCGACGGTGACGTGAATGGTTCTCGGATGCGGCCCTTCTCCCCAAAGGTCCTTTTCGACATACGTGCCGACGTACCTGGCCAGAATCGCCGGCGCCACCATGACCTCGTTCTTCTTTTCGTCCGACGCGGTGCCCACCCAGCTCTCGAGGCTCCTGTACGCGCCCTCGGCGCACACCGCGTCGAAGATCTCCGTGTCCGGTTCCAGCCTGGCGCCGAACTTCACCGTCCACGGCCGCGCGTAGACGTTCGGGTCGTTGAGGGTGACTTCGATGTCCATGTGCCCGAAGTCGCGCCGCCGGTAGCGCTCCGTCAGACGCAGCGCCTCCGTATGGGGATGGCCGTAGGAGTCGAGCCAGGTCTTGTCGTTGTATCCGTGGCTCTCGACCACGAGGGTGTCGCCCTCCCAGCGTCCGACCGAGTAGCCCATCCATGTTGGATTGGGCTCCTTCTCCAGTGGGCGTCCGTCCATGAAGATCTGCCGATAGACCAGATCCGGGTCGAGCATGATGATCACGCCCGGGGCCTGCACGAACTTGAACATCCGCTCGCTGGTGAGGTAGGCGGGACCCCACGGCAGACAGTGAACGGCCATGTGGCCCTTCCCGAGCGCTTCCCTGCGCTCGGCCACGAGGGTGCGCGCCCACGGTTGAATCTCCTCGGGTCGGAGATCCGCCGCGATGTTGCGTCGGTACTTCTGGTTGTTGGTCCGCTGCCAGAGTCCCGACAGATCAGGCGTGCCGTCGGGGGTCCGCGGCGCCGGCGCGGCCATGATCGGCTTGGCGTCGGGGGTGCGCGGAATGCCGGGCGTTGGATAGTTCAGCCACTGTGCTGCGAGCGGCGTTGCAAGGGCGAACAGGACGATCGTCAGGGCGAAACGCTTCATGACTCATCTCCTGCGTGAGGGGCCGAGGAGTCGAACCCGAAGGATGCGCGAAACCGACGATGTGGATGTCGGCGCGATTATACTCGACGCCCGCCCGGCGGGATGCCGCCGCAGCGCAGGCAGGGCATCGGTCGTCGCGGCGCCAAGGGGCGATTGACCAGGTACTCGCGCGTGGTCCCGTGCTGCGGGATATAATGACTGGGGCCGCCTTCCTGACGACCGTTCTTGCGCGTGAAACGGAGCGCCGCGGCAGCCTTCATCGAAGCTCGACGGGCAACACGCTGCCGAACGCTGGCGAGCCAACGCAAGGCGGAGGAGGAAGTAACGTGTTCGGTTATTCGGTGGGCGACCGGGTGTCGCAAGCACAGTACGGGCACGGGACCATCACGGCCCGCAACGATCACCATACCGTCATCGACTTCGACGAGCACGGCTGCCGCACGTTCGCCACGCGGCTCGTCCGGCTCGAGCGGTCCTCGACGTCCGCGCCGTCGAAGCCGGTTCGAGCGAAGCGCCGCGCGCCCCGGCGCGCCCAACTGGCGTAGGAGCGGACGTCCCGGCGCTCGGTCACCGCAGCACGTCGCTCGCCAGCGCCTGTTCCACGTACCGCTGGACGTCGGCCGCCAGCAACAGCCGCTGCTGATGGAGTCGTTCTGCGGCGCGCGTCACCGCAGCCACGTAGCCCGCGTGATCCGTATAGCGCTCCTCGAGGGAGAGCCGTGGATCGCTCGCAGCCAACCGCTCGGCCTTCGTTCTGGCGAACGCGATGTGCTGGCCGTTGGCCTCGCAGCCGTCGTTGACGCCAAAGCCTTCGCGTCGCAGCGCCCACCCGGTCGTCGTGGCAATCGGCGCCTCGACCGGCGGCAGACGAATGCCGCTCACCTCGTTGCCGTCCTGATCCACCTTGGAGACGAAGATCGGGTACGCCGGCCTCGCTTCGAGCGACGGCGGATAGCGCGAGACGATGCCCTGATCGAGCGTCGGTCCGAAATCGAGGTGGTAGCGCGTCGTGATCACGCCGGTGTAGGTCACCCCGGGGATCGCCGGCCAGCCAAGTGTCTCCTTCGGTACGGCGCCGGTCTGATGGCCCTGGCGCGGCTGCACCATCACCGCCGTGCCGTCGGAGCGCCGCGGCACGCGGCTCGGCGGCGGCTCGGTCCCCTTCACGACCCAGTCGTCCAGCGCCATGAGCAGCGCGCGGAGCGCCGGGTACGGGCTCGTCGGATTCAGGAACTGCTGGCAGTTGCCCCGGCTCGTGACGTTGCCGACGCCGTGCGACAGCCCTGACATCAGGTAGAAGCGCACGTTCCCGGGATCCGGCAGATCGTTCGCGCGCGAGTCGGTGTGGAGGAGCGACCCGGCCTTCACCCAGTACTCATTCGACGAGTTCGCATTGACGATCTTCGGGCACGTGTTCGTGGCCGCGCAGCGCTCCAGCCTCCCGGCTCTCTTGCCGCTCAGGTGATCGGTGGTCGTCTGATAGGCGAAGGGAAAGACGCCCTCCGGGTACAGGTGGTTCTGCCGGTTGCGCTCGGTCCGGCCGGGCTGCGCGAATCGGTAGTTGATCTGGACGCCGTTGCCGGCGCCCACCCATTTCAGCATCCCGTCGATCACCCGCGCGCCCCGCTCGTCCTGATTGAAGCCGAACTGCAGGAAATCGTTGAGCGTTCGCGTCGGCTGCGAGATGGAGAAGCTGTACGTGTAGCGCACGTCGCCCGCCAGCGGGTTCCTCCGGCCCGACTCGTCGGCCTTCGCGTGGCGCAGGAACGAGACGAAGTCGCGCGTCGCCGCGAGGCCGATGCCCGCCACGAGGGGATCCCTGGCCGTGTAGGTGAACTCGTAGACGTGACTCTGCTTGAACGGGGTCCCCGCCGGAAGCAGGCGGATGGTCCGCTCGTCGGCGTACTCCCAGCCGCTCGCCGGCACCGGGGCCGGCGCGTCGTCGAGCCGCTCCCGCACGGTCAGTGTCGCGCTCGACTTGTCGAGCGACGCCGCCGGATACGCCAGCCCGTAACGGACGCTCTTCGGGTTGTCGAAGACGATGTACTCGTAGGACGGTCCGGTGATGCTCGATCCGTCGGGATTCCGTGCGACGGGTACCGTGATGGTCAGCCCCTCGGTGGCGCCGATGTCCCACCCGTTGGCGACGACGGTGTAGCCAAGGTCCATGATGAAGCCGTTGCCCGCGTCCGCGGCGGCCGACGGGTTGTTGGTGCCGGGCGCCTCGTTCAGCGTCGACACCCGCATGTCGCCCCGGTTGTTGAAATCGAGGATCACCTTGTGATTACCCTTGCGCACGTCGATCGGCTTCAGGATGAAGACATCCATCGAGTACTCGACCATGCCTCGGGTATTCTGCGGCGCCAGCTTCAGGTCGGTGATCACCGCGTTGCGCGGATCGTTCGGGTCGAGCTCGCCGTACGCCTTGCCCCGGAGCTTCTCGTACGGACCCACGCTCCCGTTCGGTCCGAAGACGCGCCCCTCGAAGACGGGCGACTGCGACAGCGCAGGGTCGATGACAATCCGCGTGATGTGGGCGGCGGCGACCGCCGGCAGGCCGATGAGAACGGCCAGGAGCGCGGTGCCCAGGGCTCGAGGCCGGAGTACGTCTGTCTGCATCGTGGCTCTCCCGTCGCGCTAGGAATTCGACGCCCAATTCTGCGCTCAGGCTCTTGGCCGTGCAAGTGCGCGGCCGCGCAGGGTTGTCTCCGGTGACGCTTACGCGGCAGGCCGGATGGCGCAGACCTCCTCGCCGAGAGCGTCGCCGGCGACACGCTCGAACCGTACGGTGACGGTCCACGGCTTGGCGTAGGCCTTGGGATCGTCAATCGTAATGTCGACGTCCATGGCCCCGGGGGTGGGGCGGCGAAAGCGCTCCGTCACACGCAGCGCGTCGCTGTGCGGATGGCCTCGCTCGTCCAGCCATGTCTCCTCGTTGAGGCCGACCGTCTCGGCGACCAGCGTCTCACCGTCCCATCGGCCGACGGAGTAGCCGAACCAGCTCGGCGCGGAGTCGGCGGGAAAGGCTCGTCCGTCGGTGAAGATCTGCCGGAAATGCAGCGATTCGTGGAAGAGGATGATGACCGCTCCCGGGGTCTGCACGATCTTCCACGGCTGTTCCCGTGCCAGCATCACGCCTGGCACGCCGCGAGGGAGACAGCGCTCGGAGGGCCGGCCCTTGCCGTTGCTGGCGAGGCGCTCCTTGTAGAGCGCTGCGGCCCACGGCGTGAGAGCGACCTCGCTCGCTCCGGCGGCGAGATCGTTCAGGAACCGGTTGCTGGCGCTCCGCCAGATCCCAGAGAGATCGGCCCTGCCGTTCGGCGTCCGGGGCGACCGCGACTCCTGAGCGCCGGCCGCGCCGCACGTCAGGAGCGCGACTGCCGCGGCCGCCGCCATCCACCGTGCGAAGAGGCTCCTCATGGCCGCTACTTGCCCACGATGAGGTTCAGCGTGGAATCCCGCTCGTTCTCGCAGATGTGCTCGATCAGCTCGGTGTCGGGCAGCAGATCGAAGGCGAGCGTCACGCCCCATGGTTTGAGATAGGCCTTGGGATCGTCGATGGTGAACTGAATCTCCAGATGTCCGAAGTCTCGACGCCGGTACCGCTCGACCAGACGCAGCGCGTCGGTCGCCGGATGGCCGCGGAAGTCGAGCCACGTGTCGTTGACGAACCCCCTCGTCTCGACCACGAACGTGTCGCCGTCCCAGGTGCCGCGCGAGAATCCGAACCAGGTCGGCGCCAGCGACGCAGGCACCGGGCGCGCGTCGGTGAAGATCTGGCGATGGTGATTGAATTCCTCGAGAAGAATCAGCACGAGCCCAGGCGTCTGGACGATCTTGAACGGTTCGGGCACCGACACCGCCTTCGTGATGCCGTGCGGCAGGCACCGCTCGCTCGGGGTGCCCTTGCTGCCGCTCGCACCGCGGGCCTTGTAGAGGGCTTCGGCCCACGGTTGGAACAGCACCTCCACGCCGGCGGCGATCCCGTCGGGTCCCACCGACGAGACCGGAAGGCCGCGCGGCCGCTGCCAGATCCCCGACAGGTCCGGCTTGCCGTCCGGGGTTCGTGGGGTCGGTGCCGCCAGGTCCGGTCGTCCATCGGGCGTGCGAGGCGTCGACGCCTGGGGCACCGTGAGCCACTGCGCCGCCGCGGACGAGGCCAGCGCACACGCGACCAGGACGCTGATCGCCAGAGCCGAGGCGGCCCGCCGGGTGACGCTCATCGACTGATTCTGCGTCATCTCGTGGTCAGAACTCGACCCCCAGGTTGATTCGCGCCAGGCGTCCGCCCTGGATCTCGTACGGGACGAGCCACTGCGAGCCGAACCCGGTGTTGGCCGAGTAGATGTTGCCCGCGTTAAAGAGGTTCGAGAGATCGAGGCTCGGCCGCACGCTGGCGCGCCCCACCCTGAAGCGCCGCGTGAATCGCAGGTCCACCTGGTTCTGGCGATCTTCGTAGGCCGCTCCGGGAGAGATCAACTCGATGTTGCCGAAGCTGCTCGTCGGAACGCAGGTGGCGCCGCACGCGGCGATGTTGCGGCCAAGCGACGACCCGACGATGCCGTTACTGACCGCCCAGGTCGCCGTGATCGGCACGCCGGGAAAATTCTGGTAGATCGCGCTGAACTGGAGGTCCCACGGCAGCGGGTACACGACCAGGAATTTCACCTGCGTGCCGGCCGACCAGGGCGGCGTGATCCTGCAGGCGAGCATGGAGCTCCACGAGCCGGCCACTCCCGTGTTGAGCGTGCCCGGGCCGAGGTTGTCCCCGCCGAGCGCCACGTCGGTTCCGAACAGCGCTTCGGGTATCTTCGCGGCAATGTCGCAGGCGTCGGCCACCGTGCGCCCCACGCTGAGGCCCCCGGAGAATTGCCCGCCCTGGGCGAACCGCGCCGTCATCGTCACGTCCACGCCGTTGTAGACCTCGCTCCGGCGGCCGTAGTTCGACGCCTGCGTCCGGAAGTTGTCGACGCGCCCGAACAGGCTTGGCTTGACGTCGAAGAAGCCGCACCGCTGCTGGCCCGCGCCGGGCAGGCGAGAATCGGTTGCCGGCAGTGTGACGCAGAACGGATCGTAGTCGGCCGCGGTGGTCGCCAGGTTGTCGGTGATCAGGAAGTTCCCATAGGAGGTACGGAAGTAGCCGACGTTGAGCGCCATCCCCGGCCGCAGCTCCTGTTGCAGCGACACTGAGGTCTGCCAGTTGTAATGCTGCTTGTTGAACCCGGTGATCGCGTCTTCGTCGAAACGGGTCCCCAGTCTGACCTGACCGAAGCCGCGGTCGGCCCACGGTCCGCATTCGCCGCTGCCGCTCACGTTCCTCAGGTCGCAGTCGGGGGCGAAGTTCCCCGTGCGCGGGTCGCCGGGGCCGAAGAAGGAGTCGTTCCAGGTGACGGTGGTAAAGGCGGGTTGCCCTATCTGGGGATTGCCGATGGTGGCGGTCACCCAGGGGACGTACCGGCCGAGCGAGGCCTTGAGCGCGGTCTTGCCGTTGCCGAACAGGTCGTAGGTCGCGCTGAACCGCGGGTCGAGGTTCTTGTAGTTCGGCACGTTGTCGGCCGCCGGGAACTCGCGCGCCGGGACGAAGTAGCCCGCCGGCAGGCGGTGAGGGGGCACCGTCCCGAGGAAGCTGTCATACCGGAGCCCCATGTTCAGGGTGAGTCTTCTGATCGTCCACTGGTCCTGGGCGTACACCCCGACACTCCTCCAGTGCTCCACGATTTCGAACGGCACCGCCCACAACCGGACCTGGATGGGCACCTGGTTGCGGAAGACGTAGGCGCGGCCACCGGCAATCGCGTCGGGGTCGGTGTGGGCACCTTCGCGGCCGGTATTGTAGCGGAGCATCATGAATCCGCTCTTGAAGGTGTGCGACCCGGTCACGTAGGACACGGTGGCGCGGCCGGTGTAGCGCCTGACGTCCCGGCGCTGGGAGGTGCCGTAGAAGGTATTGCCGCCCGGATTGCCGCCGCCGGCGAGCCCGCCGTACTCGATGCCGAGCCCCACGTCGGTAATCCCGATATCGTTCCGCGAAACCCCTTCCATCGCTTCGGTCTGCACGTTCAGCGCCTGGAAGGAATAGGTCCCCTCGACGAGCAGCTTGTTGGTGACCGGCGAGTTCCAGCTGACCACCCCGTTGATGAGCGGGTTGAACAGATGCTTGGGACGCGATTCGGGCGATCCCTTGATCGCGTTGGCGCCGCCGATCCCGCTCAAGCCGACCGGGCAGTTGCAGGAATCCTCGTGGGAATAGAAGACAGCAATCTTGTTGCGCGGGGTCGCCTGCCACGTCAGGCGCGCGTTGTTGTCGTGGTAATACCAGTTCGTGTACGCGAGCCGGTCGAGGTCGGGCACCCAGAACAGCTTGTTCGGACTCTTGTTGTAGTAGGTGCCCTGGATGTACTTCTGGGTGCCCCAGTACCGATGAGCCGTGTAGAACCAGAGCCGGTCCCGCGCGATGGGGCCTCCGAAGGAGCCGCCGTTGTCCCTGAATCGTTTGACCGACGCGCCGGCCCGCAGACCTCGCGCGCGCAGCTCGTCGTCGAGATTGTCGTTCTGCAGCGACGGACCGGTCCAGGAGCCGTTGAAGGTTCCGGACCAGTTGTTGCCCCCTTCCTTGGGGACGATGTTGAGCTGAACGCCGCCCGTCATTGCTTCGGCGGAGGTGCCGCCCGTCTCGACCACGACTTCCTGAATCGCCTGGGAGTTGTAGCTGTAGACGTCGAGGAGGAAGAGGTTCTGGTTCAACCCGTCCATGTTGACGATCTGGTCCCGCGCCCGTTGGCCGTGGACGCCGAACGCGCCACCCTCACCGGCCGTGCCGCCCGAGTCCTGGAAGGTCGGGTTGTAGTAGGTGGCGCCCGGGATGAAGGACGCGTACTGCCCGAGCCGCTTCGTCGTCGGGATCGCGTCGAGCACGTCGCGCGAGACGGTCGTCTGCTGGCGGGCGCTGGAGAGGTCGACGACCGGACTTTCACCGGTGACGGTGACCGTCTCCTCGACGGCGCCGACCTTCAGATCGGCGTTCACCGCCGCGGTGAACGACGAGGTCAGCTCGATCCCCTCACGGCGCACGGTGGCAAACCCGGGCAGGCTGAAGGTGACCGTGTAGGTCCCCGGCCGCAGTTCGACCAGGCGGTACGCGCCCGCGGCGTCGGTCACGGCGGCGCGCGCCTTTTCGATCAAGGCCGGACTGGCGGCCTCGACGGTCACTCCGGGCAGCACCGCTCCGGAGGTGTCACGAACGACCCCGGCAATGCTGCCGGTGGCGGCCTGGGCCCACAGCGTGGCCGGCAGGAACAGGAAACCCCAGACGACGAGTGACATCGATCGCCGGACAGTCATGGTTCCGCTCCTTTATGAAGATGGGACGAATCATGACGGGAGCGGTGCGCGGAGCCCTGGCTGCGGCGCGACGCGCACGAGCATCGGCCCGCCGTCGCCGCTTGTCCAATACGATTTCGGGACTCTGTCGATACCGATTTGGCATAATCACCTCCCGTGGATTTCCGCCACCTGCGGGCGTTCGTCGCCGTCGCCGAAGAGCTGCACTTCACGCGGGCCGCCGAGCGGCTGCACGTCTCGCAGCCGCCGCTCAGCCGGCACATCCGTCAGCTCGAGCAGGAAATCGGCGTCGCGCTCTTCGAGCGGACGCGCCCCCGCGTCGTGTTGACCGCCGCCGGCCACCGGCTCCTGCGCCTGGCGCAGGATCTCGTCGCCACGGGCGAGGAGTTCCTCGGCGTCGCGCGGGCGATCGGGGACGAAAGGGGCGGGCTCGTGAAGGTGGGCATCGGACCAGGGCTGTGGCAGGCGGTCGATCGCGTGCGTGCGTATCACGCGACGCGGTTTCCGTACGTGTCCCTCGAGACCATTGATCTGAGCTCGCACGAACAGGCCGACGCGCTGCGCCGCCGTCGGATTGACGTGGGGATCTCACGCGATCCGGTGAATTCCTCGCGCCTGTGGAGCGAGCCGCTCTTCGATGAGGGGCTCGTCGTGCTGCTGCCCCAGGGGCACCGTCTTGCGACACGCCAAGCCGTCCGGCTGAAGGATCTCGCGCACGACACCTTGCTCCTGCACGACCGCAAGCTCGCGCCGGTGGCCTACGACCGGTGGCTGGGGCTCTATGCCGCAGCCAAGATCGCGCCCAAGACCATGACGGTGCCGGCGCTTCCTCTCCAGCAGGCGGCGCTCTTGCAGATTGCCTCCGGCCGGGGGATTTGCCTCGTATCCGAGAACATCGTGCGCAACTCGTTCCTCTCGGTCGACGGGTCGCACGGCATCGCGGTCGTGCCGCTGAAGGAGCCCGGCTCCAGGATTTCGGTCAGCATGGTCTGGCGCGCCAACGAGAAGTCCTCGACCGTCCTGGAGCTTCTTCAGTCCAGTCGGGACGCCCTTCGACTGACACGGAAGCGAGTCCGCACAGGCTGAGAGCACGTTTCGCAACGTGTTCCAAGAACCGATGGACGCCGTCCGGCTGTTCCGGGTACGCTTGCTGCGCTCCTGTGCAGGCGCTGGTCGGCGGGGGATGAACATCATGCGTGTACGGCACTGCGCCGCGTTGGCGCTCGGGATCCTGGTGATGGCGACGCCCGGTTTCGCCCAGGGAGCGCCGAAGGCGCCCCGGGGGCAGGTCGCGTCGCTGATTGTCGGCACCTGGCGGATGGCCGGCGTCGAGACGCGGGTGGTTGATGGCAGCGGTCCGACGACGTATCCGCGGGGCAGGACGCCGGCGGGCTTCATCATCTACGACGCTCAGGGCCGGATGTACGTCCAGATCATGAACAGCGACGAAGTGCGCCCGCCGCGCAACGGTGCGGCGCCGATGACCGAACAAGAGCAGGCCCGGGCCTACGCTTCCTACACGGCCTACTTCGGCCACTACACTGTCAACGAAGACGATCAATCGGTGACGCACCACGTGGAAGGGAGCGTCAACCCGCGCAACATCGGCAACGGGATGCACCGCTTCGTCGAGGTGAGCCAGGACCGCCTCTCGCTGAACACCGTGGCAAGGGGCCCGGACGGCAAGGAGCGCGTGACACTCCGCATGTGGGAGCGTGTGCGCTAGGAGCCTGTCCGAGTAATAGCATGGGTCGCGCGCATGGGGCTTGCGAGGCGAGATCAAGGCGCGAGGAGGAGGCGATGCCCGTGCGCATCGGCGACGACGAGCAACGCCGAGCTCACCCGCAACCCCCATGCGCCCTGCGGGTTCCGGCGGCGCACCGGCATCTGCGGCGTTGCCGCTCCTCGCCAATGCGCCCCGGCATTGCCTGCGTCGCGTCGCCTGGCATCTGCCGGCGCGGCGCTCGGAACGCGGCCCATGCTATTACTCGGACAGGCTCCTAGATGTACGTCGCCCCGGCCAGGCGCCTGACGCTCGCGGGCGCGCGACAGATGGTGGCCACCGCGATGGCGATGGCGGAAGAGGAACGGATTGCCATCACCGTGGCGGTCGCCGACGCCGGCGGTCATCTGATCCTGCTCGAGCGGATGGACGGTGGGCGGTTTCACACGGTCCAGTCCTCGACGACGAAGGCGGTGTCGGCCGCCTCCAACAAGCGGCCGACCGGCTCTTACGGCGCGCAGGCGCAGGCGCTCGACGTGGGACACGCGATCGGGTTGGCGCTGGCCGCGGGCCCGGAGCGGTGGACGGCGATGGAGGGCGGCTATCCGGTGATCGTCGAGGGCGACTGCATCGGCGGCATCGGCGTGTCGGGCGGGAGCTGGGAGTTCGACGATCGCGCGGCGCGCGCGGCCGTCGAGGCCATCGGCGCAGGCTACTGGATTGACGACAAGTAGGGCGGATGCCGCCGACGCGGACCCGCCGGGCGCAAGTCAAGTCTTTCAGGAGGTGGAAGCGTGAGAAGACTCATTGCGATGCTGACGATCGCCTGGCTGGCGGGGGCCGGCCTGGCGCGGGCCCAGGCGTTCCCGCCCAACGAGACGGGCGTCACGATGGGCCACTGGCACCTCAACACCCGCGACATCGAAGCGCACAAGAAGATCTTCGTGACGCTGGGCGGCGAGGCGACCAAGGCGGGCAACTTCGAGGTGGTTCGCTTCCCGGGCGTCGTGGTGTACCTGCATCAGAACAACGTGCCGCCCCCGACCGGCGGCACGGTCGGAACCGTCGTCAACCACGTCGGCTTCATCGTGCAGAACGTGCAGCAGTCGGTGGCGCGGTGGAAGGCGGCGGGACTGGCGGTGATACCGGGCAACAACAACCGGACCGATCAGGCGTTCGTCGAGACGCCCGACAGCCTGCGGATCGAGATTCTCGAGGATCGGAACCAGAAGTTCCCGATCCAGCACCATCACGTGCACTTCTGGGTGCCTCAGGCGCAGGTCACGGAGATCCAGGCATGGTACGCGAAGCACTTCGGGGCGCGCCCGGGCATGCGGGGGCAGAACCAGGCCGCGGACCTGCCGGGGGTGAACCTGACGTTCTCGCCGACCGACATGCCGACGGTGACGACGAAGGGCCGGGTGCTCGACCACATCGGCTTCGACGTCCGGGATCTGGCGGCGTTCGTGAAGAAGCTCGAGGCGGCCGGCGTCAAGATCGACCGCCCGTTCACGCCGAACAATCAGGGCGGCGGACTGGCGTTCGTCTACGACCCATGGGGCACGTACATCGAGCTGAACCAGCGTCCCAACCAGGTGTACGTCACAGAGTGATCGTCGGCGTCGGGCTTGGGGCTCCGGGCGTCGGCCGGAGCTCACGGCCCGAGGTCCACAGGCGATATGACTCGTGACCCGGTTCGAGTGGGCTGCCTGGGCATGGGGTGGTGGTCGGACGTGCTCGCCGACGCCGTCACACGCTCAGGCAGGCTGCAGATCGTCTCCTGCTTCACGCGATCGGAAGAGAAGCGCCGGGCCTTTGCGGCGAAGTACGGCTGTGAGGCCGCGTCGTGCTACGACGCCATGCTCGCCGACCGCCGCGTCGAGGCGATCATCAACACGACGCCGAACAACGCCCACCTCGAGACGACGCGCGCGGCGGCGGCGGCGGGCAAGCACGTCTTCCTCGACAAGCCGATCGCCAACACCATTGCCGACGCGCGCGCGCTGACCTCCGCCTGCCGCGCCGCCGGCACTGTACTCGCGCTCGGCTACCAGCGCCGGCGCGAAACGCACTTCCGCTGGGTGCGGGAGCGGATCGACGCGGGAGCGTTCGGCCGTCTGGTGAACGCGGAGGCGAACATCAGCCGGGATCGGCTCGGCACGGTCGACCTCACCTCATGGCGCTACAGCGCCGAGGGGATGCCCGGCGGGGTGATGCTGCAGATCGGCATTCACTACACCGACGTGCTGGAGTACCTGATGGGACCGGTGGCGGCCGTCACCGGACGCCTGGCGCAGCTCGTGCTTCCCGGCGACAATCCGGACGTGGCGAGCCTGGTGCTGGAGCACGAGAACGGCGCCCTCGCGACGCTCAATGCGAGTTACGCGTCGGCGTCCGAGCACTACGTGATGAACATCTACGGCAAGGAGGCGAGCGCGTTCTACGATCTGCAGCAGGGCCTCCGGTTCGTGAGACGGGGCACGCCGGGCGTCCAGCCCGTGGCATGCCAGCCCATCGATACCATCGCGGGGGAGCTCGAGGAGTTCGCCAGCGCCGTGCGCGGCGCCGGCGAGCCGGAGATGGACGGCGAGCGCTCGACGCGATCGCTCGCCGTCGTCCTGGCCGGGATCCGATCGGCCCGCGAGGGACGGACGGTGAGGGTGGACGACGTGCTGGAGGAGCGATGCTAGCCGGGCCCCGAAGGACCCGGCCTACGGGGGCCGTGCTGGCGCTCGTGGCGCTGCTGCCGGTGACCGCCGGAGCGCAATACCCGCAGAGGGCCGTCGAGATGACGGTGCTCTTCGGCGGCTCGAGCGCCACGATCGCGCAAGTCCTGGCCGACGCGATGTCGAAGGAGCTGGGCGTGCCGGTGGCCGCGGTGAGCCGGACGGGCGCCGGCGGCGCGGTCGGCTATTCGTTCGTGCGGTCGAGTCCGCCGAACGGCTACACGATCGTCTGGAACTCGAACTCCATCAGCACGGTCTTCCACAGCGGCAACATCGACTTCGACTACCGGGCCTTCGATCCGGTCGCGCGGATCGGGATGGAGGTGCCCGCTCTGGCCGTGCGGGCGGACTCCAGTTGGCGCACCCTCAGGGAGTTTGCCGCCGCGGCCAGACAGAAGCGGATGCGCGTCGGGATCTCCGGACGCGGCTCCTTCATCCACCTCGTGTCGGCCGCGCTGTTCAGCAGGATGGGGGTCGACGTGGTGTACGTGCCCTACGGGCAGGGGACCGCGCCGGCGGAACTGCTCGGCGGACGGGTCGATGCGGCCCTGCAGTGGCCCAATCAGTTCACCGGTCAGGTGGGCGCGAAACAACTGCGCGTGCTTGCCGTGACCAGTCCGGCCCGCATCCCGGTGCTCCTCGAGGTGCCGACGGCGAAGGAGCAGGGGTTCGACGTCGACCTCGTCATGTGGCGTGGCCTCGCGGTGCCGAAAGGGACACCGAAAGAGGTCATTGCCAGGATCGAGGGCGCCGCGCGGCGCGTGGTCGCCAGCCCGCGCTTCAAGGAACTGAGCGCCAAGCTCGGCTTCGAGCCGGCATTCCTGTCAGCCGGCGAGTTCGGCGCGCTCGTAGCCCGCGACGACGCAGCCATTGCGGCGCTGATGACGCAGCTCGGGCTCAAGAAGCGATAATCCCATCGTTCATGTCACGCGTCGACCGCCGGCTCGGGGCCACCTTTGTCCTCGTCGCGCTCGCGTGGCTGTGGCTCGTCGATCGCCACATCCCCGAGGTCCTTACGGAAGGAGAGCCCGGCCCCAGGGCCGTCCCGTTTCTGCTCGGCATCGTGCTCGCCATCCTCGGCATCGCGCTGGCGCTGGAGCCGGGTCCGAAGGGCCCCGGCGGCACCCGCCGCGAAACCGGCATCGCGCTGGCAACCTTCGCCCTGCTCGTTGTCTACGCGTTCCTCCTCGACAGAGCTGGATTCGTCATCTCCACCGTCGCGTTGATGGTGGCCGCCCTCGCGGGCGTGCTGCGGATCCGGCGCTGGCTCTTCGTGGCCGCCTTCGCGGCGACGTTCTCGTTCGGCTGCTGGATCGTCTTCAACACGCTGCTCGGTATCCCGCTGCCGCGCGGGGCGTGGGTGACGTGGTAGCAGGATCGCGCTGAATGGACATGGTCCTCCAGGCGATCGTGGCTGCGATGCAGCCTGCGGTGCTCGCCGCGACCACCGCGGGCGCGCTCGTCGGACTCGTGGTGAGCGCCATCCCCGGGCTGACGTTTTCGCTGGCACTCATCCTCGTGATGCCGTTCACCTTCGCGATGGATCCGATTCCGGCGATCGCGATGCTCCTGGGCGTGTACTCGGGCGGCATGACCGGCGGGGCGGTGTCGGCCGTTCTGATCGGGATTCCCGGGACGCCCTCAGCCGCGGCGACGGTATTCGACGGCTACGCCATGGCGCGGAAGGGCGAGGCGAGCGTGGCGCTCGGCGCGGCGGTCATCGCCTCGGCCTTCGGGGGCGTGTTCAGTCTGGTGGTCATGATGATGCTGCTCGAGCCGATCGCGGCGCTCGCGATCCGGTTCGGGCCCGCCGAGATCTTCGCGTTGGTCCTGTTCGGCCTCTCCACGATCTGCGGACTCGCCGAACGATCGCTCGTCCGGGGACTCATCGCGGGTGTGCTCGGGCTGATGATCATGACGATCGGCCTCGACGAGATCGACGGCGTGGGGCGGCTGACGTTTGGCACGGTGCAGCTCCAGCAGGGCGTGCACATGCTGGTCGCGATGATCGGCCTGTTCGCCGTGCCGCAGGTGATCGGGACCTTCGCAGGCCATGGGCGTGTCAAACCGGAGATTGTGACAGAGGATGTTCGCGGGCTGCTGCCGTGGTCGCGCCTGCACGGCTACTGGGGACTCATGACGCGCGCGTCGGTCATCGGTACCGTCGTCGGGGCGGTGCCGGGGACGGGCGGCCCCATCGCGTCGTTCCTCGCGTACGACCACGCGCGCCGGTTCAGCCGGAATCCGGACGCATACGGCACAGGGGAGATCGGCGGCGTTGTCGCGCCCGAGGCGGCCAACAACGCGGTCATGGGCGGCGCGCTCATTCCGATGCTGAGCCTCGGCATTCCCGGCGACGCGGCGACGGCCATCATCCTGGGCGGCCTGCTCATTCACGGCCTGCAGCCGGGGCCGCTCCTCTTTCAATCGAACCTCGACGTGATCTACGCGCTCTACGTCACCGTGATCGTGTCGTGGTTCGTCATCCTGCTCGTCCAGGTCGCCGGCATCCGGGTGTTCGTCAAGGTGCTGAGGGTGCCCGCGCACCTGCTGGCGGTCTGCATTATGGTGCTCTGCGCCATTGGGGCATATGCCGCGCGCAACTCCATCTTCGACGTCTACGCGATGGCCGTCTTCGGGCTGGGCGGCTATCTGCTGCAGCGCGCACGCATTCCGCTGGCGCCGGTAGTCCTTGGGCTGGTGCTCGGCCCGACGCTGGAGCAGCAGTACCGCACGGCGCTCATCCTGAGCGAAGGGAGCCATCGGATCTTCCTGGAGAGCCCGGTTGCGCTGGTCTTCTTCGCGCTGACTGCGGCAATCATCGGCTGGCAGATCCGGTCGTCGCTAGCCAGGGGCGGGACCAGCGCCGCGTAAGTCGACCGGCGGAAACAATCAGCAGAATCGCACGATCGCCCGGCAGAGAGGAGTCACCGCTGCCATCGGTCCGACGTTCCACGCGATCGGTTCGACCTTCAGGTCGGCGAGGGCGGGTCTTCTTAGACCCGCCCTCAGCCGGGTCCGAAAGGACCCGGCCTACGTCTCGTACTCTCGCGACGTGGTCTAATAGACTTCAACGCCCAACGCCCAACGCCCAACGCCCAACGCCCAACATCCGAAGACAAGAGACATGAATCCACGCGCCATCCGCATCGCCGCCCAGGGGGGCCCCGACGTCATGAAGCTCGAGTCGATCTCGCTGCCGGAGCCGGCGGCGGGCGAGGCGCTCGTGCGGCAGACCGTCGCAGGCATCAACTATCTCGACGTCTATCACCGTTGCGGCATCTATCCGCTTCCGTTGCCGACCGGCATCGGCAGCGAGGCGGCCGGGGTCGTCGAGCGCGTCGGAGCTGGCGTGACCGAGGTCGAGCCCGGAGATCGCGTGGCGTACGTGCACAACGTTCCCGGGGCGTACGCGAGCCATCGCGTCATGCCTGCCGCGCGCTTGGTGAAACTGCCGGATCACGTGTCGGAGGAGACGGCGGGGGCGGTCATGCTGAAAGGGATGACCGTCGAATACCTGCTGAACCGCACCTACCCGGTGCGACCGGGCGACTTCGTGTTGTTCTGGGCGGCCGCCGGCGGCGTTGGCCTGCTCGCCGGGCGCTGGGGGAAGCATCTCGGCGCGCGCATGATCGGCGTGGCGGGCGGCGCCGACAAGTGCCGTCTCGCCCGGGAGTACGGCTACGACGACGTGATCGATCGTACCCGAGAGGACGTGGCCGAACGTGTCAAGGCGATCACCGGCGGCAAGGGCGTGCCTGTCGTCTACGACTCGGTCGGCAAGGCGTCGTTCGAGGCGTCGCTCGCCTCGCTCCGCCCGCGCGGATACTTCGTGTCCTTCGGCACCACGACCGGTGCCCCGCCGCCGGTCGAGGCGGCAACACTGCAGAAGCGCGGCTCCCTGTACTTCACGCGCCCGACGCTCTTCACCTACATCAGTACGCGGGACGAACTGCTGGCCTCGGCCGGGGCGCTCTTCGATCTGCTCGATCGCGGCGCGCTCACCGTCCGCATCGGCGCACGGTATCCGCTCGCCGAGGCCGCCCGCGCGCATGGCGATCTGGAGGCCGGGCGTACGGTCGGGTCGTCGTTGCTGATTCCATAGCCGGGTCCAAAGGGACCCGGCCTACCGCTGTCCGACGCCAAAGGCGGACACGACGTGCGTCAGGGGACGCGCGGCGGAATGGTCCGGAGCGTGGCGAGATCGCAGGTGTGCGGCAGCGCGCGCGGATCGGGCGGTCTGTCGCCGGCGTAGCAGCGCGGAATCACGTAGAAGGTCTTCACGACACCGGGCCGAGGGGCGGCTGGCGGCGCAGGCGGGACGGGCGGCTGCGGTGCGGCGCGCGGCGGGTCGGGCGGAACCAACGGCACGAACACCACCTGGGGTTGCGCCGCCCACCACGGGACCGCCGACACGACCACCGGCGCCGGGAAGGCGCCGCAGCAGGGACGGAAGCGCCGATCGAACCGAGGTGGCTCCTCGAAACCGGGCGCGTAGGTGTCGGGCGCGGCGCCGAACACGTCGTGGGGCGGTGATGCCTCCGGCGGGCGCATCGAAAGCGCCGCGCTCGGCGGGTCCATCTGAAGCGTGGCGCTCGGCAGGACGCCCTGCGCTGCCGCGAGGCCCGGCAGCAGGCACAATGCCGCAGCGGCACAGGCAGTACGCACCATTCTGCTACTCTACACTGGTCCACGGGGCCCGGGCGGGGTATCATCTGGCGACTTCGAAGGAGACGGATGAGGCTGATCCTTCCGGCCGTCGTCATCGCGCTCGCCGGGAGTGCGCCTTCGGCGCTGGCTCAGGGCGAGGAGGGGGCGGTGCCGATTGAACAGGCGCCCTACCACCTCCCGGTCTTCACCAACGAGTACGTCACCGTACTGAAGATCGAGATTCCGCCGCAGCGCGATACCGGCTTTCACACCCACCGCCGCGACAGCGTGTCGGTGAACATCGAACCGGCCGACAATGTCAGTCAGGATCTCGGGTCGCCGAAGGTGGTGCCGTCGCAGCGGGCCGAGCGCGGGCGCGCGCAGTTCACGCCCTACGGCAGGCAACCGCCGAGGTCGCACAAGAACACGAACGTCGGCACGACGCCGTTTCACAACGTGTCGTTCATCTTCACGTCACCGGCGCCGCTCGGTGTGACGCCGTCGTCGCGTGCGGCGGTGCCCGCCTACGCGTCGATCATGGACAACGAGCGCGTCCGGGGATGGCGGCTGGTGCTCGAGCCCGGACAGTCGGCGGCCGCGGTCACGCAGCAGGCGCCGGGACTCCGGGTGGTTGTGAGCGGGGGGGAGATTGTCGAGGTCGTGCCCGGTCAGCCCGACCGTGCGATGCAACTCCGGACGGGGGAGTTCTACTGGCAGGATCCGGGAGTCCCGCGGGCGGTCCGCAACCGGGGCAGCACGCGCGTCGAGTTGGTGGAGTTCGAACTGAAGTAGCGCGCTACGGCGCGGGGACAGGTGTTGGGATGACGCATTTCCTCGGTCGCTGTGCTGCCGGCACCCTCCTGGTCCTGGTCTCGGGGGCCGCGGCGTTTGCCCAGCCGGCGCCGCGCATGGCCGCGGGTTGTCCGCTCGCCGATCCGGTCACGTTCCATGCCTGCGCCGTCGAGAAGGTGAAGACCTTCACGCCGCCGAAGACGGCGGACGGCGTTCCCGACATGCAGGGCTACTGGGAGCGCGCCTACATGTCGCAGGATATCGAGGAGCACGAGGCGGACGCGATGAACACGCAGAAGGGCCCGAGCATCGTGGTCGATACGCTCGACCGGAAGGTGCCCTACCAGCCGTGGGCGGCGGAGTTCAAGAAGACGATCGTCGCCCGGTACATTTCGCCGCTGGCGGCCTGCCTTTCTCCGGGCGTGCCGCGGTTCGTGATTGCGCCAGGGACGCATGAAATCATTCAATCGCCGGGCTACGTGTTCGACCTGATCGAGTTCGCGCATTCCTACCGAGTCGTCCCCACGACGTCGAAACCGTACGTCGGCGGCGGGATCAGGCTGTACAACGGCGACTCGCGTGGACGCTGGGAGGGACACACGCTCGTCGTCGACGTCAGGAACTCGAACGGCCTGACGTGGATCGACAATGCCGGGAACTTCTACAGCGATACCCTCCACGTCGTCGAGCGCTACACCATGATGGGCGCCGACGCCATTCACTACCAGGCCAGCATCGAGGATCCCAAGGTGTACACGCGTCCGTGGACGATGGTCTCGGCCCTGCTCCGCAACAAGCAGCCGGGTTTCGAGCTGTTCGAGCAGGCGTGTCACGAAGGCAACCGGAGCATCGAAGGTGGAGAAAGTGCCGGCCTCAAGCCGTATCGAGGGGCGGTCCCGGCGGGCCGATAGCGAGCCCTCGCGGAGGTCGCAGTTCGGAAGGACAGGAGTGAGGATCATGACGCGATCGAAGACATCGTCTCTGAACCGTCGTTGGGCGACTGCGTGCGGCGCCGCCGTGTGTGTGCTGGTGTGGGCCATGCCCGTGTCGCGGGCGCAGGAAGCCGGCACGAAGGCCGTCTCGCTGGACTACGAGTTCTTCAAGAACAACGTCCAGCCGATTTTCATGGCCAAGCGCGAGGGCCACGCGCGCTGCGTCTCGTGCCACGTCGAGGGTACGCCGATGCGGCTGCAGGAGATGTCGGCGGGCGCGACCACGTGGAACGAGGAGCAGTCGCGCAAGAACTTCGAGCTGGTGCGGACGCGCGTCGTGCCCGGCAATCCGGGAAGCAGCCGTCTGCTGGTCCATCCGCTCGCCAATGAAGGCGGTGGCGACCTCTACCACAGCGGCGGCAAGCACTGGACGTCGAAGGACGATCCCGAGTGGCAGACACTGGCCGCCTGGGTGCAGGGGCGGACGGTCACTCAGGCCGCCGCCACGGGCGGCGCGGCGACCGCGGGCAACGTGCGCATCCTCCAGACGAACAGCGCCGGCGACAACGTGCACATCATCGACCCGGTGAGCAACAAGGTGGTCGGCGTCATCGAGGGCATCGAGGTCGGCCACGGCGCGGTCGGGTCGCCCGACGGCCGGTGGATCTACGTCAGCAACGAAGCGGAGAGCACGCTCGATTTCGTCGACGTCCGGACCCTCCGCGTCATGGTGAAGGTCCCGCTGAGCGGGCATCCGAACAATATCGCCATCAGCAGGGACGGGCGCAAGGTGTACGTGTCGGTCCGATCGGCGCCGGGTGGCGTGGACGTCGTCGACACGGTGGCCAGGACGCTCGCCAAGACGGTCCGCACGAATCACGGCATCCACAACACCTATGTGACGCCCGACGGGCGTTATGCCGTCGCCGGGTCGACACCGGTCGGGCGCATCAATGTGATCGATACCGCGACCGACGAGATCGCCTGGTTCCTCGACGTGGATCTGGGGATCCGGCCGATGGCGTTCGACCAGAACCCCGACGGCTCCACCCGGTACATCTTCGCGCAGCTGAGCGAGTTCAACGGCTTCATGGTCGTCGACTTCGCGGCGCGCAAGGAGCTGCGGCGGGTCGCGTTCCCCGAAGTGCCGGCGGCCAAGCAGGTGAAGGTCGGCGGCAACGTGTCGCACGGCGTTGCCGTGACGCCAGACTCCAAGACGCTGATCGTCAACAGCCGGCTGAACAACAAGGTCTACAAGTACTCGCTGCCCGACTTCAAGATGCTCGGCGAGGTGGAGATGACCGGTGGCATCGACCCGAACTGGGTGACGCTGACGCCGGACGGCCGGACCGCCTACGTCGCGATGTCGGGATCGAACTGGACCTCCGCGATCGACATCGCGTCGATGAAGGAAACGGCGCGGATCCCCGTCGGGCACGTGCCGAAGCGCAACTCGACGGCGCGTCTGCAGTAACTCGTCGCCAGACCATCAGCCATCGAGACACGGAGACGCCGAGGGGAACTGCACGTCTCCGTGCCTCGAGTCCGAGGCACGCATGCCGAACGATTCCCGCCGGAGCACCCCTGTCTGGATGGCTCTGACGGCAATGGTCGTCGGCGTCGTCGCCCTCTCGGCGCAGCACGCGAGCGGTCCCTCGACCGCCCGCGGCGAGTGGCCGACCTACGGCGGCGATCTCGCCGGCTCGAAGTACTCGCCGCTCGATCAGATCCATGCGGGCAACTTCGGGCAACTCCGGGTCGCGTGGCGCGCCCGGACGCCAGACGCCGTCCTCACGATGACGCTGTCCAACGGGGCGGAGTGGACGGCGGGAGCGCGGGAGATCTTCGCGGAGCTCAACCGCCTCAACCCCAAGCGCTGGCGCGACGGTCAGCCGCCCTTCGTGAGCAACTTCAAGGCGACGCCGCTCATGGTAGGCGGCACCCTCTATCTCAACTCGCCCTCCTCGGTCGCCGCCGCCTACGACGCGCGGACCGGCGCCGTGCGGTGGCTGTACAACCCGAAGAGCTACGAGGCGGGCACGACGACCATGACCGCCCGGTGGAATCAGCGCGGCGTGGCGTACTGGACCGACGGGAGCGAGGAGCGGATCTTCTGGGGCACGGGGGACGGCTATCTCGTCGCGGTCGATGCCAGGACCGGCCGCCCGTCGACCGGGTTCGGGGTCAACGGCCGCGTCGATCTGATGCAGGGGCTTCCGCGCGCCAGGCGCGGCGAGCGCGACTACCTCAACGCGCTCACCTACTCGGTCCAGTCGCCGCCCTTCGTCGTCGGCGACCTCGTCGTCACGCCGGCCTCCATCTCGTCGCTCGTCAGCAAGAAGGAGCAGATTCCCGGCTGGATTCGGGCCTTCGACGTGCGCACGGGACGGGTGCGATGGACCTTCAGGACCATACCGGCGCCGGGCGAGTTCGGCGTGGAGACGTGGGCGGAGGATTCGTGGGCGTACTCCGGGAAGGTCACCGTCTGGTCGATGTTCAGCGCGGACGAGGAACTGGGGCTGTTGTACGCGCCGACCAACACCGTGGCGCCGGATTACTACGGTGGGCACCGGCCCGGCGACAACCTGTTCGCCGAGAGCATTCTGGCGATCGACGTGAAGACCGGCCGGCGCGTCTGGCACTTCCAGACGGTGCATCACGGCCTGTGGGATTACGACAATCCGGCGGCGCCGAACCTGCTGGACATCACGGTCGGGGGCAAGCGGATCAAGGCGCTAGCGCAGATCACGAAACAGGGATTCGTCTATACGTTCGACCGTGCGACCGGCGCCCCCGTCTGGCCGATCGAGGAGCGGCCGGTCCCGCCGTCGGATGTGCCTGGCGAGCGCGCGGCGCCGACGCAGCCGTTCCCCACCAGGCCGGCGCCCTTCGAGTATCAGGGCGCCACCATTGACGACCTCGTCGACTTCACGCCGGAGATCCGCGCGATGGCGGTCAAGGCGGTACAGGGGTACCGGCTGGGCCCGCTGTTCACGCCTCCCTCGATCGAGGGAACGATCCAGCGGCCCGGCACGAGCGGCGGGGGCAACTGGTCCGGTGCGGCGGTCGATCCCGAGACCGGGATGATGTACGTCCCGTCGCATCAGGGATGGAGCGTGGTCCGTGTCGCTCCGCCGGAGCCGGAATTGAAGAGCAACCTGCGCTACGTGCAGCGGCCGCGGCCGGGTCCGACGATGCCCGGGGGGCTTCCGCTGTTCAAGCCGCCCTACTCCCGGATGACCGGGATCGACATGAATACCGGCGAGCACGTGTGGATGGTGCCGACCGGCAACGGCGTCGGGCGCCTGCCGCTGCTCGAGCCGCTCGACCTGCCGCCCCTTGGTGGCGACACGACGCTGAGCGGCCCGCTGCTCACCAAGACGCTGCTCGTCTACGCGCTCACCGCCGGCGGAAGGAGCGACGGCCCGCGACTGGTCGCCTACGACAAGAGGACCGGCAGAGAGCTCGCCTCCGTCGATCTGCCCGGTGTGGCCGTCGGCACGCCGATGACGTACCTCCTGGACGACACCCAGTACATCGCGCTGACGGTGCGGCCGCAGGGCGCCGACGCGCTGCCGGAGCTCGTCGCGTTGTCCCTGCCGTAGCGTGCCGGGGCCGGGTAGTGTCTCAGTTTGCCTGAGCCGCCGGGGCGGGCGCCTCGACCTCTTCAAGTAGCCGCACCACGTCTTCCATGCTCCAAACGTGCTCCGTCAGTCCAGCCTGCATCGCGGGCGTGACCCTCAGCGTCTTGTGAATCTTAGTGAAATTGTAGAACACGGTGTAGAGCGCGATCATGTGAACGTGGTTATCGAGCTTCTTGCTGAAGCCGTTCGTCAGGCGTGTGAACCGCCGCATGTGCATCCGCATCGTAAGGTTCTGGCGCTCAACATAGCTAGTCGAGATGTGCTTCGGATCGGGATCGCCCGTGATTTCCTTCGAGATGCAGCCGATGCACTTCGCCGGGCTGTAGCGCGTCTCGTTCTCGCCAGAGGCCCCGTAGAGCTTCACGAGCTGCGCGTAATCGATGTCCGCGCCGAACACGTCCTCAACTGCGTCCAAATAGAGCTTCAGGCCGTCTGACGTGAGCTGCACGCGGTTCGCAAGGCGCGCCTTGAGATCACTGGCGAACGTGAACGCGGAACCCGCGTCACGCGGTCCCACAAGCCACGAGACGATCAGTTTGGAGTCCGCATCGAGCCCGGTCCACGTCCACGTATCGCCAGCTCCGGCCGGCGCCTTCTTTGCCTTCGGAACGTTCTTCGCCTTCGCGTAGGTGAAGCTCCAGATTTCGTCCACCTGAACCCGCTGCGCCTTCACGCCGCGCACCCGATCATCGTGGAGGGCCGCACAGAGCCGGCCAGCGTCCACCAGGAGCTTCGTTACGGTGTTGATCGACACGTCGGCCAACCGGGACACTGCCCGCATCGAGGTTCCCTCGCAAAACAGCGAGAGGATCTGGGCGCGCTTGGCAACCGGCAGCTTGTTCATGTCCATAATGATATGAACGTTTATGCTTAGCGTCAAGTATAATGATAGTACAAATCCTGAATCGAAGCTGTTAACATGGCGCCCACGAGGTGAAATATTGGCTAACAAAACGGTGAAGGTTCCACTGCCAGGCACCCAGACGATGGTTGATGCCGTTGAAGTGCCGGTGGAGGAAGCCACAGAGCGGTGGACAGAGATCCGCCTTGCCGATGGAAGCCAGATCCGAATTAAGACGGTGATCCTCGCTGTTGTCCGAGTGGTGGACCAGTATGACAACGAGGGAAATCCGATGTACTCGTTGAAGGCAAATCAGATCATGACTGTGAGCGCACCTGAGCACCTGAAGAAGGGTGCCGGCGGTTCTACGGCTCACTAAGAGGTTTCATGCCGCAGATATTGTCCACGACCACTCAGGCGCCATCGATCGTCATCATTCAGGGCGCCCACGAGAATTTTTGCTCCCAAGGCACAGTAGAAACAACGACCTATGGCACGAAATTTCGAATGATCTTCGCAGCGCCAGAGGCAGCTGTAATGGCTGCGCAGGAAGCCGGGATCAAGTTCCAGAGCCTTGTTGATGCGTGGCGACTGGAGCGAGGAGCGAAGTCGTCGATCACCGAAGCAGCAATGTGTCCGGCCTATCAAAGCATTCTTGGAATGGGGCCAGACGCTGTGCCTTTACTCCTCAAGCAACTGAAGTCCGACGGCGACAAGCCAGATCATTGGTTTTGGGCTTTGAAAGCCATCTCTGGGGCTGACCCCGTGTCGGCCAATGACCGTGGCAATCTCAAGAGGATGGCGGCGGCATGGCTGGAATGGGGATCGTTGCAAGGGTATGCCTGGTAGTTGGCCCCCGCAGGATCTACCCCATCTCACGGAACACAACTGCATCATTACGAGTCCGGCAACAGCGGACTACAACTGCCTTGCATGGGCCGGTGGCGACGACACTCGATGGTGGGAGCCAGATCCAATGGGCCAGTACTATTGGCCTGATGATGCTCCGCGAACTCTGACAACGGACGCCTTCTTGCGGGCCTATAGCACGCTCGGATTTCGGCTTTGCTTCGATGGCAACCTGGAGGACGGCATCGAGAAAGTTGCGATCTATGGTAAGGGTCCAGCCGGTGCAGAACAGCCGACCCATGCGGCTCTGCAGTTACGCGACGGAAGATGGACTAGTAAACTCGGCAATTGCGAAGACGTGACGCACAGCACTGCGGATGACGTGAACGGTCCGTGCTACGGTCAGGTGCTTTGTTTCTTGGCGCGGGAGCGGCGCTGACGCTTGGCCCATCGAGCATTTGCCGCACTAACGGCGATGGCCGACTTCCTTTTCGCTGATAAGTTCGCAGCTCTGGCCTGACCACCCTTCCGCCCTAGCTCGACGGCTGCCGCATTCTTCCCGTCGTTCTGGGTCGTCACCGCCTCCTCGATCTCGCCCGTGGCGATCTTCATGACCGTGACAGCGTTCGAGATCACGTCGGCCGGGCGCTTGTGGCCTTTCGGTGTTTGTGGCATGCTTAGCGATAAGGATAGCATATTCTGATGAGTGGACGCTTGGAACCGCTACGCGCTGAAGTCGTAGAGATTCACTGTCAGCAGTGCGGCATGGATCTCGTGTCGGAATGCAGGCCTCGGTGGACAGCTCAAAACCCGCCATTAATCGACAGTTCAAACCCCGCCGTTTCTGACGGGCGACCGAGACTCGTGGAGTTTTACCTTGTGGCCTCCTCCGGACGCAAGTCGGTGTGGACTTTGGTGCGCCAGCTCCGTGGTCCGCACTTGAGGACGTGGGCGTGATGTAAGAGCCGATCGAGCAGCGCGGTGACGGCCGCGGTGTCGCCGAGCAGTTTGCCCCAATCGTCGACGGGTCGGTTCGACGTCAAGAGCGTCGAGGCGCGCTCGTAGCGACGCATGACGACTTCCAGGAGGTCTTCGGCGGCCGTGTGTGGGAGCTTCCGCATCCCGAGGTCGTCGACGATTAGGAGCGGGACCGTGGCCAGATCCGCGAAATAGGCTTTGCGGGTTCCGTCCAGCGTCGCGTCGGCGAGTTCCTCGAGGAGCGTGTGCGCTTCGCGATAGAGGACGCGGTAGCCTTGCTGGATCACGGCGCGGCCGATGGCTTGGGCCAAGTGGCTTTTCCCCGTCCCTGGTGGTCCGAGAAAGAGCGCGTCCTCGCGCTGCGCGAGGAAGCGCCCCGTGGCCAGCTCGTGGATCAGCGCGCGGTTCATCTTCTTGTTGAAATCAAAGTCAAAGGTGTCCAGTGAGGGGTGGGGGTCGCGAAAGCCCGCTTGTTTGTGCCGGCGTTCGAGCAGTCGGTCCTGCCGACGCAGGAGCTCGTCGGACACGAGCGGTGACACCAAATCGATCGGCGTCAGCTTCTCGGTCTGGGCCTGGCGTAACCGGGTTTCGAGGACGACCGCCATCCCCGAGAGGCGGAGTTTACGAAGGGCGTGATCGAGCTCGACGAGATTCATACCGGGTCTCCTGTTTTGCGATCGATGAGATCGCGATAGAGGGTGAGCTGCCGAATGAGCGGGTCGACTTGGCGGAGCGTCAGGGGCACTGGCAGTCGGCGTTCGAGATACCGACGGAGAAAGCGGTACGTCGGCACGCCGAGATCGAGCGCCGCTTTGGCGGCCTCGTCCACAACGGCCGGGCCGTGTTTCTTCGCGAGGGCCAGCACGCCGAGCATGCGACGCACGCCCGCGGCGCCTTCGTGCTGGTGAATGTACGTACACACCGCACTGATGTGCGCGCCGGCGGTGGTGGCGCGGGCGAGCACCGCCACGGTGCTCGCCGGGGTCCGCGCGGGACGATCGTCGTCATGGAGGCGGTGCCAGCCGCGCGGGGCGCGCAGATGCTCGCGCAGGAGCTGCCCCGTCTTCGGGGCCAGGAGGCGGACGTACAGATCATTCCACTGCACCTGGACGCGCTGCCCGATCCAGCCCGGCGGGGCGCCGTAGTACGCGGCCTCGACCTCGACGCACCCATCGAGGTGCACGGTGCGGTCCCCGTACCGGTAGTAGCGAAACGGTTCGAGCGGGAGCGGACCGAGCGCGGGCTGCTCCTCGGCAAACATCACGGCGACTTGCCGTTTCGTCGTGCCGTGGATGCGCGTGTCAGCCCAGCGCGTCTCCCAGCGATCCAAATACGCTTGCGCCTCGTCGAGCGTCTCGAAGCGCAGTCCTTTGAGCGGCGTCTTCTGCGCGTGGCCGACGCCGGCTTCGACCTTCCCTTTGCGATCGGGATCGCCGACCCGG
>Ga0156279_115_pt1 | contig 99649 bp, 89 predicted proteins | sample RifCSPlowO2_12_FD_107928 | JGI IMG/M metagenome (GOLD analysis project Ga0156279, IMG submission 107928) | Acidobacteria bacterium RIFCSPLOWO2_12_FULL_68_19 | reverse complement strand
ACCCGGGGGCGTATGCGCGGCCGGTGCAGTTGCGGTTCACGGCGACGCACATCCGGCTGGGTCTCGACCTGCTGGAATTCATCTGCCTGGAGGACAACCAGTACGGCGTCGCCGGCGGCTTCACGCCTGTTCGCTGACGGTCGAGTCGGTCGTCGGTCAGTAGTCGTCGGTAGGGTGATCGCAGAAGCCGAAGGAGGCGCACGTGCGTATGCTGTTCGTCGGGGTCGGCATCATCGTGCTGGCGGCGCCGGTGGTCGCGCAGAGCACCGCGCCCAAGGGAGTTCTCGGGCCGGTCGACGCGCTCGGTCAGGAGGTCCGGCGTCCGCCGGCGCCCTCGGGGCCGACGCCCCGCCTGCCGGACGGGACCATCGATCTCGGCGACGGGATCTGGGTCTTCACCCGGTCGTTCGGCCCCGACATCAGTGTGGGTCTGAAGAGCGGGGAAGTGCTGCCGCTGCTCCCGTCGGCACAGGCGTTGATGGCCTCGCGCAAGCCCGCCGACGACCCGGTCAATTGGTGCCTGCCGCTCGGCGTGCTGCGCTACAGTCCGTATCCGTTCAGGTTCATTCAGAACTACACGCACCGGAAGCCTACCCACATGTACATCCTGTCCGAGTGGATGGGCTCGTTTCGTCAGATCTTCCTGGATGGCCGCAGGCACCCGCCGGAGCTCGACCCGACGTGGTTCGGGCACTCGACCGGCTGGTACGAGAACGATGCGCTGGTCATCGACACGGTCGGTTTCAACGGCAGGGGGTGGTACGACCGCCGGGGCACGCCGCAGACCGAGCGACTGCATACGGTCGAACGGTGGACGCGGGTGAACGCAGGCAGTCTCGTGCAGGAAGTCACCATCGACGATCCCGGTGCCTTCTCACGTCCGTTCACGGTGACGTCTTCCGCGCGGCTCAGCCAGCCTGGCGACGAGTTCATCGAGTACGTCTGCCAGGAGAACAACCAGTACGGACTGGCGAGCGGCGTGAGATAGGGCGCCCCACGGGCGGCCTACTTCGACTTGAAGGGCGCCGGACGTGCGAAGCGCGCCGCGTCGAGGGCGACGTTCGGCTGAATCTCGGTCAGGGCGAAGGTGTTCTGTCCGTCGGTCCACGTGATGACGGTCCGGAATGGCATCTGCACGCCCGCCACCGGCCGGTACTCGCTGTAGGCGATCTGGATCGGAACGGTTCCCACGGCCGTCCGGTTCCAGCGCACGATGCGGGTCAGCAGGCCCGACTCGTCGAAGTAGAAGTTCACCGGCGGCTGCCCCGGATTCGAGCCCTGCGCCAGTTGCACGACGCGGCCGTCGATTGTCGTGCTGCTGACCTGCCAGTTCGTGAACGCCTGGCGGATGTTCGCGGGGAATGAGACGAGCGCTTCGAGCCGCGCCGTCTCGAGGTTGCCGCCGGTCAGCGCCAGCAGCGGCAGCGGCCGCCACCCTTCCGCCGCCCAGGCGCTCGTGCCGTCGAACGTCTTCACGGCGTTGCCGTCCGGCGTGCGGACGACCTGCGTCCGCTGATTCGGCGCGCGGGCCGCGATCTCGACCGGAAACTGGTTGCCGCCGGTGTTGAACCCCTCGTACGTCCCCCGCGCGGTGAAGCTGGCGAGGGCGGCCAGGCGCTCGGGGCCGCCGAGCGCCTGCAGGTAGCGCTCGAAGACCTTGTCGACGGTCGTCCGCTGGTCCGGGAAGATCTGCATCGAGTTCGGGTCCTCCACGAGCTCGCCGTACTGCAGCGCGAGGCTGGGGATGAACTCGGGGCGGTTCTTCGCATGATGGCAGGTGAAGCAGCTCACGCGCGGCTGCCCGCCGAAGTAGTTCTTGTTGATCGTGGTGGTCATGACGATCATCTGCCGCGCCCGCTGGATGAGCGGCGTCGCCTCGGCGAAGGCCCCTCGATTGGTGTAGATGCCGCCGGTATGGCAACTGACGCAGTCGAAGCCGAGCGACGCCGAGAACATGCCCATCGCGTCCATGAACTCGTCGACGGGGATACCCTTGAGGATCTGCACGTTCTTGAAGACGGCGTCGGAGACGAGCGGCGCCTCGATTCCCGCCTGCCCTGACGCGGCGGCAGGCGAGCCCTGCGCGCAAAGCGAGACAGCCGCCACGAGGCAGGCGGCGGCCGCACGTGCAGCATGGGAGCGGGTCGTCATGGGCCCAGAACATACCATGGGTCCGAAGCCGTCGCGGCCGGTGTGGAAACGACGGCGACAGATCCGGTAGTATGCCTCGGCCTCGAGGAGGATGCGATGCGAAAGACGCTCGTTCTGCTTGCCGTTGGAGTCGTACCGTTGGTGGTCGACGCCCAGGCGCCGGCGCCGTGGACGCAGCCGCCGGGACTCGCCAGGGAGTTCACGCCGCTCGCGCCGCCGGAGATCGCCTCGCGGCCGGTGCCGCGGCTGCCCGACGGCCGTCCGGATATGTCCGGCCCCTGGGTGGGCGGCGGGTCGAACAACGACATCGAAGCCGACGGCGGGCTGAAGCCGGGCGATCTGCCGCTGCTGCCGTGGGCGCGGAAGCTCCGCGACTCGCGCAAGGAGGACGACGAGCCGTACCTCTACTGCACGCCGATGAGCGTGCCTCGGGTCAACCCGTATCCGTGGCGGTTCGTGCAGGCCTACACGGCGGAGGGGCCGACGCACATCTTCGTGCTGCACGAGAACGGCGACGCCGGCTTCGTCCGGCAGATCTTCATGGACGGGCGGCCCCATCCAGCCGAGCCGGTGCCGACCTGGTGGGGGCATTCGGTCGGCCGGTGGGAGGACGACACGCTCGTCATCGACACGGTCGGCTACAACGACAAGTTCTGGTTCGACAGCCGGGGGACGCCGCACACCGAGCAGCTCCACACCATCGAGCGGTGGACGCGGATCAACTACGGCACGATGACCCACGATTTCACGCTGGACGATCCGGGAGCGTTCTCGCGGCCGGTGCAACTGCGGTTCACGGCGCGCGCCGTGCCTCCCGGACACGAGATGATGGAGTACATCTGTACCGAGAACAACCAGTACGGGCTCGCCGGCGGCATCGAGAACATCTACCGCGACAAGGGCTACGGACTGGAGACGCCGCAGCCGTAAGGGGCACGAAGATCGTCCCGATGGCCCATTGACAAGATCCGGGCGCCGTGCGCAGGATAGGGCGCCCACGAGGATTCGACGCCGCTCCGTCGTGCTGCCCGACGGAGGACGCCGTCCTCCGGCGAATGCCGGTGGCGCGCAGGCTTCATCCTGCGCGGCCGGTCGCGGAAAGGAGCCCGCGCGTGAGGAAGATCATTCTTGGCTTCGCAACGGCGGCGCTGCTGCTGCCGCTTGTCGTGCAGCAGGCGTCAACGCAGGCCGCTCCACCGGGTCAGGCGACGATTGCCGCCGGGCGGCGCGCAGGCCCGCCCACCGGCCCTATTCCGCGCCTTCCGGACGGTACGCCCGACCTCGGCGACGGCGTCTGGCTCGGTGGCGGGCCGGTCGACGACATCGAAGAGGCGGGCGGCCTGAAGAAAGGGGAGCTCGAAGCGCTGCTGCTGCCGTCGGCGAGGGCGCTGATGGCGACGCGCGATGTCACGCAGGAGCCGCACAACCGCTGCCTGCCCATGGGAACCCCGCGCGTCACGCCGTACCCCTACCGCTTCGTGCAGAACTATACGCACCGGAAGCCGACGCACATGTTCATCCTGCACGAGGGAAACATCCACAGCTACCGCCAGATCTTCATGGACGGCCGGAAGCACCCGGCCGACCTCGACCCGACCTGGTACGGTCATTCGATCGGCTCGTGGGAGAAGGACACGCTCGTCATCGACACCGTCGGCTATAACGACAAGTCATGGTTCGATCGGCGCGGCTTTCCGCACACCGAGCAAATGCACACGGTCGAGCGATGGACGCGGCTCGACAAGGGGCGGATGGAGCACCGGTTCACCCTCGACGATCCGGGCGCGTACACGCGTCCGTGGACCGTCACGTTCATGGCGACGCTCAGTCCTCCGACCGACGATCTGATGGAGTACATCTGCCAGGAGAACAATCAGTACGGTGTGCGTACGACTCCCCGGGCCGAGAAGACCATCAAGCCGAACTAGATCGACGAAGGGAACAAGGACGTCTTGTTCCCTCGCCCTCCGCATATTTCACATGGCGCCTCGTTTCGTGCTGCTCGTTGCGTTCGTCTCGTGCGCTGTCCAGCCGCTGCTCGCGCAGCGCGACATCTCCGGGCCGTGGTGGCCGCTCCCGCGCAACGAGGACGGCAGCGGCATGACCGGCGATGCCGCGGGCCTGCCGCTCGGGCCGGAAGGGCGGTGGCGCGCCGACAGTTGGTCGCCGGAGGAGTTCGACGTGGCCGAATGGGTGTGCCGCCCGCATCCGTGGGAGTTCTCGCTCGAAGGCGTCCTCTCGCAGATCCATATCCGGCCCGAGATCGATCGGGCCACGCAGAAGGTAGTCGCATATCACGGCCAGATCAATCAGATGGAGCAGCGGATCAGCATCTGGATGGACGGCCGTCCCCGACCGCCCGAGCACGCGGTGCACACCTGGGGCGGTTTTTCCACCGGCGAGTGGGACGGCGACACGCTCGTGGTCACGACGACGCACCTGAAGGAGTCCTACATCCGCCGTTCGGGACAGATGCGGAGCGACCGGTCGGTCATCCGCACCCGCTACCGCCGGATGGGCGACTACCTGCAGGCGACCGTCATCGTCTACGACCCGGTGTACCTGGCCGAGCCGTACATCCGCACGACGATGATGTGGGAATACGATCCGGCGATGCGGATGTGGCCCTACCCCTGTGAGGAAGCGACCGAGACCGCCGTGGAGCGAGGCACGGTGCCGCACTTCCTCCCCGGCACGAGCCTGCTCCCGGGTCTCAATCCGGCGTTGGCCGACGACTTCGCGACCCCCTACGAAGCGCGGCTGGGCGGCCCGGCGACGATGTACCCCGAATACATCGCCCGGATGAAGTCGCTCCCGCGGCCCAGCGTCCCGATGCCGCGCGGAGCCACCGAGAGCACGTCCGGGCAGAGGCTGATTCAGGTGCCGCCCCGGTGACCGATATAATACGGGTCCCCTTCATGACCAGGAGACAACTGATGACCGACCGTTGTGCATGCCGTTCGTGGATGCTCGCCGCCGCGTTGCTGGTGCTGGCGCTGCCGGCCTCCGCGCAGCAGACCGCCGAGAAACCGTTCGAGCCGCAGGTCGGCCAGGCCGGCAAGGACGTCGTCTGGGTGCCGACGCCGCAGCCGCTGGTCGACAAGATGCTCGACATGGCCAAGGTGACGCCGCAGGACTTCGTGATGGATCTCGGGTCGGGCGACGGACGCACCGTGATTACCGCCGCCAGGCGCGGCGCCCGCGCCACGGGCATCGAGTACAACCCGAAGATGGTCGAGCTCTCGCGCCGCAACGCCCAGACCGCCGACGTATCGAACCGTGCGACGTTCCAGGAGGCGGATCTCTTCACGGTCGACCTGTCGAAGGCGAACGTCATCACGATGTTCCTGCTGCCGTCGATCAACATGAAGCTCCGGCCGACGCTGCTCGATCTCAAGCCAGGCACGCGGGTCGTGTCGAACACGTTCACGATGGAGGACTGGGAGGCCGACGAGACGCAGACGATCAGCGGCGACTGCTCGGCCTGGTGCACGGCGCTGCTCTGGATCATCCCGGCCAAGGTCGAGGGGACGTGGAAGGTCGGACAGAGCCAGCTGGTGCTGAAGCAGCGTTTCCAGGTGCTGTCGGGCACCCTCGGTTCGGACACGATCACGAACGGCCGCCTTCGCGGGACCGAGGTCACCTTTACCGCGGGCAACACCACCTACACCGGACAGGTCGAAGGCAACGCCATCAAAGGGACGATCAAGGGCGGCAGCGGCGGCGCCTTCACCGCCACGCGCTGAGAGGGCTTCATCGGGCCGCCGACTGCTGTACGTCGGCGGCCGTGCAGTTCCCCAGCTGGCACCTGTTGTTCTCCTCGCAGATGAACTCGAGGATCTTCCAGGCCGGTTTGAGCTGCATCGTCCAGTGCTCGACCCACGGCCGCTCGAAGATGGCTGGATCGTCGATCGTCACGTCGTAGGCGACGTTGGTCGCGTCGGTGAAGCGCAGGCGCTCCACGACGTGCATCCCGTCGCTGTGCCACCGCGATCCGCCATCGTCCGGATGGTAGGCATCGAGCATCCACTCCTTCAGCCCGACCGTGTCGATGACGAGCATCTCGTCTTCCCACCAGGCGATGGAGTCGCCCATGTAGGTCGGCTCGATGTCGGCGGCGTGCGGGCGGTTCGCGAGGCCGAACGGAATGACGCGGAAGAAGTGCATGTACTCGTAGAGAATCACGAGCTGAGTGGGTGTCTGAATCCACTGCTGCGCGTACGGCGACGGAATCTGCCGCGTCAGTCCGTTCGGAAGGCACACCGCCGTCGGGTCGTCGATGAGAACGTTCTTCGCATGCGGGCGGTAAAGCAGGGTGCGCGCGCCGGGCTTGATTGGCGCCATGCCGGACTCGGTATACAGGCGCACCTGCGGCGTGTCGGTGTCCGGGTCGCCGGTGTGCACGAAGCCAGGGCCCGCCCAGATGCCCGTGAAGTCCGGCTTGCCGTCGGCGGTCCGCGGCACGGCCGGTCCGGTGGGCGCGGGAGCCCGAGCGGTCGAGCAGGCGCAGACGAGCGCGGCGGCCGCAACCAGGCAAAGTCGGGTCATGTGGCGGCCTAGTTCGGGCGCAGATCCTCGGGCGCCGCCGTGAACACGCTGCGCCCGTCCGCCAACGTCACCTTGCCGCCGGAGGCGTTGTTCGATCCGTCGCGGGCCCTGAAGCCATCCACCCTGATGATGTCTCCCGGCTTCAGGACGTCTCTCGGGATGCCCCTCCGCTGGAGAAATGCCGGCGGCGCCCCGGAGAATCCCCACGTCGTGACCCTGCCGCGCTCGTCCTTCACGTCGACATAGAACCAGATGTGAGGATTCTTCCACTCGACCTTTCGCACCGTGCCGGTGACCGATACGGGCTTGGTGCCGTCGTATTCAGTGACAAAGGAATGATGGGCCGCGGCCGGCCAGGCCGCAAGGAGCGCACACGCCGCCGCGCAGGTCACGCTCGCTGTCTTCATGGCTCCCTCCGCCCGTCAGGGCGTCGCGTATTCTTCCGCCCGGTCCGGGATCGATTGCACGCCGTAACATGACGCGTCTCCGTCTTGCCGGACGTCGAGTGGAACCCTAAGGCCGAACGGATCGCGCTGTCAACTCGGGGCGTCACCGCCGCCATGTGTACTGGAGTTTGACCAGCAGCTGATTCGAGTCGAGCTGCCACCGGTTGGCGAGCGACCGCACGTTGTGGTTGTAGACGACGAACAGGTCGGCAATCGGCAGGAAGGTCCAGCGAAGCCGTGTGTTGACGCCGACCGACTCGCTGTCCGTGTCGTACTGCGCGTAGCTCGTGACCGACAGGTCGGGCGAGACATTCACCCGGAGCCGCGCGCCCAGGAGCTGCTCGGTGAAGCGCCCGCGCGCCAGGCGCGCGCGATTCCGCTCGCTGGTGAGTTCGACCGTCAGGAGCGGTCTCGGATTCCACACCCAGCCCCACTCGTACTGATCGAGCTCGCCGTCGTAGAAGCTGCCGGTCGACCACGTCAGCGACGTGGAGAAGCGCCGCTTCTGCGCCGTAGTCGCGCCGACCGAGCGCCGCACCCACTGATAAGGACCGGGTGAGACGACGACGCCCCGGGAGATCTCGAAGGGGGACGCCGGCCGGTCTCCCGCTGGAACGAGCATCACCTGCACGCGGTCGCCGCTCCGGAACCGCCAGTTGAGCAAGTGGATCTGCGCGTCGTAGGTGTCCCACCGTCCCGACAGGTCGGTGCCGATGTAGGGATTGAAGCCGTAGCTCATCTCCTGGATCGGGCCGCGCAGCAGACGCGTGCGGTTCGTCAGCGACGGATTCCAGATCTGCGCTCCCCGGCGCGGCACGAAGCCGAGCGACGGATCGAAGTCGCGCCCGATCCGCTTGTACCAGAGCCGCGCATCCCATTGATCGTTCGGGTAGTCGATCTTGAACGCATACGAGGCGGTGTCGCCGTGCAAGCCGTTGCGCTTCGTCACGAGGCCCCAGGCGGCGACGGTGAGATTCTTGTCGCCGAGAAAGGACGAGGTCGCGTAGGTGAAGTCGGTCCCGACGAGCCAGCTTCCGCTGCGCCCGAGCGGATCCCCCGCCGTGGCGAGCACCCCGACGTACGACTCCCGCCACAGGTTCTGCTTGACGCGCGCCACGGCCATCGTTGCGCGCGGCGCACCGACGTCCGGACGCTCGTCGGTGGCGACCACGAGTCCGCCGAAGTTCGTGTTCGCGACGCGGCCGTTGACCTTGGCGCCGCCGAGGAGGGGAACCTCGCGGCCGCCAACCAGGCCGACGCGCCGGCTGAAGAACGGAATGACGTCTCGGTTGACGAGCGGGCCGAACTGAAAGATGTCGAGCCCTTCGAGGAAGAACGTGCGCTTCTCCGGAAAGAGCAGCGGAAAGCGCGTGAGATTCGTCTGCCGGGTATCGACCTCCGTTTCCGCGAAGTCGGTGTTCGCCGTGAACGACGCGGTCACGTTGGCGCCGAGGCGCTGCGTGATGTCGAGGCTCGGCCGGAACCGGCCGTCCAGTGGCGCGCCCGGCGCCGGCAGGCCGCCGCCGACGATGACGCCGGGCCGCACATCGAGGCCGCGACCGAGCGCGAACTCCGGCAAGTCGGTCAGCAGGCCGGAGCGGCTCGTCTGCGTCACGCGGTACTGGCGCGCCGGCGACGCCCATCGATCTGTTTCGAGCAGCCGCTGGATGCGCCGCTGCACGTTGAAGTGCCACTGGTGCAGCCCGGGCCTGAAGCTGAGCGTGCGGATCGGGATGCGGATCTCGGTGCTCCAACCCTCGGACGTCCGTACCGCCGCGGCCTCCCAGATGCCGTCCCAATCGGCGTTTTCCGAGTCTCCGCCCGGATTGACCACGCTGTCGTACCGGGCGCCTCTCGGGTTGACGGCGAACACGTACCCCGACCGTCCGTCGAGGAACGGGCCGAGCACGATTCGGACGTGGTCCTCCGATTGGAGGCCGGCATCGCGGTTGACGCTGAAGCCGACGATGCCGTCCGGGTCGTCATCGCACACGACGCCGATGACGAGGAATCCCTGACCCGCCAGCACGCGGACGCTCGTGCGAAACGTGGCGGGCATGCCCTCGGCCGGCTCCGTCTGCGTGAAGGCGTCGGCGAGGTCGGCCGCCGCCCATGCCGGCTCGCCGAGCAGTCCGTCGATGGTGAGGGTGCCGGCGATGGAGCCGACGCGCAGCGCCGGCGGCGCCGCCTCCTGCGCGAACAGGCGCGCCGGGGCGAATGGCAGCAGGCTCAGGGCGGCAACGAGGACGACGGCGCTAGCGATCGGTCGCTCTTCGTCGGCCGCGCGGGCCGAGTTCGGCGAAGCCGCCGTCGTTGCACGTGAGGTTCGGCGCGCCGCCCGGCAGTCCCTGCCGCTCGATCCAGCCGCAGCAGTACCCGGGCGCGCGATCCCAGCAGGCCGCCGGCGGCGCATACACGTCCTTCAGCTTCTTACGGTACTCGGGATAGAGCGTCTCCGCGTACCCCATGGCCGCTTCCTTCGGCACGTTGAAGGTACGGACCATGAAGTCCTCCTCGGGATTACGGCCCGGAAAGTAGTGCGGCACGTCGCCGGTGTCCTCGAGCGTCGGAATTTCGTTGGCCGTGTTGCACGCCTGCCGCGTTCCATCGGTCGCCCGAGGGTTCAGTTGGAAGACGCGGCTGACGACGTGCGGCTCGGTCAGGTAATAGGGGTCCTCTTGGATCGTCGTGATCGTCAGCAGGTCGGCGCGGCGCGTCAGGTGCATGGTGATGGTCGTGAAGTCGCTGCCCGGAATGCCGACGCCGCGCCGGATCCAGGCGGTCTTGGCGTGCGTCACCCGGACGGTCAGCGTGTCGCCCGCCCATACGCCGGTCGAGAAGCCGCCGTCGACGTGCTGGGCGTTGACCGACGGGCGCGGGCGGCCGTCCATCCAGATGCGGATGTCGCCGCGGAGGTAGTCGCCGCCGATCACCCAGGCGAGCACGCGTCCCTCGGGATCGAACTCCTTCCAGATCCGCATCACCACCGGCCGGTACTGGAACACCCCAGGGGACTGGGCGACACACTGGCGTTCGTACGTCGACGGCTGGTTCGACGTGTAGAGCAGCGCCTTGGCCCGCCCCTCGTCGGTGAGCGGCATCCCCGTGAAGTCGCCGAGGAACGACCCGGGCCCGCGCTCGATGTAGTCCTCGTGCATGAGCGGGAGGTACGTGCCGGTCAGCTCCGTCTGCGCCGCCGCCGGCGTGACAACTGCGAGCACCGCCCCGAATACGATGGCAACCCGTCGATTCATGGCCAATTCTCCACTACCGGCTACCACCTACCGGCTGATCAGAACCTCGCGTCGCACGGGGTCGGGTCCCACTTGCCGCCGTCCGGCTCCTGCTTGAAGTGAATCGCGGTGATCCACGGGGACTGCAGATACACGGGATCCTCGACGATGTTGGTGATCACGAGATAGCGGTCGCCATTCGGCTGGGCGTGCAGGTCCCACTGCTCCGTGAAGACGGTGTTCGCGCTGTACGGCACGCCGTTCTTGCGCAAGTAGCCCGGCCGCAGGTTGGTCGTGACCGTCTTCAGATAGCCGTACCGCCGTTCGCCGCGGCCGGCTCCCGTCATCACCCATTCGGCCCGGGTAGAGCCCTGCCAGGTTCGCGGGCCCGCCGGCTGCGCCGCGCCAAACCTGAACAGGCGCGTCTGCATGCCGTAGTCGGCCTCGAGCTTCAGGGTCGCATCGTCGAGCCAACTGAGGCGAAGCCGCGTCGGTCCGCGCATGAGGCCGGGGGCGCCGTACGCCCGGCACTGTTCGCCGGAGGCTTCATCCCTGGCGGGATCCCACGTCTCGGCGGCTTCCTGACCCTTGAGATTCAGCGGGATGCTGGGGAAGTCGCCCTTCGACGGCGTGACCATGCGCCAGCGCCAGTCTTCCGAGATGATGGCCACCCACTGGCCCGTGAGATCGATCGGCGCGGCCGCGCGCGGCGCCGAGGCGGCCGCGACTGCACCGCGCCCCTGCGCGTTGGCACCGGCCGAGAGTGCCAGCGTGACCGCGGCCGCGATCCCCCACGAAACACCGAGACACTGAGACACCGAGATCAATTGAAACAAGACACCTCGGTGCCTTGGTACCTCGGTGTTCCGTGGGAGCGACCGTCTGCCGTTCACGACTTCCGGGCCTTCGTCAGGTCGTCATAGACGGCTTCCACGAACATATCGGTGGTCCACGGTCCGGACTCGCGTCCCCACCGCGCCCTGTAACCGGCGGTTGGATTGGCCGCCTTCACCTGCTCGAGCGTCATCCCCTTCTTCACCATGTCCGCGATGATGTCGCGGACGATCGTCAGCATGTCGCGGTACTCGACGAGCTCGCTGTAGTCGGCGACGCGGCCGTGACCCGGGACGAGCAGCGTGCGTCCGGGCTTCAGCACCTGCGGCACCGGCGGTACGGTCAGGTCGAGGAGCCGGTTGAGCGCCTCGAGCTCGCCCCGAACCGAGCCGCCGCGGGCGGTATCGACGACCGGGAAATGCCGCAAGTCCAGGATGTCGCCGGTGACGATCACGTCGGCGCGGCGGAAGTGCACCAGGAGATCGCCGTCGGAGTGCGCGCCGGGCTGGCGAATCATCTGCACGGCGTCATCGTTGACGTAGACGGACCGGTACCGGGACGTGAACGTCTCGGTCGGCCACGCCTCCGACGGGAGCTGAGGGGCGCCGCTCGGAGGCGTGCTCAGCCGCAGCAGCACGTTCTCGTGCGCGACGATCGCCGCCCGCTCGTCGTCGGCAAACGTGTCCTCTATCAGCGATCGACCGGCGCCGGCCAGCGTCGCGTTGCCGCCCACGTGATCCGCGTCGGCGCTGGTATTGATGATGTAGCGGATTGGCCGATTGCTGAGCGCCTTGACGGCCGCGAGCGCCTTGTCGGCCATCGCGGCCGACCCGCTGTCGACCAGGACGATGCCGTCTTCGCCGACGTGCGCGGTGATGTTGGCGCCGGCGCCAAGGATCACGTACACGTTCGGCCGGATCTGGATCGTCTCGAACGGGACGTTCTCGTACGGACGCTGCTGCGCCAGCAGGGTCCCCTTGAAGCCGGACGCCACGTACGGCAGCGTGTCGAGCACACCGAGCGCGGCAGCGAACGCCATCGCCCACCGCGAAATATTCCACGGCGTGAATCGGCCACACATCACGCGAGAGGATATACCACTTCGGTTGACCTGTGGTACAGTCGCGCGCCAAAGGAGAGCGTGTATGCAGGTGCGATGGCTCGCCGTATCTCTCCCCCTCCTGTGCACGATCCTCGTGTCCGCGCAGCAGCAGGCCGCGCGGCCGCCTGAGTCGCCCCGCCTGCGCCTGACGAGCGGCGCGTTCGCCGACGGTGCGCGGCTCCCGCTGCGATTCAGTTGCTACGCCGACGGCGCGAAGTGGGAGTCGCCGCCGCTCCAGTGGGCCAACGCGCCCAAGGAGACGGTGAGCTTCGTACTGGCGGCCTACGGGCCGGACAACCACCCGATGGGCGGCATGACGCAGGAGTTCTTCTGGGTGCGGTGGAACATCCCCGCGTCCACCACGCAGGTGCCCCAGGCGGTGCCGGTCGGCGCCGAACTGCCAGACGGCAGCCGGCAGGTGGTGGGCGGCCGCGGGATCGTCGGCTACCGTCCCCCGTGCGCTCCGCCCGGCGCCGGCGTGCTGCACTATCAGTTCAAGATCTACGCGCTCGACACGACGCTCAAATTGGCGTCGAACGCCTCGCGCGAGGATGTCGAGAAGGCGATGGACGGTCACATCATCGGCACGAGCACCTATTACACCTGGCTGGAGCGACGACCCGAGGAAGGGTGGGCGCGGTTCTGATCGGAGGGGGGAGATGACCCGGTATCTTGGTGCGGCGGTCGCGGTTGCGCTCTTCGCCGGCGCGGCGCCGGTAGGAGCCCACCACTCGTTCGCCGCCACGTACGTCGAGAACCAGTCGATCACGATCGAGGGGGAAATCGTGCAGTTCCTGCTGCGCAATCCACATTCCTTCGTGCACGTGATGGTGAAGGAGCCGGACGGAACCCAGCAGCGCTACGTCGTCGAGTGGGGAGCGCCCGCCCAGCTGGCGGAGGGCAAGGTCAAGGTGAGCCGAGACACGATCAAGCCGGGCGATCACGTCATCATCACCGGCAACCCCGGCCGAAACGCCTCCGACCGCCGCATCCGGATGCTCACGTTCCAGCGTCCGAGCGACGGCTGGAGCTGGGGCCTGCTGCCGAACGAAAAGTTCAACTGATTCCCGTTCTGGCGGTTCATGCGTGATTGACAACGCCTCTCCGGCGGCTATAACTCACGCGCATTCATCGCGCCGTTCTTTATCTGCGACCCATCCATTCGGCACGCACTACTTCGGGGCTCGCTCGTGATTCATGAGGAGGCTTGGAATGCTTTGCGTGTTACGCGCGTTCGTCGGCGTTCTGGTCGTCGTGCTCCTGGGCGCCGCCCCGGCGTGGGCCCAGGCGACGGCGCAGATCAACGGCTCCGTGACCGATTCGAGCGGCGGCGTCCTGCCGGGCGCCACCGTGATCGCCATCCAGACTGAGACCGGGTTCCGCCGCGAGGCGGTCACCAGTGATACCGGCTCGTACGCCCTCTTGAACCTGCCGCTCGGCCCGTACAGGCTCGAGGTGTCGCTCTCCGGGTTCCGCGCCTACGCGCAGACCGGCATCGTGCTGCAGGTGAACAGCAACCCGGTGATTTCGGTGACGCTGCAGCTCGGCAGCCTCCAGGAAACGGTGTCGGTCGAAGCCGCGGCGCCGCTCGTCGAGACGCGCAATCCCGCCATCGGGTCGGTCGTCGACAACGAGCAGGTGGAAGCGCTGCCGCTCGAAGGGCGGAACCCGGTGCAGCTCATCACGCTGGCCGGGGCGGCCACCGAGGCCGGCATCCAGACGACGAGTCGCAGCATGACGACGAGCCGCGGGATCGCGATTACCGGCGGCCAGCCGTTCGCGGTGTCGTACCTGCTCGACGGGGCGATGCACAACAACGTGCTCGACGGCCTCAACCTGCCGCTGCCGTTTCCCGACGCGCTGCAGGAGTTCAGCGTGGAGACGAGCTCGCAGAACGCCCAGAACGGGCGGCAGGGGAGCGGCACGGTCAACGTGGTGACCAAATCGGGCACGAACCTGCTGCACGGCGACCTGTTCGAGTTCGCGCGTCACCACCGGTTCAACGCGACGAGCCCGTTTGCGCGGATCAATGCACGCACGGGCGAGCGGCAGAGCGACGGCCTGGTGCGCAACCAATACGGCGGCACGCTCGGCGGCCCGATCGCGACGGATCGGATCTTCTTCTTCGGCGCCATTCAGGACACCCGCGCGACGCACACGCCGGCTGACATCTTCACGCTCATTCCGACCGCGGCGATGTTGCAGGGCGATTTCACGCAAGTCGCGTCGGCGGCGTGCCGGGCGCAGGGGAACCTTACGCTTCCCGCGGCGCTGGGGTTCGCGAACAACCAGATCAATCCCGCGCTCCTCAGTCCGGCGGCGGTCAATATCTCCCGCCGGCTGCCGACGACCACCGACCCGTGCGGTCGCATCACCTATTCGCGCCAGACCAGGCCGCACGACGTCCAGGGCATCGGTCGCATCGACTGGCAGATGAGCCAGAACCAGTCGCTCTTCGGGCGCTACATGCGGACGACGACGTCCTGGGAGCCGGCGCTCAGCAACACCCCGGACAACATCCTGGTGGCCGGGAACCCGGGCGCCGGCGGACGCGACAACAGCTCGCAGTCGCTGGCGGTCGGCTACACGCAGGTGTTGTCCAGCACCGCCGTCAACAACGTCCGTTTCGCGGCCAACCGGACCAACGTCCACCGGACCAACGCGGACATGTTCGAGCCGCGGGAGGCGGGCATCAACATCTACACCTCTGTGCCGAAGTACACGGTGATCAGCATCACTGGCGCCTTCGGCCTCAACTTCGGCACCGAGACCGACTCCTGGTACCGGCCCAACACGTACGGCTTCTCCGACGACCTCACCCTGGTGCGCGGCAATCATCAGTGGGGTCTTGGGGTGTCCGTGGGGTTGAACGACTGGAAGACCCACATGAACATCCGATCGACCGGCACCTTCAACTTCAACGGCAACCAGACGGGGCTGCCGCTGGCTGACTTCCTGCTCGGCCGGGTGTTCGAGTTCCGCCAGGCGCCGCCGTTCTCGGTCGACATCAAGCAGAAGTATTTCGGCCTCTACGGCCAGGACACGTGGAAGCTGTCGTCCAACGCCACGCTCAACTACGGGGTGCGGTGGGAGCCCTGGTTCCCGCAGCAGCACCAGAAAGGCCAGACCTACAACTTCGACATCAACCGGCTCCGATCTGGGGTGCGCAGTACCGTGTATCCCCAGGCGCCGCCCGGCCTGGCGTATCCCGGCGATCCGGGCTTCCCGAGCAAGGCCGGCATGTACCCGGAGTGGGCGAACGTCCAGCCGCGCGTCGGTCTCGCCTGGGATCCGTTCGGCGACGGGCGTACCTCGGTACGTGCCGGGTACGGCATGAACAGCAACTTTATCGCCGGCGAGTTCTACTTCGATGCGGCCAATGCGCCGCCGTTCGGCCTGGAGCAGCGTCTGATCAACCCCGGCCCGTATTCGCTCGACGACCCGTGGCGCGCGGCCGGCCGCGTCAATCCCTTCCCGTTCACGCCGGGATCGGTGTCCGAGTTCCCAGCGTACGCGCTCCTCATCTCCGTGCCGTACGATCTCGAGACGACGCGCGTGCATAGCTGGAACGTCGGCGTCCAGCGGCAGATCGGGGACAACCTTGGCGTGTCGGCCAGCTATCTCGGCAATTACTTGATGAACGTGTGGGGTGAGGTCACGGGCAACCCGGGCGTCCTTCCGGCGGGCCTCGCCTCGCCGACGAGCCCCTGCACGCTGCGCAATCCGGCCTCGCCGACCGGAACGACGACGTACCCGAACTGCTCGGCGGCGCCGACCGACGTGCGCCGCGAGCTGACGCAGGCGAATCCGGCCATCGGCCGGTACATCGGGTACCTCGACTGGATTACCGACAAAGGGTGGCAGCGGTACCACGGCCTGCTCCTCTCGGCTCAGCGCCGCTCGGCGAGCGGCGTCAGCGCCAACGCCAACTACACCTGGTCGACCTGCCGCGGCCTGATCAATCAGGGTGGCACGCCGCTCAACGTCGGCACCGGCTACATGCGTCCGGTGTCGCTCGTCGACCCTCCGGCGAATGCCGACGAGATCTTCGAGTCCGACGAGGGACGCTGCAGCGACTCGCCGACGCACATGCTCAACCTGACGGCGAGCATCGAGACGCCGCAGTTCACCAATACCGCGACGCGCATGATCGCGTCGGGCTGGCGGCTGTCGGGCATCTTCCGGGCCTACTCCGGCCTCGCCATGAGCATCATGGCCGGCAGCGATCGCGCGCTGAGCGGCATGCAGTACCAGCGTGCCACCCAGGTCGCCGACAATCCCTACGGCGCGAAGACGAGGGACACCTGGTTCAACCCGCAGGCGTTTGCGCAGCCGGCGCTCGGCACCTACGGGACCTCGGAGCGGAACGGCTACGAGGGCATGGGTACGCGCGTGGTCGATCTGGCGCTCGTGCGCTCGTTCCGGTTTGCCGAGACGCACCGGGTGGAGGCGCGCATCGAGGCGTTCAACGCGTTCAACTGGTTCAGGCCCGGACCGGTCGACGGCAATCCGAACAACAACCAGGCGCCCGTCCTGAATCTGGCCAACCCGAACTTCGGCCGCTACCTGGTGGCGGGCGATCCGCGCATCATGCAGTTCGCGTTGAAGTACTCCTTCTGAGCGCTCAGGTGGCAGTCGGGTGCTGGGAGTCCGTCGTCGGCGGGTGGTAGCGATGGCCGGCCGAATCGCCGCGTGCGGCGCCGCCGCGGGCGCCATGCTCGTCATGGCGCTCGCGACCGCCCCTGTCGCCGGTCAGACGAGGTCTGGCTCGTCGTATGCCCCGCCGCGCACCGCCGACGGCCACCCCGACCTGCAGGGGGTCTGGCGCGTATGGAGCCTCGCCCCGTACGATCTCGAGCCGCACGGCGCGTCCTGGGGCGTGCCGGCGGGCACGGGAGTGGTCGTCGATCCGCCCGGCGGCCTCATCCCGTACAAGCCGTGGGCGCTCGCCCGCAAGAAAGAGAACTTCGCCAGGAGCCGAACTACGTTCCCGTACGATCCGCTGCGGAATCCCGATCCGCTCGCCAAGTGCTACATCCCTGGCGTCCCGCGAATCACCTATCTCGGCTGGCCGTTCGAGATCGTCCAGTCGAAGGAGTTCGTCGCATTCGTCTACGAGTGGATGCACATCCGGCGCATGGTGCCGCTCACCGGTCGTCCGGTGCCGCAGGGCATTCCGTTCTGGGGCGGCCTGTCGCGCGGCCGCTTCGAGGGGAACACGCTCGTGGTGAGGGTGACCAACCTCAGCGACTGGACGTGGCTCGACATGGCCGGCAACTTCTACAGCCAGGCGGCGCAGGTGGAGGAGCGCTACACGGCAGTCGGCCCGGACACGCTCGACTACGAGGTCACCCTCACCGACCCGAACGTCTTCGAGCGGCCGTGGACGATCCGCGTGCCCATCGCGCGGCAGCGCGACGCGCGCCTGCTCGAATACGAATGTCACGCGCTGCTGGACGAGGCGGGCGTCCCGCTCACCTGGGAACGCGACTGGGACACGCCGATCCAGGTTCCGAAGGAGTAGCCTGTGACGCGCAGCGTTCGACCGGTCACGGTGGCACTGTTGGTGCTGTGGTTCACCCCCGCGGCCGCGCGGCAGGAAGCGCAGTTCACCGCGGGGCGCACGCTGGCGGCGGAAGCCGCCGCGGCGCGCACGCTGGCCGAGGCGCGCACGCCGATTCCGCGGACGCGCGACGGCAGGCCGGACCTGAGCGGGAGCTGGCGACTCTCCGGCGGCGCCGCCACCTACAGCTGGGAAGAGCACCTCGGCGGCTTCGGCATCGCGGGCGAAGGGCCGACGCTCATCGTCGATCCTCCCGACGGCGTCCTCCCGTACCAGCCGTGGGCCCTGGCGGAGCGCGAGCGCCGGCGGCGCGCCGAGTCGGCGTACGAGGAGAACGTCGCCAAGTGCATCCTGCCCGGCATGCCGCGGATGATGGTCTACAACTTCTTCATCGCGCAGTCGCGCGACAAGATCGCGATCTTTCACAGCACGCATCCGGCGACGCGCATCATCCGGTTCGACGGGCGGCCGCCGCTGCCCGATTCGATTCGGCTGTGGATGGGCGATTCCCGCGGCCGCTGGGACGGCGACACGTTCGTCGTCGAGACGACGAATCTCAACGGGAAGAGCTGGGTCAACCTGGGCGGCGACATCATGAGCGACGCCGCGCACGTCGTCGAGCGCTTCCGGATGATCAACGCGAGCACGATGTGGTGGGAAGCGACCGTGACCGATCCGAAGGTCTTCACCCGTCCGTGGACGATGCGCTTTCCGGCGCCGCACGTCAAGCTCGGGACGTCGCCCGAGGAGGTCGACTTCGATTTCGGAGACTCGTGCCACGAGGGGAACGTGGATCTGAAGCACTTGAAGAACCTGCACGACGCGGCTCGCAAGGAGTAGGCGGTCGGCAATAGACCGCGCGGATGGTCATGAGAGGTTCGCCATGCACAAGCCGTTCGTCGCCATCATTGCCGCACTCGTATGCGGCGTCTCCGCCTCGGTCGAGGCGCACCACTCGTTCGCGGCCCAGTACGACGCGAACAAGCCGATTACGCTGCGGGGCACGATCACCCGGATGCTGTGGTCCAACCCGCACGGGCACCTGTACATCGACGTCAGGACGGCCGACGGCAAGACCCTCACGTGGGAGCTCGAGACCGGGGCCCCCGCCGCACTGTACCGGCGCGGATGGCGGCGCGAGGACCTGCCGGTCGGCGCTGAAGTCGTCGTGCGCGGATATCTGGCCCGCGACGGCACGACCACCGCGAATGCGACGACGGTGACGCTCGTCGCCACCGGGAAGGAGCTGTTTGCCGGCTCCTCTGCGGCTGGGGAGGACGGTGCGACGGTGCGATGATGCGACGGTGCGACGGTGCGTCCGAGGGTGCGATGGTGCGACGGTGCGTCAGGTGGTGCGACGGTGCGACGGTGCGATGGTGCGTCGCCGCCGCGCTCTTGGCGGCGTCGGCGGGCCTGCTCGGGCAGGACCGGCCCGATCTGTCGGGCAGTTGGAAGCTCAATCAGGCGAAGAGCAGCGCCGGAGCGACGGGGAACAATGCGAAGGTGAGCTTTCCGAGCGAACTGGTCGTCACCCAGCAGGCCGGCGCGGTCCATGTGGAGATCCGGTATCCGCGCACCGATGCGGTCAAGGCGACCTACACGCTCGACGGCAGCGAAGTCGCCGTTCCGATTCCCGGCGTCACCGAGAAGGCGCGTGCGGCATGGGACGGTGACCGCTTCCTCATCACGGCGCGCCGCGTCGTATCGACGCCGTTCGGCGACTTCACGACCGACAGCAAGGAGATCTGGACCCGGACGGGCGATATCCTCACGATTCAGAAGACCCAATCGTCCGACGGGCTCTCCGAGACGGAGACAGCCGTCTTCGACCGCAGTCGATAGGAGGACCGGTGCGGCTCATCTCGCTCGGCATCGCGCTGCTCGGCGCAGTCGGATCGGGTGTCACCGTCACCGGCCAGGCGGGCACAGCCGGCACGCACCCGCTGGTCGGGACGTGGAGGCTCGTATCGCTCCAGCGTGCCGCTCCGGCCCAGCCGCTCGCGCCCGTCGACAACCCGGTCGGCATCCTCATCCATGATGCGACGGGCCACGCCATCGAGGTCGTGACGCAGGCGGGCCGGCCCGCTTCGCTCAATCCCGCCGAGCAGTTGCAGACCTATGAGGCCTCATGGGGAAGGTACACCGTCGAGGCGAGCGGTGCGACGGCCACGTACCTGATCGCGGGCGATCTGAATCCCGGCCGCAAGGACCGGCGCGTGCTTCGCACGTTCCAGCGAAGGGACACGGAGCTCGTCCTGGTCGAGAATGGGCCCGACCAGCGGCCGGCCGTCCGGACGACGTGGCAGCGAATTCCCGAACTCGAGGCGCTGCCGGCGTACCAGGAGGCGCTCGTCGGGTTCTGGCGGTGGACGGGCTCCGGGATGATCAACGCGCGCGGCGCCAACGTGCGGCCGGCCTCCCGCGATCCCAGCGTGATCGTGTACACGCCGACCGGCCACATGGCGGTGCTCTACCTCCCGCCTCCGGGGCGCCAGAGGTTTGCGAGCGCCGTTCCCACGATCGACGAAGCGCGGGCGGCGCTGCAGGGATCGGTGTCGTATTTCGGCACCTACATCGTGCAACCGAAGAGCCGCACCCTGTTCCACTATCAGCTTGGCGCCGTCAATCCGGCGGCGGTGGGCGGGTCGTTCATGCGCAATTTCGACACGGCCGGGGCGCAGGTCACGCTGGTGTTTCCGCCGACGATGCTGAACGGCGAGCAGGTGCGCAACACGCTCACCCTCGAGCGGCTGAGCGGCCTCGCCGAGATGTGGCCTGATTTTCGGCGCTGACTGGAGGAGCCAATGACGACGACCTCGACTGTGGCGCGGCTCGCCGCGTTCACCGCTCTCGCCGCCGCCCTCGCGACCGGAGGCGGCCTGCTCGCGCAAACGCGCGAGAAAGGCCCGTGGTGGCCGTCTCCCCATGGTCCGAAGGACCAGGCCGGCAACAGCAACTACATCACGCCCGAGAAGATCCTGAGAGCGCTCCGCATTCCGAAGACCGGCCAGGCCTACGAGCTGGGGCACGTCTACGAGCCCGACATGCCGCAGTACGGAAATCGACCCTTCTACCTGATCACCCATCTCGCGCCGGCGCCCGTGAAGGAGGGCGCCGGCTTCGCCCAGCAGGAGTACTTCACGGGCTACATCGGGCAGATGGGCACCCAGTACGACGCCTTCGGCCATCAGGGGCGCGTGGTGCGGATGGCCGACGGGACGCTGAAGAACGTCTACTACAACGGCTTCACCCAGGACGACCTGACCGGCCGGAACCGCGGGCAGGGCGGTCTCGAAGCGCTCGGCGTCGAGCAGGTGAAGCCGATCGTCACGCGCGGGCTCCTGATCGACATCGCCGGCTACAAGGGCGTGCCGGTGCTCGACAGCCGCTACGAAGTGACGATGGCCGACGTGCGCGGCGCGCTGGCCAGGCAGGGCATCAGCGAGGACGGCATCGAGCCGGGCGACGCCATCCTCTTCAACTACGGTTGGGCGGTGCACTGGACCAACTCGCAGAAGTACAACGACGCGCGCTTCTTCGTCGGCGAGAACCAGGGATCGCCCGGCATCGGCGTCGAGGTGTCGCGGTGGGCCGTGGCGAAGAAGGCCTCGATGGTCGGCGCCGACAGCTGCTGTGTCACGATCCAGCCGCCGGTCAGGCCCGAACTGGGCAACGTGCACCACGAGCTGCTCTTCGGCGGTGTCGGGATGCTCGAGAACATGGATCTGCGCGACCTGGCGCGCGACCGCGTGTACGAGTTCCTCTACCTGAATCTGACCGAGCGGATCAGGGGCGCCACCGGCTCGCCGGTGCGGCCGATCGCGATCCGGTAGCGGAATCCGCGCCTTGACCCCCCGTACCGCGGCACGTAAGATGGGCGCCTCCATGGGGCGGCAGGGACCCGGTCGTCTGCTTCTCACCGCGGCGGTGGTGGCGATCTGCAGCCACCCTGGGCTGGCGCAGGTCGACATCGCCGGCCTGTGGCGTCCGCTGCCGCGCAACCAGGACGGCAGCGGGATGATCGGCGACGCGGCGGGGGTGCCGCTCAGCGCCGAGGGGCGCTGGCGGGCCCAGAGCTGGTCCCCAGACGACTTCGACGTCGCCGAGTGGGTGTGCCGGCCGCACGCGTGGGACTATTCGCTCGAGGGACCGCTCTCGCCCGTCCGCTTCTGGCCGGAGATCGACCAGCCCACTCAAAAGCTCGTGGCGTACCACGGCCACATCAACATGATGGAGCAGGAGACGAGCATCTGGATGGACGGCCGTCCGCACCCGCCGGCGCACGCGCCGCACACCTGGAGCGGCTTTTCGACCGGGGCATGGGAGGGCAACACGCTCGTGGTCACGACGACCCACTTGAAGGAGGCGTACATCCGTCGCTATGGGCTGATGCGCAGCGACCAGTCGGTCGTGCACACGCGGTGGCGGCGCGTCGGCAACTACCTGCAGGCGACGTCGATCCTCTACGACTCCGTCTATCTCGCCGAGCCGTACGTTCGCACGACCATGATGTGGGTGTTCGATTCCGCCATGGTGATGGCGCCGTACCCGTGCGAGGAGGCGACCGAGACCGCCGTCCCGAGGGGCACGGTGCCTCACTTCCTTCCCGGCCAGAGTCCCCTTCCGGCGCTGAATCCGAAGTTCGCCGACCGGTTCGGTACGCCCTACGAAGCGCGGGTGGGCGGGCCCGAGACCATGTACCCCGAGTTCATCGCGAAGATGAAGACGTTTGCCAAGCCGACGGTGCCGGCGCCCGAGGGCGCGGCGGAGCGCTAGCCATGCCTTTCGTGCACTCCCCCGCGCGGCGGGTCCATCGGCCCGCATCGGCGCTCGCGATCGCGGCTGCGGTGTGCCTCGCGCTCGCCAGCCTCGGTCAGGAGGTTGCCACACAGGGAACGCCGGCCGCCGGGGGGCCGACGGTCTGGCCGCCACGATCGAGTGCGCCTGCGCCGGGCGAGGTCCAGATCCTGCCCGTACAGGGCAAGGTCCACATGATTGTCGGCGCCGGCGCGAACATCACGGTGCAGGCGGGAGACGACGGGGTCCTGCTCGTCGATACCGGCCTGGCGTCGATGAGCGACAAGGTGCTCGCGGCCATGAAGACGATTTCCACGCGGCCGCTGCGCTACATCGTCGATACGACCGAGTTCGAGGACCATGTCGGCGGCAACGCCGCCATCGCCGACACCGGCGAGATCATCCCGTTCCGCGAGCCGAACTACTCGGCGGGTCCGCAAGGCGCGCTCGACACGACGAAGGCATCGGTCATCTCGTACTACACGATGTTCCATCGCCTGGCCGGCCCAACGGGGCGAACGCCGAAGATCCCCGAGCTCGGCTGGCCCGACAACACCTATTCGATTGCGCAGAAGCGGCTGTACTTCAACGACGAGGCGGTGGTCATCATGCACCAGCCGTCGAACACCGACGGCAACAGCATCGTCTTCTTCCGGAAGTCGGACGTCGTCAGCGCCGGGGATCTGCTCGATCTCACCGGCTACCCCGTCATCGACATCGAGGCCGGCGGCAGCATCACCGCGTTCGTCGAGTCGCTCAATCGGCTCATCGACGTGGCCATCCCCGCGGCCAACGCGGCCGGCGGGACGCTCATCGTGCCCGGGCACGGCCGCCTCGCCGATCACGCGGAGGTGGTCTACTACCGAGACATGATGACGGTCATCCGCGACCGCGTTCAGGACATGGTCAAGAAGGGGATGACGCTGTCGCAGGTGAAGGCCGCGAGGCCGACCCGTGATTACGATCGTCGGTACGGCCGGGCGACCGGGCCGTGGACGACCGAGACGTTCGTCGAGGCGGTGTATCGGTCGGTAGGTGGTAGCCGGTAGGTGGCTCAGGGTTCAGGGTTCACGGTTCGCCGTTCGGGCTACCTACTACCAACGGCCGAGTGCACCGAGTTCGAAAGGAGACGACTGTATGTCGGCGTTCGGCGGCCCGCCGACCGATGGGCGTGGCAGGGACGGATCGACTGAGCGCATGCGTGTGCACGGGCTGACGACGACGGCTGTCGGACTGCTTGCGGTTGTGCTGCTGCAGGACGCGGTTGGCGCGCAGGGGCGCGGAGGCGCGGGAGGCGCCGGCCAGGCGAGCGCCCGCGCGGCGGCTCCCCGCGACTACACCGGCACCTGGGTGTCGGTCGTCACCGAGCACTGGCATCTGCGCATGCTGATGCCGCCGAAGGGCGACTACACCATGATTCCGCTGACGCCCGCCGCCCGGAAGGTCGCCGCCGCGTGGGATCCGGCCCGTGATCGCGCCGACGGGAACGAATGCCGTTCCTACGGCGCCGCCGCGATCATGCGGGTGCCGTCGCGGCTCCACCTCCAGTGGGCCAACGAGAACGCGCTTCAGATGGAGATCGATTCCGGCACGCAGACACGCCTCTTCCGCTTCGGCGCCGGCGCGCCGCCCGCCTCCGTTCAGCCGTCGTGGCAGGGCTACTCGGTGGCGACGTGGGAGGGATCCGGTGGCCGTGGGGGCGGCTCGCTGAACGGCCGGCTGCGCGTCGTCACGACACACATGCGCGCCGGGTACCTGCGGAAGAACGGCGTGCCCTACGGCGAGAACGCGAGGCTCGAGGAGCACTTCGAGACGTTCACGGAGCCGAACGGCGACCGGTGGCTCGTGGCCACTTCGATCGTGACCGATCCCGAGTACCTCGCCCAGCCGTACACCACCACCTATCCGTTCAAGAAGATCCCCGATCGGTCGGGATGGGATCCGACGCCCTGCCGCGTGGACGAACCACGCTAGAAGCGGAGTCAGTCATGCGTAGATCGTATCTCGCCCTCGTTGGTCTGCTCCTCCTCGTCGCCGGAGCCCCGGCGGCGGCGCAACCCGCCGCGCCGGCCGGCAACGCCGAGGCCGGCAAGACGCACTGGGCGCTCGGCAACACGTCGTGCCGCAACTGCCACGGCGCCGACGGTGAAGGCGCGTTCGGCCCCGCGCTCGCCGGCCGAATCGACGTCACGTACGAGCGGTTCCGGAGTTACGTGCGCAATCCCGTCGGCCGCATGCCCGCCTACGTCGAGTCGGAGCTGAGCGACCAGGAGATTGCCGACATGGCGGCGTACTTCAGCGGCCTGCCGCCCGTGCAGAAGCCCGGCGCATGGCGCGTCGAGCTGCCGAAGGCGGCGTCCCGCGGCCAGCAGCTCGCCGTCGCCGTGATTGGCTGCGGCCAGTGCCACGGAGAGACGTTCGAGACGCCGCGGCATGGCGCCGCGGAAGTCAACGGCGACTTCGAGTGGTTCAAGCGCATGGTCTACGACCACGTGGCCGCCCAGCGGGAGCAGTGGAAGCAGCTCGATCCGGCGATTGCGCCGACGACGCCGCGGCCGGCCGGGCCGCCCGGACGCAACCGCGTCCGCATGGGGAGCTACTCGCCGCAGCGCCTGCCCGAGGCGGTGCTCAAGGAAATCTGGACGTGGGCCATGGAGGATCTCGGCAAGCTGGTGCCGCTGTCGGCGCGGCTGACCGCGGGGCCGCAGGGACCGAACGGCGCAACCTACACGGTCAACGTGACGAACGCAGGCGTGAAAAACAGGGGACTGACGGCGGAGGAGGTCACGGTCGAAGTCGAGCTGCCCGAGAACGCCGTGGTGGTGAATGCGACCGGCGCCGGGTACGAGCTGCGGCGGGACGGCGCGTCGAAGATGGTGGCCGTCTGGCGCGTGCCGCGGCTCGCCGCCACCGAGCAGCAGACGCTGACCGTGACGCTCGCGCAGCCGGCGGGCAGGCTGCGCGGCATGGTTCACTGGGCGAAGCCGGCGGTCAAGGCCGACGGAGAGGTGATGTTCGAATTGGCGACGGGAGGTCGCGGGAGAGGCGGTGCGTGATGGCAATACTCACGTGGCTCGAATCCTCGAGCCTGTCCACGTGGGTGCGAGAAGGCGAAACAATCTGGGCGTTTCCAACCATTCTGACGCTGCACACCTTCGGGATGGGGTTGCTCGTCGGCGCGGGCGCCGTGATCGACCTGCGGCTGCTCGGCATCGGTCGTCGGCTCACGGTGGGCGCGCTGCGCCCGATGTTCGGCGTCATGTGGGGCGGCTTCTGGCTCAATCTGGTCACCGGATCGATGCTCTTTGCCGCGGATGCGACGCGGCGGGGCACCGACCCGCTCTTCATGACGAAACTCGTGTTCGTCGCCATCGGCGTATCGGTCATCGGGCTGATCCGGCGCAACGTCTTCGACGCCCAGGAGGAGACGGCGGCCGTGCCCTACGAGAAGACGCTGGCGGCCCTGTCACTGGTGGCGTGGACTGCGGCGGTGACCATGGGCCGGTTGCTGGCGTACGTGTAGGAGGTCACAAGAAGGCGCCATGGGTTCGCTGACGATTCCACACGTGCACCTGCTGCTCAACCACGTCCCGACGGTCGGGAGCGTCGCCGCACTGGGCCTCATCCTGCTGGCGCTCGCCCGGCGCGACGACCACCTGTTGCGCGCCAGCCTCGAAGTGCTGTTCGTAGTGGCGCTGGCAACGCTGCCCGTCTACCTGACGGGCGCCGCGGCCGGCACCGCGATCGAGGCGCTCGACGGCGTGTCGGTCGACGCCATCAGAACGCACGAGACGGCGGCCCTCCTCGCGTTCGTCTGGATGCAGATCACGGGCTTCATCGCCTGGGTCGCGCTCTGGCAGGGGCGGCGTCTTCCCCATCTGCCGCGTGCCAGCGTCGGCGCCGTCCTGCTGCTGTCGGTCATCACCATGGGGCTGATGGCGCGCGCGGCGGCCATCGGCGGCGAGATTCGCCATCCGGAGATCCTCGTCGGTCCCGCTGCCGCCGCGGCGGGCGCACCCACGGGCTGGCTGACGAGCGCCACGATCGCGGAGTTCGTGTCGCAGTACCCCTGGGCGTGGCCGGCGGCCGAGGCGCTGCACTTCCTCGGCCTGTGCCTCGTCCTCGGCGTGCTGCTGGCGGTGAACCTGCGGGTCCTCGGCGCGATGAAGCCGCTGTCGTTCGCGGCGCTGCACCGGCTGCTCCCGTGGGGCATGCTCGGCTTCGGCCTCAACCTGGTGACGGGCATGCTGTTCTTCGTTGCCGCCGCCAGCCAGTACACGGAGAACATCGCGTTCCTGTGGAAAGTCGTCTTTCTCGTGGTCACGGGGGCACATTTCCTGTACCTGACCGTGTTCAGCGGAACCTGGTCGCTCGAGGTCGACGCGGACGCCGCCCCGCTCGACAAGCTGGTGGCGGCGATGGGCATCGGCTCGTGGGTCGGCGTGATCTACTGGGGCCGCATGCTGCCGTTCATCGGCAACGCGTTCTGAGGTCCGCAGTGTCAATGATTCTTGCAGTCGTTCTCGTCGTCGTGGGTGCGCTGATCCTGCTCGGGACCGTCGGGTGGTGGATCGACGCCGGCGCCAGCCGCAGCGAAGAGCCGGCCGCGGATGTTCAGGAGGAAGTCACATGAAGAACCCCACTCGTCACGCGCTCCTCACGGCGCTCGTGGCGGCGGCCGCCGTGGCGACGCCCTTTGTCGTCCGCGGATCCGCCTTCGCGCAAGGCGGGACAAGTCAGCAGCCGACCGCCGATCTCATTCTGACCAACGGGAAGATCATCACCGTCGACGACCGCTTCTCCATCGCACAGGCGGTGGCCGTCCGGGGCGACCGCATTGTCGCGGTCGGGACGAACCAGGAGGTCGCGCGCCTGGCGGGTCCGTCGGCGCGCCGCATCGACCTCCGCGGCCGTGCCGTGGTGCCGGGGCTCATCGACAATCACGCCCACTACATGGAAGAGGGCGTCCTGTGGACCGTCGAGTTGCGCCTCGACAACGTGGACACGCGGAAGCAGGCGCTCGAGATGATCCGCGCCAAGGCGAATTCCCTGCCCGCGGGGCAGTGGGTCTACACGCTGGGCGGCTGGTCGCCCGACCAGTTCGCCGACGACAAGCGGCCGCTCACGAAGGCGGAGATCGACAAGGTGGCGCCGAACCACCCGGTGCTGTTGCAGTTCACGCGGGCGGAGACGTACCTGAACAGCCGCGCCGTGGAGGTGCTCGGTCTGGCGATGCGGAAGGATCCGTGGATCGTGCGCGATGCCAGCGGGCAGCCGACGGGCGTGCTCGACGCGAGCGGCGCCAGCTTCGGCCCCGCGACCGGCGTGTCGGAGGCGATCCCGCGTCCGACGCTGGCGCAGGTCGAAGCCAACAGCATGGCGATGATCCGCGAGCTGAACGCGTCCGGCCTCACCGCGTCGAGCGGCACGTGCCCCGACGAGTTCGTACCGATCTTCAGCCGCTGGGCGAAGGAGGGCCGCCTCGACAAACGCTTCTTCTGCATCGTGGCAATCCCGATGGGGAACAACGCCGACACGGTCATGAAGAACCTGCCGAAGATCGCGGAGATCACGCTCTTTCAGGGCGACAACTGGGTCGATCGCACCGCGTACGGCGAGGGGCTGTACGGGCCGGCCGGCGACAGCATGGTCGCGCCGCGCGGGACCCAGCCGCCGGAGGCATTCGAGCAGTGGGGGCGCATCGCGCGTGAGGTGGCCAGAGCAGGTATGCCGCTCCACGCCCACACGACGCTCGAGCACACGTTCAACGGCTTCCTGGACCAGATCGAAAGGATCAACCGTGAGTTCCCGGTCCGGAACCTGCGCTGGGTGCTCATCCACGACGAGCAGGTGACTGCCACGCACCTGGAGCGGATGAAGACCCTGGGGATCACCGCCGGCGTCCAGCCGCGCGCAACCATCATGGGCGGGATCTACCACCGCGCCCACGGCGACCGGGCGTACTCCATGCCGGACTTCAGGCTCATCCAGGACAGCGGCATCATCTGGGGCCTCGGCACCGACGCGTTCGAGGTGAACCAGTACAAGCCATTCGTGACGCTCGCCTTCGCCGTCACGGGCAAGATGGTCGGCGGCACGGTGGTCAATCGCCGCACGGTGACCCGGGAGGAGGCGCTCATCGCTCACACGCGCGGCAGCGCGTACCAGATTCTCCAGGAGAACAATCTGGGGTCGGTCAAGCCCGGGAAGCTGGCGGACATGGTCGTCATCGATCGCGACTACCTGACGGTCCCGGCCGATCAGATCAAGGACATCAGGTCGGTTATGACGATCGTGGGCGGGCGAATCGTCTATGACGCAGCCGCAGCCTCGTCCACGGCGACGCGCTAGGGCGATCTCCACGTTCGCGCTCCGGCTCGTCACGGGGGCGCTCGTCGTGGCGGGTGTGCTGCTCTGCCTCCACGCGTTCGCTCCCGGCGTCGCCGCCCAGGACACGCGGCGCATGGTCCAGGTGGCGAAAGACGTCTACACGATGACCGGCGCCGGCAGCAACGCCAGCTTCGTCGTCACGGACGAGGGCGTGCTCGTGTTCGACAGCGACATCCGCAACAACGATCTTCCCTTCATTCGCAAGGTCACCGACAAGAAGGCCGTCTATCTGTTCGCCTCCCATGCTTCTGGCGATCATTCGACCGGCGCCTGGTACTTCCGCGAGGACAAACCGGTCTACATCGGTACCCGCGACCAGATCCGGGCCTACTATCAGAACGAGTTGAAGGAATTCGAGGAGCGGAAGGCGCAGGGGCTGCCGCTCTACAAGGGCGCCGAGCTGCCGCCGCCGTCGATCGGATTCGACGGCGCGCTGACGGTGCTCCTCGGCGGGCTGACGTTCCAGGCGCGGGCGGAAGGGTACGGGCACACCAGCGGAGACATGACGATGTACGTCCCGCAGCGGCGGGTGATGTTCATGGGCGACCTGCTCAACAACGAGGTGCACCCCGGCCAGGCCGAGGCCGCCGGCGTCTTCTTCGCCAACATTCAGGGAACGATCGACATCCTCGACCGCATCATCGATCGCGACCTCGCCGTCGACACCTACGTGCCCGGCCACGGACCCGTGCACGTCGGGCGCGGAATCGCCGACGTGGTCGACCAGCGGGACTACTTCGTCCTCATGCGCGACGAGGTGGCGAAGATGGTCCTGGCGGGCAGGACGCTCGACCAGATCATCAAGGAATTCAAGGTGCCGCAGCGGTTCGCGCACTACGCCCCCGGCCGGCTCTCCGGCATCCTTCGGCTCTTCTACAACCAGTTGATCGAGAAGGGACTCTGAGCAGGTGCGTACAAGAGGCGTCACCGCCGCGCATCCGGGCCGGTGAGGCGCTGCTGGATGGACGAGACTATGACGTCACGAGAGCGCTGAATTTTCCGCTCTCTCCGCGGATTTTTTCCTCTTCGATCGATCTCTCGCATCGACTCTGATTCGTAATCACCGATACTGGCCCGGCTTTCAACTTCGAAGACTTAGGGGTACCATCGGAACGGGCCTTGCACCAGCACGCGCCCCACAAGCCAGTCATGTCCTATCCCATCACGGTGGTCACGTGCGTGGGGTGCACGCAGCGGGAGGTGTTCCGATGATGAAACTCGGGCTGCTCGTGGCGGGGTTCTTTCTTCTGTACGCGTTTGAAGCGCTTGCAGGACACCATAGCTTTGCCGCCGAGTACGACGCCAACGCCACGTTCAAGGTCACAGGAACCGTTTCGAAGGTGGAGTGGACGAACCCGCATGCGCGCTTCTATGTGGAGGTCCCGGAGGCGGATGGGACGGTGACCACGTGGAACATGGAACTGGCGAGTCCAAGCGCCCTGGTGCGGAATGGCTGGTCGAGTCGGACCCTGAAGGTGGGCGACAAGATCACGGTCGAGGGGTATCTGGGCAAGATCGTCAAGACACGCGGCAATCCACGCTCGGTCATCACTGCTGACGGGAGGTCGTTGTTCGCGGGAGTGGGCGCCGACCCTGGCGCGCCTGACGCGCCGCGGTAGGGGCAGTGCTTCGGTCACGCGTCGTCGATGTGTCGACGCACAGCATGGTGTTGGGGGTCTGGTTATGGCAAAGACACTTGGCGTGGTGGTGGGCGGGCTCGTCCTCATATGTGGAGCCCAGGTCGCAACGGCGCACCACTCCTTCGCGGCCGAATACGACGCAACCAAGAAGGTCAAGCTGGAAGGCGTCATCAAGCAGGTGGCGTGGACGAACCCCCACATGCGCGTCTACATCGACGTCACCGACGCCAGCGGCAAGGTGACGACGTGGAACATGGAGCTCACGAGCCCCAACTCGGTCCAGCGGCAGGGATGGACACGGAGCAGTCTGGTGCCGGGCGACCGCGTGGTCTTCGAGGGCTACGGCGGCAAGACGGTGGACACGCGAGGGGCGCTGGCGCGGATTGCCAAGGTCGAATCACCGGACAAGCCGCTGTTCATCCAGGGCGGTCCTGAGGCGAACGCGCTGGTCGAGCAGCAGCAACAGCAGCAATAGCTGTCCTGCGCGTCCGCGGACGAGCGATCGCGAAATAATTCACGCCTGCGTTTGTAAGAGTTTTGTCACGGCGTTGGACCACGCCGTCACGTGACTACAATGCCGGCATGTCGGTTTCCCCACGCCGGGTCCTCCTCACGTCGGTCTTCAAGCCGTTCGCCGTTGACGATGAATTCGGATCGCGCGCGATCAATCCCGTAGAGCTGTACCACAACCAGGTCACGCGAGAGCAGGGTCCGTTCTCGCTGCGGATGTTCCACCGCACGTGGAGCCTCATGTTCCTTCGCGAGAACATCTCCACGCCCTGCACCGTGCTCGACTTCCCCACGCGCGAGGAGTTCATCGAGGAGCTCCGCGCGCGCGAGTACGGCATGGTCGGGATCTCGTCCATCGTCGTCAATGTCGGCAAGGTGCGCGAGATGTGTCGTCTCGTGCGACTTCACTCACCACGATCGACGATTGTCGTGGGAGGACACGTGACGGCGATTCAGGGGATCGAGCGGCTGGTCGATGCCGACCACATCGTGCGCGGCGAAGGCGTCCGCTGGCTGCGCACGTTCCTGGGCGAGGATCCGGAGGCGCCGGTTCGGCACCCGCTGATTCCCTCGTCGTTCGGCTTCCGCGTGATGGGCCTGCCGGTCAACGAGAGCCGGCGGAGCCGGTCTGCCACGATCATCCCCTCTGTCGGCTGCCCGATGGGGTGCAACTTCTGCACGACCTCGGCCTTCTTCGGCGGCAAGGGGAAATACGTGAACTTCTACGACGGGGGAGAGGAGCTCTTCCGCGTGATGTGCGAGGCGGAGGACCGGCTCGGCACCCGCTCGTTCTTCATGATGGATGAGAACTTCCTGCTGCACAAACGGCGCGCGCTCGAGCTCCTGGCCCGCATGCAGGCGCACGGGAAGCCGTGGTCGATGTACGTGTTCTCGTCGGCCAATGCCGTTCGCCAGTACGATATCCGCCAGCTCGTGGAGCTCGGCGTCGAGTGGGTGTGGCTGGGGCTCGAATCATCCCAGAACGACTACGTGAAGCTCGCCGACACCGACACGCTGGAACTCACGCGCGAGCTGCAGGCGCATGGCATCTGCGTGCACGGATCGACAATCGTCGGCATGGAGCACCACACGCCGGACAACATCTGGGAGGATCTCGACCACGCCATCGCGCACGATACCGTCTTCCACCAGTTCATGCTCTACACGCCGATGCCCGGGACGCCCCTGCACCGGCAGGTGGCCGCCGAAGGGCGGCTGATCGACGGGATCGACCTGGCGGACACCCATGGGCAGTATCAGTTCAACTTCCGGCATCCAGCCATCTCGCGCGAGCAGTCGAAGGAGCTGCTCGACGCGGCGTTCAGGGCCGATTACGAGCGGAACGGGCCGAGCCTGTACCGTCTGATGCGCACGATGTTCGACCGCTATCGCCGCTACGGCGCCGACGCCGACCCCCGCGTTCGCGCACGCGTGGAGCGTGCGGCGCACCAGCTCCGCGGTTCCTACATGGCGGCCCTGTGGGCGATGGAGCGCTACCTGCGGCCGACCAACAGAACGGTCAGCGAGCGCATCCGCGGACTGCGCGAAGAGGTGGGACGGGAGTTCGGCGCCTGGTCGCGCCTGTCGGGCCGCGCCCTCGGACTGATACTCTCGTGGACGGCCGGGCGCGAGGCCGCCAGATTTCCGTCGGGTCGCCAGCTCGAGCCCCGGACATTCATCGAGCGGACCAACTGGGCCTAGCGAATCCGTGCGGCGCGGAAAAATCAGCGCCGGGAGCGAGGAAGTCCGCAGTCGGATCTGAATTTTTCCTTGAATTGTTCCCGCCTTTGCCAACTCGCTCCGCAAAATGCAACGTCCTGAGCCGAGTGCTGCGCAGGGCGTAACCCTTGCGCCAATGGTCCTCTCTTTGCTACCGGCGACGACCGCACGCGAACGAAGGATCCGTATGCGCCTGATGTCCGGACGTCGGCGGTGTTGATGCTGGTGCGCTCAGGGAATGCCGCCGCCGAGGACTTGGCGTTCGAGGACCGGAAGGACGTTCTTGGGCGGAATCTCTACTGCCACATCTGTCCGGTGCCGCCGCAGAGCCAGTGACGACGCGACGCTGAGGTCACTCTGAAACCGTTTGTTACGAGCTGAGGAGAACACGCCATGCGATTCAAGCTTCTGGGTATAGCGGCCACGCTCGCAGTTGCCGTGGCCGTGCCGGCTTCAGCGCACCACTCCCACGGTGCGTACACGGTGGAATGGCTCGACTTGGAAGGAAAGGTCACCGAGATTCATTTGATGAATCCTCATTCCTGGGTCTACATCGCCGTCGAGGGCCAGGGCGTGTGGGCGCTCGAGGCCACGTACCGCAGCCATCTCCAGCGCACCGGCGTGCAGCCTGGCGACGTGAAGGCGGGCGACACCGTCAAGGTCCGGTGCCATCGACTGCGGGACGGCTCCCGCGGATGCCTGCTGGGGTTTCTCTGGCAACCGAATGGCAAGGTCAACGACTGGGATGGTCAGGAAGCGGCTCCGGACGAACCGTGGGGAAAGTACGCGCTGAAACGCTGATCCACCCGGGCAGTTTCGGGCACGTCGTCGTCGGATCGATACTCAGGCCGCGTCGCACGCGAGCGCGGGACAGGATGGGACCATGGAACTCTTGGTGTGGCTCGAGAACACCGGATTCGGGATCTGGATGCGCGAGGCGGACTACCTGTACTCGCTCTTTCCGTACACGTTCGTCCTCGCGATGCACACGGTGGGCCTCGCGTTGCTCGTCGGGCCGAAGGTGGCCATCGATTTGCGCATCCTCGGTGTAGCCCCCAGCCTGCCTCTGGCGCCGATGGAGCCGTTCTTCCGCCTCATGTGGACCGGCTTCTGGCTGAATGCGGTGACAGGGGTGATCCTGATTCCCGGGTTCGCGATCATACGCCTGACCGATCCGGTCTTCTACATCAAGCTCGCCATCATCGCCCTTGCGATCGTGAACCTGCGGTCGACATATCGTGAGGTCTTTCGAGGTGGTTCCGACTCGCGACAACCATCGGCCAGGGCGAAGGTGCAGGCCGTCACATCGCTCGGCCTCTGGACGGCGGCCATCGTAACCGGCCGGCTCCTCGGCTACGAGTACTCGCCCTTCGTGCGATGGGCGGCGCTGCGCGTGTTCGTCATTACGGCGATCGCGATCGCCGTCATCGGAGCTGGGGGGTTCATGGCGGCTCGTTCGCTTGGCTGGAGCAAGGCGGTTCGGCAGCGCGGGTGAAGAGGCGGCGCCAAGACGGGTGACCGAATCATTGAAAGGAAGGACGCCATGGCGGAGGTGCTCGCATACTGGATGAGGTGGCCGTCGATCGAAGGGTTCTTCCTGCAGACCAACGGCTCGTGGGCGCTGTTCGAGATCTTCCACTTCATCGGGCTGGCCCTCCTGGTCGGGATCGTCGTCATGTTCGACCTGCGCATCCTGGGCATGGCGAAACGGGTGCCGGTCGCGCCGCTGGCCGAGCTCCTTCCGTGGGCTGTCCTCGGGTTCGTGCTGGCGGTCGTGACCGGTCTCGGATTCGTCCTGGGCCTTCGCGCCAACCTGTACCACGCCGACGCCTACAAGGTCCTGATGACGGACGTCTACCTGCAGTTGAAGCTGATTGGCATCGGTCTGGCGGGGCTGAACCTCCTGTTCTTCTACGTGAGCGGGATGCAGCGCGCGGTCTACGCGCTCGGGCCCGGAGAGGATGCGCCGGGGCTCGCCAAGGTCATCGCGGCGACCTCGCTCACGCTCTGGATCGGCGTCACCTGGATGGGCCGCATGGTCCCCTGGGGCCTCTGACCGTCATCGATCTGTTCGGGGAGTTCGGTCGCCTCACCTGAACCCGTCGTTCGTACTTCTGGCTTCTCGATTCTCGGTTCGTGTTCACGTTCGGTTCCTGGTTCGAGTTCTCGGTTCGGAGTTTCGGGCCGGCTGAAGCCGCGTACGTCGAGGGCGCGCTCGAACAGCGGTCACGAACAGCGGACCGAACCAGAACAAGAACCGAGAACCGAGAAGCAGAAGTGTGAACGGCGATCTACACCAGCCTGACGCTGGCGCCCTGAGCCGCGGTCGCGTGGCCAATCCGCGCGGCCGCGTCGATCCCTTTCGCCCGCAGCTCCTCGACGAACGCTTCGGCGCGGTCCGCCGGCAGCGCCACGAGCAGTCCACCCGACGTCTGCGGGTCCAGCGCGATCTCGACGAGGTCGGAAGGGATCGACCGGTCCACCGACGTCTTGGTCTTCAGGTACTGGCGGTTGCGCCTGCAGCCGCCTGTCAGACACCCCTGCTGCGCGAGCCGCCGTGCGCCTGGGAGGAGCGGCAAGGCCCGTGCCTCGAGCACGATCGTCACACCGCTCCCGCTCGCCATCTCGAAGGCGTGCCCGAGCAGGCCGAAACCGGTGACGTCCGAGCACGCGTGCACTGGACACGTCCGCATGAGGGCCGACGCGGTGTCGTTCAGCCGTACCATCGAGCGGACCGCGGCGCGGAGGCTCGCCGCCGACGCCTTGCGCCGCTTGAGTCCGGTCGTGATGATGCCGGTGCCGAGCGGCTTGGTGAGCACGAGCGCGTCGCCGATCTGGACGCCGACGTTGCGAACGACCCGATCGGGGTGGATGACGCCGGTGACCGCCATCCCGTACTTGAGCTCCTCGTCGATGATGCTGTGGCCGCCGATGACGACCGCCCCGGCAGCTCGGACCCGCTCCGATCCGCCCCGGATGATGTCGGTCAGGACCTCCAGATCCAGCGTTCCCCGGGGAAACCCGACGATGTTGAGCGCGGTGGCCGGTTCGCCGCCCATCGCGTAGACGTCGCTCAATGCATTGGCCGCGGCAATCTGCCCGAAGGTGTACGGGTCGTCGACGATCGGCGTGAAGAAATCGACGGTGTTGACGATCGCCAGGTCGTCCCGGAGGCGGAAGACGCCCGCGTCGTCGAACGTTTCCGTGCCGACGATGAGGTTCGGATGGTGGAACGGCGGGAGGCTGTGCAGCACGTGCAGCAGGTCGGCCGGGCCGAGCTTGGCCGCTCAACCCGCCGCCGCCACCTGCTGCGTCAGCCCGAGGAGCTTCGTTCGCTTGCGGCCGGTGATTTTGACCATTGTCTGAGCCGTCTCGTGTCGCCAATCCGGACCGTCACCCCTTCGCGGTCCAGGTACTCCAGCAGTGGAATAGCGTACTTTCTCGTCGTGTTGAAGCGATCCCGGAACATCGCAGGCGTGATCTCGTCGGTCTCGGAAAACTGCTCGCGCACGCCCCGCACGACGCTGTCGATGCTCTCCCGCAGGAAATAGAGGTCGCCGCCGGCGCGCACGACGAGCCGATCGCGCTCGAGGACGCGCATCAGCTGCGCGAGCCGTGCGCGGTCGAGCCCGGTGTCGGCGGCAATCTGCCGCAGGTCAGGCGGCGCCAGCGGGGAGCGGGCGAGCAGGTCGTGAATCCGATCCACCGCCGCCTGGTCGTCGGATCGGAGCGCGACGCGGTGCTCGGGCAGGCGCAGCAGGTTGCCCTGGCGCATCACGACGCGTTCCGCCTCGAGCTGCGCCACGAAGGCGCGGAACGCCCGGGGTGACACGGGCGCCCGCAGCTTCTCCCGCAGCGCTTCCATGTCCCCGCCCGCCTCGAGCGGGTGCGCGCGGTGGAAGTCTCGCAGTCCGTCCACGAGCGCGGCCTTCAGTAAAGCCCACTTCCGCTCCGTCGTGAAGAGCTGTTCCTCCGGCGACACGACGCGAATCGCCGTCCGGCGAGCGGCGTGCTCGAGCGCGTCCTCCAGGCGCAGGTTCAGGAAGTGCCAGAGCGGCGCGGCTTCTGTCGCGAACTCGGGCCGCTCATCCAGGAACTGCTCCGCGAGCGCACCGTAGTCGTCGGTGCACAACGCCCGGAGCCTGGCGTCGAGCCCCGGGTCGCCGCGCCGGTGTGTATCGGGCCACGGATTGAGGACGATGCCGCCGCCGAGTGTCCGCTGTGCCGTCTCGTCACGCACGATGAACCGGTCGCCGCGCAAGGCGAGAAGAGGTTCTCCGATCGCCACCTGGCAAAACGCCGACTGCCCGGGCGCGATCTGATCCGGGCCACGGAGGCGCGGAGGTATGGAGCCATACTCGGCTGGCCCTGGAATCTCCGCGTTCCCGTGGCTCGTCGCCAGGATCACCAGCTTGCCGAGCCGCTCGGCGGTTCCCATGTGCACCCGGACGCGCTGGTGATTTCGCACAGGGACGGGCGCGGTGGGCCGCACCTCGACCAGCGCGTCGAACCGATCCGACATCATCGTCAGCCGCTCATCGCAGAGGACGTGGCCTCTCTCGATTGTCGGCCGCTCGTGCCCGGCCAGGTTGATGGCGATCCGTTGGCCCCATGTCGCGCGGTCCACCGGCTCGCCATGCACCTGAACGGAACGAACGCGGAAGAGCTCGTTGCCCGGCAGGCACCGCAAACGGTCTCCGGCCCGGACCTCGCCCTGGAGCGCCGTGCCGGTCACGACCAGGCCATGGCCGCGCAGCACGAATGCGCGGTCCACCGGAACGCGGAAGTATCCGGCGGGCCGACGCCGATCGATGTGGGTGAGGCCCTCGGCGATTGCGGCGAGCAGGCGGCCGCGCCCCTCGCCCGTGACGAAGGAGAATGGCACGACCGGCGAGCCGTCGAGCGAGGTGCCGGCGGCGAGGCGGGCGATCTCGCTCGCCACGTCAGAGGCGCGGGCGGGCGTGGCGAGATCGACTTTGGTGAGCACGAAAATCCCGCGCTTGACGCCGAGCAGGTGCAGGATTTCGAGGTGCTCGATCGTCTGCGGCATCACGCCGTCGTCGGCTGCCACGGTGAAGAGGACCAGATCGACGCCGTGCGATCCCGCCACCATCGTGCGGATGAAACGCTCGTGGCCGGGCACGTCGATGACGCCGGCGCGCGTGAGGTCCGGCAGGTCGAGGTGAGCGAAGCCGAGCTCGATGGAAATACCCCGCTCCTTCTCCTCCTTCAGCCGATCGGTGTCTTCACCGGTCAGCGCCTTGACCAGGCTGGTCTTGCCGTGGTCGATGTGGCCGGCGGTGCCGATGATGAACGGCATCGACGTTACGACCGCGGTCCGGCGGGTCCGTCGAGCTCGTCGGCCCAGTTCGGCACCAGATCGAGCGGGTCAATGATCAGGCGGACGTCCAGGAGGAACCAGTCGTCGCTGACGCGGCCGATGATCGGAGGACGGGCCTGGCGGAAGCGTCCCGCGATCCGGTGGGCGCCGAGGAAATCATGCTCGATGGCGATCACCTTCGTGGGAACTTCCTCCGTGGGCAGCGCGCCGCTCCCGATCTGAGAGGTGGAGTCCTGCACCGAGACGCGAAAGCCGGGTCCAAGCGCCGAGCGCAGGGCCGGAAGCGCCCGTTCGGCCGTTTCCTGGATCTCGGCGAGCGGTCTGGTGATCGCGTTGAGCACGGGGATGTCCTGGACGATGCATGCCGACTCGCGGTAGAGGCGGAGCGTCGCCTCGAGCGCGGCGATGGTGAGCTTGTCGCACCGCACGGCCCGATGCAGCGGGTTGGCGGCGATCGCCCGCACCCGGTCGGCCTTCCCGACGATGAGGCCGGCCTGCGGTCCGCCGAGCACCTTGTCGCCGCTGAAGGTGACCAGGTCTGGCCCGAGCGCCACGCGTTCGGCGACGACCGGTTCTTTCGGCAGCTGGTGGCGGCTCAAGTCGACGAGCGCGCCGCTCCCGAGGTCCTCGACGACGGGAAGGCCGTGGGCTCGACCGATGGCGACGAGGTCGGGCAGCCCGACCTCCGCCACGAAGCCAACGATCCGGTAGTTGCTCGTGTGCACCTTCAGCAGCAGCGCGGTCCGTTCGGTGATCGCATTCTCGTAGTCGGCGGGGTGCGTCCGGTTGGTCGTGCCCACTTCCTTCAGGATCGCGCCGCTCCTGGCCATGATCTCGGGAATCCGGAACGCCCCGCCGATCTCGATCAACTCGCCCCGTGACACGATCACTTCCTTGCCGCTTGCGAGGGTATTCAGCACGAGCAGCACGGCGGCGGCGTTGTTGTTGACGACCGTGGCGGCCTCGGCGCCCGTGAGGTCCATCAGGAGGTCCTCGATCGCCTGTTCGCGGCGTCCGCGCTCGCCCTGCGCGAGGTCGTATTCGAGATTGACCGGCTGCGTGGCCGCCTGGACGAGAGCGGCGACGGCGGGTTGTGCCAGCAGCGCGCGTCCGAGGTTGGTGTGCAGCACCGTGCCCGTGGCGTTCACGACGCGCTGGAGGCCGGTCGCGTCCGCCCCGCGCAGCCGCACCTCGAGCCGGTCGAGGATGGCATCTTCTTCGAGGGCCGCAGCGTCGATGACACGCTCCTGGGCGATGGCGCGCCGAAGCTCGTCGAGGATGTCGCGGAACCCGTCGACGACGTACTCGCGATTGAAGCGGACGAGCAGCCGCTCGGTACGCGGGTGGGCGAGCAGGCGGCTCACGGCGGGAAGGTCGCGCAGCGTCATCGTGAGAGGCGCCCGTGAGAGTACGATGGGCGGAAGCCCGCGGAGAAGGAAGGTGCCCGGTGGCGCCGCTGGTCTTCAAAACCAGTCTGGGGTCCGTAAGGACCCTGGAGGGTTCGACTCCCTCCCTTCTCCGCCAGCCTTCGCGTTATTGCTGAGGCGGCTGGGGCGCCCCCGGCACCAGCCCGTGCATGGCCACCTTCCACGTCAGCGGCAGCGACACGGGGTTGTAGCAGATCTTGTCGTCGCACGCCTGGTACTCCAGCGTGCCCGAGATCACCAGTTCGGTCCTGCCGGCGAGCGCCTTGCGCGCCTCCGCGGTCGCTTCGGCCGCCACGTCCACGAGCAGCGTGAACGGCTTCTGGAATACCGGGACGCGCTCGTTCAGCGGCACGAAGTGGTAGACCTCCGACGCCGGGTACCGCAGCGGCGAGGTCCGCACGTGGGACTGCGGGTTCACCGTGAGCGAGATCACCCGGTAGTTCGACGCCCCTGGCGCGTAGACGTGCATGCCGCGCTTGGGGGTGATGTCGAGCGCGATCGTGAAGCGCGTCCCGAGCGATACCGAGGCGTCGCTCGGGTAGGTTCGAAGCTCCAGGTGATCGGTCGCGACCTGCGTCGCCTGCACCGGCGGGGTGCCGGCGCCGAGCCGCAGCAGCAGGTTCGAGACGGTATTCCGCTCCCAGTAGTAGTCCTCGAAGAAGCGTGAGGTCACCCGCCCCTGCCGGTCGACGATGAACGTCCCCGGGAAAGGAATGCCGCGCTGACGCTCGCTGGGCTCGTTGACCGTCGCATACCTCGCGAGGTCGGCGCGGACGGCCGGATCCTTCCCGTTCGGCCCGAGCGCTTCCTCTACTACCGTGTTGAGGATGCCGTAGCGGCGGATCGTCGCCGAGCCGGCGTCGGACAGCAGCGGAAAGGCGATGCTGTGACGCTTGGTGAAGTCGGCCAGGATCTGCTGCGAGTCGTAGCTCACTCCCACGAGCCCGAGGCCGTTGCTGCGAAGCTCCTCGACGCGTCCTTGCAGCTCCACGAGCTGCGTGCGGCAGAACGGTCACCAGTCCGCCGAGCGATAGAAGACGATCATCGCGCCGCGCGGCCCCATGATCGACTGCAGGTTGCGGACGCGCCCCGCCTGGTCCGGCAGGCTGAAGTCGGGAACCCGCTCGCCCACCTGGGGCCCGAGCTTCGAGACGTCGATGCGCTGCCGCCCCTGGGGCGCACCCTGTCCGGCCACCGGCACGGTGAACGCGGCCGCGAGCGAGAGCGCCACCGCGCCCGACAGAAGACATTTCATGGGCACAGCATACGCCTTCTGTCCCGGTCCTGTGAATCCTTCGTCGCCGGCGCTACAATCCACTCCGATTCGGCAGGGGAGCGGCGATTGGGGTCGGCGCCGGTGAAGGGGGTGGCTATGAGCGTGTGGAGGATGTTCGGCATCCTTGTGGGAACCCTTGCTGTCCTCTACGTGGCCCTTACCACGGCCGGCACGGCTGCCGCCCAGCAGCCCGCCGCCAGGGGCGGAGCACTGTCGGGGATGGCGAGGGTATCGGGCACGGTCGAGGCCGGCGTCCCGTTCAAGGCCGCCCAGGTCTACCTCCGCAACGTGGATACGCTGATCACCTACATGGTGTTCACCAATGCGGGACAGTTTCGAGCCGTGGCGCTCGCCCCCGGCAACTACGAGGTGAGCGCCTCGGTCAAGGGGATGGGGTCCGATGTCCGGAAGGTGGCACTGAAGGCCGGAGACAACCCGCGGCTCCAGTTGTCGCTGCGCGCCGCGGGAGCGCAAGGCAACGCGGCGCTCGCGGACGTCTCGCTCGAAGGCGAGTCGGCGGGTCCGGGCGGCTCCGTCAGCGTCGAACCCTACGACCAGATCTATCCGCCCGGGCCGGGGAAGGCGGTGGCGGAGCAGGTCTGCATGGTCTGCCACGGAGAGAACTTCCTGCCGTCGAGGCCGGCGAGCGAGGCGGTGTGGAACGCCCGCATCGATCACATGGCCGGCAGAGCGCTGGCCGAACGCGACGGCGCGACCTATGCGGAGGGACTCCTGTCGCCCCGCACGTCGGTCTTTCCATTCTCGCGGCAGGACCGCGCGAACCTGCTGGCCTACATGGTCGAGAACTTCGGGTCCGGGAGCCGGCGGCGTGCCGTGAAGGCGGACCGGGAGGCGCCGATCGACGAGACCGTGCTCGGCAAGGCGATGTACATCGAGTACTACCTGCCTCCCGACCCGGCCGGCCAGGGGAGCAAGGCGCCGGAATACGTCAACATCGGCTACCGCGGGCGGCGCGTAGGGCAGGACGTGCGTTTCGATCGCGACGGCAACGTCTGGCTGACGGACCGCGGGTATCCGCATCGCCTCGTGAAGCTCGATCCGCGCACCGGCGAGCAGAAGGCGTTCCTGCTGCCGGATCCGAAGAACGGCATCCACGAAGTGCTCGTCGATCGCGATGGCACGATCTGGCTGCCCGAGCATTCCGGCGTGCAGCCGTCGACGATGAAGCGGCTGCTCGGATTCAATCCGAAGACGGAGCAGTTCGAGCAGCGCATCCCGATGGATCCCGACAACGCGGTCCACAACTCCATCAAGTGGCTGCAGTCGCTGGCGATGGACTCCAAGGGCAACATCTATGTCGGATGGATCATGGGCGGCGCGCTGAGCAAGTGGGACCGTGCGGCCAACAAGGTGTCGGTGTTCCGCATTCCGACGCCGCACGCGATTCCGTACGGTGTCGTGGCCGATCGCAACGACAACATCTGGGTGGCGCTCTGGAGCGGCGGCAAGATCGCGAAGTTCGATACCACGACCAATCAGTGGACCGAGTTCACGCCGCCGACCTATCCGGGACACATCCGCCGTCTGAACGTCGACTCGAGGAACAACATCTGGACCGGCATCTGGGCCGCCGGCAAGCGGTCAGGCAGGCTGGCGAAGCTGGACCAGACGACGGGCCGGTTCACCGAGTACCCGATTCCGTGGCACGATGCGCAGCCGTACGACGTGGCCGCCGATGCCGAGGACAATATCTGGTTCGCCGACTCGCCGGCGCCGGACCGCACGGCCGCCATCGGCAGGTTCAACCCGCGTGACGGGACGTTCACCTTCTACCCGAAGCCGCAGTTCGACGCCGACACGCCCAAGATCCAGATCACGAGGGACGGCGCCATCTGGTATTCGCCGCGCGGGAGCGTCAACGCGCCGGCGATCAGCGTGATGTACCCGGACATGGACCGGATCACCACGCTCGGGGCGTACTACCTGAACGATCCGCCGGGGTATCCGTTCCGCGTCGCCAGGCCGGTGCAGTCGGCACGGAATACGCGGTAACGTTCGGATCGGTCGACCCGGGCGTCGGCCGATCTCCGCCAGGGATCCGTCGAGATCGGGCATTGGAATGCCCCCGATCAACCCGAACTTCGCCGGGTGCTGCTGCATCAGCTTCGCGCCGTACTCGTTGCCGCGGCGCACCGCCGCCCGTCCCTTCTCGGCGCCGTCGTAGATCGGGTGATTCTGAAGCTCCACGTCGACACCTCTCGCGCGGGCGACCTCGCCGAAATGCTCGACTGATGCGACGTACTGTTGCAGCGCCTCGTCTGGAATCTTGGTCGGAATCAGAACGCTGCCGCCGAACAGTCCAGCCGTATACGTCCGGCCGCCGTCCTTGACGGGGAAGATGTAGCCGAGCGCCCCCGGCGTGTGTCCGGGGATGGCCACCGGAGTCACCGAGACGTCGCCGATGACGACCGGCTGTCCTTCGATCGCCACCACGTGCTGCGCCGCGGACGCACGCGAGAGCACGCCGACGAGGGGTAACACCATCCACGGAACCTTCAGCAGTCGCATGGAAGACCTCCTCAGGAGTCCCACCGCGCGCCGAACTCGACGAACGCGGTGGCAATCTCGACCCGCGGCTGCAGCCGGCTGCCGCCGATGGGTGGCACGCGGGTGAATGTCAGGTTCACCTCCACCGTTCGCGCTCGTATCGCCTGGGATGCCTGGTGCGCCGGGAGTATAGCAAGAGATACGCGGCGGGTTGACAGCTGTGCGTGCGCCCGATAGGCTCTCCCTCCGCGCGGCAGCCACAGCATTGTGCGGGAGGCGAATGTGAGCAGAGTTCTATTCGTAGCCGCGGGCGCCGTTGTCGTGCTTTCGCTCCTTGCGCCGCCGGCCCAGGCACAGGTACAGGGCGGCGGACGGCCGACCACCCCTCTCGGGCCGGTCAATGCGCTGGGCCAGGAGTTCAAGCTGCCGCCGCCGCCGGCAGGGCCGACGCCGCGGCTTCCGGACGGCACGATCGATCTGGGCGACGGTGTCTGGGTCATGAACAGACCGTTTGGCGCCGCCTCGGGACTCGGGCCGGGTGAGGTGCTGCCGCTGCTGCCCGCGGCACAGGCGCTGATGGCCTCACGCCGGCAGGCCGACGATCCGAACGCGTGGTGCCTGCCGATGGGCGTGATGCGGTACACGCCCTATCCTTTCCGGTTCATCCAGAACTACACGCACAAGAAGCCGACCCACCTCTACATCATGCACGAGCTCATGCGGACGTTCCGGCAGGTGTTCATGGACGGCCGTCCACATCCGCCCGAGCTCGACCCGACCTGGTTCGGGCACTCGGTCGGCCGGTACGAGCAGGACACGCTCGTGATCGATACGGTCGGCTTCAACGACAAGGCGTGGTTCGACGGGCAGGGAACGCCGCACACCGATCAGCTCCACTCGGTGGAGCGGTGGACGCGGGTCGACATGGGTCACCTCGTGGCCGAGGTGCTCATCGACGATCCGGGCGCCTACGCGCGCCCGTTCACGGTCCGATACGAGTCGACGCTGCGGCCGCCGACCGACGACCTGATGGAGTACGTCTGCCAGGAGAACAATCAGTTCGGGTTCGCCAGTGGAGTCAGGTAGTCCGGAGCGCCCGGCGTGCCGTTCACGGCACGCCAGGCACCGTTGATTCAGCGGCTGCTCGTCGTCGTTGGCGACGCCACGAGCGGTCCGTGCGCGTCCGGCGGTGCCGCGCCGCCTAGCACCTTCATGAACTGCTCGTGGCTCCCCGGTTGCCCGTGGATCGGCACGTGCTGGGCGACGTTGAGGTTGTACTGGCGGATGATCTGCCCGACCGCCACCACCCCTTCCGGCGGCGGCGACGGAAGCGGCGCCCCTGCCGCGGGCGGCGTGTAGAGGTCGGCGTTGATGAGAATCCGCTCCGCCGGGAGATAGACGACCAGGAACTGCTCGTTGTGGCTCGAGTAGGGCGGCGAGCCCTGACCGACCTGGTAGAACTCCATGAACTTGGCCGGATCCGTGGTGCCAAATCGCCGGTCGGTGATCATCGCCGGCTGATTGGCGACGCGCACGTACTGCGGCCGGACGAGCGTGCCGAGCAGCTCCTCCCGCTGCGACAGCGAGTCGGGCATCAGGCGCCGCTGCAGGCCGAACATGATGCGGCCGTAGTACTCGGCGTTGTCCTCGGACGTCACGATCTGGTTTGCGCCAGCGGCAACGAGTCCCCGCAGTCCGCCGGAGTGATCCCAGTGGTAGTGTGTGTTGACGACGTAGCGGATCGGCTTGTTCGGGACGAGCCGGCGGACCTCGGCGACCACCGCCTGCGAGCGTGCGTCGTTCTGCGGCGCCTCGACGACGGCGAGGAAGTCGCGGAACTCCACGAGCACGCTGTTGTGGCTGCCGCCGCCGAGCAGCCAGACGCCGGGCGCGAGCTGGGTCGAGTCGACGCGCACCGCCGGGCGGGTCGCCTGGGCCACGTCCGGCGGCGCCGCGAACGTCTCGGGCGCCACTTTCACGTTCGCCCGGGCGCTCGAGACGCGGAACTGGCGGTTGTCGTTCTGGTTCGTGTCGACCATGTGCGAGTGGTCTTCGGTCCAGAACTTGAAGCCGCCGAAATCCTTCCACTCGACGTATTCGTGGTTGATTCGCAGGTCGCCGACGACCGGATTGGCAATCCATGTCTCCGTCATGCGGACGTAGCCGTCCTCGAGGGTGCCGACCACCTTGTACTTGCCGAGCACGTTGTTCAGCACCACCCGGCGCGGGCCGCCGCCCGGGACGAGCGTCGGGTTGGCGCCCGGCGCCAACGCCGCCTTCACGAAGCCGTGCGGCGTGAGCACGATCTCGAGCTGACGGTATTCCGCGGCGTCGACCCCGAAGAGGTACTGCCACTGGCGCACCGGCTTGTTGTTGACGACGTCCCAGGCGATGTTCCCGTTGTTGCGCAGGTCGAGCTGCGCCGGCGCGGGATTCTGGATGAAGCCGCCGCCCCGCCGGAATCCGACGTCCGACAGGTTCCCGTGCTCGGCGCCTGGACCCTCGAGGCCGGGGTAGCGCCGCGGCGGCTCCGGCGAGGTCCGTGTATAGGTCTCACGCGACGACATCGTGGTGTAGTCGATCGTCATCGTGTAGTTGGTCACGGAGAACCGCGGCCAGCTCTCGGGAATGCCCATGAGGACGGGAACCGGAACATAGCCCTGTCCGGGGGCCGCAATCATGCCACTGACCGTGTATTCGAGGGTGGTGAGGGTGTCCGCGCCGATGTTCTTCGACACGGCCTGGAGCAGCCCGCGGACGTCGGTCTGTCCCTGGGTGTCGGTCTGGATCGACGCCGCACCGACGAGCAGCGCCACCAGCGACATGAAGACGAGCAGCTTCCTCATCATGAGGTCCTCCTTACTTCTTTCGCGGACCGGTGGCGGTATACCTGAAGAGGACGAGGTTGTCGAGCCGCAGATTGCGGGTCCAGAGGAACTCCGCGTCACCGAACAGCTTCGTGTAGTTGACGTAGGACGGCTGATCGGTGACCTCCACGGGCCTCCAGATCACGGCGTTCGGCCAGCGCGAGTCGTTGAACTTCGGCGACGTCCAGTCCGACGGGATCTCGAAGTGCAGCGCCTTGCACGTCTTCGGGTCCTTCTCCGCGCAGACCGGGCGCCTGGCCTGTTGACAGAAAGCCGAGTCGCGTCCGGCGGGTGTCACGCGCACGCAGGCGGGGTCGTCGAGCGGCGCGATGTAGAAGACGTCCGCCTTCCAGTCGGCGTGGGTCCCGTTGCCGTCGCTGAAGTAGGCAATGATCCCGGCGTCGCCGACAGCGTAACTCGCGTACTCCATCCCCACGCCGTTGTGCGTCTCCCAGTCGATGCCCTTGATGGCGTAGGTCATCGGATACTTCGCGCGGAAGCGGACGACGCTCGAGTTGAACGGCGTCATCGGGATCGAATCGCGCGCCACGTACTGGCCGTTGACGTACAGCTCGAAATAGTTGTCGGCGTGGATGTAGCCGGTGATCTCGACGCCGTCCTTGTCGATGACGACCGTCTGGAGCTGCGACAGGTGGTTCGGGTTGTCGCCGGTGCCGATGCAGATGTCGTAGACATCGGGCGCGACGGCGCCCTCGTTCACCGGGCCCGGCACCACCCATTTCTTGCCGTCGTCGGACGCATAGGTGCCGACCCGGATGGGAAACACGTCGGGCTGCACCATCGCCGGATTCGGACACTTCGGCGGGACCCCGTTGACGAGCCGGATGTCGGTCGCCTCGCCCGTGGTGACGGACCCGCGGTCCACGCCGGCGGCGCCCCTGCCGCCTCCCTGGCGCGCCTCGAGCGATCCGTCGGTGAAGGAGGACCCAATGAAACCCACAACGATCGCGAGTAGTGCCGCTGCCTGACGCATGATGTGACCTCCCGGAAGGGGTTGGGCGGGCCGGAGAATAGCACGCGGTCCGGGTAGCGACAAGGACCGCGCCGGCCAGAACGGGCGCCGCCTGCACCGGCCCGGGGGGAACGATCGAAGGCGCGACCCAACAGCGAGGTCGCCATGCCACGCCGGCGGATCGCGGGCCTGATACTGGCCGTTGTCCCGGCCGGCGGCGCGGTGTCGGCGCCTCATGCCGCCTCGGTCGCCCGTCACGTCGTCGAGCGATCGCAGCGTGATTGGTGATTCATGATTCCTGACTTATGATCGTGGGCCGGATCGGCAATCGCCAACCGCACATCACCAATTCCGAATGAAGAGACTTGCGTTTCTCAACGTCGTCTTGCTGGTCGGATTCATCGCGCCCGAGATCGCGTCGGCGCAGACCGCGTCGCGCGTCATCCGGCTGATCGATCAGCGCTGCGCGAGGTGCCACCGCACCACCGCTGCCGCCGATCGCGCCCCGGACGTCGAGGGAGCGCCCGAGATGGCCACCCTGCGGCAGATGACGCCGGAGGCGATCCTTCAGGCGGTCACGACGGGGGCCATGCGCGTGCACGCCGAGGACGTTCCGGACGAGGTGAAGCGAGCGATGGCGGAGTACATCAGCGGCCGCAGGCTCGCCCCGCTCGGCGCCGGCGATGCGCGAAACATGCCGAATCAGTGCCGGGTCCAAAAGGACCCGGCCTACCCTTCACAGACATCACGTGGAGCGGGTCCTTTCGGACCCGCCGGGGACGCGTGGAACGGGTGGAGCCCGGACCTCACGAACGCACGGTTCCAGCGCGAGCCCGGCGTCGCGGCCGCCGACGTGCCGCGGCTGACGCTGAAGTGGGCCTTTGGATTTCCAGGCGCCTCCTCTGTGTACGGCCAGCCGACGGTCGCCGGCGGACGCGTGTTCGTCGGCGTCGATACCGGATACGTCTACGCGCTCGACGCGGCGACCGGCTGCGTGCACTGGTCGTTCCTCGCCGAGACCGGCGTCCGCAACGCGATCAGCATCGGCATGCTGCCGCCGGGTCCAGAAGGTCCCGGCCCACGATCCGCGGCGTTCTTCGGCGACATCCGCGGCAACGTGTACGCCGTCAACGCGGACACCGGCGGGCTGCTGTGGAAGGTCAACGCGGATCCGCATCCGCTGGCCACGATCACCGGCTCGCCGGCGCTCTACGACGGGCGGCTGTACGTGCCCGTGTCGTCGCGCGAGGAGGCCGCCGGCGGCAGCCTCAACTATCCGTGCTGCACCTTTCGCGGCAGCATCGTCGCGCTCGATGCCGCGACGGGCACGCAGGTCTGGAAGACGTACGCGATCCCCGATCCACCGACGCCGTCGCGGCGCAATTCGAAGGGGACGCAGCTCTGGACGGGCGCCGGCGCCGCCATCTGGCACGCGCCGACGATCGATCCGAGCCGGCGCGCCATCTACGTAGCCACCGGCGATGCCTACACCGAGCCGGCGCACCGGAACACCGACGCGGTGATGGCCATTCACATGGACTCCGGGCGGATCCTCTGGTCGGTGCAGGACTACGAGAACGATGCCTGGCTCGTGGCGTGCGCGCAGGACCGGACCGAGAACTGCCCGAAGGATCTCGGCCCCGACTTCGACTTCGGCGCATCGCCGATCCTGCTGGCGCTCCCCGGCGGCCGGCGCGTCCTGCTGGCTGGGCAGAAGAGCGGGCAGGTGTTCGCGCACGATCCCGACCGCGCGGGCGCGCTCCTCTGGAAGACGGCGCTCGTCGAGAAGGTTGGGGAGTCCGAGATTCTGTTCGGGGGAGCCGCCGACGACACGACGGCCTATTTCGGGCTCGACAACGGATCGCTCGGCGCGATCGATCCGGCGACCGGTCGCCGGAAGTGGTTCGTTCCGCCCGCGCTGCCCGGCCCGCGGCGTGGGTTCACCGCGGCGCTGACGGCGATTCCCGGGGTCGTGTTCGCCGGCAATCAGGACGGGACGCTGCGTGCCTACGCATCGGATACGGGCCGCGTGGTCTGGACCTTCAGCATGCTCCAGGATTTCGCGACCGTGAACCAGGTACCCGCGCGCGGCGGCGGCATGGGGGCACCAGGGCCGACGGTGGCCGGCGGGATGCTGTTCGTGCCGTCCGGCTACGTGGGACTCGGCAACGGAACTCCCGGTAACATATTGCTGGCATTCGGGTTGCCGTAACTTGGATCCGGATTTCTGGATCCGCGGCGCCGGTTGCCCCGTTTTATAAGGGTTTCTGGCGCAATGGTGACGGCACAGTTCTCGCTCTTGGGTGTTGGCTACCCTCGCCAGGGTAGCCAACGCCTGTTCCCCGGGTTTTCGTCGAGACTCGACACCGCCGATGGTTCTTCCGCAGGGCGTATGTGCGTAGGGTCCCTCGTCCGGCTGTTACATAAAGGAGGCCTTTGATGTTTCGTCGGTTTCGTTCGGTATTCTTGATGGCGGCACTCGTGTTGCTGCCCGTCGCCGTGCACGCGCAGGACGCGGTGATGACGGGCACGGTGACCGATGCCACGGGCGCCGTGCTGCCCGGGGTCACGATCGTGGCCGTCAACGACGCGACTGGCAACAGCTTCGAGGGTGTGACCGATGGGACGGGGGTGTACCGCATACCCGCGCGCGTCGGCAACTATCGGATCTCCGCCGAGCTGCAGGGCTTCACGACGGTGCAGCGCACGGGGGTGCAGCTGCTGGTCGGGCAGACGATCAACATCAATTTCGAGATGAAGCCGTCGAGCATCCAGGAGACGGTGACGGTGACGGCGGAGGCGCCGCTGCTCGAGGTGAATACGTCCGAACTGGGCGGCAACATCGATCCGCAGCAGGTGCAGGAGCTGCCCGTGCAGGGGCGCAACTGGCTGGCACTGGCGATGCTCGCGCCGGGCAGCCGGACGACCCCGGGAACCGTCAATTCGAACCCGCTGCCCGACAGGAACGATGGTGAGGTGCGCGAGTACCAGCTCAACATCGACGGCCAGCAGATCACGCAGGATCTCGGCACCGGCGTGCAGCCGCGCTACAGCCAGGACTCGATCGCGGAGTTCCAGTTCATCTCGAACCGGTTCGACGCGACCATGGGGCGATCGTCCGGGGTGCAGGTGAAGGCCATCACCCGGTCGGGCACGAACCAGTTCTCGGGTCTGTTCCGCGCCAACTTCCGCGACGACAAGTTCAACGCCGAGGATCCGGTCGTCAACCGCGTGCTGCCGATGAACAACCAGCAGCTCAGCGGTGCGGTCGGCGGACCGATCATCCTGAATCGGCTGCACTACTTCGGCAATTTCGAGTACGAGCGCGCGCCGAAGACCAGCATCTGGCGAACGCCGTTTCCGACCTTCAACGTCACGTTGAGCGGCAAGGAAACGATCAAGATGGGCGGCGGCCGGCTCGACTACCAGCTCTCGCCGAACAATCGCGTGATGGGCAAGTGGCACGAGGGGCGGCGGTACGACCCGTTCGGCGTGGGCGGCGTGAACCATCCCGCCGCAACCGGGTTCTCCGACGAGGCGAGCCGTGAGGTGATGGGCTCGCTGACGCAGGTGATCAGCAACACGATCGTCAACGAGGTCAAGGTCGGCTACTCGGAATTCGGCTTCGATCAGGGTGCGCTCACGCGCTGGTCCAATCACTGGCAGGCGAGCAACGGTGTGACGCAGGGATCGCCGCGCGTCCGGTTCCGCGGTTTCGACATCACACCGAACACCAATTTCCCGCGGCGGCGGGCGCAGGACGTCACCAGCGTGCGCGAGGACCTGACGCTCTCGTACGAGGCGCGGGGCCGTCACGACATGCGGACGGGCGCGGAGTACCTCCATCGCCGGGAAGACAGCTTCAATCGGCGGCTGTCGGGCGGTGAGATCGACGCGAGGAACGGGCTTCCGGCCAACCTCGAGGCGCTGTTCCCCGACCCGTTCAACGTCGATACCTGGAACCTAGCGGCGATCTCGTCGTTCGTGCGGTCGTACCGGATCGGCATCGGCAACTTCGCGCTCGATTACACGCAGCCGAAGTTCGGCTGGTGGGTGCAGGACGATTGGCACGTGACGAGCCGGCTGACGCTGAACCTCGGTCTCCGCTGGGACCTGAGCGACAATGCAAGCGCCAACGACACCGCGGTCCCGCCGTTCCTCGAGGCCGACCGCCCGAACGACACGGACAACTACCAGCCGCGCGCCGGCTTCGCGTACCAGATCGACGATCGCACGGTGGTGCGCGGCGGGTCTGGTCTCTACTACTACGAGCCGATCACGTCGGACACGCTGTGGACCGTGGGCAACAGCCGCGTGGCGGTGATTCAGATCGCCAACGACGGCCGGTCCAACTTTGCGGCCGACCCGTTCGGCGGCCGGCCGGTGCCGACCTTCGAGGAGGCGCAGCGGCAGTTCTGTCATGTCAACCGGGTGGCCGGCTGCCTGCGGAACTCGCTCAACGAGCTCGTGTCCTCGGTCGATTATTCGCGGGATCTCGGCCGTACGTGGCAGACCTCGATCGGCCTCGCCCGCCAGGTCGGCACGCAGATGGCCTTCGAGGCCGACTACGTGTACAGCCAGGGGCGGAACGAGAAGGACATCATCGACAACGTCAATCTGTCCTACAATCCGGCGACGGGCGCGAACTATTCGTTCGACGACATCGCCCGGAGGTCGTTCCCCGATTGGGGCAACATCTCGCTGCTCGTGCGGACCGGCAGATCGTCCTATCACGGGCTGCAGACGAGCTTCACCAAGCGCATGGCCAACCGCTGGCAGGCGTCGGCCACCTACACCCTGGCGGGTTTCTGGGACGCCGATTCGAAGCCGTTCACGGGCGACCCGGCGACGAATCGATTCGTGCCCGTGCCGTTCGCGACGGCGCCGGACATGGGCGGGGAGTGGGCGCTCTCGGAGGCCGATCAGCGCCACCGCTTCGTGTTCAACGGCATCTGGGACGTCGTCGGTGGCTTCCAGGTGAGCGGCTTCGTGTATCACGGGTCCGGCATGCGCGACGAGGCCATCTACGGCGGCGATCTGCGGAACACCGGCGCGGACTTCAGCATGCGGCTGCGGCCGAACGGCACCGTCGTGCCGCGGAACAGCTTCATGCAGCCCGATGAGAACCGGGTCGATATTCGCTTGCAGCAGCGCGTTCGGCTGGGCGGCCGGGCGGCGGTCGACCTCATCGCGGAGGCGTTCAACCTGTTCAACGCCAACAACTACACGCTCGTGACCGAGGAGGGGCGCAGGGACTACAACCAGCCCGCCGCGGGCCAGTTCCGGACGATGCAGCTCGGCTTCCGCGTGACGTTCTGAAACCCGGCTGGTCGCTGGTAGCCGGTCGCCGGTGGCCATCACGGAGCCACTGGCTACCGGCTGCTATCGGCTGCCGCCTACGGGCTCCCCGATACCGACTAGATCAATACGGACCGCCGAGGCACCGAGAGGAGGTCTCTCGGCGCCTCGGTGTCTCGGTGTGTCGTCATCAGGCGGAGTATCTCACTTCCACGCCACGCGCAGCGGCGTGCCGAGCATCATCGCCGGATTCGCGCCCTTCCTCGGCCGGTACTTCTGCACGCCGCCGTTGTCGACCTCGGCCACGTAGACGTTCCCTTCCTGGTCGGCGGCGAAGCCGTGCACGCCCCACATGCCGCCGGGGAAGTCGCCCCACGTGCCCCAGCTGTACATGAAGTTGCCGTCGAGGTCGTACTTCAACATCCGGTTGGTGCCGCGGTCGGCGGCCCAGAGATACCCGTCGCTGAAGATGTGGAACAGGTGGACGTCGGACGGATCGCGCCCCATGCTCCACTGGTCGAGGAATTTGCCGTTCTCGTCGAACACCTGCACGCGCTTGTTGCCGCGGTCGTTCACGAAGATGCGGCGCGTCTTCGGATCGATGGTGACGCCATGCACGTTGTTGAAGTATCCGGGGCGCGTGTCCTTGCCGTTCTCGCCGCGCTGGCCCCAGGAGGTGACGTACTTGCCGTCACGGTCGAACTTCACGACGCGCGTGCCGTTGTAGCCGTCGGCGACGACGAAGCTGCCGTCGGGGAACCAGTCCATGAACGTCGGCCGGTTGAAGTGCTTGTCGTCGGCGCCAGGCTCGCCGTAGGTGCCGATCGTCTGGACGATCTGCTTGCCGTCGTTCGTCATCTTGAAGATGGCGTGCTTGTGGTCGTCGAGGATCCACACGTGCTTCTGCGGATCGTAGGGGCTGATGGCGACGAAGTGCGGCCGCTGCAGCATCTTGTCCCACTGCGTCCAGGCGTCGATGAGGGTGCCCGCGGCGTCGAAGATCATGATGCAGTGCTCCCAGCGCGCGTCCACCCCCATCTTGTTGCCAGCCTTCGCCCACGCTTCCATGGCGGTCTCGGCGAGCTGTCCCGTGCCGCCGTTGCCGGGGGGGCTCGCAATCGTGGCGTCGCGCCAGGGGAGCCGACCGATCGGGAACACGAGGCTGGGACCGGGCCTGACGGCGCCGGGCCGCGGGATGTTGGGCAGCTCGCCGCGCTGGAGCGCGAACACGCGGTTCGGGCTCTCGGCAAAGACGCTCTGTCCCGCGCCGAAGGTCCACCCCTCGTGGCCGGGAATCGTCGTCAGGTCCTTCGGCCAGTCCGCCACCACCTCGTAGGGTCCGAAGATGTCCTGTCCGCCCTTCTCGGACGGAACGGCCGCAAAGCGCGGCTGCCCCGCCGAGGCCCGCTGCTGCGCCGACACCCATGGGCCGAAATCAAAGAGCGTCGCCACGGCCATCCCCGCCAGCGCCGCCGCGACTACCGAGATCTTTCGCATATCTCCTCCGAGCAGAAATGAAAGCCACACGTGCACGAACGAGTGATGCTAGCATGGTGGGCTTTCGGCGGTGGGCATTGGGGCGTCGGGCATTGTGCATCGGGCCTTCTATAGCTGTGATTGGGAGGGATGTATGGCGCGAAGGATATTGGCGCTTGCCGCGCTGCTGGCGCTGGCGGCAGCCTCCGGTTCGGCGCAGGACGCGCGGGCCGTGCTGCAGGCCTCGGCCGCCGCGATGGGGCTCAATAACGTCAAGACGATTCAGTACACGGCGACCGGCTGGAACGCGTTGGTCGGTCAGAGCTACAACCTCTCGGAGGACTGGCCGCGCTTCGAGGTGACGTCGTATACGCGCACCATCGACTACGACGCGAACACCTCGCGCGAGGAGTTCACCCGCCGGCGCGGCAGCTATCCGGTGCGCGGCGGCGGCGCCCCGTTCGACGGCGACCAGCGCGTCGTCCAGATCGTGAGCGGCGGCGTCGCCTGGAACATGCAGGGCGAGAAGCCGGTGCCGCCGGGGCGGCCGTATCTGGAGTTGGCGTCACACAGCGACGTGCGGCAGCTCGAGATCATCCTCACGCCGCACGGCTTCCTGAAGGCGGCCATGGCGGCCAACGACGTCCGCGTGCTGTCGACGTCGATTGTCGGGCCGACCAACGCCGGGCTGACCGAGAACGGCCGCCGGGCGACGCTCGTGACGTTCACGGCTCTCGGCAAGTACAAGGTCGTCGGCACGATCAACGACAAGAACCTCGTCGAGCTCACCACGACCTGGATTCCAACCGCGGTCTACGGCGACACGCTGTACGAGATCCGGCATCTCAACTACAAGGACTTCGGCGGCGTGCAGTTTCCGACCACGATTCACGTGCACCAGGGGGATCCGGTGCTGAATCCGGCACACAACATGATGGAGATCCGGGTCTCCAGCGTGCAGACCAACGTGGCGGTGCCGGCGACGCCGGTGCCCGACAACATCCGTCAGGCGCCGGCGGCGCCGCCCGTCCGGGCAGAGGCGCAGAAGGTCGCCGACGGCGTCTGGTTCATCGGCGGCGGCTCCCACAACAGCGTGGCGGTGGAGTTTGCCGATCACGTCGCGATGATCGAGGCCCCGCTCGGCGAGGAACGGTCGATCGCGGTGCTCGAGGCGACCGCCAAGGTCATCCCGAACAAGCTGGTTCGCTACATCATCAACACGCATCACCATTTCGACCATTCGAGCGGGCTGCGAACCTATATCGCCCAGGGGTCGACGCTGGTGACCCACCGGGACAACGCCGATTTCTACGAGCGGGTGATGTTCTCGCCGGCGCCGCGCACGCTCGTGCCGGACCGGCTGTCGATGTTCTACCCGAACTTCACGGCGAGCCGCCGCCCGGCGCCGATCGAGCGCGTCAACCAGAAATACGTGCTGAGCGACGGCACGCGGACGCTCGAGCTCTATCCGATGCTGGGGTCCACCCACATCGGGCCGATGCTGCTCGCGTATCTGCCGAAGGAGAAGATCTTGGTCAACGCGGACATGTACACGCCGCCGGCGCCCGGTGCGCAGGTCCCGTCGCAGGCGATGCAGGGGGTGGCGGCGCTGGCGGCCAACATCCAGCGGCTCGGGCTGTACGTGGCGCAGCACGTGACGCTGCACGGCAATCCCGCGCCGCACGAGGCGTTCCTGAAGCTGGCGGCGGCCGCCAAGGCGGGAACCAACTAGACGATCACGAAACACCGAGGCGCCGAGACACCGAGGCATTCATATCCTCGGTGCCTCGGAGTCTCGGTGGCACGCAGGCGAAGAGGTCGTTATCTCCAGGCCGCGTAGACCGGCGGCCCCACGAGGTAGGCCGGATTCGCGCCCTGGCGCGGACGGAACTTCTGCACCCGTCCGCTGCCCACCTCGGCGACGTACAGATTGCCCTGTTGATCGGTCGTCGCCCCGTGCATGTTGAAGAACGCGCCGGGGAAGTCGCCGAGCACGCCCCATGAATAGAGCAGCCGTCCGTTCAAGTCCCACTTGGCAATCCGGGCCGTGGTGTCGGTGAAGCCCCAGATGCCGGACCGGTCGGGCGGGATGATGAGGAACTGCAGGTTCGTCTGCCTCCCGACCGGCCACTGATCGATCGGCGTGCCGGTGTCGCCGTCGAGGACCTGGATGCGCCGGTTGGAGCGATCGCTCACGTAGACGCGCCGCGTCACCGGATCGGCGGCGATCCCGTGCACCGTGTTGAAGTACCCGGGCCGCGTCTCGCCTCCGCCCGGCTGCCCCGGCTCGCCCGAGGTCCAGAGGAACTTGCCCTCGCGGTCGAACTTGGCGACGCGGTTGCCGTTGTAGCCGTCGGCCACGTAGAAGCTGCCGTCGGGGAGCCACGTCATGAACGTCGGCCGGTTGAAGTGGGTGGCGTCTGCGCCCTTCTGGCCAGGCGTCCCGATCGTCTGCACGATCTGCTTGCCGTCGTTGGTGAACTTGTAGATCGCATGACCGTGGTCGTCCACGACCCAGACGTGCTTCTGCGCGTCGTACGGGCTCACGTAGACGGCGTGCGGCCGCCGCATCATCTTGTCCCACTGCGTCCACGACTCGACGACGTCGCCGGCCTCGTTGAAGACGACGATGGTGTGCTCCCAGCGCGCGTCGATGCCCATGCGGCCCTGCCAGGCCTGCTTGGGATCGTCGGGATCGGCGCCCGGACCGCCGGCGCCCGGCGGGCTCGAGGCGGGCCCCTGCGACGCGTTGCGGAACGGCGCCTGCCCGACCGGGAACGACAGGCTCGGACCGATCTCCGGAACGGGACGCGCCGCCGGGCGCCGGATGTCCGGCAGTTCGCCGCGCTGCACCATGTAGACGCGGTTCGGACTCTCGGCGAAGACGCCCTGCACCGAGCCCCACGTCCAGCCCTGATGTCCAGGCAGCGTGGAGAGCGGCTTCGGCCAGTTCGCGACGACCTCGTACGGTCCCGTGATGTCGAGCCCGCCCCGTTCGCCCGGGACGGCGGCGAAACCGGAGCTGGACGGCGCCTGGCCCTGGACCGGTGCGGCGGTTCCGCCGATCAGGAGGCCGATGAGGCCGGCAGCCGCCAGACCAAGGAGAAACGTTCTGCGTGTGTATGCGATCATGGATAACCCTCTGCGTAGAATGGCTGAGGAGCTAGGCTACACTAGGCCCACGCGCTTCGGAATACCGCTGTTTGTGAGAGGAACCCCATGCGCCGCTATCTGTTCCTGATCTCGTCGGTGGTGCTGTCGGCTGCCGTGCTCGGGACCGCGCAGCAGGCGCAGCCGAGCCAGCCCGCCCCGGCCAACCAGCAGCCGTCGGTCACCTTCAGGGCCGAGACGAACTTCGTCGAGGTGCACGCGATCGTCACCGACCGGAAGACGGGCGCGTTCGCCGGCGACCTGACGCAGGCGGATTTCGAGGTCTACGAGGACGGCCGGCTGCAGTCGCCGACGGTGTTCGCGCTGGTCAACGTTCCGATCGAGCGGCCGTTCGTGCCGGCCAGGGCGGCGGCGCCCATCGAACCCGACGTGCGCGCCACGACGCGCAACTTCGACGGGCGCATCTACATCCTCCTGCTCGACGATCTGCATACCTACGTCACGCGCACCAACAACGTCCGCGAGATCGCCAAGCGCTTCATCGACGAGTACCTCGGCGTCAACGACCTTGCCGCGGTGGTGTTCACGAGCGGCCGGCAGGAGTGGGGCCAGGAGCTGACCGGCAACCGGCAGTTCCTGAAGGCCGCCATCGACCGGCTGCAGGGGCTGAAGCTCCCGTCGGCGGGCCAGGAGCGGCTCGCGATTCACCTCCGGGAGTCGGGATTCGATTCGGCGAACGCCGACGAGACTGGGCAGGGGAATCGGTCGGTCGAAGGGCTGCAGCGGGCGCAGTCGGTGCGCGATCCCAACGACGAGCAGCGTGCCTTCAACGCGCGCCGCGCGTTCGACGCGGTCGAGAACGTGTCGCGCTGGCTGGCCGACGTCCAGGGCCGCCGCAAGGCGCTGCTGCTCTTCAGCGAGGGGTTCGACTACGACATCTACCAGCCGTTCTGGATCAGCCGCAACAGCGACCTGATCATCACCGAGGCGCGCGAGGCGATTGCCGCGGCGCAGCGGGCCAACGTCAACGTCTACGGCATCGACCCGCGTGGCATGAGCCAGTTTCCCGAGATGATCGAGATCAGCGGACGCTCGGACTATCCGCAGCTCGAGTACGGCAACTTCCGCGGGGCGCTGCGCGAGCTGCTGCTGGCGCAGGAGAGCCTGATCTCGCTGTCGGAAGAGACCGGCGGGCTCGCCATCGTGAATTCCGGCGATCTGGCCGGCGGCCTCGGCCGGATTGTGCTCGACAACAGCCGCTATTACCTGCTCGGCTACTACAGCGATTCGTCGAAATGGTCGCGCAACCGCTTCCTGAACATCGAGGTGAAGCTGAAGCGGCCGGGTCTGGACGTGCGCGCCCGCAAGGGGTACCTGCCGCCCGACACACGGGCGACCGCGCGCGCGAGCGAGGCGGACGTCAAAGCGGGGACCTCGCCCGCGCTGCGGGCCGCGCTGAGCAAGCCCGTGCCGATTGGCGAGCTCCCGATTCGCGCCTTCGCCGGACCGCTGCGGAGCGCCGACAACAAGGGGCAGTTGCTCGTGTCGGTGGAAATCGACGGGGCGGGCCTGAAGTATCAGGAACGCAACGGCCGGTTCGTCGAAGCGCTCGAGGTGTCGATCGTGGCGGCGGACGAACGCGCCCGCGTCCAGGGCGGCGACCGCCAGACGTTCAACTTGAACCTGCTGCCGGACACGCGCGCGCGCGTCGACCGGAGCGGCGTCCGGTTGATTTCGCAGGTGCTGCTGCCGCCCGGACGCTACCAGATCCGGATTGGCGCCCAGGAGGCGACCGGCGGAGCGGTCGGCACGCTCCCGTACGACATCGAGGTGCCCGACTACGCGAAGACGCCGTTTTCCATGAGCGGCCTCTTCCTCACTTCATCGGCGGCGGCCGGAGTGCCGACCGGCAGCACCGAGACCGACTGGAACGGGCTGCTGCCGGCGCCGCCGGTGGCGACGCGGACGTTTGCGCCGGCGGAGACGGTGACCTGGTTCGCGGAGGTCTATGACAACTCCAGCGATCAGACACACAGCATCAACTACACGAGCACGATCCAGGACGCCCGGGACGGGCGCGTCATCGTGCAAGCGCGCGACAGCCGCGCGGTCGAGCGCCGCGGCCAGGGGCACGGGTTCACCACCGACTACCCGCTGCGCGACCTGAAGCCGGGGATGTACCTGCTGCGGGTCGAGGCGGTCGCGACGATGGGGAACCACGCCGCGCGCCGCGAGGTGCTCTTCGAGGTCAAGTAGCTCATGTCCGCGTACTGGGTGGCACGTTCGAGAATCACCGACCCGGTCCAGTACAAGAGGTACACGGACCGGATTCCAGACATCATGAAGCGGTACGGCGGGAAGGTGCTCGCCCGCGGCGGCCGCTACCACATCCTCGAAGGCCCCGACACCTTCCACCGCTTCGTCGTCATCGAGTTCCCGACGCTCGAGCAGGGCGTCGCCTGTTTCGAGTCGCCCGAGTATCAGGAGGCGGCCGCCTTCCGCCGCAACGGCGGCGGCGTCGTGGAGCTCGTGATGGTGGACAGCGGCGACGCGACGAAATAGGTGGTAGCCGGTAGGTGGTAGCCGGTAGGTGGTAGCCGGTAGCCGGTAGGAGGGCGGGTTTCGCCGGCGGCGCGGGGCCGCATGTTTTCCGCAAGACCGGCTTACCGGTCTCGTACTCAGCATCCGCCGTAGGGCCCGGCACGTGCCGACCGTCCCTGAGGCGCGTACGTAGAAAGAGGCGGACCGTGAGGTCCGCCTCGGACTACCACCTACCGGCTACCACCTACCGGCTGGCTCAGACCGCCGCTTTCTGCAGGATGTTCGCGACGATCGTCTTGAACTCCTCGGTCGTCAGCAGGTCCTTCTTCTCGAACGACTTGGCCTTGACGGCCTGGAGCATCTGCATCTTCTCCTCGTCGCTCGCCTGGACGCCGAGCTTCTCGCACCACTCGTCCATCGACGGGGGACCGCTGTTCTTGCCGAGCACGATGTTCACCGGCTTCTGGCCGACCAGGTCCGCCGAAAACGGCACGTACTCGAGCGGATGCTCCTTGCGCGCCAGACGGATCCAGCCGGCGATGATGCCCGACTCCACCTCGTACAGCTTGTCGCCGACGATCGGCCGGTTCGGCGGCTGCGTGACCCGGGCGAGGTCCATGACGAACTTCGAGACCTCGCAGAACTTCTCGGTCCTGATCCCGAGGTCGACGCCGTAGAGGCACTTCAGCGCCAGCACGACGTCCTCCATCGGCACGTTGCCGGCGCGCTCGCCGAGGCCGGTAATGGTCGTGTGGGCGACGGTCGACCCGGCGGCCAGCGCTGCAATCGTGTTGGCGACGCCGAGGCCGAAGTCCTGATGGCCGTGAATCTCCACCGGCTTCTTCAGACGCTCGATCACCTTCTTCACTGCGTACGCGACCGCGCCCGGGTGGGTGCCGCCGACGGTGTCGGCCATGGTCAGCGCGTCCATGTGCCCTTCGGTCGCCACCTGCTCCACGATATCGAGGAAGCGGGGGAGCTCGGTGCGCGTCGCGTCGATGGTGAAGAAGACGGTGTAGAGGCCCGCCTCCTTGGCCGCCCGCGTCGTTTCGATCGACGCCTTCAGGGCGCGCTCGAACGGCCAGCCGTACGCGTTCTTGACCATGTGATCGCTGACCGGGATCTCGATCACGATGCCCGAGCAGCCGCAGTCCTTCACGACCTTGACTTCCGCCGGGATGCAGCGCGAGAAGCCGAGGATCTCCGCCTTCAGGCCGAGCGCCGCGATATCGGCAATCGCCGCCCGGTCCTGCGGCGACACGGCCGGCATGCCCGCCTCGATGCGGTGCACGCCGAGCGCGTCGAGCTTGCGGGCGATGGCCACCTTCTCCTCGCGGCGGAAGACGACAGCGGTCTGCTGCTCGCCGTCCCGCAGGGTGACGTCGTGAATCTTGATGTTGGCGGGGAAGCCGCTCTGTCTCGTCACCTCGGGCAGATAGTTCCACGGGCTGACGAACCACTTGTCTGTTTTCCAGGGTTCCTGCATGTAGCCTCCGAGCTAATGACCGGGCTGAGCCCAAAAGCCGATGTTACCTCCCGGCCGCGCGCCGCAGCAAGCCAGAGACCCGCCGCGCGATTCTCGCGACGCTCCACTGCCTGGACCGACTCGTTGAGCGCGATGTATAGTGGGAGAAATTTCTCACGGGGCTCGACGTGTGTCGAGCGGGAGTCATTATCCACATGAAAGCGTTCGAAGTCGTCTCGGCCAGGGACGCCCGGCATGCCGTCGCGCTGCTGGCCGAACGGGCGGCGAAGGCGAAAGTCAAGGTGCTGGCCGGTGGCACGGATCTGATGGCCGACCTGAAGTTCGCCTCGTCCTCCCACGCGCCGGATGTCCTCATCGACATCTCCCGGGCGCAGGAGCTGCGGAACATCTCGGTCACCGACGAGGGCCTCAGCATCGGGGCGCTGGTGACGCACACCGAAATCATGCGCTCCCCGATCGTCCGCGATCTGTTCCCGGCGCTCGTCGATGCGGCGCACACCATCGGCGCGGTGCAGACCCGGAATCTCGGGACGCTCGGCGGCAATCTGGTCACGGCCGTGCCGTCGGTCGACAGCGGCCCGACGCTCGTCGCCCTCGATGCCCACGTCACGCTGCTCGGACCCGCGGGCACCCGCTCGATGCCGCTGGCCGACTTCTTCGTCGGTCCCCGCAAGACGGCGCTCAAGCCCGACGAGCTGCTCGTGGACATCCGCATTCCCCGGGAGAACCTGGGCAAGCCCGCCGCCTTCCTGAAGTTCGGCCTGCGCAAGGGACAGGCGCTGGCGCTCGTCAACGTGGCCGCCAGCTTCTGGGTGGACTGGGGCACGCCGGCCTTCGTGGCGCCGCGGATCGCGCTCGGCGCGGTGGCGCCGAAGGTCATTCACGCGACGACGGCGGAGGCCTACCTCGACGGGCGCGCGATCGATCCGGACGCGATGGCCGAGGCGGGACGCCTGGCGGTCGGCGACGCAAAGCCGATCAACGACTTCCGCGCATCCGCCGAGTACCGGCGCGATCTGATCGCCGTGCTCACCAGGCGAGTCCTGGAAGGTGCGTTCCGTCTGGCGCAGGCGAAGCGATTGGAGAAGAAGTGACATGGCCACTGTAACCCTTACGCTCAACGGTGACGTCCGTACGGCGAGCGTGCCGCCCGAGACGACGCTGCTCCGGCTGCTGCGCGAGGAATTCGGCCTCACCGGCTCCAAGCTCGGATGCGACGTCGGCGACTGCGGAGCCTGCACGGTGATTGTCGACGGCAAGTCGGTCAACTCGTGTCTGATGCTGGCGGTCCAGGCCGACGGCCGGGACGTCGTGACCATCGAGGGGCTCGCGACGATGTCGCGCCTGCACCCGCTGCAGCAGCTCTTCGAGGACAAAGGGTCGCTGCAGTGCGGCTTCTGCGGCCCCGGCGTCATCATGTCGGCCAAGGCGCTCCTCGACGAGAACCCCGACCCGTCGGAGCAGGAGATTCGGGACGCGCTGGCCGGCAACCTGTGCCGGTGCACCGGCTATTCCAAGATGATCGAGGCCATTCAGGCGGTAGCGCGCGACGGGCGCGGTGAGCCCGCCAAGTCCGCAGTCTAGCGGGAGGACGGAACGTGGACAGACACGACACCGAGGACAAGAAGTCTGCCGTTGTCGAGCGGAAGACGCCGGGGGATGCGCTGGGCGAGATGCTGCGCGCGCCCGCGGCGGCGCCGCTCGTGCCGACGCCGCTCGAAACGCTCGTTCCCGAAGCGCGCCAGCAGACGCCGGCCGTCCGCCAGCGAGCGACGCGGCCCGACGCCCGCCTCCACGGCCTCGGCCAGACCAAGTACATCGACGACATGTACTTCCCGGGGATGCTGTACGCCAAGATCAAGCGGGCCGGAATCGCCTCGGCGCGCGTTCTCCGCGTCGATACGAGCGAAGCGGAGAAGATGCCGGGCGTGATCGCCGTGGTCACCGGGCGCGACGTTCCCTGCAACTCCTTCGGGCCGTCGCTCAAGGACCAGCCGGTGCTGGCCGGCGAGCGGGTGTTCCACGCCGGCGACGGCGTGGCCGCCGTCGCCGCGGTAACCGAACAGATCGCCGCCGAGGCGCTCGAGAAGATCACCGTGGAGTACGAGCCGCTGACGCCCGTGCTCGACCCGCTGGTGTCGCTCGGGCTGGAGACGCCCGGCGTGCACGCCCCGAGCCCGAACATCTACGGGCACAAGGTGATCAAGAAGGGCGACGTCGAGAAGGGGTTCGCGGCGTCCCACCGGATCTTCGAGGCGAGCTACCGCACGCAGATGGTCGAGCACGTGCCGCTCGAGCCCCACTGCTCGATTGCGATGTGGGACGCCAACGGCCGCGTGACCATCTATACGACGCTGGGACGCATCACGCTGGGGCGCGCCGACCTCGCCCGGACGCTCGCGGTGCCGATGAGCCGGATCCGCATCATCGCGACCGTGGTCGGCGGCAATTTCGGCGGAAAGAACGAGATCACGACCGAGCCGGTGGTGGCGCTGCTGGCCAAGAAGACCGGTCGGCCGGTGAAGTGCACCTACACGCGCCCGGAGGAGTTCATCTCGTCGACCACCCGGCACCCGATCGTCATGGACTACAAGACGGGCGTGACGAAGGAAGGAAGAATCCTCGCGCGCACGATCCGTCTCGTGCTGGAGGGCGGCGCCTACTGTTCGTGGAGCGAGACGACGCTCGCCAAGGCGTGCATCCTGTCGCCGGGACCCTACGACATCGAGAACATCCATGCCGAGGCGTTCGTCGTCTATACGAACAAGACGATGACCGGCGCGATGCGGGGCTTCGGCGCCCCGCAGGTGTGCTTCGCCTACGAGTCGCACATGGACGACATCGCCAAGGCGCTCGACATCGATCCGCTGGAGATCCGGCTGCGCAACGCGCTGCGGGAGGGCTCGCTCAGCCCCACCGGCCAGCAGCTCCAGAGCGTGGTCGTCCGCGACACGCTGCTGCAGGCGGCCCAGCGGTTCGGCTGGAGCGGCGACGGAGCGGCGTCGTGAAGCGGCGGGGGCGCGGCATCGCGTGCATGTGGTACCCGATCGGTTTCACCGTGTCGGCCAACCCGAGCGCCGCCGTGGTGAAGGTCAACGAGGACGGCACGGCCACGCTGCTCACCGGGACGGTCGAGACGGGGCAGGGCTCGCTGACGATCCTGGCGCAGATCGTCGCCGAGGAGCTCGGCATCGCCACCGACGACGTGCACGTCGTCTCGGCCGACACCGATACGACGCCGATGGACACCGGCGCGATTGCGAGCCGGACCACGTACGTCACCGGCAACGCCGCGCGGCTCGCCGCCGAAAAGGCCAAGAAGATCCTGTTCGAGGTGGCGGCGCCGCTCCTTGGCGTCAAGCCCGAGCACCTCGAGGTGGGCGATCACAAGATCCGGATCAAGGGCTTTCCGCAGCGCAGCCTCCATATCGGCGACGTGGCCGAGCGGGCGCGCGGGGTGAACGGGGATCCGCCGATCGGCAGCGCGAGCTTCAACCCGGCGACCGCCGCGCTCGACGCCGAGACCGGACAGGGGAAGCCGTTTGCGACCTACGTCTACGCCACGCAGATCGCGGAGGTGGAGGTGGACGACGAGACGGGTGAGGTAGAGGTGCTGCGGATTGCCGCCTCGCACGACTGCGGGACGCCGATCAACCCGATGCTGGTCGAAGGGCAGGTCGAGGGGGGCATCTCGATGGGCGTCGGGTTCGCCCTGGAAGAAGAGATCCTGTTCGATGCCACGGGGCGGCAGATCAATCCCAACCTGACCAACTACATCATGCCGACCTCGCTCGACATGCCGAAGGTGGAGGTCGACATCGTCGACAGCTACGACCCGACCGGGCCCTTCGGCGCCAAGGGAGTCGGCGAGCCGACGTGTGTGCCGACGGCGGCGGCGATTCTCAACGCCATCCACGACGCAGTCGGCGTCCGCGTGACGTCGCTGCCGGCCACGGCGGAAAAGGTGTACGCCGCCCTCAAGGCCAAGCGCGCCCAGGAAGGCAAGCGGCTCGGCGCCGGCGCGTAGCGGTCGCCAGACGCCTCGAACGCCGCGCAGGCGCGACTCAGCGATTCCCTGTCTGCGTTTCCAACTCGTACAGCTTCCGCAACTGTCCGGGGTTCTGGTTGTTCGTGCAGTAGTTCTCCTGCAGTTCGTCGTCGATTTGACTCAGCGTGTACTGCCGCCACGCGGAGGTCCACGACGCGGTCAGCACTTTCGGGTCCTCGACCGTGAACTGGTACTCGAGATAGTTCATCGACGGCCGGCGGATCCGTTCGATCAGCCGGAGCTGGTCGCTGTGGTACCACCCGGTGTTCATGATCCAGGTCCGCTCGTCGAAGCCGATGCTGTCGATGGTGAGCGTGTCGCCGTCCCACCAGGCGCTGCTGTTGCCGTTGAAGAGCGGGTCGGGATCCGTCGGATGGGGCCGCCGGTCGGTGTGCACCAGACGCCAGTCCCGCTGGTCCTCGACGAGCTGGATGAACACACCCGGGAAGGTCATGAGCTGGAACGGATACGGGTTGGAGACGAACAGCCCCGGCACCCCCCTCGGCATGCAGTTGATCGCCGGACTGAGCAGTTGACGCTCCGTCGGCGTCATGCGGTCGATCCTCGCCCTGGCCTCGGGCCGGAAGGGCACCGGATCCTCTTTCGGCTGCGGTCGCGGCGTTCGGCTCCACGCGCTCGGGCGGCCAATGACTCCCGAGTACCAGACCCCCGCCAGATCGGGCCGGCCGTCCGCCATCCGTGGCGTCGGTCCACCCGGAGGCAGCGGGTCCGGGTTCGTGACGCCGATGGCGTCGATGAGCGGTCGCCGCTCCTGCGCGCCGGCCGTTCCCCTGCCCTGGGCAGCCGCCGGGGCGGCGCACAGCAGACCCGCGAGAAGAACCATCCAGACGAGCGTGAGAGAGCCGACTCGGAGTGTCATGGGAGACCTCACCTGGCTATTGGACCGCTATGCGGCCCGGAACCCGAATTTCGTACTCGTGGCGTGCGCCCGCATAGCGGTCCTGGTTCGAAGTCAAGGTCAGAAGTCGTACTTGATGCCGAGCTGCATGATACGCGGCTCTCCCGCCTGGGTGGTGATGCGGCCGAACGTCCCGGAGTTGAGGTTCGCCAGGCCACTGGTCGGAGTGGTGGTCGGATTCCCCCAGTTGAAGTGGTTCAGGACGTTGAACGACTCCAGGCGCAGCTCGAGCCGCTGCGTGCCGGCGAGCGGAATCAGCCGTGACACCGCCAGATTGATGCTCCAGAAATTCGGTCCCACCACGGCATTGCGACGCAGATCGCCGAGCGTGCCGGGCGCCGGCTGCGCGAACGCCTCCCGATTGAAGTAGGCGGTGAGGGTCCGCTTGTAGAAGTCGTCGCCGATCTTGTTCGGCCGCTGGTTCACGAGCCCGGTGAACGCGTTGTCCTGTCCGGTGATGATGTTGATCCGATCTCCGGAACGCGCGTTGAGGATGCCGGTGATGCGCCAGCGCGAGGCAATCGCCGCGAGTGCCCCGCCGCCGGCCTCCGGCGTCTCGTACCCCATCGTGAGCGTGGCCAGGTGCATCCGGTCCTGGTCGCAGTAGCCCGCGTCGAACGATGGATCGTCGGGCTTCAGGTATCCGGCGCTCTGCTGGCTGAACGTGGTCGCCGTCGGCGTCCCCCTGCACCGCGACAGCGTATAGCTCCCGTTGAGGTCGAGGCCGCCGGCGGCGCGGCGCTGCGCCGACAGCTTCAGGCCGTGATAGTCCTGAAAACCGACGTCGCTGTTGAGATCCAGCGCGCCGATGAGTCCTCCCTCAATCGGGTTCTGCTGATTCAGGACGCGGCGCTGATTCAGGTTCGCGTTGGTCGAGCACACGGTGTACGAGACGCGGTGGATGGTGCACGGTCCGAGCCCCATGTACACGCCCGGATTGAGCGCGACCTGCGCCCACAGGCGATCCGAGTGGCTTCCGAGATAGCTGACGGCGATACCCCAGGCCGAGCCGAGCTGCTGCTCGACCGTGACGTTCCACGACTGGATGCGGGGTGAGTTGATCCCGGGATCCATCGTCCCGAAGGTGCCGAACAGCGGATAGTCGGTGTTCGGCCCGGTCACGATCGGGTGGGGGTCGCCGCCGAGGTGCGCGTACGGATTGTCGAAGAGGCCCGGTGGATCGACGATCAGCGAACGGTTCCCGAACGGCGGCGCATTGGCGTTGATGTTGTGGTACTCGCCCGACATCAGGTCGTACGCCATGGCGTACGAGGAACGCACCGCCAGCCGGCCGTCGCCGCGCACGTCCCAGGCCACGCCGAGGCGCGGCGAGAGATTCCACCACTGCTTGTCCAGCCCGGTCTTGGCGTTGTCCGGGAACCCTTCGTCGCCCGCATACAGCAGGCCGGCCGGCGCCTTGAGGAACACCCTGCTCTTGATGCCTCTCTGGAAGTTCTCCATGTTGAACACGGAAATGACCCCGTTTTCCACGTTCTGGCCGAAGAAGGGCTCCCATCGAAGCCCGGCATTCACCGTCACCCGGCTCGAGGCGCGCCACGAATCCTGCGCGTACGCCGCGGGGAACCAGCTGTTGACCGGCAGCTTGCCAAGGCCGCCATGCTCGACGCTGGTGACGCGGCCGACGAGGACGTCGGCCAGCCCGAGGCCCGTCGCCCGGCCGTCGAAAATCCAGTTGCCATTCGCGCGCGACGTCGACGTGTAGTCGCCTTTCCAGTACTGCAGGTTCGCGCCGATGCCGATCTGATGGCTGCCGCGCACGATCGCGAGATCGTCGGCCACCTGGTAGGTGTCGTTGAAGAAGAGCGCGTTGGTATTGACTCCCTGGTACAGCTGGAACCCCGGGGTCACGGTCACGGTCATGTAGCCGGGCAGATAGCTGTAGATGTTCGCGCCAATGTCTCTCGGCGAGAAGAACGGGGTCTGGTAATTGTCGACCCTGGCCTTGTTCACGGCCACCCGCACGGCGTTGACGACCGACGAGCTGAACACCGTGGTCTCGCCGGCGGTCACCGAATGCACGACATCGTCGGTGCCGGCGACGTTGGTCTTCAGGATATCGTCCGACCCGCCGGCGTAGCCCGGGGGCGCGGTGACGCGGGTCAGGAAGTAGCGGCCGAAGATGGAGTGGCTGGCCCCCGCCTGGTAGTCGACCTTGCCGATCGCCTGCGATTCGTCGCGATCAGATTTCACGCCGTAGGCGATCTGGCCGCACGGATCGGTGGACAGGGGGAGGCGCCTCGCGAAGTTCAATCCGGCCGGACTGAAGAGCGCCGGATCGATCCGGTTGTCGACAAACGGCGCACGGAGCGTAATCCGGCGGCCGCCGTTGCACGCGGGCGACGTCACCGCCGTGAAGTCGCCGGCGAGCATCGCCGCGGTCGGCACGAAGGCGATGTTGTCGGACGGACGCTGCCGCGTCGCGGTGCCCTGGTAGGCCGCGAAGAAGAAGAGGCGATCCCTGAGGATGGGGCCGCCCAGCGTGCCGCCGAACTGATTGCGCTTCAGGCCGTCGTCGACGCGCCGGCCGTCCGGGCCGACGAGCGCGAAGGGGCTCGTAGCGTTGAAGCGATGGTGCCGGAGGAACTCGAACGCGTTGCCGGTCAGACGGTTGGTCCCCGATTTCGTGATGGCATTGACCGACGCCCCCGAGTGGAAGCCATTCTGGGCGGACAGACCGCTCGTCGCCACGCGGAACTCCTGCAGCGCGTCGGGAAATGGAAGCGGAAGGTTGACGTTCTGCTGCGGGTTGTTGTGCTGCGCGCCGTCGAGCGTGTACGAGACGCCGGTCGAGAGTCCGCCGGCGACCGAAACGTTCACGCCGCCCGGCATGCCGCGGGAACTCACGGTCGCTGTCTGCACCGCGGCGCCGGCCAGCACCAGCAGGTCGGTGACCTGGCGCCCCTGCAGCGGCAGCTCGACAATCCGCTCGTTCTCGACGACGGTGCTGATGCCGGCGCTGCGGACGTCGACGATCGGCGCCGCCGCTTCGACGGTCACCGATTCTTCGACCGAACCAATCTGCAGCGCGACGTTGATGGTCGGCGTGGCGCCCACCTGCAGCACGAGCCCGGTCTGCACGTAGGGACGGAAGCCCGAGAGCGAGATCTCCAGCCGGTAGGGGCCGATCGGCAGGTTCGAGACCACGTACGAGCCGGCCGCGTCAGTGACGACCGAGCGCCCGACGCCGGTCGCCGTCTGTGTGGCCGTCACGGTCGCGCCGGGCAGCACGGCACCGCTGCTGTCGGTCACGCGGCCGTTCAGTTCGGCGGTCGACAGCTGGGCCGCTGCTCCCGCTCCTGCCGTGAAGAGGATCAATCCGAGCACCGATACGGCTCTGGCCCTGCCTGTCGTCATGCTCTTCGCCTCCGGTGTATCTGTCTGGCGGCACCCGAGACCTGGATGCGCGGATGGTAGCTATCGAAATACGCCTCCGCCATGTCAAAAGATGTCTGCAAATGTCTCGGATTTGTCCGCATGGCAGCGATTTCTGGCGGCTACGCTATGATCGCGGTCACTCACGCTGGAGACCCGCATGAACCGGAGGCACCGGGCGGTGCTGAGCGCGCTTGTTCGGTCAGGAAGATAACCGGTTCGGGGTCGCGGGTGGACACGCGAATCCGTTCGTCCGGTCAGAGGACGGGGAAGGCAGTTACTCATGATGCGCGTAAAGGCCCTCATCGCGGCGGTGCTTCTGGGGCTTGGAACGGCGGTCACGGGACAGGGCACCGCCGCACCGCACCCGGAGCAGGCGCTCCTCGAAGACCTGGTCGTGGCCAATCGCATTCTGGCGCGTCAGCTCGACATCCTGGACATTCAGGGGCACACGAGCACGCGCAGCAGGGCGAACCCCAATCACTGGTACATGCCGAAGTTCATCTCGCCCGGCGGCGCCACGGTGCCGGACATGATTGAGTACGACCTCGACAGCAAAGAAGTTCATGGCGCGCGCACCGACAACGCCCGTGAGACCTACCTGCACGGCGAGACGTACAAGGCCCGCCCCGACGTGATGGCCATCGTCCACGCGCACACGGCGGAATTCGTGGCGTTTGGGATGAGCTCCGTGCCGCTCTGGAACGGTGACAGCCCGGTCCCCGTGTGGGATATCCGCCCGTTCAACCGCGGGCGCGCTGGCGTGGTCAGCACACCCGCGCTTGGAAGGGCGATGGCGGAAGAACTTGGCCGCAGCGAGGCTGTCCTGCTGTGGGGGCACGGTATCGCGTTGACCGCCGCGTCGCTGCCCGAGGCTGTCAGTCGAGTGGATGCGCTCCGCGATGCTGCCCAGCTTCAGCAGGCCGCGATTGCCATGGGCGATACATGGACGCCGCAGACACGCGCTGCGACAGAGGCCCCGGCTCGGACCTGGGAGTACCACAAGAAGGCCGTCGTGAAAGCGACCGGCGGACGAGTACCCATCTCGTCGGAGCCGCCGCCGCCGCGGCCCTCCGATCCCGACCGGGCAACCGCACACGATCTCGTGCTCGCCAATCGCATCCTCGCCTCCGAGGAGCTGCGCATTCTCGATACGCTCGGCCACGTCAGCGTTCGGAATCGGCGCAATCCGAACAGCTATTTCATTGCGCCGCGGGTTGCGCCCGGCGCGGTCACGCCCGCCGACCTCGTCCTGCGCGATGTGACGACCGCACAGCCCGACGGCGACGGACTCTCGATTCATGACGAAGTCTACCGGGCTCGGCCGGACGTGGGAGCGGTGCTCTACGCGCGAACGCCGGAGATCGTGGCCCTGACGCATGGATCGGCAAGACTTCGGCCGGTCGTCAACGGTGGTGCATTCATCGGCAACGGCTTACCCGAGGTCGCCGTGGATCCGCGGAACCCGATTCTGGCGAACCCGGCGCTTGGCCGGCGTGTCACCGATGCACTGGGCAAGGCGGCCGGAGTGCTCCTGCCACGTCATGGATTCGTGCTCACCGCCGGGTCGATTTACAGCCTGGTCGACCGCGCCTACCAGTTGCGCCAGAATGCGATCATTCAGCGGCAGGCGATCGCGCTCCGTGGCCGGGTGGCGTATCTGAACGAGCGGCCGGCGGAGTCCGCGCAGGAGACCGGACCAGGACAGCCAACCCAGGGGCAGCAGCCCGGGCCCACGGGGCCGGCGGAAGGGCGTGCCTGGGTCTACTGGAGCCAGATTGTCCCGCTCGATTGAAGGAGGCGATGCGGCCCATTCAGCGCTGGCTGCGCTTCGATCCCGTTCTCATCGTCACGCTGGCGCTCCTCAGCGCGACGATTCTGGTGATCTCCCTTCAGCGCAGCGCGTTCGCGGCGCTCGAACAGCAGGCCGCGGTGATCCGCGAGAACATCCTGGAAGAGACCGCGCGGAAGATTGCATTGGAGATTCGCGCGGCGATCGACGAACCGGCCTACGACACGCTGCAGGCTCTCGCCAGGGCCGAATTGCTGCGCGGAGGGGTCCCCCGGGTCTTGCGGATGTACCAGGAGGCGATCCACAAGTATCCGCAGATCGACCGGTTCTTCCTGTGGAGCGAGGAAACCGAGCGGCGGGTCCCCGGAGAAGTCCTCTTCTTCGGCGGCGATCACGCCGGCTTCACGAGCGGCGAGGACGTCGACGCGTCGCCGCCGGCTGAGGCAACGTCCACGGCGTCGGGTACGCACGACGCCTGGGAGGCATTCTGGCGCGACCCGGAGCTGGGCGCGCGGATATTCCAGGGCATGCGCGCGGCGGGCGCGTCGCGGAGGAACTACACGGCGCTGCAGTATCAGCTCGGCGACTGCACCTACGACGTCCTCGCGCACCACTACTGGCTCGAACCCGAGCGCAACCGGTACTTCTTCCTCTTGGGCTACGCCGTGTGCGTGGAGAAGGCCGGCCCGCGTCTGCTCGAGAAGCTGTACGGCGGGAATCGGGCCGACTGGCTGAATCAGAGCAACCGTGGCGAGCGACTCGCCCTCCACATCTTCGATGAACACCAGCGGCTGATATTCGGGTCGCCGCGGACCGATGCGGCCATCGCCGGGCGCGTGTTCCTGCCGGGACGATTCTACCCGGCCCGATCCTCGCTCGCCGGCGCGGCGCCGCCGCGCGACTGGACGGTGCAGGTCAGCTCGGCCGCCTCGGCGCCCGCCGCCATGCGGACGCAGGGGGTATGGCTCCTCGGGTTGTCCGTTCTGCTCATCCTCGTCGCCCTGGCGGTCGCCGTACGCGGGCAACAACGCGCGTCGGAGCTGACCCGTATGCAGGCCGACTTCGTGTCCCACGTGTCGCACCAGCTCCGGACACCGTTGTCACTGTTGACCGCAGTGACCGAGACGCTCGCACTCGACCGCGTGAAGTCGCCAGAAAAGTCCGCCCTGTACCTGGAAATCGTTCGGACCGAAACCAAGCGGCTGTCGACGCTTGTCGAGCGTATTCTCGAGTTCTCGCGCGTCGGCAGTGGAGCGTGCACCTACCAGTTCGAGCCGATCGATCTGCCAAGGCTCGTGCGCGAAACCGTGGAGGCCTTCGCCCGGAAGCCCGCCGCGGACGGTTTCGCGATCCAGATCGAGGACGACGGCAGCGCGTGCACCGTCACGGCTGATCCGGTGGCGCTGGAGCAGGCGCTCGTCAACCTGCTCGACAACGCCGTGAAGTACTCCGATGTGGCGCGTGAGGTGACGGTTCGAATTCGGCGTTCGGCCGGCGAGGCCGCCATCGAAGTCGAGGACCACGGCCTCGGGATTGCGCCGGCCGAGCGTGCGCGAATCTTCGAGAGGTTCTATCGCGGATCCGGCGCCAGAGGTCAGCGGGGATTCGGCCTCGGTCTGGCCGTCGTGAAGCAGGTCGTGCAGGCTCATCGGGGCCGGGTGACGGTCGAGAGCGCGCCCGGACGGGGGACGCTCTTCCGCATTCGACTGCCGCTGCAGACCCCGGGACGACGCGTCCTGCGCTGGGCCAGGTTCCGTACGGCCGGTGCATCGCGACAGCCCGTCAGGCCCGTCTGAACATGGGTGCCCCGCCGTCGGCTGCCGGCGTACCGCACGTGCTCGTCGTCGAGGACGAGCCCGACATGCGGATGCTCCTGTCGGACAACCTCAAGTTCGAAGGCTACGACGTCACCAACGTGCAGAGCGCCGAGGATGCGCTGACGTGGCTGGAGCGGCATACGTGCGCCCTGGTGATTCTCGATTTGATGTTGCCGGGCATGAGCGGCATTGAGCTGTGCGGGCAGCTGCGCGCTCAGGGGATGCGACTCCCTATCCTGATGCTGACGGCGCGCGCACAGGAGTCCGACCGGGTGTTCGGGCTCGACGTCGGGGCCGACGATTACATCACAAAGCCATTCGGCGTCGCCGAGTTCCTGGCTCGCGTGCGCGCCCATCTCCGGCGCACAACGCCCGGCGCGGAGAGCAGCGAGGAGATTGCCTTTGGCGACGTCAAGGTCCAGATCCGACGACGGTTGGTCACTCGCCGAGATCGCCGCATCAGGCTTTCGACCCGCGAGTTCGAGCTGCTCCGGTACCTGGTCGCGCATCGCGGCGAGGTCGTCAGCCGGGAACAGTTGTTACGTGACGTATGGGGCTACGGCGACCAGGCCGTGACACGAACGGTCGACAATTACATCGCGAAGCTCCGCTCTCATCTCGAACCGCGCCCGCACGACCCGAGGTACATCGTGACGGTCCACGGCAGCGGCTACCAGTTGCTCGTCTGAGCGCGGAATCTGCCGCCCCGGCGAGTGGAGACAAGTCCGAGACATTTGAGAGACAATGTTTGACATAGGCCCGGCCGTTCCAGCTTCTAGAATGGGCCCCCGGCAATCAGACGCATCGGGATCCGGCGCGCGCGGGTTCTGATATCGAATCTTGGAGGCTCTCCACATGACCTGTTCTCACAAGCCCTCTTGGTTCCTGGCCGTGCTGTGCGCTTTCGCCGCGGCTGTCCCGGCCCTGGCGCATCATTCCTTCGCCGCCGAGTTCGACGCCAAGAAGTGCTCCGAGATCACTGGTGTGCTCACCAGCGTCGACTGGCAGAACCCGCATGCGTACATCTATGTCGACGTGAAGAGCGCCGCCGGGGCGGCCGAGAGCGTGACGTTCCAGCTCTCGTCGATCTCCAATCTGCGGCGGGGCGGCATGGAGCGCAAGAACATGATCGACAACTTCGGGAAGGCGGTGACCGTCAGGGGATGCGCCGCCAAGAACGGCGAGAAGAACCGGTACGCCGCCTCGTTCATCAAGTTCCCGGACGGCAAGATCTACAGGCTCGGGCAGGACGTGGAAGGGCTCTTCGGCACCAACAACTAACGAGGTCGGTCCGGGACTCACGTCATGGAATTCCTGCACTGGCTTCAGGACAGCGGCTTGGCGACGTGGGTACGCGAGTCGGACGCGCTCGGCTCGACCTTCCCGTACACCTTCCTGCTCGCGCTGCACGCCATCGGTCTCGCCATGCTCGTCGGCCCGAACGTCGCCGTCGACCTCCGTATCCTCGGATACGGCCGGAGCGTGCCCCTGGGATCGATGGAGGGCTTCTTTCGCCAGATGTGGGTGGGCTTCTGGTTCAACGCCCTGTCGGGCCTGGTCCTGCTGCCCACGAGCGCCGTGACGTTTCTCACCGATCCGATCTTCTACGTGAAGCTCGGGTCGATTGCGCTCGCGGTGGTGACCCTCCAGATGATCTACGGCGAAGTCTTCCGCGGGCGTTCAGGACGTGGCGACACGCCCCCAACGACGAAGGCGAAGATCCTGGCTGGCACGTCGCTCGTCCTGTGGGTCGTGGCGATCGTGTCAGGACGCTTGATGGCCTATAACGGCGATGTGCGGCGGTCGACGTTGAACGCGTTCCTGCTGCTGCTGCTGCTGTTGCTCGTGGGAGGAGTGGGCTGGCGCGCCATTGCCCGTGGCCCCGGCTGGGGTGTGTCACTGCGGCGGAGCATGTGAGGAATTCCGATGGGACCTCTTATCGCGTATTGGCTCAGATGGCCGTCCATGGAAGTGCTCATGGGCACGGATTGGGGATGGTCGCTCTGCGAGATCCTGCATTTCGCCGGGCTCGCCCTCCTGGTTGGGATAGTCGGGATGTTCGATCTGCGCCTGCTCGGAATGGCGAAGGCGGTGCCGGTCGCCCCCTTGAGACGGTTTCTTCCCTGGGCCGTCGTCGGCTTCGTGCTCTGTGTCGTGAGCGGCCTGTCGTTCGTGACGGGGCTTGGCGCCAACCTCGAAGGCGTGCATCCGTACAGCGTCCTCATCGCGAACCTCTGGCTTCAGTTGAAGCTGCTGTTCATCGCCCTCGCCGGGCTCAACCTGCTGGCCTTCTATCTGACGGGCATGTCGAGCGCCGTGGACGACCTGGGGCCGGGAGACGAGGCGCCCTTTGCCGCCAAGGTCATCGCGGCAACGTCGCTCTCCCTGTGGATTGCGGTGATCTGGGTCGGACGTCTGATACCGTGGGGACTGTGATCGTGATTCCACGACGTGCCGTGTCCCCCCTCAACCCATGCTCAGTGAGGTTCGCATGACATCGCGAGTCGGCTATCCGATGTACGTGTGTGCGCTGCTTGCCGCGGCCGCCGTCCTGTCCGGCACGGCGGCTGCCCAGGGGCGGGGAGCGCTTGTCGAGGCGATCGGCACCACGGAACCCGATCCGCTCCCTCCCGGTGGACCCGCGCCGCGGATGGCCGACGGCCGGCCGGATCTGTCCGGGGTGTGGTTCTCCGGCGTGATTGGCCGCCCGAGCGCGTGGAGCCGGACTCGCCGGGAGCCCCTCGAGGAGGAGCCCGTGCCCGTCCGGCCCGAGGTCAAGGCGAAGCTGGAGGGCATGACGCGGACCGAGATTCAGTTGCTGAGCCCAGGGGTCAACTGTCTGCCGCTGGGAGTGCCGGGCGTATTCGTCTCGAATCCGCACCCGTTCCAGATCATCACGATCCCCGGCATGTTCGTGCAGCTCATCGAGGTCAGCAACGACTGGCGCCTCGTCTACACCGACAAGCGTCCGCATCCCGAGTATCCAGATCCCCTCTTCTACGGCAACAGCAGCGCCTGGTGGGAGGGCGATACGCTCGTCATCGACAGCATCGCCATCGACGAGCGGACCTGGGTCATGAACAACGGCTGGTATCACAGCGACCAACTGCGGATCGTCGAACGAATCAGACGTCCTTCCAGGAACTACCTCGAGTACCAGTTCACGGCCGAGGACCCGAAGGTGCTGACCAGACCCTGGACCTCCGGGTGGCGGAAGTACTCGCTCAGTCAGGAGGCGGACCAGTTGTTCGAGAACTTCTGCACCAACAATCAGAATCCCGAGCAGTTCAAGAAGCTGCTCGACCTGGAAGTCGATCGCAAGCGCTGAGCGAATGTCGGCCAGTCTCCACGCGGGTCCAGCATCCGGCTCCAACCGGGCCGGCGCTGGTTGTCTAGGGTGAACGCCCGCGTTCCTTGGCAGCCTGACACGCGCCACGTAACGTCGCCGTGCGCAGGCTGCGGGCCTGCTTACGGAGGGCATTGCATGACGCACAGCGGTTTGGCGCGTATCCTCGCACGCATCCTTCCTTCAGTCCTGGCCGTCGCACTCGGCATCGGGCTGTCGGCGGCACCCGCGTTCGCCCAGGGGGGCACAGCGGATATCAGCGGCACGGTGTTCGACCAGCAGAAAGCGGTGCTGCCAGGGGTCACCGTGACGGTCGTCAACCAGGCGACAGGCAAGAGAGGACCACCGTCAGCGAAGTGGACGGCCGTTTCACGATCCCGACGCTGCTGCCGGGCACCTACACCGTGAGAGCGGAGCTGCAGGGGTTCCAGACGACGACGCAGCAGGGTCTCGTGCTCGCCGTCGGGCAGGAGGTCACGCTGAACCTCACCATGCAGCTGGCGGGCGTGCAGGAAAACGTCACGGTGACCGCCGAGGCGCCGCTCGTCGAGGCGACCGCGAGCCGCATCGGCGTGAACATCACCAGCCAGGACATCGACAGCCTGCCGGCGTTCAACCGCAGCCAGTTCAGCCTGATGCAGACGATTCCAGGACTGGTGCCGGCGCTGCAGCCTGGCGCCTTCGAGGGCGGGCAGTACAGCGCCAACGGGCAGGCGACCACCTCGAACCTGTTCCTCGTGGACGGGCAGTTCAACAACGACTCGCGCCTCGGCGGCTCGCAGGGCACGCAGGCGCGCATCTCGCTCGACTCGATGGCCGAGTACCAGGTGCAGACGCACCAGTACGGCGCCGAGTACGGCGGCTCGACCGGCGTGGTGGTGAACACGGTGTCCCGCAGCGGCACCAACAACGTCTACGGCCGCGTCTTCGAGTACTACCAGGGGAACGCGCTGCAGAAGACCGACTACTTCCTGAAGAAGGCGGGCGAGGAGAACCCCGATTCGAGCAGCCACGTTTTCGGCGGCCATGTCGGCGGGCCGATCGTCGAGAACCGGCTCTTCTACTTCGGCAACGTCGAGTACACGCACCAGAAGCAGGCGGCCAATCTCAACTTCCCGGCCGACGCGGCGCCGCTGGCCACGTCGTACTCGTCGTATACGAAGTTCACCGGGCCGAACACGTACCTGCGATTCGACTATCAGGCGTCGACGAACCACCGGATCAAGTTCAGCTGGCTGCGCGAGGCGATTCTCACCGAGAACGACGAGCTCGAGGCGGACCTGGCGACGGTCGATGCCTCGCGCCACGAGAACGACGCCGGCGACATCGTCCTGAACTTCACGCTGACGTCGGTGCTGAACAACCGCGCCACCAATGAAGTGCGGGTCGGCCGTGTCCAGGAAAGCCTGCGGCAGGGGCCGCGCGTCGTGTTCGACAACGACTGGGCGTTCATCGGGTTCGGCCAGCTCGATCCGCTGACGCTCGGCCCGCAGAACAGCCATCCCGACTACCTGGCCGGCAACCGCAACACGTACGCCCAGAACGAGGTCCGCGACCGTGGCGTTCGTCGACGACAGGAACCCGAGGCGCGACTACGGCGCCTGCCTGCGCGACAACGAGCACGCGTTCGCGTCGAGCGCGAACGTGGATATCTGGCGGGGGCTCGGCGCCGGCATGGTGTTCCGCGCCTACTCCGGCTATCCGATCAACGAGACGATTGGGTCCGACGTCAACGGCGACGGCATCAACAACGACCGCCCCGTGCGCGGCGTTCACGACCTGACGCGGCCGATCGCCTCGAAGATCGACTCGCAGGGAATGGCGGTGCGTAACGGCATCGACGGTCCGAACAAGGTGATCCTCGACGCGCGCGCCCAGTACATCTGGCGCGTGCAGCGCTACCAGGCGGGGGTGTTCCTCGAGGTCTACAACCTCACGAACCACGTGAACTACGGTGCGCCGACCGGCAACCGGACGTCCAGCAACTTCATGGTGCCGATCGTCGCCGACGATCCGCTCACGGCGCAGATCGGGTTCCGACTGACGTTCTGACGCTGTCGGGCTCCTGGACCGTGGGCTCTTGGCTTCGGGCATCGCGCGCCGCAGCTCGAGGCCGTCGTCAGGTATTGACGTGATGAGGGGAGAACCATGCAGCAGATGTTCAGTGCCACGAGCCACAGAGACACGGAGGCACGGAGATCGAAAAACGGTCTCTGTGTCTCTGTGTCTCCGTGGCCTGGGGGGGTGAGTCGAGCCTCAGTGCTCGGGTGCGCGGTGCTCATCGGCACGTGGCTGGCGGCCGGGTGCCGCGCCGCGCCGGCTGCCGGCGGCGGGGAGGCGGCCGCGGATCCCCGCGCCGAGAGCGCCGACAACGTGCGCCTGGTCGGCTACAGCGACCTCCAGGGGCGCGAATCGCTCGTCGTGACGACGCTCGCCGATCCGGCGAACGGGAGCTGGGTCTACGTCGGCCACCACGAGAGCTACTGGGACGACACGCCCAAGATGAACCCCATCACGAAGCGCGAGGAGTGGAACGGCACCTCCATCCTCAACGTCGACGATCCGGCCAACCCGCGGCTCGTCTGGCACATCCCGAACGAGTCGAACCGGAACTCCCGGGGCGTATCGGTCGTCTACGATTACAGGTTCGACGGCTCGGGGCGCGACTACCTGATCCGCAACTCCGAGCGGTTGACGGAAGGCGAGACCGGCGAGGACCTCAAGTACCAGATCTTCGACATCACCGATCGGACGAGCGACCCGTCGAAGATCTCGCTCGTTGCCGAGATCACCGGCACCCCGCCCGATTCGTGCGGCCGCGGCTGCGGCGGCAAGTTCATCATCCGCGCGCACAAGGGATGGTGGTCGCCCGACACCGGCTATTTCTATGCCGCCTCGGGCGAGCCGGGGTTCCGGAACGTGATCGTCCAGATCTTCGACCTGCGGAACCCGCGCGAGCCGAAGTTCCTGGGGCGGTCGTGGCTCCCGGGGCTCAAGGACGGCGAGCCGGGATACGAAGGGCAGTACACCCACCATCCGGTGGTCGATGAGGACAACAAGCGGCTCTACATCGGCTACCGGAACGCGGGCGGTCAGATCGCGGGGTTCGACATCTCCGATCCGGCCCGGCAGAAGCTGCTCTGGTCGCTCGACATGAATCCGCCGTTCCGCGGGCCGCACACCGTGTCGCCGATCGTGTACACCCAGGTGCCGAACATTGGTCCGAAAGGGCTGCCGCGGACCTACGCGTTCGTCGTGGACGAGGCGGGCGGCGCCGCCGACACGGCGCCGTGCGAGAATCCGATTCGGCCCGCTTCGTACATGGTCGACATCACCAACGAGGCGCGGCCGACGACGGTGTCGGTGTGGCAGGTGCCGGTGGGGGATTTCTGCACGCGGGGCGGCCGGTTCGGCCCGCACCAATCGGCCGAGACGGTCAACGGCAAGATCAACCGGTTCACCGACAAGATGGCCTGGCTCGCCTATTTCAACGCCGGCGTGCGCGTGGTCGACCTGTCGAATCCCTACAGCATCCGGGAGATCGGCCACTACCTGCCGAGAACGAACGCGAATTCGCATCCGATCGCCAAAGGGCAGCCGGTCGTCATCCAGATGAACGACGTCGACATCGATCATCGCGGCCTCGCCTACGCGTCCGATCGCATCGGCGCCGGCCTGTTCATCCTGGAGTACACCGGTCCACGGCCCGGTCAGGCGCCGACCGAGACGCGGTAGATTCCGGCTCCGGGCGTTGGGCTCCTGGCTTCCGGCACGCCAGAGCCCAACGCCCGGAGCCCGCCGCCTTCCAGGATCATCAATCCGCGATGTATAGTGGGAAGTCTTTGTGCGCGGAGTGTCCCCGCCTTGAGGGAGTAGCAGTTCAATGAGCATGGTTGTTGACCCGACGAAGAGCAATGGGATGGATCTGAGCTGGCTCGGCAAGCCGCACGAGTACGACCCCGGGCGCTTGTACAGCCAGACCGGCGCGGACTGGCAGTACCGCGTCGATTTCGACCGGCTGCGGAAGGAGCGCCTGGCCAAGCTGCAGGCCGAGATGAAGAAGGAAGGCCTCGGCGCGCTGGTGCTGTTCGCGGGTGCGAACATCCGCTACGCGACCGCATCCTACCAGGGGAACTGGAAGTACAACATCAACATCCGGTACGCCGTCGTTCCCACTGAAGGCACGCCGACGCTGTTTGAAACGGCCGGCTCCGACCTGCAGTGCGCCAAGATCGACCTGCCGTGGATGGAAGGACGCATCCGCCCGGCCATCACCTGGCAATGGGCCGAGGGCGCGGTGCCCTACATGGCCGGGCGCATGGCCGAGAGCGTCATCGAGGTGCTCAAGGAGCACGGCGTCCTGAAGGAGAAGATCGGGATTGACAACCTCGACATGCCCGCTTTCGAAGCGTTCACCAAGGCGGGGTTGACGATCGTCAACGGCTGGCCGGCCGTGTCGCGCGCCCGCGTCGTGAAGACGCGCGACGAGATCGAGCTGCTCAAGCAGGCCTCGAGCATCGGCGACGCGGCGATGTGGAAGATCAAGTACGAGTGGCTCAAGCCGGGCGTGCGCGAGCGCGAGATCGAGGCGAAGGTCCACGAGTTCATGCTGGAGCGCGGTTGCGAGATCATCTACGACATCATCGTCGCCTCGGGCGGCAACACCAGCCCGTACCGCCGGTGGGCGACCGACAAGCTCATCCGCCAGGGCGACCTCGTCATCGTCGACATCAACGCGGTCGGGCCGTCGGGCTACTTCATCGATTTCGTGCGCTGCTTCAAGTGCGGCGGACCGTACGGCACGAAGATGAAGCCGCAGGAGATCGACCTCTACCGCGAGGTGTACGACTCGATGTACGCGGGCCTCGAGCAGCTCAAGCCGGGCAACACCACGGCGGACGTTGCCGCCAGGTTCCCCAAGTACGACGACGACACGTACGGGACGGTGACGCTGCAGCAGTTCGCCCACAGCATCGGCATCACGCTCTACGAGGGGATGTGGATGTCGCGCGCCTACTCGCTGAAGTACCCCGCCGAGATCAAGGAGAACATGTACTTCGCGATCGAGACGTTCGCCGGGCATCCGCTGCTCGAGCAGACATGCCGCCTGGAGGAGAACGTCCTCGTCAGCGCGAACGGTCCGGTGGTGTTCACGCGCATGGAACACATGGAAGAGGCGATGGCGCGGTAAGTCGCAGTTGCCGGTTGTCAGTTGTCGGTTGTCGGAGTGAGGCCTCGGGCGCTCAACCCGAAGACCGGAAGCTGGCAACGCACGGACAACTGACCACTGACCACTGACCACCGACAACATCACAGATGTCCTACCAGGTCGCCGTCGCGGATTCCGTCTTCCCCAATCTCGACCCGGCCCGCGAGGTGCTCTCGCGGGTCGGCGCAAGGCTCGAGCTCGCTTCCGAGCCGACCTCCGAGGCGATCCTCCGCCTCGCCCGCGACGCCGACGCCATCCTCGTGACCTACGCGAAGATCACCGGCGACATGGTGCGGCAACTGACGAAGTGCCGCGTCATCTCCCGGTTCGGCATCGGCGTCGACAACGTCGACATCCCCGAGGCCACGAAGAAGGGGATCGTCGTCACGAAGGTTCCCGACTACTGCATCGACGAGGTGTCGGATCACACGATGGCGCTCCTGCTCGCCGTCGTCAGGAAGATTCCGTTCATCAACGCGCAGGTGCACGCCGGCACCTGGAAGATGCCGAACGTGGTGCCGATCCACCGGCTCCGCGGCAGCGTGCTCGGGCTCGTCGGCTTCGGCCGCATCCCGCAGCTCGTGGTGCCGAAGGCGAAGGCGTTCGGCATGAAGGTGATCGCCTTCGACCCCTACGTCGCGCGGGACGTCTTCGCGCGCGCGGGCGTCGATGGCGTCGATTTCCCGACGCTCGTCACGACGTCCGACTACGTGTCGATCCACAGCCCGCTCGTGCCGGAGACGCGCAACCTGTTCAACGCCGATGCGTTCAGGCAGATGAAGCGGACCGCGTACCTCGTGAACACGGCGCGGGGGCCGATCGTCGACGAAGCGGCGCTCGCCGCGGCGCTCGACGCCGGCGAGATCGCCGGCGCGGCGCTCGACGTCATGGTGCAGGAGCCGCCGCCGGCCGGATCGCCGCTCTTCGGCCGCGACAACGTGATCGTCACGCCGCATACGAGCTTCTATTCCGAGGAGTCGCTCGTCGAGCTGCAGACGAAGGCGGCGCAGGAAGTGGTGGCGGTGCTGACCGGCCGGCCGCCGAGGAATCCGGTCAACCCGGAGGTTCTTCAGAGTGGACGTGGAAAGTAGAGAAGTGGAAAGAAGTGGAAAGAAGTGGAAAAGTGGAAAAGTGGAAAAGTGGAAGGGAATGGAAGAGGACGTGGCATGTGTGCCGGACCCACGGTGAAGGTACTTCTTCCACTTTTTCCACTTCTTCTACTTTTTCCACTTCTTTCCACTTCTCCACTTTTCCACGTCTCCCCCTGACGCCATGAAGGCCATGGTCCTGACCGCCCCGGGCGAGCTGGTGCTCGACGAGGTGGCGCGGCCCGCCCGCGGCGCCGGCGACGTCCTGGTGCGGGTGACGCACAGCGGCATCTGCGGCACCGATTACAAGATCTTCAACGGCTCGATCCCGGTCCGCTACCCGCGCATCATGGGGCACGAGATGGCGGGCGACGTCGTCGATGCCGGCGGCGCGTCCGTCCGGACCGGCGATCGGGTCATCGTCGATCCGGAGCTCTACTGCGGCGCCTGCTTCCACTGCCGGATCGGGCAGACGCACCTCTGCCCGAACGGGCAGCTCCTCGGCCGCGACGCCAACGGCGGCTTCGCCGAGTACCTCGCCGCGCCCGCGACCCACGTCTTCCCGCTCCCGGACGGCATCGAAGGCCGCGCCGCGCCGATCATCCAGGTGCTCACCACCTGCCTGCACGCGCAGCGGCGGATCGACATCTTCCCGGACGAGTCCGTGGTGGTGCTCGGTCTCGGCGTGACCGGGCAGTTGCACGTCCAGCTGGCGAAGGCACGGGGCGCCACGGTCATCGGCGTGACGCGGAGCGCGGACAAGCGCGCCCTGGCCGAGCGGCTCGGCGCCGACATGACGGTTCCGGGCGGCGAGGAGGCGGTGCGCACGGTGCGGGAGGCGACCGAGGGACGGGGACCGGACGTGGTGATCGAGACGACCGGCGTCGTGCAGCAGCTCGCCTCGGCCGTGACGATGGTGCGATCGGGCGGCCGCATCCTGATGTACGGGATCATCACGGCCAAGGACGGCGCGCTGCCGTTCTACGATCTGTATTACAAGGAGCTCTCGCTCATCAACGCGCGCGTCGCCAAGAGCGAGGACTACCCGGGCGCGATCGGACTGGTCGAGCGCGGCCAGGTGCGGCTCGAGCCGCTCATCAGCGACGTGATGCCGCTCGTCGATCTGAAGGCCGCCATCGGCATGCTCGGATCGGACGGCGGCGGGCAGCGAATGAAGGTTGTTCTGGAGCACGGAGGATGAATTCATGATGAGAACACGGTTCGTCGGAATGGGCTTGGCGCTGCTGGTGGCGGCGCTGCTGGCGCCGTCTCCTGCCGCCGCGCAGGGCGCGACGCCGATGCCGCTCGCCGTGGCGGTGGTTTCGAACGAGGTGGCGGCACGCACGCTGTTCAAGTACCAGATCAACTCCACGGTGGCGCGTCAGATCGTGGACGCCTGCGTCGAGTTCGCCCGCAATCAGCAGGGCGGCCCCGGCAACTACGCCATCTTCGTGCTCGCGCCGAACGGCGACATCGTCGACGCGCACGTGATGGACGGCGTGGTGCCGATTGGCGTCGAGACCGGGCTGATGAAGGCCAGGACGGCGCTATACGCCCGCTCGCCCTCGCGCGCCGTGGCGGAGCGCTTTCCGACCGTCGAGGGCCGGCTGATTCGCACCGACCTCGGCCGTGAGTCGGGACTGTCGTACTACTTCGTCCCCGGCGGGGTTCCGATCGTGCTCGAGAACCAGTTGATCGGCGCGGTCGGCGTCGGCGGCGGCAACATGGACGAGCCGTGCGCGTACTCCGCGCTCGGCAAGGTGCTCGGCATCCAGCCGCCTCCGCCGAGCGAGGGTCGCGGCGCCGGGCCCGGTGCGGGTCCTGGCGGCGGCCGCGGCGGCCGCGGGCAGTAGCGTCAACACGTAGGGCGGGTCCTTCTGGACCCGCCACGCCGCCGGGTCCGAAAGGACCCGGCCTACGTGTCCCATGACCTACCTCATCACCCAGTCGCTCAACGGCCTCTTCTCCGCGGCGCTGCTGTTCCTCATCGCCAGCGGCCTGACGCTCGCCTTCGGGGTGATGAAGATCGTGAACATCGCCCACGGCTCCTTCTACATGCTCGGCGTGTACGTCGCCTACACGGTCATCCAGCGGACCGGCAGCCTCCTGCTGGGCGCGGTCGTGGCGCTCGTCGTCGTGGCGGCGGTCGGGTTCCTCGTGCAGCGCGTCTTCCTGCGGCGGTTCGGCGCCGACCCGCTGCCGCAGATGATGATGACGATGGGGTTCGCGCTGCTGTTCCGCGATCTGACGCTGATGATCTGGGGCGGCGACCCGTTCACGCTCCCGTATCCCGGGTTGCTGCGCGGGTCGATGGAAGTAGGCGAGGTGGTCTTCCCCTCCTACCGGCTCTTCGTGATCGCCGTGGCGGCGCTGGTCGGCGCGGCGCTCTGGGTGGTGAACGACAGGACGCTCATCGGCGCGCGCCTGCGCGCCGCGGTCGACGATCCGGAGATGGCCTCCGCCATGGGCATCAACGTCGCGCGGCTCTCCGGCCTCGTCTTCGCGGTCGGCGCCGGGCTCGCCGCGTTCGGCGGCGTCATGGGCGGGCCGATCCTCGGCGGGTACGCCGGCATCGACTTCGATCTGCTGCCGCTCGCCTTCGTCGTCGTGATTGTCGGCGGCATGGGGAGCCTGAAGGGCGCGGTCGTCGGCAGCATCGTCGTCGGCATGGTCGACAACTTCGGCAAGGCGCTCGTCCCCGAACTGTCGTACTTCACGCTGTTTGCGCCGATGATTCTCGTGCTGGCGCTGAAGCCGACGGGGCTGTATGGCCGAGCGTAAGTGGCATCTCCCGGTGATCGTGGGGCTGGCGCTCGTGCTGGCGACCGGCCCCCTGGTGTTGAGCTCCTACTGGATCGGGCTGCTCACACAGATCGTGGTGCTGGCGATCCTCGCCATGAGCCTCGACATCTTGCTCGGATACACGGGGCTTCCCTCGCTCGGCCACGCCGGGTTCTTCGGCGTCGCGGCCTACGGCGTCGCGGTGCTGTCGACGACCTACCGCGCCGACTTCTGGACGTCGGTCCTGACGGCGCTCCTCGTCGGGATCGCGCTCAGCGCGGCGCTCGGCCTGATCGTGTCGCACGTTCGCGACGTGTATTTCCTGATGATCACGCTGGCGCTCGGAATGGTGCTGTGGGGGGTGAGCTACCGCTGGATTCCGGTGACCGGCGGCGACAATGGCATCTCCGGCATCCCGAGCCTCGAGGCGCACGCCGGGCTGCCCCTGGCCGGGCCGGCCGTCTTCTACTACGTGACGCTCGCCGTGTTCCTGGCGTGCGCGGCGCTGATGCGCGTATTGGTGCGGTCGCCGTTCGGCCTGACGCTCCGAGGCATCCGCGAGAACGAGGCGCGCATGAAGAGCCTCGGCTTCAACACCTGGCTGCACTGCTATCTCAGCTACGTGATTGCGGGAGCGTTCGCCAGCGTCTCCGGCGTGCTGTGGGCGTACTACAACGGCTTCGTCAGCCCCACCTATCTCGACCTGACCGCCTCCTCCGAGCTCTTCCTGATGGTGACGCTCGGCGGGCCGGCGACGCTCGTGGGCCCGCTCGTCGGCGCGGGCGCGATCGTGCTCCTGAAGAACGTGATGAGCGCCTACACCGCACGCTGGCTGCTCATCCTGGGGATCGTGTATATCGTGGCGATCCTCGCGGCGCCCCAGGGGATCTGGAATCTGGGAAGACCGAAGGCCGGGTGAACGAAGGATGCTCGGGGGTGCGACGGTGCGAGGGTGCGACGGTGCGACAGTGCGTCCGACGGTGCGAGGATGCGACGGTGCCCGAGGACGTTCGGGGGGGCGACGGTGCGAGGGTGCGACGGTGCCCGGGGACGTTCGGGGGTGCGACGGTGCGACGGAACGAAGGGGCGAACGTGCGCAGGTGCGACGGTGCCGCGGTGGATTCGAACGTGCGAGGAGTGCACGCTCGCACCGCCGTCGGCACCTGGCACGCTCGCACCGTCGTCGGCACCTGGCACGCTCGCACCGTCGTCGGACCTGGCACCATCGCACCGTCGGACGCACCCTCGCACCGTCGCACGCTCGCACCGTCGTCGGCACCTGGCACCATCGCACCGTCGGACGCACCCTCGCACCGTCGCACGCTCGCACCGCCGTCGGCACCTGGCACCCTCGCACCGTCGGACGCACCCTCGCACCGTCGCACGCTCGCACCATCGCACCTGATTAGCCGATGACCCGCCTGCGTTGCGTCGTTCTGTTCGTCACCGTCCTGCTGGCGGCCGTGCTGCTGCGCGCGCAGGCGCCGGACGGCCCGATCCGGATCGGCTTCATCGTGCCGCTCTCGGGCGCGTTCGCCCAGAACGGCCGGGACATCCTCAACGGCTTCCTGCTCCTGCTCGACGAGGCCGGCTACCGCGCCGGCGGCCGGCAGATCCAGCTCATCGTCGAGGACGACGAGGCGATTCCGGCGGTGACGCTGACGAAGGCGCGCAAGCTGGTGGAGGCGGACCGGGTGCACCTGATGGCGGGGACGCTGCTCGCCTCGAGCGGGTACGCGCTGGCGCCGTACGTCGAGGCGCAGCAGATACCGATGGTGTATCCCGTGGTGTCGTCCGACGACCTCACGCAGCGCCGGCGCAGCAAGTGGATCATCCGCACCGGCTGGACGAGCAGCCAGCCCAATCATGCGTTCGGCGAGTACGTGTACCGCACGCTCGGCTATCGAACCGTCGCCACCATCGCGCTCGACTACGCGTTCGGCTGGGAGTCGGTGGGCGGCTTCCAGCGCACGTTCGAGGCCGAGGGGGGGCGCATCGTGCAGAAGATGTGGACGCCGGTCTCGGCGCACGACTTCGCGCCCTACCTCGCGCAGATCTCGCGCGATGTCGACGCGGTGTACTCGCTCTTCCTCGGCCGCACGGCGCTGCAGTTCATGCGGCAGTACCGGGAGTACGGGTTGAAGGACCGCGTGCCGCTCATCGGCTCCGGCACGTCCACCGACGAGCACGTCCTGCCGTTCATGGGCGACGAGGCGATTGGCGTCGTCACGGCGCTGCAGTACAGCGCCGCGCTCGACACGCCCGAGAACCGCCGGTTCACCGCCGCCTATCGCAAGCGGTACAACAAGCTGGCGAGCTACTACGCGGAGAGCATGTACACCGGCGGCAAGTGGGTGCTCGCCGCCATCGAGGCGCTCGGGGGCCGCGTCGAGGATCGGGTGAAGCTGCTCGAGGCGCTCCGTTCGGCGCGGCCTACCGGCCTGCCGCGCGGGCCGGTGGAGCTCGACCAGTACGGCAACCCGATCCAGAACATCTACGTGCGCCGGGTGGAGCGGGTGGGCGGCGAGCTGCAGAACACCGTCATCGCCACGCTGCCGCGCGTGTCGCAGTTCTGGAAGTGGAACCCGGCGGAGTACCTGCGGCAGCCGCTCTACTCCCGCCGCTTCGTGCCAGCCTCCTGAGATCGTGTCGTTCACACTTCTCGGTTCGAATCCTTCTGAGTTCGTGTTCATGTTCATGTTCGGTTCTGCCTTCACGGTTCGGCGGTTCATCGTTCGTGGACCCCGGCTCATCGTCCGTGGACCGCGAACCCGGAACCGCGAACTCGGAACCGAACCAGAACACGAACCGAGAACCGAGAAGCGAGAACCGTGAACGACGGCACCCCTGCGCTCGTCCTGGAGAACGTCTCCCGCCAGTTCGGCGGCCTGCGGGCGGTCGACGGCGTCGGGCTCACCATCGGAGCGGGCGAGCGCCACGCGCTCATCGGCCCGAACGGCGCCGGCAAGACAACGCTCTTCAATCTGATCAGCGGGGAGCTCATGCCGACCGCCGGATGCATCCGTCTGTTCGGGACCGACGTGACGCGGGTGCCCGCCTACCGGCGCGCGGCGCTCGGCATTGCCCGGACGTTTCAGATTACGAAGCTCTTCGCCGGCCTCACCGTCCTCGAGAACCTGCTGCTGGCGTGCGCGGCGCTCGATGCGCGGAAGCTCGCCATGCACCGCGCCGTGTCCTCCTACGCCGACCTGCGCGGTCGTGCGGCGGAGCTCATGGGGCAGTTCGGCCTGTCCGCGATGGCGGGGGACCGGGCGCGCAACCTGTCCTACGGCGACCAGCGGAAGCTCGAGGTGGCCCTTTCGATGGCCGGCCGGCCGCGCCTGCTGCTGCTCGACGAGCCGATGGCGGGGCTGTCGGCCGGCGAGAGCCGCGCGATGCACGCGCTCCTCGAGTCGCTCGATCCCGGGATTGCCGTTCTTCTCATCGAGCACGACATGGACGTGGCGTTCGCGTTCGCCGAGCGCGTCACGGTGCTCCACCAGGGGCGCGTGCTGGTGCAGGGCCGTCGTGACGAGGTGAGCGCGAACCGCGCTGTCCAGGACATCTATCTCGGCTCCGGAGCGGAAGACTGACGCGTGCTGACGGTCACCGACCTCCACACCTATTACGGCGAGAGCCACGTGCTCCAGGGTCTGAGTCTGACGGCCGCCGACGGGGCCGTCACCGCGGTGCTCGGCCGCAACGGCGTCGGCAAGACCACCTTGTGCCGGTCTCTCGTGGGCCTCACGCCGGCGCGCGCCGGGCGGATCGTGTTTCACGGCACCGACATCACCCGGCTGCCGCCCCACCGGATCCACGATCTCGGCATCAGCCTGGTGCCGCAGGGGCGCCGCATCTTCCCGTCGCTGACCGTGCGCGAGAACCTGGCGATTGCCGCCCGCGCGCCGAAGCGTCCGGCCGGCGGCGCAGGCTCGTCGCGGGCCGTGTGGGACCTTCCGCGCGTCCTGTCGATCTTCCCTCGGCTCGCCGAGCGGAGCGGGAACCGTGGCAACGAGTTGAGCGGCGGCGAGCAGCAGATGCTGGCGATCGCGCGAGCGCTCGTGGCCGAGCCGCGGCTGCTCGTGCTCGACGAGCCGACAGAGGGGCTGGCTCCGGTGATCGTCGCGGAGGTCGCCGGCGTGATCCGCCGGCTGCGGGAGGAGGGAACGTCGATCCTCCTGGCGGAGCAGAACGCCGCGTTCGCCGTCAAGCTGGCCGACTACGCGCACGTCATGAGCAAGGGAACGGTGGTCCATTCCACCGACCCGGTCACGCTGTGGAATAATGAGGAGGTCAAGACTCAGCTGTTGGGTGTCCCTCCTGCCGGCGCCTCGGCGCCGCCCCGGCGCGAGTTGTGAGAGAGTCCCCGTCAGACATGGTGAAAGTCGAACTCCACGCGCATACCTCCGACGACCCGATTGACCGCATTCCGTATACCGGCCGCGATCTGATCGATCGCGCGGCGGCGCTCGGCTACGGCGCGCTCGCCGTCACGCTGCACGATCGGCAGATCGATGTCGGTCCGCTCGCCGCCTACGCCGCCGGGCGCGGCGTCGTTCTCATTGCCGGTATCGAGCGGACCATCGAGGGACGGCACGTGCTGCTCCTGAACTTCTCGCGCGAGACCGAGCAGGTGGAGTCGTTCGACGAACTCGCCCGTCTGAAGCGCCGCGAAGAAGGGCTCGTCATCGCGCCGCACCCGTTCTATCCCTCGTTCTCCAGTCTGTTTGGGCGCCTCACGCGCCGCCCGGATCTGTTCGACGCGGTCGAGTACAACGCGATGTACACCGCGTCATTGAACTTCAACGCGCCCGCCGCGCGCTTTGCGCGCGCCCATGGCAAGCCGATGGTCGGCAACGGCGACATCCACCGCCTGGCGCAGCTCGGGACGACCTATTCGCTCGTCGAGGCGGATCGCGACGCCGCGTCGATCTGCGGCGCCATTCGCGCCGGCCGCGTCCGTGTCGTCACGCGGCCTCTGAGCTGGCCGGCGGCCGTGCGGACCATGACGAGCATCGCAGGTGGTGCAGTCGGCCTCGCGCCGCGGGCGCCCCGTCCGGCCCGCGCGGCCGTGTAATACTTGGCAGGCCGGCCGAGGCGGACCCGGCAGGACGATGCTCAATCAGCTCCTCTACAACATCCTCAAGAGCCGCGTGTACGACGTCGCGCGCGAAACGCCGCTCGACGCGGCGCCGCGCCTGTCGCGGCGGCTGTCCAACGAAGTGCTGCTGAAGCGCGAGGACCTGCAGCCGGTCTTCAGCTTCAAGCTCCGGGGCGCGTACAACAAGATCGCCCATCTCCCCGAGGAGGAGCGGGCGCGCGGCATCATCACGGCGAGCGCGGGCAACCACTCGCAGGGCGTCGCCTTCTCGGCGCGGACGCTCGGCCTGAAGGCGACGATCGTCATGCCGCAGACGACGCCGCAGATCAAGGTGGACGCGGTGCGCGCCATGGGCGCCGAGGTCGTGCTGGCGGGAGACAGCTACGCGGACGCCAAGGCGCACTGCGACGAGCTGGTGGCCGAGACCGGCCGGACCTTCATCCATCCGTTCGACGATCCGCTGGTCATCGCGGGGCAGGGGACCATCGGCGCCGAGATCCTGCGCCACAGCCAGGACCGCCTGTCCGTGGTGTTCGTGCCGGTCGGCGGCGGCGGTCTGATTGCCGGGATTGCCGGCTACATCAAGGTGCTCAGATCCGATGTGAAGGTGATTGGCGTGGAGCCGTTCGAGGCCGACGCCATGTACCGATCGCTTGCGGCCGGCCGCCGCGTCCGGCTCGACCACGTCGGCATCTTCGCCGACGGCGTGGCGGTGCGCGAGGTAGGCGAGCTCACGTTCCCGATCGTGCAGCAGACCGTCGACGAGATCGTGCGGGTCACCAACGACGAGATCTGCGCCGCCATCAAGGACATCTTCGACGACACGCGCACGGTCATGGAACCGGCCGGCGCGCTGGCGGTAGCCGGGCTCAAGGGGTGGGTCGAGCGCGAAGGGGCCCGGGACCAGTCGCTCGTGGCGGTGCTGAGCGGCGCCAACATCAACTTCGATCGGCTGCGGTTCGTGGCCGAACGCGCCGAGGTCGGCGAGGCGCGCGAAGCGCTCCTGGCGGTGACGATCCCCGAGCGTCCCGGCGCCTTCCGGGAGTTCTGCGCGGCCATCGGCCGCCGCGTGGTCACCGAGTTCAACTACCGGCTGAGCGGGCGCGCGCGGGCGCACATCTTCGTCGGCATCGCCACCCAGTCGCGCCAGGACGGGATGGAGCTGGCCTCGCGCCTGAACGCGTGCGGCTACGAGACGGTGGATCTCACCGAGAACGAGATGGCGAAGCTCCACGTGCGCCATATGGTCGGCGGCCACGGGCCGGACGTGCGCCACGAGCGCCTCTGCCGGTTCGAGTTCCCCGAGCGCCCGGGCGCGCTGACGGAGTTCCTGGACAAACTGGGCGGGCGATGGAACATCAGCCTGTTCCACTACCGGAACCACGGCGCCGACTTCGGGCGCGTGCTCGCCGGCTTCGAGGTCAACGAGCCGGATCTGCCGGCGTTCCGCGAGTTCCTCGACGGGCTCGCGTATCCGTACACGCCCGAGCCGGACAATCCGGCCTATCAGTTGTTCCTCGGGTAGCCCCTGGTGCCTGGTGGCTGCGTGAGCGAGCACGAGTCGTTCATGGAGGCCGCGCTCGAGGAGGCGCGCCGCGGTCTTCTTGCCGGCGAGGTACCGATTGGCGCCGTGCTGGTCGTCGACGGCCGCGTGGCCGCTCGCGCGTTCAACCAGCCGATTGGGGCCGTCGATCCGACCGCGCATGCCGAGATACTCGTGCTGCGCGAGGCGGCGCGAGCGATCGGCAACTACCGGCTGACGGAGGCGACCGTGTACGTGACGGTCGAGCCGTGCCTGATGTGCGTCGGCGCGCTCGTGCACGCGCGCGTCCGGGAAGTGGTGTACGGCGCGGCGGAGCCGAAGACGGGCGCGCTCGTGTCTGCGATACGCGGGCTCGACCTGCCCGGGCTCAATCACCGGTTCGCGGTCACCGGCGGCGTGCTGGAAGAGGAGTGCCGCGAGCTCATCCAGCAGTTCTTTCGCGATCGGCGTCGTCAGGGTCCGTCGGACTGATCGCGGGCCCTCGAGGCGTGGACAGGCCGGTCTACGACCCCTTCAGGAACTCCAGCGTCCTCGTCCAGGCCAGCGTTGCCGCCGCCTGGGCCGATGCCTGGTGCGAGCCGGCCGGCAGCGAGATCACGGAGCCGCCGGTCGCCGGCTGAATCTGACCGGTGCCGCCTCCCAGGAAGCCCGGCACCGTCGGGTAGATGTGATAGGTGAACCGGTCGCCGAGCAGTTGCTTCGTCTTGAGGACCCGCGCCGTAACCAGGTAATCGAGCTTGGCGTAGTGACCGAGGACCGGCGTCCGAATCGTCCGAAGCCGGTCGTCATCGGCGGGCGTCACGCCGTAGAAGACGACGGCACGGTGCAGTCCGGGCGCGGCTTCGGCGAGCTTCCACACCCGGTATTCGCCCCAGCCGACGCCGACGGCCGAGATTCGCCCGGCGTCGACGCCCGGATCCTGCTGCAGGTACGCGAACGCTCCCTGGAGGTCGGCAATCGTCTCGAACCACGGGAGGCCCGCGACGGCGTCGCGTTGCGGCCGGCCGTCTCTCGGTTCCGAGGCCGGCGTCCCGGCGCGCGACGGGAAGTGCGGCGCCATCGCCACCAAGCCAGCGCGGGCCAGTTGCGTCGTCAGCTCGCGGAACCTGCCGTTCAGTCCAAGGTTGTCATGGACGACGATGACCGCCGGGCTTCGGCCCGCGGCGGCCGGCCTCGCCACGTACGCCTCGATCGTCGCGCGTCCGGATGGGTAGGTGACGGTACGCTCCTCGACGGTTCCCGGCGACTGCGCCTGGGGCGCCGGCGTCAGGGACGGCGCGATCCCCAGGGCGGCCGCGGCCGCCACGAGCACATACCGGACGCCTGCCGGTCGTCTGGCAGCGCGCGTCATCGGGTCGCTGCCTTCTGCACCGCGGCCTTCAGCGCGGCAATGTCCGCCGGCGTGCGCACCTCCATCAGGATCGTCTTGCTGTTGGTCCACGACGGGACGACCAGGCGGACCCGCCCGTCGACCAAGCCGGGCGCCATCCCCATCGCATGCGCTTCGATGTTGATCGTCGGCAGGTCGTAGATCATCCACCGCTCGGTCCTGGGGTTGAAGCGCCGGATGTGCGCGGAGCTCTGACAGACCGTCCACACCTCGCCGTGCGGATCGGTCCACGTCTGATACGACGCGCAGTCGGGCGCCGGCGCGTCGTACACCTTCAGCTCGTGCGTGCGGATGTTGACGCGAATCAAATCGCTGCTGAACCAGCCCACACCCCACACCGAGTCGGTCGGGCCGGGTCCCGCCCCCACCATGCGAATCGAGTGTTGGTACGGCACCCCGCGGGTGTGCGGCTCCGATCCCCCCATCATCTCGAAGATCGTCCGGTCGTCTCCGGCGAACAGGTTCCACGCCGAGCGCCGCCGCGGGGGGATCTTCATGGTGACCACTTTGCCCGGTGCAGAACCGTCGGCCTTGACCATGACATCGGTGGCGAACTGGGCCCACCAGCCGTTGCCGTCGCCGTCGCCCATGCTCGTCACGTTGTAGACGTCGCTAAAGGCGTCCATTTCCTTCGGGGCCGGCGGATTCTCGTAGACCGCCCACCGCCCGGTCGACGGTTCGTACATGTAGAAGATCGTGGGCGGGTTCTGGCACACGCCGTTCGCGCAGACGGGCGGGCGCGGGCCGTCTTCCCACCAGATGCGCTCCTTCCCGGCGCTCCCGGGCGGCACCGACGTCCCCTGCGTGCGCCGGACCTCCTCGGGTTCGGGAACGGCAATCAGCTCCATCCGCCCCGTCCGGTCGATCGTCACCAGCTTGCCGGCCGCCTGCGTCCAGACGACGCCCTGGCGATCGGTGATGATCTCGCCGCCGTCGACCACCGCCCCGGCGTCGTTCCTCACCGTGTAGCCGGTGATCTTGCCGGTCTTCCAGTCGACCTTCGCGACCGTCCAGTACCCGCGGCCGCGCCCGGTGAACCACGGGTTGCCGTCGAGATCGACGGTCGCGCGGAGCGGTCCCATGTTCTTCAGGTCGGTCTTGTTGGCGGGCCCGAGCTCCCAGAGGCTGCCGTCGTTGTAGAGCGGGATGCCGAAGCCGGGCGGCGAGCTGTCGTACTCGCGGAACACCGCCAGCGTTTCTTCTCCCTCCGGCCGCGGTCTCGGCCGAAGCGTCAGCTTCGGTGATGACGGACCCCGGACGCGCGCGAGATACTCCGCGAGCTGGTCCTTGTAGTAGTGCATCAACGGCGCGACGTTCCGGTCCTCGTCGAGCGTGTAGGTGCCGGGCGTGGCGATCCGGCTCATCTTGTCGATGAGAATCTTCCAGCTCCGTTCGTCGTAGCGGTCCTTGAGCGCGTGCGAGGGCGAGTGGCAGCCGCCAAAGCAGTTCAGGCGGAACACTTCCTTCATCTTGCGGTCGTAGGGCGTCGCCTCGGGCAGCGAGGCCACCCACTCGTCGCCCCGAAGCTGCATCTCGAAGTTCTCGAGCGGCGCCAGCGTGAAGGGCTGCCGGTCGACCGTCGAGCCGAGGGCGATTCTCTCCACGATGCCGGCCCCGTAGCCGACGGCCTGCGCCCAGATGCGGTACGTTCCCCGCCCCATCGGAGGGAAGTAGTACTCGCCCGCGGCGTCGGTATAGACGCTGGTGGTGAACGTCTTCCCGAGCTGGCGGGCCGAGACGATGACCCCCTCCATTGGCTGGCCGGACGCCGCGGTGACGCGGCCCGTGAGCACCGTTTCGCCGGCTGTCTGAGCGACGGCGTCCGACATGGCGGCCAGCCAGATGGCAGTCGCCGCCGCGGCTCCGGCGAGCAGGAGGACTCTCGTGGGCGTTGTTGAACGCATCGTCGGAATCTCCGGGCCTACGGCAGTCGTTCCACTCTCTTGAGGTACGCCACGATGGCGTCGACGGTCGCCGCGTCGAGGGCGTACTTGAACGCCGGCATGCGCGCCGATCCTTCGAGCATCCGTTCGCGCACGAACGCCTCGCGCCCGTTGACGTTTCGCTCGGTCAGGAGCGGCCCCCAGGTCGCGGTGGAGAGGTTCGTCTGGGCGGCGTGGCAGAGCGCGCATCGCTGCTTGAACCGGAACCGGCCGAGCAGTTCCTGTTCGGTGAGCGACAGGAGGAAGGCGGTGTCGCTCGGGAGCTTCGGATTGAGAGGACCGTCCCAGAGCGTCCGGCTCCACTCCTCGACGGCGTCCTTGTCGGTGACGGCGAGAGGCAGCTTGGTCGATCCCGGCTGCTGGCCCGCAGCCGCCGCTGCCGTCCACGCCAGGAGCGCCACGATCCAGCCGGCGGTTCTCATAGCCCCTCGCTCACAGCAACCTTATACTCCCAGAGCGCGGCGTTCGACAATTGAATGCCCCGCCCGTGCGATCGGAGCGGACGATCTCACACGGCCATCCGCCGACGGCACAGCGTTTGTGTCACGAACGGCCGCACGGGTGCGCGAAGGCGTACCCGGCCGGCGTGTGTGACGGACGGTATAATGTGCTGCTGGCCTCGCGCCCGAGAACCGGAGAGGTACCGAAGTGGTCGTAACGGGGGCGCCTCGAAAGCGTCTTGTCCCGTAAGGGGCACGTGGGTTCGAATCCGTCCCCCGTGTCCTGGGCTAAAGTAGCGGGAGAAAAGAATTTAGCGGATTCGGTTTTCGCCGCGTACCTCTTTTGTCCCAAAGTCGGGTGTAACGTGGGCTCGTGCTCACGATCTACCGGCGGCACTCGAAAGAGTGCCAGCACTTCGGGAAAGGACGCAACGCACGCGCGGTTCGGAACTGCTCGTGCGGGATCTGGGTCCAGGGCTCGCTCCGGGGGGAATACATCCGCCGCGCTTTGAATCTGAACTCCTGGGAAGCGGCGGCGGACATGGTGCGGGGATGGGAGGCGTCCGGGGAAATCGGGGTGGTGAAAGCGGAAATCCCCGCCATCCGGGAAGCGGTCGAAAAATTTCTGGCGGACGGGAAAGCCCGGCACCTGGGGAACGAGACGCTCCGGAAATACGAGAACCTCCTGCAGCGGAGATTCCTCGACTGGTGCTCCTCAAGCGGATACCGGCTCCTCAAGCAATTGGGGACCGAGCAGGTCCGGGAGTTCAGGAACACCTGGATGGATTCTCCGGTCTACGCGACGAAGAACCTGGAACGGGTCAAGGCGTTTTTCCGGTTCTGCGAATCGGCGGGATGGGTGAAACGGAACGCGGCTTCGGCCGTGAAGCCGCCGCGGGTGAAAGAAAAACCGACCGAGCCGTTCACGGAGGAGGAGCTAAGAAGGATCCTGTCGGCCACGGAGAAATACCGGGGGGACAAGCGGCGGATCCGGGCGTTCATCCTCACGATGACGTATTCCGGGCTCCGTATCTCGGACACGATCGGGCTTCGGCGGGACGCGCTCCGGCAAGGGAAGATAAAGCTTCATACTCAAAAAACCGGGGTTGAGGTTTTCGTCCCGATTCCGCCCTTCGTGGTCGAGGCTCTGGAAGCGTTGCCGGAGATCGGCGACCGGTTTTTCTGGAACGGGAAGGGGACGCTCCGGACCAGGGTGGCGAACTGGTCCCGGTACCTAGCGTCGGTGTTCAAGATCTCAGGAGTGGAGGACGCGCACTCGCACAGGTTCCGGCATTCCTTCGCGACGGCGCTGTTGCAAAAGGGGACTTCGGTCGAAAATGTGGCGACGCTCCTCGGGAATTCACCGAAGATCGTCCACAAGCACTACGCGGCGTGGATCAAGAAGCGGCAGGAGATACTAGAGGCGGAAGTCAAAGCAACCTGGTGTGGTGAGGTGGCCGAGTGGCTGAAGGCGGGCGCCTCGAAAGCGTCTGTGCCTGAAAGGGCACCGGGGGTTCAAATCCCTCCCTCACCGCCAATTTCTATCGGTCGTCCTGACGCCGGTCCGTCCTCCCAGGAATTCCTGAATTCGCGAAGCGTGGATTAGCGACGTCCCACTTTGCGTCGCCGTGTGGTCGACGACGGCAACGCCTCATCCGGCTCAATGACCTTCGCCGTCAGCCTGCCCTGAGGGAAGTCCGTCCTGTTCAAGGTCACGATGAAGTCGGCGACGCCAGCCTCGGCGCACTCCCAGAACGGCGCATCGTCTGGATCAGGTTGCGCGTCGATGGAGCGGCTCGGGGTAATCATTTCGGCCGTCTCTCGGAGCAGGTTCACGACTTTCCCGACGACCGACCGGCGGACTCCACAGCGTCGCAGGACTTCGACGTATTCGTCCAGAATGGCTGCGCTGATTAACCAGGTGAAGGTGTCCCGCTCGATCCACGTGCGCAGAAATTCCGCGCTCGGATTCGTGGTGGGCGTGTCGCCCTTGAAGCCTGCGATGCCGGCCACGAGGACCGAGGTATCGACCACGCCTCTACGCCGAGGCTTTGGCGGCTTCGGCGACAACGGTCAGGCCCGACTTTCCCCGTTCGCGGCGGTACGCGCGAATTGTGTTGGCGACTTGTTTCTCGGACAGGCCGTCGAGATCTCCGGCGGCCTCTCGGACGGCGGCCAGGAAGTCGCGCTTCCAACCGCGCCGCTTCCGCCCTCGGGGCAAATCCAGTGCGGCGGCAGCCAGCGGCAGCCGTTGGCGCAACTCCTCAGCCAACGCTCCGAGCGGAATTCGGATTTCGACAGGTGGATCAGTCTGCCACGCACTCGCCTTCAGGGACACGACGTCGGGCGTACGCGTCTCGAACCCCGGGAGTCCCGCGACAGCCTCGCCGAATTTCGACAGGTAGCGGGTCGACGCGCCGAGCGCGCCTTTGAGGTAGATAGCGACTTTGGCCTGCAACAGCAGGTTCGTGTCGAAGTAATACAGACCAAGGCGGCGGCGTGGCTTGAGGACGCCTGCCTGGACGAAGTTCTGAAGGTCCTTCTGCGGGACGCCGAGCACGGCGCTCGCCTGTTTCAGCTTGAGCTCGACTTGTCGCATGTCAGTCTCACAATACAATCTAAAGTTTAGACTGAATTGACCACCAGCGCAAGTCGGATATAAGGGCGAGTCGCTACGGAGCCAGGACCGCGCACGCCAGCACGAAGCCGAGGGCAGCCCCGACCGCGGCGAACTTCCACATATTGAGGTCGCGCCAGTCCAGGTCCGGCTGGCGAAGCAGGTAGCGAAGGAAGAACACCGCCACGACGAGCAAGGTGCCGCCGACGAGGGCCGGCACCAGGTACCTGACGACGAAATACAGCTGCAAGAGCTGGAACAGATTCGGTCCGATGTCGATGGTGTAGATCACGTTCGGTTAAGGGGCGTCGTCCGAAAACGTCGCTGCGCCGGCCGCCGTTTACAGTTTCATCAAAACACGCCGACGACGCATTGTCCCCTCGTTCTGGGGACAACGGACGCGACCCACAGGCCGCTCCTTTCGTCCACAACATGGCCGTCATGCCCTTGGCGCTCTGGTGCCGCCTGTTTCGCGGACCGACCAGTTTCCGCGGATCGGAAACCGAAGCAAGCCGATGATCGAACGCTTTTTCTCGACGTCGAAAGCCTGTGGCTCGTCGCCTGTCTCGCGTTTGCCGGCACCCTTAGCGCTACTGTACGGATGCAGAGGCCCTGTCACCCGCTATCGGCTCCGTTCGAGAGCCTGTTTCGCGCCGCCAGTCGTCCAGCCTCGTCCTCGGCGGAAGATGGTGCCCTTCCGCTCCGAGTTGTCGGGTCGCCCGGTCGGCCGGCGGAGCCCGTGGTTCGTCACCTTAGCTTTCGACTCGTCCGAGCTTCTACCTCCCAGTGAAGGGTTGGGCGGGATGGGAGAACCCTCGCGGATCCTCCCGCCACCAGCGCGGCCGACCTGCCACGCGCGCAGAAGGCACGAGCCCAATGCTTCGTGCTTCGCGGCGGCTGGCGCAGCACGTGGAACTTGTCGAAGACGATGCGCGCGTGTGGCGCGTGTCGCTCGAGCGCATTGCGGAACGGCCGCCACATATCC
>Ga0156279_129_pt1 | contig 103662 bp, 89 predicted proteins | sample RifCSPlowO2_12_FD_107928 | JGI IMG/M metagenome (GOLD analysis project Ga0156279, IMG submission 107928) | Acidobacteria bacterium RIFCSPLOWO2_12_FULL_68_19 | reverse complement strand
GACGATGCAGGTCGTGAACACCTCGAAGGTGACCTCGACCCACATGTGCACGTTCATCCAGCGCCAGTAGTCCTCGATGGCGAAGTTGCCCGTGGTCGTGGCACCAAGTGACAGGAACAAGAACCCCACCATGATGCCGCTGCCGTAGAACAGCCAGGCGGGAACGGACCACAGGTTCGCCCTCGTGATCCACGGCCTCACGCCGCGGAAGATGATGACGATCCAGAGCAGGAACGCCGCCAGGATGGCGATGTGCCAGAAGCGGCCCATCTCCAGGAACTCCCAGCCCTGGCTTCCAAACCAGTAGCTCGCCGTGTCGCTCATGTACCCCATCTGCCCGAAGTAGATGCCGAACAGCACGCCGGCGCCCGCGGTGAAAGCCAACGTAAACAGCAGGTTGATGAGGAACCGCTGCCCCTTCGGAACTCTCGAGAGTCTCGGCAGGAAGAAGATCGTGTAGCCGACCCAGCACATGAAGAACCAGTAGATCTGCAGGATCGCGTGCCACGACCGGGCGACGGTGAACGGGATCGTGATGCCGAACAGGCTGATGATCGCCTGGCCGGGACCGCCCTGCACGAAGTCCTCGGCGCTGATGATGCCCGCCAGGACCTGCACCAGGAAGAGGACGACCGCAAAGGCGAAGAACTTGTACGTCGACCTCTGCGTCGGACGGACGAAGTCGTACCCCTTCTCCAGTTCCATCGTGGTGAGCGTGCCGCCGTTGGCGCCGTTGAACGGATCGCCAGGCAGGTCCTTCATCTGGCCGTAGACGTAGAGGACCAGCATGGAGCCGGCGAAGAGCGCCAGAATCGACAGGAAGCTCCAGACCACCGTCGGCATGGTCGGCGTGTTCCCGACCGCAGGATCGTACGGCCAGTTGTGCGTGTAGCTGTACGTCTCACCCGGCCGGCTCGCTCCCGAGACCCAGCCGCCCCAGTAGAAGAATGCCGCCACCGCCTTGAGGTCGTCCTTGTCGGAGATGTAATTGTCCAGGGTGAAGGCTTCCTCGTACGACGAGTCCGTGAACATCCGAGTGTAGTGCGTTTCCAGCTCTCGGAGCGCGAAGATCTGGGCGGCGTTGATCCGAATGACGTTCGCCGCCTCGTCGTACCCGTTCGCCTTGATCTCGCGCTGGACCCTCACCGCGATCGCGTCCTTGTCGGTCTGTGTGACGGGACGCTCCCTGGCGATCTCCTGCTCGTAGTACTCGGACATGGCGACGTAGCTTCGATGCAGCGCGTCAGCCGTGAAATCCGGCCCCCGTTCCGCACCGTCGCCCCAGAACCCGCCCCAGGCCATCAGCCCTCTCAGGTGGAAAATTTCCCGACCGCGCTGGATTCGGTCCAGGGGAATCACCGTTTCGCCCGTGGTTGACGAGACGAAACTGGTTAGCGGTGGAGCGCCTGTGTACGTCCAGACGCCGAGCGCGAGCAGCCCGGCGAGGCTGATGCCGGCAACAACCGTGAATTGCAGCCACCAATTCCGCTTGGCCAGCAGCCACTTCCCGAAGTTCTGCTGTGTCTTCGACGAACCGTTTCCATTTCCGTTGGGACGGTTCCTGTCATTCACCATACACCACCCTCCTTCGGCGTCATGGATGGACGTTACGGCATCGCGGCAGACCAGGTAAATCGGCTAGTCGCCTCATTTACACGGGCCAAGTGAACTAGTGCCCCCATCCGCAGCCTGTATTCCCTGGGTTACACGTCCCGACGCATGCGAATTCCACTGAGCCTACCGACGGGCGACCGGACCGTAAATCCGCCAGCTGCTTCAATCAGGTAAGCCAAATGCATCATCAGCACGCCCGGCGGCCGAAAGGGCACCCTTCCCCGGGGTTTCCCATTCGCGCTGGTGCTCTCTAGCCCGCCCTATTCATGAATCAGTCGTTCACGCTTCTCGGTGCTCGGTGCTCGGTTCGTGTTCACGGTCGGTTCGCGGGTTCGCGGTTCACTGGTCGGAGGTCTCTGGCTCGTCCTCGCCGGAACCCCTCGAACCGGCTCGAAGGGGAACGACGAACGGCAGCACCGAACCGGAACACGAACGGAGAAGCGTGAACCCAGCAGTGTGAACGACGCGTTCGTGAATAATCCAGGCTGGTGCGTCTGTTCCGGTTGGTGGGTCGTCGAGGTCCGGCTCAGCCCGCGCTACTGCCGACTGCCTGCGTCCCCGCGCCGACAGCATCGAAGAACCGGCTCACGATCCGGCGTCCGCTTCGCTCGATCTCGGCGCGTCGATCCTCGGCGATGACGATGCCCGGCGGCAGACGCGGCGCCCAGTCGGCCGCGAGCGACCGATCGACTTCGGCGTGAAACTGAAACGCATACGCATGCCTGCCGACGCGGAAGGCCTGATGCGCGTAGCGGGTGCTGCGAGCCAGATGCGTGGCGCCTGGAGGCAACTCGAACGTGTCCTGATGCCAGTGAATCACCGGGAGCGTCGCGCCGCCTCCGCCGAGAACCGGATCGACCACACCGTCGGCGGTCAGGATCACGTCGCCGGCGCCGACCTCCGCCTCGGGGCCGGTGTAGACACGGGCGCCGAGCGCGGCGGCCAGGAGCTGTGCGCCCAGGCAGACGCCCAGCACGGGCACGTCGCGCTCCACGGCCGCGCGCAGCAGCTGCTGCTCGGCGACCAGGTACGGATGCGATGCGACGTCATGCACGCCCATCGGCCCTCCCATGACGACGAGGCCGGCGACCTCGGCCATGGGCGGAACCGCGTGCCCCAGATCCATCCGCCGCACTTCCACCGCGAGTCCGCGCGCCTCGGCCGCCGCGGCGATGAGCCCTGGACCTTCGAAGGAGACGTGCTGAATGACGATCCACTTCTGAGCCATGCTCGGGCCGGTTAGCATCTTTCGTACCGCGCTGGGGTCGCCTCGTCGCGCACGCTCGCGTGGAGAAGTCGGGGTGCTCGCCGATGAACTATTCCGAAGCGGACAGGAACAAATCCACGCCCGCGGTGCGGCAATCCCGTACCCTGAGGGCCATGAGAATCATCCTGTGCGGGCGGACGTTTCCGGCGGCGCGCGAGGCGCTGGCCTCGCTGCTGCCCGACGAGGACACGCGGACGGTGGACACGACGGAGCTGCCCGGCGCGGTGGGCACGGCCGACGTGCTCATCCCGCTGATGGCTCGCATCGACGCCACCCTCATCGCCGCGACCTCGGCGCGACTGATTCAACAGTGGGGCGCCGGGTTGGACGGGGTCGACATCGCGGCGGCCACCGCCCGGGGCGTTCGCGTCTGCAACGTGCCGAGCGACGCGACAGCCAATGGCGACTCGACCGCCGAGCACGCGCTGCTGCTGATGCTCGGCGTGGCGCGCCGGCTGCGATCCTGCGCGCGGACCTTCCGGGAAGGCGCCTGGGGCGTCCCGCGCGGCGAGGCGCTCGCCGGCGGCGGCGCGCTCATCGTCGGCTTCGGCCGCGTCGGCAAGGCGCTCGCCCGGCGACTGCTCGCCATGGGCATGCGCGTCGATGCCATTCGACGCGTCCCCGAGCCGGGGGAAGCCGAGCGCCACGGGCTCGGCCGACTCGGTACCCCGAACGATCTCATCCGCCTCGCCGCCGCCGCCGATTTCCTCGTGTGCACCGCCGCGCCCGACAGCGGCGGCCGCGGCCTCATCAGCGCGGCCGTCCTTCACGCGATGAAGCCGACCTCGGTCGTCGTCAACGTCGGACGAGGCGCCGTCATCGATGAAGCCGCCCTCATCTCGGCCCTCACCGACGGCACGATCGCGGGCGCGGGCCTCGACGTCTTCCAGCAGGAACCGCTCCCGCCGGACCATCCGCTGCTCCAGATGGAGAACGTCCTCGCCACGCCCCATGTCGCCGGCGTCACGCGCCAGAGCTACGAGGGCATCGCGGCGATCGTGGCCGACAACGTGCGGCGGCTTGGAACGGCCGGTGAATTGCGGTACTGCGTCAATCCTGGTGGAGATGAAGGCATCGTACGTGCGTCGACTTCGCTGAGCACGCCCTAAGCCTTGCGAGTCAGGCGAGCCAGTTCTCAACCCTGAGCGCTGGTACGCGCCTGAATTCGGCCACGTTGGCGGTCACGCATACCGCTCCGATCGCGCGGGCCTGCGCGGCGATCAGCATGTCATTCGCTCCGATCGGCGTCCCTCTTCCCTCGAGGGCGGTGCGAATCGCGGCATAGTGGCGATCGGCGCCGGCTTCGAGCGGCAGGATCGTGATCGCACCGAGGATCGCCTCGACCTGTCGTGTGAGCTTTCGCGAGCCACGCTTCGCGGCTCCGTAGCGCAACTCGCAAGCCACGATGACGCTCGTGAACACGTAGTCTTCTCCGACCTCTGCGATGCGGGCTGCGACCGGGCCCTGCGGCTGGCGCACGAGATGAGAGAGGATGCTGGTGTCGAGCAAGTACGACCGGGCGGCCATGTTACAGGGCCACTGGCCCGGCCGGCAGCGACGTGATCGGCGGGAAGTCCTCGTCCAGGGGCTTCAGGGTCGCCAGCGTGGCGAGCAGTGAGGGCCGGGCGACCGCTTCCACGACCAGACGACGGCCTTCCTTTCGCAGAATGGCGTCCTGACCGGGCAACTCCAGGTCGCGCGGAATCCGAAGGGCCTGATTGCGACCGTTTCTGAAGAGACGGACGCGGCGTTCGGGGTCGATGGCGCGCTCTTCGTGACGCATATGCTAGACATAGGCTATTCGACGCATCCCGGGAAAGGCAAGGGAATGGAGGCGCCGTCCGGATTTGAACCGGAGATGGAGGTTTTGCAGACAGGGCCGGGTTCGTTAACTTATTGACTCGTGATGCTCGCTGGTCGGCCCTGGTCCCCCGTTTTGCCCGGCGTTTGGGCGAGATTGTTCCCAGATTGTTCCCAAGATTTCACCGCGCCGCCGTGAGTGGCCGCACGGCGAGGACCTCGTCCGCGCGCAACGGCTCGACGGCGTCTTCCGGGACCGCGACGACACCGATGGATTCACCCAGCGCATTGAAGAGTTCCAGGACACATCCTCGCGGACCGGAGGACGGATGATCGACGAAATCGACCACTGTCGCGACGTCGCCGGCGCGAAGCCCGTGCTCCGCAAATGACGTCCGTAGCGCAACCCGATCATAGAGTTGAAGAGACATTGCCTCTCCTGGCCGTGGACGGTTTCAGCGTCACGAAATGAAACCTGCCGTTCGCTGCTCGCTGCATCCAGATACACACCACCTGCACACTGTCCGTGGGTCCCTTCAGCGTTCCTTCGACCCGATAGAACGTGCCGTATTCGTTCGAGAGGTCCGCGATCGCGTCGACATCGTCAGCCAATTGCCTGATCGCCGTGCGCAGGTCGGACCAGTTCTTCAGCTCGAATCCCGCACGTCGAAGATACCCGCTCTTATCGTCCCATGGCCGCTCGACCAGCAGGTAGTTCGTCAGCTTCGTGTCGTCGATCGTGGCGTCCGACGGAATCCGCATCGCGCTACGGGTAGGATAGCCGGTCAGGGCCGTCGCCTGCCGCCCCCTCAACAGGCCTGACGCCGGGACTGGCCCGCCTGCGCGTCAGGACACGCCCACGGTCGACGACTCCAGCACGACGCTACGCATCAAGACTTTGCTCGCAGAGGCGCTGAGCATCCGGCGACAGCCGAGCTAGACCCCGTTGCGGTCTTCTCAGCTAGCCGCCTCCTCGATTGCGGCGCTGAAGTGCCGACAGAATTCGATGAGCTGATCAGCCCTGATCGTTCCCACCCAGTCAGCATGCCGCGCGCCCTCAGGGATATTCGCGAACGAAATCGTGACGCGAGATGGGTCTCTCGAGTCGCTGTCCAACTTGATGCTCCCGTGCGCGATGGAGTTCCTCAGAACGTGAATCAAGTCCTTCAAGTCGATAACGCGACGCGTTCCTGTCATCATCCATCTCGGCCACGCGAGCATTGCGACGACGCTCAACATCTACACACACGTCGTCGATGCGTCGCATCGGAAGGCGATCGAGGCGGTGGAGCGGGAATTGTTCCCAACTGTTCCCAAATCGCCGGATCGGCTCGGGGAAGCCGCACCCGTAAGTGACAGCGTTCACTGATTTAAGGTTTGGAGGCGCCGTCCGGATTTGAACCGGAGATGGAGGTTTTGCAGACCTCTGCCTTACCACTTGGCGACGGCGCCGATGAGAACGTCAGGAGGAGGAAGTTGGAGCGGGAAACGGGATTCGAACCCGCGACTTCGACCTTGGCAAGGTCGCACTCTACCACTGAGTTATTCCCGCTCGCGACGAACACCCATGATAGCGCGGGGGCATCGGCCCAGCAAGGTTCCGCGGCACCCCTCCTCCACCCGCTACACCCGCGCGTCCCGCAGCACCTGGGCCGCCTCCTCGGGCGCCACCGGGTTCAGGTAGAACCCGGTGGCCCACTCGAAGCCGGCCACCTTCGTCAGCGTCGGAATGATCTCCACGTGCCAGTGGTAGTAGTCCCCCACGGGCTCGACGACGGGCGCGCTGTGGATGAGCAGGTTGTACGGAGGCAGCCGGAGCGCCGTGTTCATCCGCCGCAGCACGTCGCCGAGGAGCCGCGCCAGCGCCGCCAGATCGTGCCGCGGCGCCTCCTCGACGAGCGCCTGGTGCCGCCGCGGCAGGATCCACGTCTCGAAGGGAAACCGCGGCGCGTAGGGCGCGACGGCGACCATGTCGGCGTTCTCGGCGATGAGCCGCCGCCGGTCGGCCTGCTCCTGCCGCAGGATGTCGCAGAAGACGCAGCGCTCCTTCGCCTGGTAGTGCGCCCGCGCGCCGTCGACCTCGTCCCGCGCCTCCCGCGGCACGATCGGCAGCGCGATGAGCTGCGTGTGCGAATGGTCGAGCGAGGCGCCCGCCGCGGCGCCGTGATTCTTGAAGATGATCATGTAGCGGAACCGCCGGTCGCGCTTCAGATCCTGCACGCGCTCGCGGCAGGCCCAGAGCACCTGCTCCACCGCGCCGGCGTCGAGCGTGGCCAGCGTGTCCCCGTGCCGCGGCGACTCGATGACCACCTCGTGCGCGCCGATGCCGTTCATCTTGTCGAACAGCCCCTCGCCCTGCCGATCGAGCGTCCCCTCGACGCGCAGCACCGGAAACTGGTTCGGAATGACCCGCAGCGTCCAGCCTGGCCCGTTGGCCGGCGACCCGTTGCCGCGCCAGGCGAGCAACTCCCCCGGCGTCATCCCCTCGTGCCCCTCGCAGAACGGACACGAGTCGTCGGGAGCGATCTCGACCGACTCGAGCCGGAAGTCGCCCGGGCGCTTTCGTCGTTCGGTCGAAATAATCACCCAGCGGCCGGTGACGGGATCCTTGCGAAGCTCGCTCATGCCGAAAAGGCGTGCGTGTAGACCTCGATGCGCGGGCGGCCGGCGCCGAACTCGACGGCGACGACGTCGAAGCGGCACGGCGCGTCGACGAGCCCTCGGCGCGCGAGGTAGTCGGCCGCCATCCGGGCGATCCGCTGCTGCTTCCACGCGGTCACCGCCGCGCTGCCGCCGCCGAACGCGTCGCCTCTCCGGGCCTTCACCTCGACGAACACGATCGTCTCCCCCTCCCGCGCGACCACGTCGATTTCCCCATGCCTCGTGCGGTACCGGCGGGCAACAATTGCGTACCCGCGCCGGCGCAGCTCCCGGCACGCGAGATCTTCGCCCATTCTACCGAGGATCTGGCGCGGGTCCCCGCCCACGGCCGCGGCGGTACGCAAGAGGCGCGCCTACCGCCGGGCGCCGATCGCGCCGAGCGCCTCGTCGACAATGGCGACGGCCGCATCGGCCTGGGCCGTGGTCAGCACGAGCGGCGGCGACAGGCGGATGGCGTTGCGGCCGGCGCCGAGCACCAGAAGGCCCCGGCGGAAGCACTCCTGCACGAGCGCGTGGCGCTCGTCGGTGGCGCGGGCCTTCGTCTGGCGGTCGCGGACGAGCTCGATGCCGATCATCAGGCCGCGCCCGCGCACGTCGCCGATAAGCGGGTGTTTGCCCATCAGCCCCTCGAGCCCCGCCTTCAGGTGCGCACCGACGGTTGCGGCGTTCCGCACCAGCCCGTCCCGGAGCAACCGGATCGTCGAGAGCGCCGCCGCGCACGCCACGGGATTGCCGCCGAACGTGCTGGCGTGCGCGCCCGGCGGCCACGACATGATCTCGGAGCGCGAGGTCGCGACGCCGAGCGGCAGCCCCGACGCGATGCCCTTGCCAATGGTGACGATGTCGGGCTCGACGCCGGCGTGCTCGACGGCGAACATCCGGCCGGTGCGCCCCATCCCGGACTGCACCTCGTCGACGATGAGCAGGATGCCGTAACGGCGCGTCAGCTCGCGGAGCTGCTGCAGGAACGCGTCCGGAGGAACGATGTAGCCCCCTTCGCCCTGGATCGGCTCGACGATCACCGCGGCCACTTCCTCCGGCGGCAGCACGTGCACGAACAACTGCTCCTCGATGAAGCGAATCGCCTCGGCGGCGCACGCCTCCGCCGGCGCGCTCGACCGGTAAGGATCGGGATACGGCGCGTGGTAGACGCCCGGCACCATCGGCGCAAAGCCCCGGCGCTGGACCACCTTGCTCGCCGTGACCGCGAGCGATCCCATCGTCCGGCCGTGAAAGGCGCCGAAGAACGCGATGACGCCAGGGCGCTTCGTGTGGTACCTCGCCAGCTTGAGCGCCGCCTCATTCGCCTCGGTGCCGGAGTTGCCGAAGAACGACCGGTGCGGCCCCGGCATCGGCGCGATCCCCGACAGCTCCTCGGCGAGCCGCACCTGCGGCTCGTAGTAGAAGTCGGTGCCCGACATGTGCAGGAAGCGCCCGGCCTGCTCCACCACCGCCGCCACCACGTCCGGATGCGCGTGTCCGGTGGCAGTGACGGCGATGCCCGCCGTGCAGTCGAGGAACACGTTGCCGTCGACGTCCTCGACGGCCGCTCCCGCGCCGCGGGCGATGACGAGCGGGTAGTCGCGCGTGTAGGAGGGCGACACGACGCGGCCGTCGCGCTCGATGATCGCCTTCGCTCTCGGCCCCGGCAGCGGCGTCCGGATGCTCGGCCCGACGGCGGATGCAAGCGTGCTCATTTCTTCTTCCAGCGGGTGCCGCCCGGGTTGTCCTCGAGCAGGATCCCGCGCTCCGCCAGCTCCCGGCGGATTCGGTCGGCGGCGGCGAAATCGCGCCGCTGCCGCGCCGCCTGCCGCGCCTGGACGATCCGCTCGATCTCCTCCACCGGCATCGGCGGACGCGCGTCCTCCGCCTGCCGGAGGCCGACCACCCCCAGCACACGATCGAAATCCTCGATCGCCCGGCGCACCACGCCGGCATCGGTCGCCGAAACGGTCCGGGCGTCGATCGCGGCGTTCACGTCCCGAACCAGATCGAAGACCGCCGCCAGCGCGGCTGCCGTATTCACGTCGTCCTCGAGCGCCGATTGGAACGCCTGGCGGGCGGCGGCGACCGCCTCGAGAACCGGCACGTGGGCATCACCCGGCGGCACCTCGTCCAGCCTGGCCAGGCAATCGACAATCCGGCGAAGCGCCTCTTCCGCCTGGTCCATTCCGGTCCACGTGAAGTTGAGTTGCGTGCGGTAATGGGCCGAGAGCAGCAGGTAGCGCAGCGCCGACCTCCGGTGTCCGCGCGCGGCGACATCGGCGAGCGTGTAGACGTTGCCGAGCGACTTCGACATCTTCTCGTGCTCGACGAACAGGTGCTCGACGTGCACCCAGACGCGCGCGAACGGCTTCCCGGTCGCCCCCTCGCTCTGGGCGATCTCGTTCTCGTGGTGCGGAAAGATCAGGTCGACGCCGCCGGCGTGGATGTCGATCGGCGGCTCGCCGAGCAGCCGCAGCGCCATGGCGGAGCACTCGATGTGCCATCCGGGCCGGCCGGGGCCCGTACCGAAGTCCCACGACGGCTCGCCCGGACGCTCCCCCTTCCAGAGCACGAAATCGCGCGGGTCGTCCTTGGTGTACTCGTCCACGTCGACGCGCGCGCCGTCCTGCATCCCCTCGCGGTCGAGCCGGGCCAGCGTCCCGTAGGCCGGGAGCGTCGAAATCCGGAAATAGATCGAGCCGTCGCGGCGGTAGGTGTGGCCGTTGCGCTCGAGCGCCAGGACGAGATCGCTCATGGCGCGCAGGTTCGCGTCGTCTGTCGCCCGCGGCGTCTCCTCGGGCGTCTCCAGGCCGAGCGCCGCGGCATCCTCGCGAAACGCCTGGATCCACCCGTCCGTGAACGCGCGCAGCGGCACGCCGGCCTGCTGGGCGCCGGCGATCGTCTTGTCGTCCACGTCGGTGTAGTTGACCGCCTGCCGCACCTCATGGCCGCACACGTGCTTCAGCGTGCGGCGCAGGACGTCGACGCAGACGAAGGTGCGGAAGTTGCCGATGTGGGCGCGGGCGTACACCGTCGGCCCGCACGCGTACATGCGGATGGTGTTCCCCTGCGCCGGGGCGAACGGCTCTTCCCGGCGCGTGAGCGTGTTGTAGAGACGCAGCATCGTCAGACCGACAGGCGGCTGAACAAGCGCTCGGCGCGGCGGCAGTCGGCCTCGATCTGCGCACGCAGGCCGTCGACGTCCCCGAAGCGCCGCTCGTCGCGGAGCCGCAGCACGAAGCCGAGCTGCACGCGCCGCCCGTACAGCTCCACGCCCGCGTAGCGCAGCACGTGCGTCTCGATGCTCGCCGCCGTGGTGTCGCCGAACGTCGGGTTCACGCCGATGTTGGTGATCGCCGCGTGCACGACGCCGTCGACGTCGAGCGTGGTGGCATAGACGCCGCCGGGCGGAATCAGCTCGTTGTCGGCGTGCAGGTTCGCCGTCGGAAAACCGAGCTCGCGCCCGCGCCGCCTCCCCTCGACAATCGTCCCGACCAGCACGTAGGGATGCCCCAGCAGCGCCCCTGCCTCATCGACCCGCCCCTCGCCGACCAGCCGGCGGATGCGTGTGCTGCTGACGACGAACTCCTTGTAGCGCACCGGGTCGATCTTCTCGGCGCGGAAGCCGTAGCGCTGGCCGAGCGTCCGCAGCAGCGTGAAGGTGCCGCTGCGCCCATGGCCGAACAGGAAATTGGCGCCGACCCAGACCTCCGACACGTGGAGCCACTCGACGAGCGCGGCGCGCACGAACGCCTCCGGCTCCCACTGCGAGATCTCCGGCGAGAAGCGGATCACCGCGGCGGTGTGGATGCCCGCGCGGTCGAGCGCCTCGAGGCGCTGCCCGATCGTCATGAGCAGCGGCGGCGCCTTCTCGGGCCGGACGACCCGCGGCGGGTGCGGGTCGAAGGTCATCGCCATGGCGACGCCGCCGTGCTCGGCGGCGCCGCGCTTGACGCGCTCGATGATCTTGAGGTGCCCGCGATGCAGGCCGTCGAAGTTGCCGAGCGCGAGCACCGGGTGGACGATCCACGGCGGCCGCGGATCATCGGGAAAGCGCAGAACCTCCATCCACGTTACGTCGCGTCGACGCCGACATCGAGCACGAGGCCATCATATGCCAGTTCGACGCCGGCAGGCAGGCGCGCGCTGGTGGCGGCGTGCCCGAGCTGATGCGCCATGTGCGTGAGATACGCCCGGCGCGGCGCGATCACCGCGATCGCCTCGAGCGCCTCCGCCACGGTGAAGTGCGTCGTGTGCGGCCGGTCGCGCAGGGCGTCGATGACCAGCGTGTCGACGCCGGCGACGAGCGGCCACGACGCCTCCGGAATCGCGTTGCAGTCGGTGAGGTACGCGAAGCCGCCGAACCGGAAGCCGAGAATCGGCATGTCGCCGTGCAGGAGCGGCACCGGGACGACGCGCACGCCGGCCGCGGTGAACGGGCCGTCGATCTCGCGCGCCTCGAGCCGCGGCACGCCGCCGCCCTTGCGCGGCAGCCCGTCGAACGCGTAGTAGAAGACGCGGCGGATGTGCGCCCAGTCGTCGGCGGTCGCGTAGCACGGAATCGGCGCCTTCTGCGCGAAGTTGAACCCCCGCACGTCGTCGAGGCCGAGGATGTGATCCGCGTGGCTGTGCGTGAAGAGGATCGCGTCGAGCCGCAGGATGTCGTAGGCCAGCGCCTGCTGGCGCAGGTCCGGCGTCGCGTCGACCAGAATCGCCGCGCGGCCCGGCACCTCGAGGTAGATCGACGGCCGCAGCCGCCTGTCGCGCGGATCGGCGGACCGGCAGACCTCGCACGTGCAGCCGACCATCGGGACGCCCGCGGAGGTCCCGGTGCCGAGGAAGGTGACGCGCCCCGGGCTCCCCCCTCGGCTGTGCTCGGGGCTCACGGAAGGATGATGCGCGAGGTGGGCTCGGCCTCTCCCGGCGCCTTGGTCGCCTCGACGTAGCGCAGGCGCAGCTCGAAGAGCACCTGATCGAGCAGTTGCCGCTCTTCCGCGGTGAGATTGCCCCGCGTCTTCTCCTCGAGGAGCGCCAGGATGTCGATCATCTGCTGGGCGGCGGGCAGATTGGCGTCCTTGGCCCCGCTCGACGGATCGGGCAGATCGCCGAAGTGCACCGCCGCCGTGTGGGCGAGCGACAGCACGAAGGCCAGGAAACTGATCTTGTCTGCATCTTCAGCCATAGGCTCCCAGCCACCACTCCCACCAACTTCCGACTTCCAACTCCCAAGCACCAGCTACCGGCTACCACCTACCAGCTACCGGCTACCACCTACCGGCTACCGGCTACCGGCTACCGGCTAAAGGTACCATAGCCGCCGTGGCTGAGACCGCCGGCGCCAGGTTCGACCGTCTTCTCGCGATCATGCGCGCGCTGCGGGCGCCCGGCGGCTGTCCGTGGGACCGCGAGCAGACGCTCGCCTCCCTGCGCCCGTTCGTGCTCGAGGAAGCGTACGAAGTCCTCGAGGCGATCGAGAGCGGCGCCCCCGCCGCCCTGCGGGAGGAGCTGGGCGATTACCTCTACGAGGCGGTGTTCCTGGCGCACATCAGCGAAGAGGCGGGTCAGTTCTCGATTGGCGACGCCATCGACGCCATCTGCGACAAGCTCGTCCGCCGCCACCCGCACGTCTTCGCGCGGCAGGAGGGCGACGCCGGGATCACCTCCGACCAGGTCATCGAGCGGTGGGAGACGATGAAGGCGCGTGAACGCGCACAGGAAGGGCGGGCCCCCCTGCGACCGAAGACCACCCTGAGCGGCGTGCCGAAGACGCTGCCGTCGCTGCTGCGGACCTACGAGATCAGCGCGAGAGCGGCGGCGATCGGCTTCGACTGGGCGCGCGCCGAGGACGTCGTCGACAAGATCGAGGAAGAGGTGGCCGAGCTGCGGCACGAGATCGAGACCGGCGCGACCGGCGAACTCTCGCGGGCGGAAGAGGAAATGGGTGATCTCCTCTTTGCGATCGCCAACCTCTCGCGCAAGCTCGGCATCGAGCCGGAGGCGGCGCTCCGCCGCGCCAACGACAAGTTCACGCGCCGGTTCGACGCGCTCGAGCGGGCGTTCGCCGCCCGCGGCCGGTCTCTGTCGGAGGCGTCGCTCCAGGACATGGAGGACGAGTGGCAGCGCATCAAGCACTCCGCGTGATGCGCGGACCTGGCGCCTCCCGCGTCCGTCAATGGCGCCGCCGCTCCACGTAGGTCCGCACCCGCACATCCCGTCCGTCGGTTTCGAAGGTGACCTGCCCGTCGAGGTCGGTCCGGTAGATCGCCGCGCCAATGGCGGCGAGCCGCTCCAGTACCTCCGGCGCGGGATGCCCGAACGGGTTCCCCCGGCCGGCGCTGACGATCGCGATCTGCGGGCGCCAGCGCTCCACGAGCTCGCGGGAGGTGGACGTGCGGCTCCCGTGATGCGCCACCTTCAGGATGCGCAGGCGTGCCGGCGTCAGCCGCGCGAGGACGCCGCGCTCCACCGCCGCGCCGACGTCGCCGGGGAGCAGCACCGCAATGTCGCCGTAGACGACTTCCAGCACGACCGAGTCGTCATTGCGCGCGCGCCGGCGCTCCCAGTCGGGCGGCGGCGGATGCAGGACGCGGAGACGCGCGCCGCCCGCCGCCATTTCCTCGCCCGCCTGTCGCCGCTCGAGCCGCGCGCCGACGTGCCGCGCTCGCTCGAGAACGGCTGAGATGCTCGCGTCGGCCGGCACGGGAATCCCCTGCCAGACGCGCGCGGGCACAAAGTCCGAGACGACGGCGGAGGCGCCGCCCACGTGGTCGGGGTCGCCGTGGGTGAGAAGCAGCGCGTCGAGCCGGCGCACCCCGCGCGCCCAGAGCGCCGGCGCCAGCACCCGGCTGCCGACATCGAAGCTGCCGCCACCGAACGGGAGGCCGCCCGCGTCGACGAGCAGCGCCGAACCGCCAGGAAGCTGCACCAGCGTCGCATCGCCCTGCCCCACGTCGAACGCCGTCACCCGCAGGATGGACGCGGCATGGTCCTCGCGGAGCCAGCCCGCGGGCTGCCCGCTGACGATCGCGACGGCCGCCGCCGCCACGGCCGTCACCCCGGCCAGAGGGACCGCGCCGCGGCCGGCGAGCGCCACGCCGAGGCCAAGGTAGTAGGCGCCAATCAGCGCGGCCGGCGGGGGCGGCACGCGCACGACGAGCCACGGCGCAATCTCCACCAACCGCGCGCTCGCGACGAGCGCCGATGCCGCGGCGTGCGCCACCCATCCCGCCGGCGCGGCCACCAGATCGACGCGGTCGAGCGCGGCGACAAGCACCCCGCCGATCTGCACCACGCCCATCAGCGGCACCGCGGCCAGATTCAGTGCGAGCCCGGCCGCCGTGACGCGCGAGAACGTCGAGGCGTTGACCGGCAGCAGCACGAGCTCGACAGCCAGCGAGGCGGAGATCGATGCGAGAACCCAGGCGGCGACGCGGTGGCGCGTACCGGCCGCCGACGCCCGCCGTGCCGTCTCGAGCAGCGCCGCCGTCGCGCCGAACGTGAGGAGGAAGCCGGCGCTGCGGACCTCGAGCGGCCGCGCGCAGACAACCAGCGCGGCCGCCATGCCCACCGCCTGCCACGGAGGACTGCGATGGCCGGCGAGCCGCGCCGCGAAATACAGCCCCGCCATCAGCGTCGCCCGCCACACCGATGGGCTCGTCGTGACGACCTGGGCGTAGGCCCCGAGGAGCAGCAGCGTCAGGCACGCCGTTGGACGTCCGCTGATGCCGAACACCCGGAGCGCGAGGACGACGAGCGCGGCAAGGATCGCGATGTTGCCGCCGGAAATGGCGATGACATGATAGGTCCCGGCCGCCTGGAGCCGCAGCCGGATCGGGTCGGGAAGACCGGTCCGATCGCCAATGAGCACCGCCGCCACGATGGCTGCCGACACGGCGCCGTGGGGCGCCACGTGGCGCTCGATGCTGCGCCGCGCGTGCTGGCGCACCTCGGCCGCCGCTTCCTCGATCGGGGTGCCGCGCGCCACCACGTCGACGAGCAGCGCGCTCTTGACCGACCCGAAGAGCGTCGTCCCGTCGAGCGCGAGCTGGCGCTCGACATCGGGCACGCCGTCGTTCAGGTACTGCGCCGGCCGGCGGAATGTCGCAAACGTCTCGACCGTGCGGCCTGCGCGCCACGTGTCCGCGTGGGTCGCCGTGCCGCCAACCGCCAGCGTCACACCTCCCTCTGCCGGCTCCCATCCGCCGGACGTCCCGATCGCGGTGACGCGCGCGCGCAGGGCGATGAAGCCGGCTTCGCGTGAGGCGTCCTCGACGAGCAACGCCCGGACACGCATCGGGTCGTGGCGCGCACCCGGTCCGATCGTGTCCAGGTCGAAGTCGCCGATCTCCCGGTTGAGCACCGCCCGGAGTGGCGTGTGCAGTGCCGCACTGCGGGCGCCGACGCCGAGCGCCGCTGACGCGCAGAAGAATCCCGCCGCCAGGACGAGCATCGTAAGGCGCTGATGGAAGCGCCACGAGATCCAGCCGGCAAGGGTCAGCGCAGCGAGGACCCATCCCGCCGTCGCGACGCGATCGGTGACGAGCGCACATGCCGCGCCTGCGCCGAGCGCCACCGCCGGCACGAGCGCCACCGGACCCATGACGCCGACGACTGCAAACGGACCGACAGCGCCGCCCGTGCCCGCAGCAACGAGTTACGAGGGTCGATGGCAGAAATTGCCGACGCGGAGGTCAGCCCACGCGGCAATTTCTGACCGCCGCCTTTGTCCGTTCCCGGCACAGCGAGGCATACGGTGAGTCAGTACGTCCGTTCGACGACACCTCTGGCGACGGCGCATCTCGTTTGTTTTCTTGCATTTCCGGGATCCCATTGCGATACTGGCGGCGCCTCGTCGAGCAGTCGGATTCTCATGACGGAGTCGACCCTGCCGGAGACGCCGCGGGAACGTCTGGTTCACGAATTCAAGAACCACCTGTCGGTGATCGTCGGCTTCTGCGACGTGCTGCTGCGCGAGCTGCCCGAGGGTGACGCCAAGCGCGCCGACCTCGCCCAGATCCAGCGGGCGGCGCTTGCGGCGGTGGCGCTGCTCCCCGAGCTCCCGGGCCACGCCTCGGCCACCGATGCCTGAGGAACGGCCGCGCCTCCTGGTGATCGACGACGAGCCGGGCATGCTCGCGGTCGTCGAGCGGTTTGCCGCCGCCGAGGATTTCGAGGTGGTGACCCGCACCGGCGGCCATGCGCTCCTCACCGAGCTTCCCGCGCTCAAGCCCGACGTGGCGCTCGTCGATCGCAACATGCCCGAGGTGGGCGGTCTCGACGTCCTGCGCCTCATCCGGGAAATCGATCCCGACTGCCTGGTGATCCTGATGACCGCGTACGCGACCGTCGATTCGGCGATCGAGGCGGTGAAGCTCGGGGCGCTCGACTATCTCAGCAAGCCGCTCGACTTTGGCCGCCTGCGCGAACTGCTCGATACCGTCCGGTTCCGGCGCGACCGGCGGCGGCGGCTGCTCGTGGCCGACAGCGAGCTGGCGAGCCGTTTCGAGTTCTGCGGGATGATCGGCCGCAGCCCGGTGATGCAGGAGCTGTTCGACCTGGTCCGCCGCCTGGCGCCCCACGCGCGGACGGCGCTCATTACGGGCGAGACCGGCACCGGCAAGGAGCTCGTCGCCCGGGCGCTCCACACACTGGGGCCGCGCCGGGACAGGAAGTTCGTCGCCTTCAACTGCGCGGCCGTGGTCGAGACGCTGTTCGAGAGCGAGCTCTTCGGCCACACGCGCGGCGCGTTCACTGGCGCCGTCGAGGCCAAGGCGGGGCTCTTCGAAGTGGCCGACGGCGGCACGATCTTCCTCGACGAGGTGGGCGAGCTGCCGGCGCCGGTGCAGGCGAAACTGCTGCGCGTCATCGAGTACGGCGAGGTGCAGCGGGTCGGCGCCGCCGCGGGGCGCACGGTCGACGTACGGACCATCGCGGCGACCAACCGCCAGCTCTTCGATGAGGTCGTGGCCGGCCGGTTCAGGCAGGATCTCTACTACCGGCTCAACGTGGTGGAAATCAACCTGCCGTCGCTCCACGAGCGGCCCGAGGACATCCCGTGCCTCACGGCGGCGTTCGTCGGCGAGTTCGCCGGACGTTTCGGCAAGGCGCTCGCCGGCGTGAGCCCCGGCGCCGAGCGGCTGCTGCACAACGCGCCGTGGCCCGGCAACGTGCGCGAGCTGCGGAACGTCATCGAGCGCGCCTGCATGCTGAGCGAGGGGCGCATCCTGAGCGAGCGCGACGTGCTCTCCGTGCTCGGGGCCGGCGCGCCGCGACCCGCGCGCCCCCGCGCCCCCGCACTGCCGACGCCGGGTGACACGCCCGCCGAGCCGGCGCACAACCGCCGCACGGTCGAGCAGGTGCTACAGCAGGTCGGCGGCAACCGCTCGGCGGCCGCGCGGCTGCTCGGCATCAGCCGCCGGGCGCTCTATCGCCGGCTCGATTCGTTCGGGCTTCGATAGACGCCCCCCGTGCGGTCTTCCGCACGCACGCCCATGTCATACAAAGGTCCACGATGACGCACTTCGTCATCATTGGTCCGCCTGCGCGCCACGCTGGCGCGCATTCTTCTTGCAGCCTCGCGATCGTTTCCCCGATACTGGCGCCGTGCAGGGGGCGTGATTCCCCGCGAGCCAGGACAGCTTCGGCGCCGCATCGAGGAGGAGGAGCACCGGAATTGGATCGACGCCACTCCATGACGATCCTCGTCGCCGACGACGACCCGTTGGTGCGCCGGGCGGTGGAGGCGGCGCTCGCGGGACGCGACGTGCGTCTGGTGGCCGACGGCGACGCGGCGCGCGAGGCGCTCGAGGCGGCCGACGGGCCGCTCGTCGCGGTGCTCGACTGGGTCATGCCCGGCCTCACCGGCCCCGAGGTGTGCCGCCGCGTCCGCGCGGCGCCGCGCCCGATCGTGCCATACCTCATCCTGCTCACCTCGCGGAACCGGCCCGAAGATCTCGTGGAGGGATTCTCCGCTGGCGCCGACGATTACGTGTTCAAGCCGTTCGACGCCGCGGAGCTGAGGGCCCGCGTGAAGGTCGGCGAGCGGATAGTGGCGCTGCACCAGGCGCTGGCCGATCGCGTCGGGGCGCTCGAAACCGCGCTCGCGCAGGTGAAGCAGCTCCAGGGGCTGCTGCCAATCTGCGCCTACTGCAAGCGCATCCGGAGCGGCCCCGACTACTGGCAGCAAGTCGAGAGCTACATCGCCGAGCACACCGACGCGACCTTCACGCACGGGATCTGCCCCGAGTGCTTCGAGCAGGTCGTGCGCCAGGAAGGAGGCTGATCGTCCATGGCGGACCCGCTCGTTCTGATCGTCGACGACGAGGATCTCGTCCGCGCGCTGCTCACGCGCTGGCTGACGCGATGGAACTACCGCGTCACCGAGGCGGCGAGCGCCGACGCGGCGATCGAGGCGATGGCGGCCGACCCGGCCAAGGTCGTCGTACGATCGCGGGCTTACGCCCCCGTTTCCACCCCTGCGTAATAGTCCTGGAGCGACCGCACGGTCAGCGTCTCGGCGCGCAGCGCCTTGATGGCGGCCACCGCGGCGGAGGCGCCCGTGAGCGTCGTGATGCACGGCACCTGCGCCATGGTGGCGGCGCGCCGCACCGCGCGGTCGTCGAAGAACGAGTCGCGGCCGAGCGGCGTGTTGATGACGAGGGCGATCGTGCGATTGACGAGGTGGTCGGCGACGTTCGGCCGCCCCTCGTTCACCTTGTAGACGACCTCGACGTCGATGCCGTGCGCCCGCAGGAAGGCCGCGGTGCCGCGCGTCGCGGTCAGGGTGAAGCCGAGCTGCGCCAGATCGCGCGCGACCGGCAGCACCGTCTGCTTGTCGCTGTTGTTCACGCTGATGAAGACGCGCCCCTCGACCGGCAGCCGCTGCCCGGCGCCCATCATCGCCTTGCCGAAGGCGGCGCCGAAGTTCTCCGCGCCCCCCATCACCTCGCCGGTCGACTTCATCTCGGGTCCGAGAATCGTGTCGACGCCCGGGAAGCGCACGAACGGGAAGACCGGCGACTTCACGAAGACGCCGTGCACCTCGAGGTCCTCCACCAGCCCGAGCTCCGCCAGCGTCCGGCCGGAGGAAATCCGCGCCGCCACCTTGGCCAGCGGCACGCCGGTCGCCTTGGCGATGTAGGGCACCGTGCGCGAGGAGCGCGGATTGACCTCGAGCACGTAGACGACCTCGTCCTTGAGGGCGTACTGGACGTTCATCAGACCGACGACCTTGAGCGCCCGGGCGATGCGCCGCGTGTAGTCGCGGATCGTGGCGAGGTGCCGCTCGGCCACCATGAACGGCGGCACGACGCAGGAGCTGTCGCCGGAGTGGATCCCCGCCTGCTCGATGTGCTCCATCACGCCGGCAATCACCACGGCGCCCGTGAGGTCGGCCACCGCGTCGACGTCGAACTCGAAGGCGTCCTCCAGGAACCGGTCGATGAGGACGGGCCGGTCGTGGGAGACGTCGACGGCGCCCGTCATGTAGCGGTCGAGCGCGCCGGCGTCGAAGACGATGGCCATGCCGCGGCCGCCGAGCACGTAGGACGGCCGCACGACCACCGGGTAGCCGATGCGCTCGGCCGCCTGGCGCGCCTCCCCGCGCGAGATGGCGGTGCCGCTCGCCGGCTGCGGCACGCCCAGGTCCCAGAGGAGCTGGGAGAAGCGCTGCCGGTCCTCCGCCAGGTCGATCGAGTCGGGGGAGGTGCCGAGGATCTCGACGCCCGCCTCCTGGAGCGCCAGGGCGAGCTTGAGCGGCGTCTGTCCGCCGAACTGCACCACGCACGCGACGTCCGCGCCGGCGCCGCCCACGCCCTGCCGCTCGCGCTCGATGATCGCCATCACGTCCTCGAAGGTCAGCGGCTCGAAGTACAGGCGGTCCGAGGTGTCGTAGTCGGTCGACACCGTCTCGGGATTGCAGTTGACCATGACGGTCTCGAACCCCTCTTCGCGGAACCCGAACACCGCATGGCAGCAGCAATAGTCGAACTCGATCCCCTGTCCGATCCGGTTGGGGCCGCTCCCGAGGATCACCACCTTCCGTTTCGCCGTCGGATCGGCCTCGCACGCCTGCTCGTAGGTGCCGTAGAGGTACGGCGTGAACGACTCGAACTCGGCCGCGCACGTGTCGATCCGCTTGTAGGCCGGCACGAGGCCCTGCTCCAGCCGGCGCTGCCGCACGAGCTCCTCGCCGACGCCGTGCACGGCCGCGATGTCGCCGTCGCTGAAGCCGGTGCGTTTGAGCGTGCGCAGCAGCTCCGGCGACATGTCGCGGAACTCGCCGAGCGCCGCCACCTTCCGCAGCGCCTCGATGTCCGCGAACTGCCGCAGGAACCACGGGTCGATCCGCGTCAGCTCGTGGAGCGCCTCCACGCTCCAGCCGCGGCGGAGCGCCCGGAAGAGCGCCCACATCCGGCGATCGTTCGGCACGACGAGCCGCCGGCGGAGCGCCGACTCGTCTTCCGCCTCGTCGGCCGTGTCCTCGGGGCCCGCCGGGAACAGGCTCCCGAACTTGCCGAGCTCGAGCGATCGCACCGCCTTGAGGAACGCCTCCTTGAACGTGCGGCCAATCGCCATCGCCTCGCCCACCGACTTCATCTGCGTGGTGAGCGTCCGATCCGCCTGGGGGAACTTCTCGAAGTTCCACCGCGGGAACTTGACGACGATGTAGTCGATGGTCGGCTCGAAGGAGGCGGGCGTGAGGCGCGTGATGTCGTTCGGGATCTCGTCGAGGTGGTAGCCGAGGGCGAGCTTGGCCGCAATCTTGGCGATCGGAAAGCCGGTCGCCTTCGAGGCGAGCGCCGAGGAGCGCGACACGCGCGGGTTCATCTCGATCGCGACGACCCGCCCGTTGCCCGGGTCGACGGCGAACTGGATGTTCGACCCGCCGGTCTCGACACCGACGCGGCGGATGATCCGCCGCGCCATGTCGCGCATCCGCTGGTATTCCTTGTCGGTCAGCGTCAGCGCCGGCGCCACCGTGATGCTGTCGCCGGTGTGCACGCCCATCGGATCGACGTTCTCGATCGAGCAGATGACGACGAAGTTGTCGGCGGCGTCGCGCATCACCTCGAGCTCGAACTCCTTCCAGCCGATGACCGACTCCTCCACGAGGATTTCGTGCACCGGGCTCAGATCGAGCCCGCGCCCCGCCGCCTCGCGGAATTCCTCGACGTTGTAGGCGATGCCGCCGCCGACGCCGCCGAGCGTGAACGACGGGCGCACGATCGCGGGGAACCCGACGTCCTCGGCGAGCGCCAGCGCCTCGTCGAGCGACCTGGCGAGCCCGCTCCTCGGCACCTCGATGCCGATGTCGCGCATGGCGTTGCGGAAGAGCAGCCGGTCCTCGGCCACCTTGATCGCGTCGATCGACGCGCCGATGAGCCGTACGCCGTGCCGCGCCAGGACGCCGCGCTCGGCGAGCGCGACCGACAGATTGAGCGCCGTCTGGCCGCCGACGGTCGGCAGCAGGCAGTCGGGGCGTTCCTTCGCGATCACCGCCTCGACCAGATCCGGCGTGAGCGGCTCGACGTAGGTGCGATCCGCCATCTCCGGATCGGTCATGATCGTCGCGGGGTTGCTGTTGACGAGCACCACCTCGAGCCCCTCGGCGCGCAGCGCCTTGCACGCCTGCGTGCCCGAGTAGTCGAACTCGCACGCCTGCCCGATCACGATCGGGCCGGAGCCGATGACGAGCACCCGCTTCAGATCAGTCCGCTTCGGCATGGGAACGACATCGGACGAGATCGGGCCACAGGGACACAGAGGGCACAGAGACGATCAATCCCCTCCGTGTGCTCTGTGTCTCTGTGGCCTGTCTCATGGGATCAGCGCTCCTCCATCGACTCGAGGAACTGCTGGAACAGGTAGTCGGCGTCGTGCGGGCCGGGCGACGCCTCGGGATGATACTGCACCGAGAAGACCGGCCGCGTCGTGTGCCGGAAGCCCTCCACCGTCCCGTCGTACAGGTTCAGGTGCGTCACGCGGACGTCGGCGGGCAGCGAATCAGGGTTCACGGCGAACCCGTGGTTCTGGGACGTGATCTCGACCTTGCCCGAGTCGAGATCCTTCACCGGATGGTTCGCGCCGCGATGGCCGAACTTCAGCTTGAAGGTCTCGCCCCCGACCGCCAGGCCGAGGATCTGGTGGCCGAGACAGATGCCGAACAACGGCCGGCCGGCCGCGACCAGCTGCCGCACGTTGTCGATGGCGTAGTGGAGCGCCGCCGGATCGCCCGGACCGTTGCTGAGGAAGATGCCGTCCGGCTCGATCGCCAGCAGCTCCCGCGCCGGCGTCGCCGCCGGAAACACCTGCACGTCGCAGCCGTAGGCATCGAGCCGCCGCAGGATGTTCCACTTGACGCCGAAGTCGTAGGCCGCCACCCGCAGCCGGCGCGAGGCACGGCGGCACGGCGGCATCCCGAACTCCGCATGCGCCGCGTCGCCCTCGGCGGACGCGCGCTCGCGCCACCGGTACGCGCGAGCGCACGTGACGCCGCGCACGAGGTCCGACCCCTCCATCTTCGGAACGGCCCGCGCCTTCGCCACCAGCTCGTCGGGATCGACCTGCCCGGTGGCCATCACGCCGCGCATGACCCCCGCCGACCGCAGCACCCGGGTGAGCGCACGTGTGTCGATATCGGCGATGGCCACGACGTGGTGGCGGACGAGGTAGTCCCGGAGCGTCCCGTCCGCGCGCCAGTTGCTCGAGAGCGGCGACTCCTCCCGCATCACGAAGCCGGCCACCTGCGGCGCCTGCGACTCGGCGTCGCCCGCGGCCACGCCGTAGTTGCCGATGAGCGGCGCGGTCATCGTGACAATCTGCCCCGCGTAGGACGGATCGGTGAGCACCTCCTGATAGCCGGTCATGCTCGTGTTGAAGACGACCTCTCCCGACCTCTCCCCCTGCGCGCCCGCGGCCACGCCGCGGTACCAGGTGCCGTCTTCGAGTGCGAGGATGGCGTTCATTCGAGCGAGGCTCCGACGAAGAACTGCTCCCCTTCCTTCACGGTCACCGATGTCCGCCACGTCTCGTGTCCGAGCATCTCCATCCGCACCTGGTGCACGCCGGGCGTCACCGTAGTGAGCGTCAGCGGGGTGACGCCGATGCGGCCGTCGTCCAGGTAGATTGTCGCCCCGGCGGGGCGTGAGTCGAAGCGGATGGTAGCCGTCGGCACGGCTGGAGGCGCAGGGCGCGCCACCGGCGCCTTGGCCACTGCAGGAGCGGGCGGCACGTCCGGTGCCCGAACGTCCACGGGCGCTTCGACAACGGGAGGCTCGGAGACGGCATTCCGGGCCGGCGCCAGCGCCGGCTCGAGCGCCGGAGCGATCGGCGCCACGGGTGGTGCGGGCACGACAGGCGCCGGCCGCGGCACTTCGACCGCCCGCGGCGGCTCCGGCGGCGCCAGACGCTGCCCGACGACGAAGCCGGCGCCGAAGCCGGCGAGCAGGCCGAGGACGAGTAGACCGATGGCGAAGCCGCGGCTGCCGCCAGAGGACACCGACGAGATCTCGGCGGCGGCGACGGTGTCTCCTAGCGGCGACGGCTCCTCGAAGACAGGCGCGCGGTCGTGCAGCGGCAGATCGATCGGCGGCTCCGACTCGGTCGCGTCGGTGCGCACATCGAACTCGGATCCGTCCCGGGTCAGTGGCGGAACTCCTTTGAGCGGAAACGTCGCGGTGAAGGCGTGGTGCGCGCTGATCGTAGCACGTTGCTTGACACTCCGCCGAGCGCTCTGCGACAGTAGCCTCCGGTGCTCCCGCAGACTGGCCTCTCCGCCACCGGCACGCGCCTGCCAGTCGAGATTCGCCGTCTGCCCTGGATCAAACGCCTGGCGGCCGATTACGCCTTCGACTACGCGCGGCTGGCCGACTTCTTTGCCGGCGACCCCGCGGACCCGTCTGCATGGCGCCAGGCGATCGCCCGCGCGCAGCGGCATCCACGCCGGCGCGACGCGATGGCCGACATCGTCGACGCGCAGCAGCGCCGCCGCGGCGCGCCGCCGGCGGCGCTGGCGGCGGCGGCCCGGCTGCGCGATCCGGCGGCGGTCGCCATCGTCACCGGCCAGCAGGCGGGGCTCTTCGGCGGGCCGCTCTTCACGCTGCTCAAGGCGCTCACGGCGATTCGCCTGGCCGAACGCGTCGCGGCCGAACATCGCGTTCCCGCGGTCGCCCTGTTCTGGATCGACGCCGAGGACCACGACTGGGACGAAGTGAAGGCGTGCGGCGTCCTCGACGCCGAGCTGAATTTCGTCGAGGTGACGCTCCGACGCCTTCCGGGCGCGGGCGAGGGCCCCGTCGCGCGCCTTCGCCTGGACGCCTCGATTGCCGAGACCGTGGCGGACCTCGCCTCGAAGCTGCCGCCGACCGAGTTCAGCCCTGCCGTGATCGAGATGGTCGGCGCCGCGTACCGGCCGGGCAGCGGCATGGTGGAGGCTTTTGGCCGGCTGCTCGAGTCGATCCTGGGGCCGCGGGGCCTCGTCGTCTTCGACGCGGCCGACCCGGCGGCCAAACCGCTGGCCGAACCGATCTTCGCGCGCGAGGTCGAGCAGGCGGGTGCCACGCCGCGGCTGGCGGCGGAGGCGGGCGCCGCGCTCGTGGCGCAGGGCTACCACGCGCAGGTCGCGCCCGGGCTCGACCATCTGGCGCTGTTCCGCCTCGGCGCCGTCCGCGCGGGCATTCACGTCGGCGACGCGGCGGCGCTGCTCGAGCGGGTGCGCGCGCGGCCGGCCGAGTTCAGTCCCAGCGTGCTGCTGCGCCCGCTCGTGCAGGACACGCTCTTCCCCACCGCGTGCTACGTCGCCGGACCGAACGAGCTCGCCTACCTGGCCCAGTTGCGCGGCGTCTACGACCTGTTCGGCGTGCCGATGCCGCTGATGTACCACCGCGCGACGGCCACCATCGTCGACTCCAGCGCCGCGCGTTTCCTGGCCCGCCACGAGCTTCCGCTCGAAGCGCTGCGGGCACGGGACGAAGGCGCGCTCAACCAGCTGCTCGAAGCGCAGATTCCGACCTCGGTGCAGGTGTCGCACGAGGAGGTGGTGCGGGAGATCGCCGAGCGCATGGAGGCGCTCGGCCGCGCGGTCGCCCGGATCGACCCGACGCTCGAAGGCGCGGTGCGCTCGACGGCCGGACGCATGCAGGACGACCTCAAGAAGCTCCACGCGAAGATCATCCAGGCCGTCAAGCGCAAGGACGAGACGCTGCGGCGCCAGTTCCATCACGCCCAGGCGCAGGCGTTTCCCGGCGGCCATCCACAGGAACGGGCGATCGGCTTCGTGTACTTCGTCAACCGGCACGGCAGCGCGCTCGTCGACCGGCTGGGCGACGATCTCCCGCTCGACCAGGGCACGCACTGGGTGATCACGATCTGATGCCGAACCGGCGACGTGTCGTTCGCGCTTCTCCGTTCCCGGTTCCCGGTTCGTGTGCGGGTTCGGTTCGGGTTCCGGGGTCGATGGTCGGGTTCGTCGATGACAGAGTCCTCTTCAGCGCGTAAGGCCCGACCCGCCGGTCGCTCCTGGCGGCGGTTGGCGGCGTATGCCGCCGCGGCGGCGGCCGTGGCGGCGGTGGCGGCCGGCGGGTACGCCTCTGTTTCCTTCGCCAGGCAGATCGACGAACGGCTCCACGGCGAGCGCGAGCGGACGCTGCCGCGCGTCTTTGCGCGCCCCGTCGTGCTCCGGCGCGGACAGGCCGCCGGCCAGCAGGAGCTCGTCGCGCTCCTCAACGACCTCGGCTACACCGAGCGGCCGCAGGCGGACGCTCCGGGCGAGTTCGCCCTCGAGCGCACGGCGGTGACCATCCGGCCGAGGGCGGGCGATCTGGGCGGCGCCGCCGTGCGGATCCGTTTCACCCGGGCGATCCAGAGCATCGACATCGAAGGGCGGGGCCCGCGGGACTCGGTCGAGCTCGATCCTCCGCTCCTCACCGCGCTGATGGCGAGCGGCGGACGGCAGAAGCGACGCACCGTGCCGCTCTCGACCATTCCCGCCTACATGCAGCGGGCGGTGCTGGCGATCGAGGACCAGGGGTTCTACGCGCATCCGGGCATCAACCCGCTCCGCATGCTCGCCGCCGCGGTGACCAACATCTTCGGGGACAAGGGGCACCTGGTCGGCTACAGCACGATCACGCAGCAGCTGGCGCGGATGTTCTTCCTGGCGGACGAGTTCAACGCGGAGCTCCAGGCCGGCGAGCGCTCCTACGGGCGGAAGGTCCGGGAAGCGCTCATGTCGCTCGTGCTCGAGCGGCGCGCCACCAAGGACGAGATTCTGGAGCTGTACCTGAACGACGTCTACCTCGGGCAGCGGGGGTCGTTCGCGATCCACGGCGTGGCCGAAGCGGCGCGCCTCTTCTTCGGCAAGGACGTGAGCAACCTCTCGCTGGCCGAGGCGGCGCTCGTTGCCGGCGTCATTCAGAGCCCGGGGCTGCACTCGCCGTTCACCCATCCCGAGCGCGCCGTCGAGCGCCGGAACGTCGTGCTGCGGGCGATGGCGGACGAGGAGTACCTGACGCCGGACGTGGCCGAGCGCGCCTCGCGCGAGCCGCTCCGGGTGGTCGCGCTGGCCGTCGACAACGAGGCGCCCTACTTCGTCGACCTCGTCTCCGCACAGGTGGCCGAGGCGTTTCCCGGCGTCACGGCGCAGCCGGGCCAGGTGGACGTCTTCACCACGCTGGATCTCACGATGCAGCGTGCCGCCATCGCGGCGGTGCGCGCCGGCCTCGCCAACGTCGATCGGCTGCTCGCCCGGCGCAAGCGCGCCCAGCCGGCGCAGGCCGCGCTCATCGCCGTCGACCCGCGCAGCGGCGACATCCTCGCCATGATCGGCGGCCGCTCGTACCACCAGTCGCAGTACAACCGCGCCATCGCCGCGCGCCGGCAGCCCGGCTCCGTCTTCAAGCCGTTCGTGTACCTGGCGGCGTTCGAGCTCGCCGCCGAGGAGGGGCGCACCGACCTGACGCCGGCGTCGCTGACGGTCGACGAGCCGGCGACCTTCACCTTCGACGACCGGGTCTGGGAGCCGCGCAACTACGACGAGTACGACGGCGAGATCACGTGGAGGCGGGCGCTCGCCATGTCGCGCAACCTCGGCACCGTCCATGTCGGCGAGACGGTCGGCTTCGACCGCATCGCGGCGCTCTGGCGGCGCGTCGGCGTCGGCACGCCGCCGAAGGCGTTCCCGGCGATCACGCTCGGCGTCTTCGAGCTGACGCCGCTCGACGTGGCGCAGGCCTACACGCTCTTCGTCAACGGCGGCCGCGTCCGTCCGCCCCGGGCGATTCGACAGATCGCCGCGCCCGACGGGACGCTGCGGCCGAAGGCGTCGCCCCCGCGCGTCGCGGCACGGGAGGAGACGACGTACCTCGTCACGAGCATGATGCGGAGCGTGATCGACGAAGGAACGGCGGCCTCTGCGCGCAGCGCCGGGTTCGTCCTCGACGCGGCGGGCAAGACCGGCACCACCAACGATCTGCGCGACGCCTGGTTCGTCGGCTTCACGCCGGAGCTGCTCACGGTCGTCTGGGTTGGGTACGACGACAACCAGCCGCTCTCGCTCACCGGCACGCAGGCGGCGCTGCCGATCTGGACCGAGTTCATGAAGAGCGCGCTCGCCGGCCGGCCGAGCGTCCCGTTCACCGTCCCCGACGGCGTCACCGTCGCCGACATCGACCGCGACACCGGCACGCTCGCGCTCCCCACCTGCCCGCGCGTCTACACCGAGTCGTTCCTGGCGGGCACCGAGCCGACCGAGTACTGCGAGCTGCATCGCTGGTGAGGGCTGAGACGAACCTGTCGTTCACGCTTCTGCCTTCTCACTTCTGGGTTCGTGTTCGGAGTTCGTGTTCGGGGTTCCGCGTTCCGGGTTCCGCGTTCCGGGTTCGGGGTTCCGGGTTCCGATTCTGACGTCGGGCTCTTCGTTCGGGTTCCGCCTGTTTCCTTCGAAACGCCGAATCCGGACCCTCGAACATCGAACCCCGAACGGTGAACCGTGAACCGAACCCAGAACACGAACCCAGAACCAAGAAGTTAGAAGTGTGAACGACACGGTCTTATAATCGAGCCATGAACCAGGAGGTCTTCGCCGCCCTCAACGAGGCGCTCCAGCGGGGCGACCAGGTGGCGCTCGTCACCATCGTCTCGTCGGTCGGGTCCACCCCGCAGCGCGTCGGCTCCAAGATGCTCGTCTACGCGGACGGCCGGACGGTCGGGACGATCGGCGGCGGCTGCTACGAGAACGAGGCGTTCTGGAAGGCCCGCGAAGCGATTACCACGCGCAAGCCGCTCACGCTGAAGTTCGAACTGAACGACGACTTCGCGCAGGAGACGGGGCTCATCTGCGGAGGCCAGATGGAAGTGTTCGTCGAACCGATCGAGGCGTCGCCGGAGGTGTACGTCTTCGGCGCCGGACACGTCGGCTATCACGTGGCGAAGATGGCCCAGGAGGTCGGCTTTCAGGTGCACGTCGTCGACGACCGGGAAAAGTTCGCCAGCACCGGGCGCTTCGGCGACGGCATCGACGTCGTCGTCGATCACATTCCGACCTGGATCGAGGATCACCGGTTCCCGCCGACCGCGTACGCGGTCATCGTGACCCGCGGCCATACCTACGATCTCGAGACGATGCGGGCGCTCGCCGCCCGGCCGCTGCGGTACCTCGGCCTCATCGGCAGCAAGGCCAAGATCCGGCGCATCTTCGACGCGCTCCTCGAGGAGGGGGTCTCCTCCGACGCGCTCCGGCGCGTCCATGCGCCCATCGGCCTCGACATCGGCGCGATCACGCCGCAGGAGATCGCCGTCAGCATCGTCGCCGAGCTGATTGCCGTCAAGCACGGCAAGGTGACCGACGTGAACGCGCCCGCCATCAGCATGCGGTGGGAAGGGGCGCTCTCCAAAGCCCAGCGATAAGTGACCCGCGTCGCCCTCGCGCTGGCGCTCGTGGCGGCCGCTCTCGGGCTGCGGTTCGGCACCTGGGCCGCCAGCGGCGCCGACGCCTACGGCTACCTCAGCCAGGCCGATCTCTGGCTCGAGGGACGGCTGATCGTGGACGAGCCGCTCGCCGAGGACGCCTCCTGGCAGAACGCGAACTGGACGCTGACGCCGTTCGGCTACCGGCCCGGCGACGAGCGCGGAACGATGGTGCCGACCTACGCGCCGGGGCTGCCGATCGTGATGGCGGCGTTCAAGGCGGCGGCAGGCGGGACGGCCGTCTTCTGGGTCGTGCCGCTGCTCGGGGCGCTCGCCGTCTGGCTCACCTTCCGGCTCGGCGCGATCCTCGGCGGGGCGCCGGCCGGCCTGCTCGCCGCCCTGGCGCTGCTGGTCAGCCCGCCGTTCCTGTTCCAACTGATGTGGCCCATGAGCGACGTGCCGGCCACGACGTGGTGGCTCGTCGCGATCGTGGCCGCCGTGCGCGGCACGGCGGCCGGCGCGGGCGCCGCCGGTCTGGCCGCCGCCCTGGCGGTCCTGACGCGGCCGAACCTCGTCGTGATCGCCGCGCCGATCCTCGCGTTCATTGCGATGCGGCCCGGCACGCCGGGCACCCGGATCGGCCGGGCGGCGCTCTTCACGGCGGCCATGCTTCCGGGACCGATCGCGGTCGCCGCCATCGATCGACATCTCTACGGGTCCGCCCTCGCCTCCGGCTACGGCACGTTCTCGACCATCTACGCGGGCCGCTACGTGCTGCCGAACCTGGCGAACTACACGACGTGGCTCCTCCAGACGCAGACACCGTTCATCTTTCTCGGTCTGGCCGCGCCGTGGGTGATCGGGCGGCGCGCTCCATCCGACGCGCGTCCGGTCGTGCGCCTCGGCCTCGGCGCCGCCGCGCTGGTGGCGCTCTCGTATCTCGCATACACGCCGTTCGATCACTGGACGTTCCTGCGTTTCCTGCTGCCGGCCTTTCCGGTGATGCTCGCGCTGGCCTCGGCCGTCTTCGTCGCGCTCGCGCCGTCGGCGCCCCGCGCCCGCGCCGGTGCCTTCCTGGCCGTGGCGGTCGTCCTCGCAGCGTGGGGTCTCTGGACGGGACGCCCGGCGTTTCGCGTGCGCGGCGAGGAGGCGCGCTACGTCGCCGCCGGACGCTTCGCCCGGGAGCTGCCCGAGGACGCCGTCATCCTCTGCAACCAGCACAGCGGCAGCCTGCGGTACTACGCGAACCGGATCACGATGCGCTTCGAGTGGCTCGAGCCGGAGATGTACGGCGAGGCGATCGACCATTTCCGCCGGCTCGGCCGGCCGGTCTACGTCGTGCTCGACGACTGGGAGCGCGACGTCTTCCGGGCGCGCTACGCGAAGGTCGCCGACCTGTCGTGGCTCGACGAACCACCGCTGCTTGTCGCCGCGCGGCGCGTGTACTTCTACGCCGTTCTGCCGCCACCCCAACGCGGGGCGGGCGCCGACGCTGGGCTATAATCCGAAGATACGCTAAGCGTTTGACGCGCAATGGGTTCCTTCGACCTCTCGGATCGCTCGCGCCGCCTGCTGGCCACCCTCGTCCGCGAGTACGTCGAGACGGGCGGGCCGGTCGCCTCGCAGCTCCTGGCCCGCCGCAGCGGGCTCGGCGTCTCGTCGGCGACGGTGCGCACCGTGCTGGCCCAGCTCGAGGACGCCGGCTACGTGCATCAGCCGCACACCTCCGCCGGGCGCGTGCCGACCGATCGCGGCTACCGCGTGTTCGTGGATCTGCTGCTCGAGAGCCGCAAGCCGACGCGCGCCTCGGTGGTCGTCGAGCATCGGCTGCGCGAGCAGGCCGAGCGGTCGCCGCTCGTGGACGACCTGCTCGCGAGTGCGTCGCACCTGGTGTCGCGGGCCGTGCGATATGTCGGGTTCGCCCTCGGCGACAGCCCCTCCGCGGTGCTCCAGCGCCTGGAGTTCGTGCCGCTCGGCGGCTCGCGCGTCCTGGTCGTCGTCGTTTCGTGCGGCAACCAGGTCGGGCAGAAGGTCGTGGACGTCGAGGAGGAGGTGTCGCCCGACGAACTCGTACGCGCCGCCAATTACCTGAATACCGAATTCGGCGGCCTGCCGCTCGCCGAGGTGCGCGCGGCGGTGCTGGCGCGCCTCCAGCAGGAGCGTACGCTGTACGACCGGCTGCTCGCGCGCGCGCTCAGGCTGGCCCACTCGACCCTGGAGGAGATGCCGAATCCGCACACGTTCCATGTCGAGGGGGCGGCGTCGCTGCTCGACCGTCCGGCGCAGGGGGGCGCCTCGCTCGCCACGCTGCGCGCGCTGCTCGAGATGCTCGAACAGAAAGAGCGGATGGTGCACCTCCTGAACCAGTACATCGACGGACCGGGGCTGACGGTCGTGATTGGAGCCGAGCACGCCATGCCCGGCCTGCGCCCGTTCAGCCTGGTCGCCTCCACCGCGTCGGACGCCACGGGCATCCGGACCGTGGGCGTCATCGGTCCGACGCGGATGCACTACTCCCGCACCATCGCCTTCGTGGACGGCACGACGCAGGCGGTCTCGCGCGTGCTGCGCGCCGCGAGCTGACCCATGCCTGAGTCCTTCGACGACCAGGACCTGAATCGGCCGACGGCCGCCGACCAGGCGGTAACTGACCCGCCGGCGGACGCCCCGCGCGAGGCGGCGCCGGCCGACCCGGCGGGGTCCGCCGACGCGGGCGCGATCGATGCGCTCGAGCGCGAGCGGGACGCGCTGCAGGATCGGCTGCTGCGCCTGGCCGCCGAGTTCGACAACTATCGCAAGCGCGTCGATCGCGACCGGCGCGACCAGGCCGAGGCCGCCATGGCCGCGGCGCTCGAGGATCTGCTCCCGATCGTCGACGACCTGGACCGCGCGCTCGAGACGCCGTCGGGCAACGACATGGAGGTCTATCGGAGGGGAGTGGAACTCATCCACCGCCAGATGACCGACCTGCTCCGCAAGCGCGGCGTCACGCCGATCGAGGCGGTCGGCGCCGACTTCGACCCGCGGTTCCACCAGGCGGTGATGCGCGAGGTCAGCGCCGAGCACCGGGACGGGGAAGTGATGGAAGAGCTCCGCCGGGGCTACATGCTGGGCGGCCGCCTGCTGCGGCCGGCGATGGTCAAGGTGGCCCGGCGTGAGTAAGCGCGACTACTACGAGACGCTCGGCGTCCCCCGGAACGCCAGCGAACAGGACGTCAAGAGCGCCTACCGCAAGCTCGCGTTCAAGTACCACCCGGATCGCAATCCCGGCAGCAAGGACGCCGAGGAGAAGTTCAAGGAAGCCGCCGAGGCCTACGCGGTGCTCGCCGACGCCGACAAGCGCCACATGTACGACCGCTTCGGCCACGCCGGACTGGGCAGCGCCGCCACCGGCTTCGATCCGACGGTGTTCACCGGCTTCGAGGACATCCTCGGCGGGCTCGGCGACATCTTCGGCTTGGGCGACATCTTCGGCGGCGCCCGGCGGCGGGGCCCGCAGCGGGGTGCGGACCTCCGCTACGACCTGGAGATCTCGTTCGAGGAAGCCGCGCGCGGCGCCGAAACGACCATCCAGATTCCGAGACAGGAGGCGTGCGAGGCCTGCCACGGCAGCGGCTCGGCGCCCGGCTCCAAGACGTCGACCTGCCCGCAGTGCCACGGGCGCGGACAGATCCGGACGCAGCAGGGGCCGTTCATGCTCGCCCGCACCTGTGGCTACTGCCGCGGCGCCGGCTCGATCGTCACCAAGCCGTGCCCGGCGTGCCGCGGCGCCGGCCGCGTGGAAAAGGAGCGCAAGCTGACCGTGCGCATTCCTGCCGGCATCGCCACCCTCCAGCGGCTGCGCCTGAGCGGCGAGGGCGAGGGAGGGCCCGCCGGCGGCCCGCCCGGCGATCTCTACGTCGTCATCCACGTACAGGCCCACCCGTTCTTCCAGCGCGACGGCAACGATCTGTACTGTGAAGTCCCGGTGAACTTTCCCTCGCTCGCGCTCGGGCGCGAGATGAGGGTCCCCACGCTCGAGGGCGAAGAGACCTTCACCATCCCGGAAGGGACGCAGAGCGGCGCGACGTTCCGGCTGCGCGGCCGCGGGCTGCCCGACGTGAGCGGACGCGGCCGCGGCGACCTGCTCGTCACGGTCAAGGTGGTGACGCCGACCAAGCTCACGCGCGAACAGAAGAAGCTGCTGCAGCAACTGGGAGCGTCGCTGCCGGCGGAACGATTCGAGCCCACTCCGGTCGGCGAGCAGGAGGACAAAGGGCTGCTCGATCGCGTCAAGGACATCTTCGGCTGACCCTATGCGAACCTGGCCTGCCCTTGAACTCGCGTCGCTCGAACGGGAGGAACTCGTCCAGGCGGCGCTCGTCGATTACGCCATCACCGCGATTGACGAGACCAGCGAGCCCGACTTCTGGCGCGTCGTCTTCCGGAGCGCGGTGGAGCGCGACGCCGCCGCGGCGGCGCTGACGCGGCAGTTTCCCGGCGCGGTCATCCGGCCGGTGGACGTCCCGGACGAGGACTGGGTGGCGCGGTCGCAGGCGACGCTCCGGGCCGTGCAGGTGGGCGGCATCATCGTCGCGCCGCCGTGGGACGTCCCGCACACGGGACGGCTGAGGCCGCTCACCGCGGTCGAGGCCGGCGCCACCGGACTCCGCCGGCCGCTCGTCATCGTCATCCGCCCGTCCATGGGATTCGGAACAGGCCACCACGCGACGACGAGGCTGTGCCTGGCGGCGCTGCAGCAGGTCGGGGTGCACGGGCGCAGCGTCGTGGACGTCGGCACAGGCTCGGGTCTGCTGGCCATTGCCGCCAGCCGGCTCGGCGCCGGGCGCGTCCTGGCCCTCGACGACGACCCGAACGCGATTCACGCGGCCGAGGAGAACCTCGGGCTGAACCGCGGCGCCGACGTCACGCTCCGCACGGCCGACGTGCGCGGCGATGCCAGCGGCGCCTTCGACATCGTGCTGGCCAATCTCACCGGCGCCCTGCTGCGCGGCGTCGCCGTGCGGCTGCGCGACCTGACGGCGCCCGGCGGTCACCTGATCCTGAGCGGCTTCATGCGCCATGAGGAAGCCGACGTCCTCGCCCCGTTTGGCAGTCTCCCCGTGAAGGGCCGGACGGAGGAAGAGGAATGGCTGTGCGTGACGCTGCAGCGGCCCTAGCGCGGCGTGCCGGGCGGACGTTGACCCTCCACCGAGCGGCCGCCGTCCTCGTCCTGGCGCTCGCCTGGGGGTCGGGGCCCTCGGCCGAGCGCATGGGCTACCCGCCGGACGAGTTCGCCGCCCGCCGGGCACGGCTGGCGAAGGCGCTCCAGCGGGGGACCGTCGTGCTGTTCGGCGCGACGACGCCGTCACCAGGCGTTCGCTTCCGCCAGGACAACGACTTCTTCTATCTCACCGGCAACGAGTCGCTCAACGCGGCGCTCGTGATGGACGGCGCCACCGCGGAGGCGCATCTCTTCCTGCCGAAGCTCAGCCCGACCGAGATCCGGTACGAGGGGCCGAACTGGCTCGAGGCGCCGGACGCCCCGCGCCTCTACGGCTTTCGGTCGATTCAGCCGCTCGCGGCGATGCCCGAGTTCCTGGCGCGCCGCCGCGGCAACGCCGGCAGCGAACTGCTCTGGACGCGGCTCTCCGAGCGCGACACCGTGAACCACGGCCGAACCGATGCCGCGATCTCCACGGCGCGGCGCCTGACGAACCCGTTCGCGCAGCACCCGACCGAGGACGCGCTGCGGGTGGCCGCACTCAGGGAGCAGTTCCCCTACTACACGCTCCAGGACGTCACGCCCCACCTCGACCGCCTGCGGCTCGTCAAGACGCCGCGGGAGATCGAGATCCTCCGCTACAACGGCCGGGTGAGCGCCGAAGCGATCCGGCGCGCGATTGCAGTGGCGGCGCCGGGGCGCTTCGAGTACGAACTGGAGGCCGAAGCGACCTACTGGCTGCTCGCACACGGCCTCCAGGGCGCCGCCTACCCGGCGATCGTCGCGTCGGGGCCGATGGGGAACCGCTGGCATTACGAGGACAGCGGGCGGCAGATGAACGCCGGCGAACTCGTGGTGATGGACTACGCCGGCTCGCTCGACTACCTGACCGTGGATATCACGCGGACCTGGCCGGTGTCGGGCCGGTTCACCGATGCGCAGCTCCGGGCGTATCGCGCGGTCCTGGAGGCGCAGAAGGCGATCATCGCGGCGATCCGGCCTGGCGTCGCGCGCGAGGCGGTTCGCACGGTCGCCGAGGACGTCTTCCGCAGGCACGGCTTCGATCCGCGCTACGCCTACGTCGGCCACTACGTCGGCCTGTCGGTGCACGACGTCGGCGACTGGTCGCTCCCCTTCGAGGCGGGCATGGCGATGGCGATCGAGCCGATCCTCGACATCCCCGACGAGCAGCTGCACATCCGGATCGAGGACACGATCGTCGTGACCCCCACCGGCGCGGAGGTGCTCACCGCCGAGGCGCCGAAAGACGTCGAGGCGCTGCTCTCGCTCCGGCGACGGTAGCAGGCGCCCCCCAGGACTCCGCTCGGTTCATTTCAGCAGATCCGCCACCGCCGCAACCCCCGCCTTCGCGCAGGCGTCGTCGGTCTCGAGCGTGGAGCCGGCGCTGCCGACCGCGCCGATCGTGTCGGTGCCGATCTGGATCGGCACGCCGCCGCTCAGCGCGAGGATATCGGCCAGGTCCCGCTGCGCCTCCCGCGCGGAGTCCTCGTCGGTGCGCTTCTGGAACTCCGCCGTCGGAATCCGGAACATGCGCGCCGTGTACGCCTTCCGCCGCGCCATCTCGGCCGTCTGCGCGGTCGCCTGCTCGCTGCGCATGATGACGAGCACCTGGCCAGCCCGATCGACGACGGCGACCGACGTGTTGTAGCCCTTGGCCTTGCACGCGGCGAGCGCGGCGTCGGCCATCGTCCTCGCCATGCCGAGCGAGACGTTGCGCTGCATCACGACTCCCTGGGCGAGCGCGCGATCGGCCGTGAGGACCGCCAGACCGATCGCCACGAGGGTAGCCAGCGTCGTCCGCATCCGTCTACTCCGCCCTGGCGGTCGTCGTCGCCGGCCGCGTCACCACGTCCCAGTGCTCGCCGGCGCGCCGTAGGACGCGGGCCACGTCCTCTGCGAGCAGGTACCCGTCCTTGACGAGCGGCGCGGCGGCCTCCTCGACGAGTTTCAGGTAGTGCTCGCGCGACTGGTAGCGCTCCTCGATCGAGGGCCGCGGGTCACCGGTCCGCTCCCGCTCCGCCCTGGTCCGGGCAAACGGGATGTAGGAGCCGTTCAGCGGGAAGAACTGCTCGGTACCGCCGATCTTCGCGTTGCGGAAGATCCACCCCGTGTGGGTGGCCAGAGGGACGGCGATGTCCGGCAGGCGGATGCCGCCCCGGCCGTTCCCGTCGCGGTCGACCTGCGGCACGAGCAGCGGGAGCGGAGCGCCCGCGCCTCCCTCACGCGGCAACCGCGGATTCGCGCCGCGGACGCCCGGATACGCCGTGCGTGGGGACGTCACGCCGCGGAGCGCGGGAAACGCCACGTCGGCGGCACGGACGAGCGTGCCGTCCTGGAGCCGCGAATAGCGGCTGGCCGGCGGCGCCATGCCGTCGCGCACCCAGCGCTCCATCGCCACCAGCAACGCGCGCATGCCGATCCGGAGATCGAACGGGTTGCTGGCCACCTCGCCACTACCCACGACCGGCGGAAACTGGCCGATGTTGTGCGGCGCGCTCGCGAAGTGATACAGCCGCACGTTGTCGGAGAGCGCGATGTCCCGCGTCCCGTCCGGTGTGGTGTGCACCAGCGCGCCGCCGCGCTCCCAGTATTCGGTGTCCGACATCGTGTGGAACACCTTCGGCTGGTGCTCGGCCGCGCGCGGGTTCTCGAGCAGCGCGTCCTCGGCGCCCGTCACCGGATCGCGCTGCTTCCTGTCGGCGAACGGAAATCGCGTGGCCGTTTCCATCAGCAGCGATGTCGGCGTCGACCAGCGCTCGTTGAGCAGGACGGCGCCGCCGCCGCCGATGTGCGGGATCACGCCGTCGAACACCCGGCGATTGCGCTCGTCGGCGTTGAAGCCCTCGTACAGGAAATCACGCAGCCACCGCCCCGTCTGCGACGATCCGAACGCCATCGTGTACTTCGCCGAGACGACCGCGTCGGGCCCGTATCGTACCCACGAGGCCGCGTCGCGGACGGCGGCGAACCCGAGCCCCGCCACCGGGACGCTCGCCGGCACGTACGCCACCTCGTAGGTCTGCCCCGGCTCGAATCCCCCTTCGAGCGTCACGGTGTTGTCGGCGGCGAGCGTCCACTTCTCCCGCGGAACGGTCGTCCACTCGGCGCCGAGCCGCGGCCGGACGCGCAGCGTGTTCTGCGCCGACGCGGGATCGCCCGGCGAGTAGCCCACGAGGTCGCCGACGGTGACTTTCTCGCGGCTGTTCGGGACGAAGCGGGCGCGCACGTGGCCGGTGACGCCGGCCGCGCTCGGGACGTTGATGCGCACCGCGCCCTCGCGCCTGGCGTCGAACTCCCAGCCGACCTGCACGACCGTGAAGCCGCGGGCGAGCAGGAAGCCGTCGCCGGCTTCCCCGTCGGGCGTGTTCGTCACCGGTCCGCTGAACACGTTGAACGCCACCGTGCCGCCGCGATTGACGATGTCGAAGAGCGCGATGCCGTTGCCCCGGGCGGCGTCACGGGGCCGGAAGATGACGAGATCTGCGGACATCTCCACCTTGCCGGCGGCGTTACGCGGCGTCTTGTCGAGATCCGCAATCACCTGGTTCCGCCGATTGGCGGGATCGATCGTGAAGTAGATCGTGCCGGCCAGCCGCTCGTAGACGCCGACCGCGCCGAAGGTGCGCCCGTTGGCCACGTCCCGCCGCGACGCGATCTCGACGCGGGTGACCTCCGCGGCGGCGAGCGCCGGCAGCGTGAGCATCACGACGACCGACTGCGCCATCTGGAAGAGGAGCCGTCTCATTGCCTGCCTCCTGTTCGCGGCCGACCCCACACGAGAGCCGTCCGAGGTGCCCAGATCGTGCCGTCGTTTGGTGTGGGAATCAAGAGCCAGGCGAACCACACACATTCGCGCCTCCCGTTCTGCCGGCGCACCGGCAGTCACGCCCGGAACCCGTTTCTGGGCGCGGAATCTTCCTCACGGCTCACCGCCGTCTGTGGGCATGCCACATAATCGCCCTGTGACGCCGCGATTCTACGGTCCGGACGCCGAGAGGCCCGGCGACCTCGTCGGGCTCCCCGAGGAGGAGGCGGCGCACCTCACCCGGGTGCTGCGCCTCGGGGCCGGCGCAGTGGTCCGCGTGTTCAACGGCCGCGGGAGCGAGTTCGAGGCGGTGGTGGAGGCCGCCCGGAGAGGGCGCGTCCACCTGCGGCTCGGCGCCGCGCGCGCGCCCGCCCCGGAACCGCGGGTCGCGGTGACGCTCGCCCAGGCGGTCCTCAAAGGCGATCGCATGGACCAGGTCGTGCGCGACGGGGTCATGATGGGCGTCGCGGCCGTCCAGCCGATGGTCACCGCGCGCACCGAGGTCGGCCTGGCGACGCTCCGGCGCAGCCGCCGCCGCGAGCGCTGGGCGCGCATCGCCGTCTCCTCGGCCAAGCAGTGCGGCCGCGCCACGGTGCCGCCGATCCTCGAGCCGCGCCTCTTCGCCGAGGTCGCCGCCGCGCTCGCCCACATGTCGCTCCCCGGCCCCGGGCTGATGTTGGTCGAACCGTCCTTCGCAGACGGGGCGCAGCCGCTCGCCGAGCTGGACGTCGCTCCGCCCCGCGAGACGACCATCGTCATTGGACCTGAAGGCGGCTGGGACGCCGCCGAGATCGAGCGCGCCGCGGCCGCCTGCCGCCTCGTGACGCTCGGCGGCCGCACGCTGCGGGCCGACGTGATGGGACTCGTCGCGCTCGCCGCGCTCTACGCGGCCTGGCGCGAATTCTGAGCGCTGCTATACTCGACGCACCTTCAGATGTTCTTCCGCGGTCAGACCATCGGCAAGTACCGCGTCGTCTCTTCGCTCGGGAGCGGCGGGTTCGGTACGGTCTATCTGGCGGAAGACACGTGGATCGACAAGAAGGTCGCCCTCAAGGTCCCGCACAAGCAGAACCTCGACTTCAGCGAGATGCTGAAGGAACCGCGCCTGCTCGCCTCGATGAGCCACCCGAACATCGTCACGGTGCTCACCGCGGAGAAGCAGGACGACGTGTTCTTCATCGTGATGGAGTACGTGCAGGGCGAGACGCTCGAGCAGACCATCCTTCGCGACGGGGCGCTCGAGTTGACGCGCGCCCTCGATTTCACCTGTCAGATCTGCAACGCCGTCGATCACGCGCACCGCGCCGGCATCCTCCACCGGGACCTGCGGCCCGGCAACATGCTCGTCTCCGACACGGGTCTGCTCAAGGTCACCGACTTCGGGACGTCGCGGTTCCTCGAAATCGCCGCGCACGGCACGACCGTCATCGGCAGCCCGCCGTACATGGCGCCCGAACAGTTCCACGGCAAGGCGGTGTTTGCCAGCGACGTCTACTCCATCGGCATCACGATGTACCAGATGCTGACCGGAACGCTGCCGTACGACACGCCGGCGCCCGGCGACATCGAGCGCCTGATGCGCGGCGAGCTCGTCACCGCCCCGCGCCTGCGGAACGGCCGCATTCCGAGGGCGATCAACGACATCGTGCTGAAAGCGCTCGCCCCGGACCTGACGAAGCGGTACCAGCGGGCGTCGGAGCTGCTCGATGAGGCGCTGGCGGCTCGGACCAGGCCGCCCCGCCGCACGCCGCACCGGCGCGGCCCGGCGCCGGCCGCCGGGCCGGTCGAAACCAGCGTGTCCGAGATCCAGTCGCGGCTGCGGGCGCGCTAGACGCCGCAACCGCGCTTCTGCTGGCACTGCCGGAAGCCGCTGCACGCCCGCACCGACCGCTGCCCCTTCTGCGGCGAAGGCCAATAGGGTACGATCGGGCGAAGGAGCAGCGCGATGTCTTTTCCCGGCACGGGCAAGATCTGGATGAACGGGTCGTTGGTCGAGTGGAAGGACGCGAAGATCCACATCGCCTCGCACGTCGTGCACTACGGGAGCGGCGTCTTCGAGGGCGCCCGGTGCTACGACACGCGGCAGGGGCCCGCCTGCTTCCGCCTCGACGCCCACCTGCGCCGCCTCGTCGATTCCTCGCGCATCTACCGGATGGAGATCCCGTACGACCAGCCGGCGCTCGCCAACGCGGTCATCGAGACCATTCAGGCGAACGGGTTCCGGGCCTGCTACATCCGGCCGCTCGTCTACCGCGGCTACGACACGCTCGGCGTCCATGCCGGCGCCTGCCCCATCGACGTCGCCATCCTCGTCTGGGAGTGGGGGGCGTACTTCACGAAGGACGCGATCGAGGAGGGCCTCGACGTGAAGGTGAGCACCTGGGTACGGAACGCGCCGAACACGACGCCCGCCATGGCCAAGAGCGTCGCCAACTACGCCAACGCCCAGCTCATCAAGATGGAAGCGGTCACCGACGGCTATGCCGAGGGGATCGCCCTCGACACCACCGGCAACATCAGCGAAGGCAGCGGCCAGAACGTCTTCATCGTGCGCGACGGCGTGGTCTACACGCCCCCGATCGCCTCCTCCGTGCTGTGGGGGATCACGCGTGACTCGGCGATGACGATCGCCCGCGACCTGGGCTTCGAGGTCCGCGAGCAGACGATGCCCCGGGAGACGCTCTACCTGGCCGAGGAGGTGTTCTTCGTCGGAACGGCGGTCGAGGTGACGCCCATCCGGTCGGTCGACCGGATCACGGTCGGCCGCGGCCGGCGCGGCCCGGTGACCGAGGCGATCCAGCAGCGCTTCTTCCAGATCGTCCGGGGAGAGGCGCCCGATACCCACGGCTGGCTGCAGTACGTGCACGCCGCGGCCTCGACTACATCGGGAGGCGGATCGCGCCGATAGATCCAGGAGCGATGCACGTCAACGATCTGCTGAAGGCGGCCGTCGAGCGCGGCGCCTCGGACCTGCACCTCAAGGCCGGGAGCTACCCGATGGTTCGGGTGCGGGGCGACCTGGCGCCGCTCTCCCAGGAGCGCCTCAGCCACGACGACATGGTGGCGATCTCCCAGACGGTCCTGCCGGCGGAGGTGCGCGAGAAGTTCGCCGACACGCACGAGGTGGACCTCGCCTACGGCATCGCCGGGCTGGGGCGATTCCGCTGCAACATCTTCCAGCAGCGCGGCACGCTCGGGATGACCTTTCGGGTCATCCCGATGCGCGTCCTCACCATTGCGGAGCTGATGCTCCCGCCGGTCCTCAAGAGGGTCGCCCACGAGGAACGCGGGCTCGTGCTCGTCACCGGCACGACCGGCTCGGGCAAGACGACGACGCTCTCTTCGATGATCGACGAGATCAACACCACGGCGACGGTCAACATCATGACCATCGAGGACCCGATCGAGTACCTCCATCGGGACAAGCGGTCGATCATCTGCCAGCGCGAGGTGGGCACCGACACCACCTCGTTCGCCCAGGCGCTCCGGAGCGCGCTCCGGCAGGATCCCGACGTCATTCTCGTCGGCGAGATGCGCGATTTCGAGACGATCGAGACGGCGCTCCTGGCCGCCGAGACGGGGCACCTGGTGTTCTCGACGCTGCACACGCTCGACGCGACCGAGACGATCAACCGCATCATCACCGTCTTCCCGACCCATCAGCAGCAGCAGGTGCGCATCCAGCTCGCCAGCGTCCTCAAGGCGGTGATCTCCCAGCGCCTAATGCCGCGGGCCGACGGCAAGGGGCGCGTGCCGGCGGTCGAGGTGATGATCGCCACCCCGTTCATCCGCGACTGCATTCTCGACCGCGACAAGACCAGTCAGATCCGCGGCGCCATCGCCCAGGGCACGTCGCAGTACGGGATGCAGACCTTCGACCAGTCGATCTTCTTCCTGTACGAGCAGAAGTTCGTGACCGCGGAGGAGGCGCTCCGCTGGGCCACGAACCCCGACGAGTTCAAGCTGCGGATGCAGGGGATCACGACCACCTCCGACATGGCGCGCGACGAGATGGCGCGCGCCGGCGCCGGCGGCGCCGCGCCGCGGATCACGCGGCTCGGCGGCTGACGCGGTCTTCGCCGCAGCTCGACACGCACGCCGTGGACGGGTCCCGTCGTTTTCGAGTTGTGACTCCGGCGTCTCGAGTTACACAATGACAGGATGGCGGACGCGTACGTGGCCGGCCTGAAGCTGCTGGCGCGCCGCGAGCTGAGCGAGGCGCAACTCGGCGCGCGTCTGCGGCGGCGGCGGTTCGACGACGAGGAGGTCGACGCCGCCCTGGCCCGGCTCCGGCGCGAAGGAGCGCTCGACGATCGCCGGACCGCGCTCGCCTGCGCCCGCACCGAAGCGCACCTCAAGCGGCACGGCCGCCTCCGCGCGCTCCGGCAGGTCGAGGCGATCGGCATTCCCCGCGGCATCGCCCGGGCGGCGGTCGCCGAGGCGTTCGCCGACCTGGACGAGGATGCGCTCATCGCGGAGGCCCTCGAGCGCCGGCTGCGCCGCGGCGGCGGCGTTCCGGAGCCGACCACGGCGGCCTTCGGGCGCCTCCACCGGTATCTGCTCGCGCAGGGCTTCGACCCGGGCCGCGTCATGGCCGCGATCCGGAGCCGCCTCACGGGTGCACACCATGACGATTAGCGCGAACGAGATCCGCCGCTCGTTCCTCGCCTACTTCGAGCGGCACGGCCACCGGGTCGTCGCCAGCTCGCCCCTCGTGCCGCACGACGATCCGACCCTGCTCTTCACCAACGCGGGGATGAACCAGTTCAAGGACGCGTTCCTCGGCCGCGAGACGCGCGACTACAGGCGCGCCGCCACCGCGCAGAAGTGCATGCGCGTCAGCGGCAAGCACAACGACCTCGACAACGTCGGACCGTCGCTGCGGCATCACACGTTCTTCGAGATGCTCGGCAACTTCTCCTTCGGCGACTATTTCAAGCAGGAGGCGATCACGTTCGCCTGGGACCTGCTGACGAAGCAGTGGGCGCTGCCGCCGGACCGGCTCTACGCCACCGTATTCAGGGGCGAGGCGGCCGTTCCGCGCGACGCCGAGGCGTACGACGCGTGGGCCCGGTACCTGCCGTCCGATCGGATTGGCGAGCTCGGCACCTCGGACAACTTCTGGCAGATGGGCGACACCGGCCCGTGCGGCCGCTGCTCCGAGATCTACTACTACCGCGGCCCGGAGACCGCCTGCAGCGAGGAGGGCGCGGGCGGCTGCCGCGGCCTCGAGTGCAGTTGCGACCGCTACATCGAGATCTGGAACAACGTCTTCATGGAATTCGACCGGCAGGCCGACGGCACGCTCAGGCCGCTGCCGGCCCCCTCGATCGACACCGGCATGGGGCTCGAGCGCATCACCGCCGTGCTCCAGGGGCACCTGTCGAACTACGACACCGACCTCTTCACGCCGCTGCTCGCGGCCATCGGCGAGCGCGCCGGCACCCGGCACGGCGGCTCGATGGCGCCGCCGGACGTCTCCATGCGCGTGATCGCCGACCACCTCCGGGCGATGACGTTCCTCATCGCCGACGGCGTCGTGCCGTCCAACGAGTGGCGCGGCTACGTGCTTCGCAAGATCATGCGGCGGGCGATGCGGCACGGCATGCGCCTCGGGATGAGGGAGCCCTTCTTGTACGCCCTCGTCGATACGCTGGTCCGCGACTTCGGCGGCGCCTACCCCGAGCTGAAGACGGGCCGCGAGGCGATCGTGCGGGTCATCCACAGCGAGGAGGAGCGGTTCGACGCGGTACTCGCGGGCGGCCTCCCTCGTCTCGAGGAGGTGCTCGACACGGCCGCGGCGGCCGGGGGTCTCGTGCCGGGCGACGCGGCCTTCCGGCTGTACGACACCTACGGCCTGCCGCGCGACTTCATCGAGGACATGATCGACGAGCGCCGGCTCACGCTCGACCGCGAGCGGTTCGAGCGCGCCATGGAGGCGCAGCGCGACAAGGCGCGCGCCAAGAGCAAGTTCGGCGCCCCCGCCGCGGGCGAGCGGCCGGCGTGGCGGACGCGGCCTCATCTCGGCCAGGTCCCAGACGTGTTTCGCGGATACGACACGACCGCCGTCAACACGCAGATCGTCGAGCTGCTGGACGGGAGCCGCCAGCCCGTCGAGCAGCTGGACGCAGGCAACGACGGCTTCGCGGCCCTCGCGGAGACGCCCTTCTACCTGCAATCGGGCGGTCAGGTGTCCGACACCGGCCGGCTGAGCGGCCCGCGCGGCGAGGCCACCGTGACAAGCGTCGTGAAAGGCCCCGCCGAACTCCCGCGCTTCCATGCGATCACGGTGACGCGCGGGGCGCTCGCCTGGCGCGACACGATCGCGGCCGAGGTCGACGCCGCCAAGCGCGACGCGACGCGCCGGAATCACACGGCGACCCACCTGCTCCACGCCGCCCTGCGGCAGGTGCTCGGCGGACACGTCAAGCAGGCAGGGTCGCTCGTCGCGCCGGACCGGCTGCGCTTCGACTTCGTCCACTTCGCCGCGCTCACGCCCGACGAGCTCGCCGATATCGAACGTCTCGTCAACGAGCGCGTTGTCGGGAACGTCGCGGTCCAGACCGACGTCAGCAATACGCAGGAGGCGATCGCCGCCGGCGCGATGGCGCTCTTCGGCGAGAAGTACGGCGACCGCGTCCGGGTGGTCTCGGTGCCCGGGTTCAGCGTGGAGCTGTGCGGCGGCACCCACGTCCGCGCGACCGGCGACATCGGCCTGTTCGCGATCGTCTCGGAGGGAGGCATCGCGGCGGGCGTCCGGCGCATCGAGGCGCTTACGGGCCTGGAGTCGCTCTCCGCCTTCGAGCGCGCCCGCGGCGAGCTGGCGCAACTGGCGGCGGCGCTCGGCGCAAGGCCCGGCGAGCTGGCCGCGCGGATCGCCGCCCTGCAGAACGAGAACAGGAAGCTCGCCCGCGACCTGCAGCAGGCGCGGATGAAGGCCGCCCTGGGGGGCGGCGCCAGCGGCCCAACCGAGGAAGCAACGGAGGTGGCCGGGGTTACGCTGATCGCCCGTGAGGTCAGCGGCCTCGACAGAGACGGCCTGCGCTCGCTGGTCGACGAGCACCGCTCGCGCCTCCAGAGCGGGATTGTCATCCTGGCCCAATCGTCCGACGGCAAAGTGGCGATCGTCGTCGGCGTCACGCCGGACCTGACGAAGAGAGCGCCGGCCGGTCAGATCGTCAAGCAGATTGCGCCCATCGTCGGCGGCGGCGGCGGCGGGCGGCCCGACTTCGCCGAGGCGGGCGGCAAGGATCCGTCGAAGATTGGCGAAATGCTCGCCGCCAGCCGCGGCATCATCGAGACATTGCTCACGTAGAGGAGACCTATGATTCGATCCGTTGCTCGTTGCACCTCGCACTCTCGCACCCTCGCACCGTCGGACGCACCGCGCACCCTCGCACCGTCGGACGCACCCTCGCACCGTCGCACCGTCGCACCTCGCACCCTTGTTTGCGTGCTCGCCATGGGCACGCTGCTCGCCTCCTGCGGCCGCAGCGAAGCGCCGGCGGAACCGCGGCCGGCCGCTGAGGCGCACGACCCGGCGGTGCATGCCGCGCCGATGACCGCCGGCTGGTCGGTCACCGACGGCATCGAGACGCCGGAAAGCGTGTACGCCGACGCGGCGTCCGGCTTCATCTTCACGTCGCAGATCGCCGGCGCCCCCGACGGCCGGGACGGCAACGGACGCATCGTCCAGCTCGGCGGCGACGGCCACGTCGTGTCGTCCACCTGGGTGACCGGGCTCAACGCCCCCAAGGGCCTCCGCAGCCACAACGGCACGCTGTGGACGGCGGATCTCGACGAGGTCGTGGGGATCGACATTGCCACCGCCACGGTCACGTCGCGGACGAAGATCGACGGCGCGCAGTTCTTGAACGATGTCGCCGTGGGATCCGACGGCACGGTCTACGTGTCGGACATGATGGCCAACCGCATCTACGCGGTGCGCGACGGGAAGGCGGCGGTCTTTGCCGAGGGCGAGCAGCTCGAATGGCCGAACGGGCTGCTCGTCGACGGGGCTCGGTTGATTGTCGGCGGCTGGGGCAAGCCGAAGCCCGATTTCTCGACCGACGTCCCGGGGCGGCTGTTCGCGCTCGACCTGCAGACCAAGCAGAAGGCGCCGATTACGCCGAAGCCGTTCGCCAACATCGACGGCGTCGAGGCGGACGGGCGCGGCGGCTACATCGTGAGCGACTATCTCGCGGGCAAGGTGATGCAGGTGTCCGCCAAGGGCGAGGTGCGGGAGCTGCGCCAGTTCAAGCCCGGCTCCGCTGACATCGGGTTCGTGGCGGCGGGCAACGTGCTCCTCGTTCCGCACATGAACGAGAACACCGTCGCCTCCTACGACCTGTCGGATGTGCTCGAGTAGACCGACTTTGGACTGTGGGCTCTGGGCGTTGGGAGTTGGGCGTTGGGTCTTGGGCGTCCGCCGAAGCCTGACTGACGCCGGAAGCCCAGAGCCAGCTACGTCAGATTCACCAGCCCCAGCAGCTCCCGGCCGTACTGCGTGCGGGCTTCGTCGTAGATCGGGCTGACGGCGGCGACAAAGGCCTTGTGCTGCTCCGGCGTCAGCTCGATGATCTCGCCTCCCGACTTCCGGATCGCCTCGGCCGACTCGTCCTCTTCCCGGACGTGCAGCTCGCGCTGGTAGGCGACCGTGTCGGCGATCGCCGCGCGCAGCTCCTGCTGCAGCTCGCGCGGCCACGCGTCGAAGGACGGCCGGTGAAGGAAGATGGGCCGCGACAGGTAGAAGTGGTTGCTCGCGGTGTGAAACTTGTGGAAGTTGTGCACGCCGTAGGTCACCGTGTTCAGGAACGGGTTCTCCTGGGCGTCGAGCGTGCCGGCCTTCACCGCCGCAATCGCCTCGGTGAGGTCCATGATCTTCGGGATCGCACCGAGCAGCTCGAAGGTCCGCGCCTGCACCTTGCTCGGCAGCACGCGGATGGTGAGCCCCTTCATATCGGCGGGAACGCGGATCGGGCGCACGCGGTTGGACACGTGCCGGAACCCGTTCTCGAACCAGCCGAGCACCCGCAGGTCCATGCCCGCCTCGATCCGCTCGGCGAGGATGCGGCCGAAGCGGCCGTCCATCGCGGCCCGCGCGGCCGGCGTGCTCGAGAAGATGAACGGGAGGTCCGCGATGCCGACCTCCGGCACCCGCTCGGTGAAGTAGCTGCTCGACTGATAGCCGAGCGTCAGCACTCCGCTTTCGACCAGCCATAGGATGTCGTCGGCGCGGTAGCCGAGGTCGAGGATGTTGTAGACGTACCGGACCTCCACGTCGCCCTTGAACCTGGCGGCGATCCGATCGCCGATCCGCTTCAGCGAGACGCTGAAGCCGTTCTTGGCCGGCGCGTAGCCGCCGAGCACGATGCGGATCGGCTTGCGCGTCTGCGCCAGAGGCGCCGCCACTGCGGAGCCGAGCACCCCCGTGCCCGCCGCGGCCGACGTTTTCAGAAAGTCTCGCCTGCGCATCGTGTGCCTCCGAAGCCGTCCTTCGGCTCTCGATCGGAACGACCCTGAGCCCGTCGAAAGGTCATTCTACCTGCTGCGGCTCCCGTCCGAGCGCCATGACGCGATCCGCGGCCCGCGGCGCTTCCGCCGCGCGGCGGCGGGGAACGACGACGCGCCGCCACCACATCGCCGCGCCGGTGACGAGCATCACGGCGGGAAGGAGTCCCAGGACGACCCAGACCGCCTTCAGCGTATGGCTGCGCCAGCGGCCGAAGTGCAGCCGCACCGCCCAGCGGATCAGCACGTCGCCGGTCCGCTCCTGCTCGAAGGTGTCGATCGGGCCCCAGTACCAGTCCACGGCGCGGGTGAACGGATCCGGAAACGCCATGTAGATGCCGGTCACCGCCCAGATCATCAGAATCGTGAAGAACCAGAAGCCGAGCGCGCTGTGCGCGTCGAAGTTGAAGCGGGGCCACGCCGCCCGCCACGTGAACGTGAGACCGCGAGGCCAGACCTTGAGCCCTCGCCACCAGAGCACGAGGCCGGTGAGGCAGAGCACCGTGACCAGGATGCTGCCGATCCCGTTCCAGGAGCGGCCCCGCCGGTCGTCCACCAGGAGGAGATCGTCGTGCAACTCGGCCAGCTTGAGCACCGCCTCGGCCTGCCATGGCCAGGGTGGGCCGAGATCCTCGCCCGTGTAGGCGTTGAAGTCGCGCTCGATTTGCCGGCCGTCGCGGGAGAGCGCGACGCGCACGAGCGCCATTCGGCGCTGCGGATCGCCGACGCGCTCCACCGTGGATCCCGGGTACGCGCGCAGGGCCCGGCGCGCCAGTTCTTCCTTCGGCAGCACCGGCCTGCTTTGCTCGAGCGGTGGCCCCTGCGGGCGGGCCGCCCGGTCCATCTCGCGCCGGAACACGAGCGCGCTGCCCGTCACGCTGAGCATGAGGACGTAGAGCCCCGTCGCCAGGCCGATCCAGAGGTGGAGCTGGAACGCCACCTTCCGCAGCAGCACCGTCCGCGGCTTTCGAAGCCACTCCTGCCAGACGTTCATGCGCGTCGAGATCGTAGCAGGGAGCTAACCTTCCTGTCCTATCCGGCCGATACTGGGGGTCAGACCCGGGGTCTGACCCCCAGTAGAGTAAACTCTCATTGCTCAGCCATTTGCACCGGATGCTCGTTCGACTCCTTCTCGTCAGCTCGTGCGCGGCCGTTCTCTGGCCGACCGTGGCGTCGGCGCAGATCTACGCCTGGCGCGACGCCGGCGGCAACCTGGTGCTCTCGAACCGCCGCCTCGACCCGAGCGCCATCACCTACGCCGTGCCGAACGCACCGGCTTTCCGATCCACACGCCCCGCGGCGCCGGACGGCGCCGGCCAGCGATTCGAGCCGCTCGTCCAGGAGTACGCGGCGCGCCACGGGCTCCGCCCCGACCTCGTGCGCGCCGTCGTTCAGGTGGAATCGGGCTTCAACCCGTACGCGCGTTCGCCGAAAGGGGCGATGGGGCTGATGCAACTGATGCCCGCCACGGCGCAGAAGCTGGGCGTTCGCAACGCCTACGACCCGGCCGAGAACATCCGCGGCGGGACCGCCTATCTGCGGCAACTGCTCGACCGGTACGAGGGAAACGAAGAGCTGGCGCTTGCCGCCTACAACGCGGGCTTCGACGCGGTCGACCGGCACGGCGGCCGCGTGCCACCGTATGCGGAGACGCAGCACTACGTGCGGAAGGTCGGCTCGGTCGCCGACCAGACCCCCTCACCGGGCCCGGGCAAGCGGGTGATCTACAAGATCGTCGACATCATCGACGGCCGCCCCGTCGTGCGCTATTCGACCGAGCGTCCCGCGTCGGGGACCTACGAGGTGGTGCAGCGGTAGGGTAGAATCGGAGTTCATGGCCAAGCGAACCAAGTCCGCCCTCAAGGCAAATCGACAGAACGTCCGCCGCCGGGAGCACAACCGGCAGCTGCGGTCGCGGCTGCGCACGACCCTCAAGGCGATCCGCGCGCGCCTCGACGAGAGCGACCTCGACGGCGCAAAGGCGGCCCTCAGCCGCACGGTGTCGATTGTCGACAAGATGGCGACCAAGGGAATCATTCACCGGAACACCGCGGCGCGCTACAAGTCGCGTCTCTCGGCGCGCTTCAGCAAGCCCGCCGCCTGAGACTCCCGCCTCCACGGGCCACAGAGACACGGAGACACGGAGGAAACCGATTGTTCGGTCTCTGTGTCTCTGCGTCTCTGTGGCCCGGCGGAGCGAAAGGCGCCGCGGTCACCGCCGCCTCCGTTCACAGAGCTCCACCACCAGCCGCTCCAGCAGCACCCGCGGTTCGCCACCCGACGACTTGAGCGCCAGATCGGTCCGGAACACGGCGTCGATGCCGTGCCGGACGCGCGAGGGCGGGAGCCGTTCGGCGGCCGTCCGGAGCTGCCCCAGCACGAAGACCGGCTGCGCGCCCGCGTCGAGCGTGAGGTGCAGCTCGTGGAGCGCCTCGGCCGCGTCGTTGCGGGAGATTGCCTTGGCGATGCCCCATTCGGCCTGCGCCTCCGGCCCGGCGGGGACCGCCTGCCGCACGTCCTCGGCGGTGATCGCCGGCTGCCCCATCGCGTACAGCGCCAGACGATCCAGCCCCGCGCGCAGCCTGGCGAGATCGGCGCCCGCGCGCCGGACGAGCGCCCGCACGGCGCCGGCATCGAGCGGAGCTCCCAGGCGAGCGGCCCGCGTCTTCACCCAACGCTCCGCGTCGGCCTCGTCGCCAATCGTCCCGCAGTCGACGACCTGCGCCTCCTTCACGAGCAGCTTGACGACGCGGCGGCGCATGTCGAGCGGACCGCAGACGAAGACGACCGTCGCGTGGGCCGGCGGCGCCTGGATGAACCGCTCCAGCCGCTCCTGATCGTCCTCCGCGGCTTTCGACTCGCGCTTCGGGATGAGGAGCCCTTCCGCCGCGAGCACCAGCACGATCCGCCGCGGCGCCATCATCGGCAGCGTCGCCGCCGTCTGCGTCAGGTCGTCGACGGTCGACTCGGCGCCGTAGAGCCGATCGACGTTGAACGCCCGCAGCCCTTCCTCGACGGTCTCGGCGAATTCTCCGGCGACGGCGGCTTTCTCCGCGTCGTCTTCGCCAAGGAGCAGATAGAGGGGCCCGGTGTCTGCCGACGCAATCTGCTTCCGGAGCGCGGCGGGGGTCAGCGGGGGCACGGACTCATTCTACCGGCGGGTCTGCATCGCATCTCTGACGGGTGTGCTTGACCGCACCCGTCCTGCGTACCTGAGTACGCAACCGTCAATCGAAGAAGTGCAGGCTTTGCTCAATATTCGCCAGCTCCCGCTGGTAGTTATTACGACATCAACGGACAATCTGACCGTGCAGTCGGCGAACCAATACGTCCCGATTGCATTTCCGTCTTGAAATCGCACTGCTTTTCGGGTACGAATTGCCGCGCATTCCATCAATCGGCGATCCCGTCAACCAGGTTCCAATGGAGGACGTCATGGCCGTTCCCTCTGGGTCTCGGGGCCGCGTTTCGACGGCACTCACTTTTCCTTCAGTCCTTTTGAGCCTATTGACCCTTGTTGCGCCAGCGACCGAGGCGGGGCAACAGCCGTCTCGTCCCGGCACGCCAGCGCGAGCGGGTGGCCGGCCACCTGCTGCTCAACCCGCCGCACCCTCCGGCATGACGAATGGCGATATCGTGAATATGGTCGGCGCCGGGTTGTCCGAACAGATTGTCATGTCGGCCATCCGCGACGCGAAGCTGCGGAACTTCGACCTGACACCGAATGGCCTGATTGCCCTGAAGAAGGGCGGAGTAACGGATTCGATCATCGCGGTGATGCTGAATCCCGCGGCTCCGCCGACACCAAGCGCGCCAACGCCTCCGCCGGCGCCCGTTGCGACAGATCCGGCCGCCGCGGCGCCGCCGTCCACATCTGCCGTGGTCGCTCCCCCATCACCTGCGAACGCCCCAGTAGTTCCCGAGATCGGTGTGTACTACGGCGCGAGGGTGAATGGGTGGATCTGCTACCGGAAGTAGTGAACTGGAAAACTGGTGGCGTCCTCAAGCGTCTGGCTACGGCTGGGGTACTGAAGGGCGACGTTAATGGTACGGTCAACGCACCGACCAGCAAGACGACCCTCAAGATGCCGGTCGAAATCCTGGTCTATGCGGCTGAGGGCATCGGGATTACCGAGTACCAGCTGCTCCGGCTTCGGCCCAACAGGGGCGCTCGAGAGTTCCGCACGGTCACAGGTGGTGTGTTCCATCAGTCCGGTGGGGCAACTCGTGACTTGGTGCCTGTCGAGTCCAGGAGAATTGCCGTCCGCACTTATGCGCTCGTACTCCCAAATCTGACCCCGGGCGAATACGGAATCCTCGCGCCAGGGGCCGTCGTCAGCTCGAACGCATCGGCGCAGCTGGGAAAGATGTACACGTTTCGACTGGAGTGATTGGACGCTTCGCCGGACAGTAGATCCAGAGAGTCCGATAGGCATTAGCGTGTCCCGAACCTTTTCGAGAGGGAAGGGGACGGAACCTCCGGTCGATTCCATGCCAGGCTCTCGGTCACTGTCACGGTCGGCGGCGTTCGGCCCCGAAAGCCGGAATAATCAACGCCTTCAACGAGAACTGAATCTCTTTGAGGTGAGGTCCCCGATTCGTGGCTCGTCGGGATAGGCACGACGTCGGAGTTTGCAGGGGTATGCGAATAGACCTACTCGCGCCTCGATGTAGACGCAGTCCAGACGGATCCAAGAACAGGGCTCAGGCTCTGCGAGGGTGCGCGCGCAGTCTGCTCCTGTTCGTCATTGTGCTGGGGGGAGCCAATCGCGGATACGCGCAATCGCTTCCTGAATCGCCGCATCCGTATCCAGACAACTACAACAACACCTGGACCTACACACTCTCGGATACGGCCACAGCAATCGACGTCACCTTCGACGCCCGGACCTGGGTTGAAGCCGGCTGGGACTACATCTACGTGATGGACGGCAACGGCAACAATATCTCGGGGAGTCCGTTCACCGGAACGAGTCTCGCGGGTCAGACGAAACGGATATCCGGACGAACGGTTCGCATCCGTCTGACAAGTGACTACAGTGTCACCGGCTATGGTTTTCGAGTTACGAGTATTACGGCTGCGGGCACGTCGACGTCGTACCCCGAATCACAGCATCCCTACCAAAACAACTACGACAACACGTGGACGTACACCCTGGATGGCTCTGCGGCGGCGATCGATGTGATCTTCGATGCCCAGACGTGGGTTGAGACCGACTACGACTTCGTCTACGTAATGGATGGGAATGGGAACAATATCTCGGGCAGTCCGTTCACAGGTTCCAGTCTTGCGGGGCAAACGAAACGGGTAACGGGACGGACAGTGCGGATCCGGTTGACGAGCGACGGGAGCGTGACCGGATATGGCTTTCGAGTCACGAACGTCCGAGCTGCAACGACCGCTCAACCAACCGTCACGACTTCCAGCGCAACGGCGATTGGTCAAACGACGGCGACGTTGCGCGGTTCGGTCAATCCGAATGGAGGTTCGACGACTGCGTGGTTTCTCTGGGGAACGAGCAGCTCGCCGACCATTCAGACTGGCGTACGAAGTGTCGGAAGCGGTGCCTCCACCGTCAATTACGATCAGCAATTGTCGAACCTCACCCCCAATACGACGTATTACTTTCGAGCGGCGGCCCAAGGGGCCGGGGGTTCCATCGTCTACGGCAACGTCCAGAGCTTCAGGACCAGCCAGACCGTGCTGCCGCCAACGGTTACCACGTCGGCTGCGACCGGAGTGGGTCAGGTTACGGCGACGCTGCGAGGCTTGGTCAATCCGAATGGGAGTTCAACGACGGCATGGTTTCTGTGGGGCACGAGCAGCCCGCCAGGGACACAGTCGGGCGTGAGGAGCGTCGGGAGCGGCACGACGACGGTGAGCTACGAGCAGGCCTTGTCGGGACTAACAGCGAATACGACGTATTACTTCCGAGTGGCGGCTCAGGGGGGAGGCGGGACGATCGTCTACGGCAGCATCCAGAGCTTCAGGACAAGTGCGGTGACGCCGCCGACGGTGACGACCGAAAGTGCCACGAACGTCACTTCGACCGGCGCGGTACTGCGAGCGTCTGTGAACGCCAACGGCACGTCGACTACGGGTTGGTTCCTGTGGGGAACAACGAACCCTCCTACGACCCAGACCGGGATCCAGGGCCTCGGGAGCGGGACGACGACCGTCAGCTATCAGCAGCAGCTGTCTAGTCTCGCGCCAAGCGCTACGTACTACTACCGGGCAGCGGCGCAGGGCGGGGGGAATACGATCGTCTACGGCAGCGTGCGGAGTTTCACGACAGCCGCCCCCCAGTTACCCGAATCGCCGCATCCGTATCCCGACAACTTCGACAACACGTGGACGTATACCGTCTCCGGTGCCGCGAATGCGATCGATGTCGCCTTTGACAGCAGGACGTCGGTCGAACAGGACTACGACTTCATCTACGTCATGGACGGCAACGGAAACGACATCGCCGGCAGTCCGTTCACGGGCACGAGTTTGGCGGGTCAGACGAAACGGGTATCTGGGCGGACCGTCCGCATCCGGCTGATAACCGACGGGAGTATCACTGACTACGGGTTTCGCGTGACGAGCGTGTCGGCTGCGCCGCTGCTGCCACCGAGCATCACGACAGACGCGGCGACGGGGATTGGTCAGTCAACGGCGACGCTGAGGGGGACGGTTAACCCGAATGGGACGTCCACAACGGCGTGGTTTGTCTGGGGTACAAGCAGCTCGCCGACGACGCAAACCTCGATCCGAAATATTGGGAGCGGCACGTCAGCCCTGAGCTACGAACAGCAGTTATCAAACCTGAACCCCAATACCACCTATTACTTCCGGGCTGTGGCGCAGGGTGCAGGCGGCACCATTGTCTATGGCAGCGTGCAAAGTGTCACGACGGTGACTTCTGTCATCCCACCAACCGTTACAACAGATAGCGCTACAAACGTCGGCCAAACGAACGCGACACTCCGCGGCTCCGTCAACCCCAACGGAAGCTCGACGACCGGATGGTTCCTGTGGGGAACCACGAACCCGCCGACGACTCAGACGAGCGTCCAGAATATCGGAAGTGGAGCGACAAGTGTCAGCTACCAGCAGCAGTTGTCGAATCTGACTTCCGGTACGACGTACTACTACCGGGCGGCGGCACAGGGCGGTGGGAATACGATCGTGTACGGCAGCGTGCAGAGTTTCACGACGACGGCATTGCAGCTGCCGGAATCGCCGCATCCCTATCCGGACAATTACGACAACACATGGACGTACACGTTCTCCGAAGCCGTGTCGGCCATCAACGTCACCTTTGATGGCCAGACGTGGGTCGAACCTGGTTATGACTACATCTACGTCATGGACGGCAACGGAAACGACATCGCTGGCAGTCCGTTCACGGGCACGAGTTTGGCGGGTCAGACAAAGCAAGTGTCGGGACGTACCGTTCGAATCCGATTGACCAGCGACGGCAGTGTAACCGGGTATGGTTTTCGTGTGAACAATGTTACGGGAACAACGCAACAGACGACTGGCGACGACGATTCCACGGAGGTTGGAGCGATCTGGGTCAATAACTACGGCGGCGTGAATGGGTTGATCGACCTCGTTCGATCTGACGACAATGCGTCAGGTTTCGTAACGCGTCTTCGACAGCGGCTTCCTTCCACGGCTGTGAATTTCAACCTCGGCGATGCGGCCGCTCGAGGCACCCACTTTCTTGATGCGAGGTTTGGTGGAGTGGAAGATCGTTTCGTCGATGCTGTGGACTTCGCCTTTTTTTCAGGCCATGGAGCCACTATTGGTGAAGATGCGGTGGTATTCGTCGCCGAGCCCAGAGAAAGTCCAGGTGATGCCTTAGCCCTGAGCGGCCTCATGCGATTGGGAGACCAGGACCTGGAGTGGCTTGCTCTTGACGCCTGCGAAGTTCTCACTGACGCGGGTTGGCGCACGGCGTGGTCCTCCGGAAATTTTCGAGGACTCCATATGGTTATGGGTTTCAGGACAACATCGATCGACCGCTGGGGACTTATAACATTCTCCTTGCCGGACATCGGTCCCGACCTAGCAGACCGACTTGTTGACGGCGATACAATTTCTGCTGCCTGGCTTGATGTCGCAACCAACGCATGGACCCGGTTCTTTGGCGAAAACTTCCCGGCCGTTATCTCTGCGGAAACATCGGAGACGTCGACGCAAACCATGGACACAGATCATTTCCATGGAACTGGCACGACTGTCGCGGATATTCCCAGTCCCCGGTATCTGGTGCGCAGATTTATCCGTTAGCCCTCATCATGAAGAGACTCCTGCTTTGGACGATCGTTGGGGTTGCCCTGATTGGCCGGACTGCCATCGCACAAACTCCAGTTCTCCCGGCGTCGATGGTGCTCTACGAAGTCGTCCCAGAGGCGTTTGCGCCAGTATTGTCACGCTGGGCATCCGCAGTGGGGATTTCCCTCGCCGGAGCCGACAATCCCATCAAGGTGCGAGCTTCGTATGAGCGATGGGACACTTCCGGTTGGTCCTTCTTACGATACCCGCGGACGGGCGATCTCATAATTTCTCGAGAGCAGCTCAAGTACAAGGGGATTGCCGGTCGCTCTTTCAACCTCACAGACAGTGAAGCTGTACAGATTGCGCTCACATTCTTGAAAGGGCACCTGCTTCTGGATGTGTCTGTCGGCCGTGACGAACTGAAGACTACCGGAGTACGCCATGTCGTCGATGAATTCTTTGACACGCTCACCGGTGTCAGCTCGGAGAGAGTCAACACAGCGATTGCGATATTCGGTCGCAACATCGATGGCTTTGAGGCAATCGGGCCGGGCGCACACGTGGCGATATACGTGGGCGCGGACCGGTCTGTGGTAGGTGCGGATGTCGCATGGCGGAGCCTCCGGCCGATTGGTACCGTTCGCCCTGAAGACCCTTTCGCCGTCCTGCGAGCGAGCGGGATTTCCATGGGTGGCGATTCAAAGATCGAAATCGGTTACTACTTCGGGGATCGCACCTCACAAGAGCTGGTCTTGCCGGTCGCCTGGGTGACCACGAGTGAGCGGACGTTTCGAACGACCACACTAGTGCCACTCGTCTCTGCGCCAGAACTATTGCGGCGCAGCGCTTTTTCACGTCAAGGCAGTATTACATTGCGCCAGACAGCACCCATAGGCCCCCAATAAGAAGATCGAGTCAATCGGAATTCGTGTTGGGCTGTTGCTTGTAGTTTTCTTGCACACGTCTGTACGTCCTCGACGTGCCCAGGCCAGCCCAGGCGCGATTCCGGCACCCAAGATTATCGCAAGGCTCTGCGGAGGAAATAAGCCGAGATTACGTCCGTATGCGCGCGCCGGTGAGATCGACGTCCGCCATGGCGCTGACCTCGTACGTTGCCCAGCGCAGGTCGGCCTCGGTCAGGTCGGCGCCGCGCAGGCTCGCGCCGCGCAGGTCCGCGTCGCAGCAGGAGGCGCGGGCGAGCTTCGCTTCGTCCAGGCGCGCGTCTCGAAGATCAGCGCCGTTCAGAATGACCGCGACGAGCGACGCCCGGCGCAGCGTGGCGCCCGGCAGGAGCGCGCTGCGGAGGTTCGCGTAGTCCATCAGCGCCTCGTCGAAGCGCGCCTCCGCCAGGTCGCACCGCTCCAGACAGCAGCGGCGAAGATCCGCGCCTTCGAAATTGGCGCGCGGCAGCTTCAGAAACGACAGATCGGCCTCGAACAGCGTGACGGCGGCCTCCGGATGGGCCGCGCGGTAGGCGTTGAAGGCGTCGACCGATTCCCGCAGGAGCGCCACCCAGGCGTCGGTGGTCACGCCAGCGAGAGCAGCGCGCGCGTGACGACGGCCTGCGTCAGCGGAACCTTGTAGGCGTTCTTCGAGAGCGGCCGGGCGCCGTCGACTGCGGCGGCGCCGGCTGCGGCCGCCGCCGCCTCGTCCAGGCGCCTCCCCTTCAGCACCGCCTCGGCTTTCAAAGCCCGGTACGGGAACGGCGCCACTCCGCCGAGCACGATGCGCGCGTCCCCGACGATCCCGCCGCTCGTCGTGACCATCGCAGCCACGCTGCACAGGGCGAAGTCCCAGACCTCCCGCACCATCTCCTTGACGTACACCGCCTTCGATCCCGCAGGCGCGCTCGGCACTTCGATCTCCGTGAGAATCTCGTTCGGCTGCAGGATGTTCTCGCGCGCGGGGTCCTGCCGCGGGCCGACGAAGAACTTCTCGATCGGGACGCCCCGCTCGCGCCCGCCGGTCGAGATCCTCACCGTCGCCCCGAGCGCCACGAGCGCCGGCGCCGTGTCCGACGGATGCACGATGTAGGACGGCCCGCCCTCGAGGATGGCGTGGTACTCGTTCTCGCCCGTCACCGAGTAGCAGACGCTGCCGCCGTGCTTGAAGCACGGATAGTTGTTCCGGTAGTACCAGCAGCGGGGACGCTGACAGAGGTTGCCGCCGATGGTCGCCATGTTGCGGATCTGCGGCGTGCCGACCGTCTCGGCGGCCATCGCCAGCAGCGGCGCCTGCTCGCGCACCGGAGCGCTCTCGGCGATGTCGGAGAGCAGCGTGGCGGCGCCGATGCGAAGCCCTCCCCTGCCCGGCCGGATCCCCTGCAGCTCGCGAAGCTGCCTGATGGCCACGAGCTTCTCAGGAACGCGGAGGTCGTCCTTCATCTCGCCGAGCAGATCGGTGCCGCCGGCCAGGAGCATCACCTTGCCGTGCTCCTTGCCGAGTTGGGCGGCGGCGTCTCGCAGCGTCGTGGGGCGGATGTAGGCGAAGTTGTGCATGGACGACCTCACGCGGTGCGGCTGGACGCCGGGCGCTGCTCCGCAAGCGCGCGCAGCACCTCGGCGCGCGTGAACGGCACCCGCCGCAGCCGGATGCCGACGGCGTTGTACACGGCGTTGGCGACGGCCGCCATCCCCGCATGGCACGGGTTCTCGCCAAGCCCCTTGGCCCCGTACGGCCCTTGTTCGCCGATATTGGCAATGACGATGGGCTCGATGCGCCGCGCGTCGAAATCGAGCATCGTCGGCGGCTTCAGGTCGAGGAAGCTGGCATTCAAGCAGCGGCCGTCGCGCGCATCGAAGCGCAGCTCCTCGGCCTGCGTGAGCGCCAGCCCCTGAATCGTCCCGCCTTCAATCTGGTTCTCGACGACGGTGACATTGATCGGCTGCCCCACGTCGTGGGCCGACACGTAGCGGAGGATCCGGATCTTGCCGGTCTCCCGGTCGACCTCGACCTCCACGAAATGGGCGCCGGCGGCGCGCTCCACGTTCGTCTCGGCCTGCGACTGCGTCACGCTCCCGTCGCCCACGACGCTCCGCCCGCGGCGCTGCATCACGTCCCGCAGCGGGAGGCTGCGGCTCGCATCGGCCTTCACGCGCACGACCGCGTCGCCTAGCTCGACCTCGGCAGGCGATGCCTTCAGCATCGGCGCCGCGGTCGCCAGAATGTCGTCCAGGCAGTCGCGAGCGGCCGCCTCGACGGCGCGCCCCGTGCTGTAGAGCGTGCGGTTGCCGTAGCTGCCGCCGTCGTAGGGCGCGACTTCGGTGTCGCCGGCCACGGCGCGGACGCTGGCGAGCGGCACCCCCAGCGTTTCCGCGGCAATCATCGACAAGGTGGTCCGGCTCCCCGTGCCGATGTCCGTCGAGGCATAGAACACGACGACCGAGCCGTCCAGGTTCACCGTCACGGAGGCGCCGGCGAGCCCGCCGCCGTTGCCGCGCTCGGTCACCGCGACGCCCAGACCGCGCGCCCGGGGTCCCGTCTGGCCGCCGCCGGGCAGCGTGCTGCGGCGCGACCAGTCGATGCGCGCCGCGCCCTCCTCGAGGCACCGGTCGGTCACCTGCGCGACCAGCCGGCCGTCCTCGGCGCCGCTGCCGCCGCGGGCAATCGGATCGCCGTTGCGCTTGACGTTCTTCAGGCGGAACTCGACCGGATCCCACCCCATCTCGACGGCCATCTCGTCGAGCGCCGAATCGATGGCGAACGTCTCCTGCGGATCGCCGACCCCGCGCGTCGGGCCGGTGTTCGGCACGTTGGTGTGCACCCGGTACTGGACCGTGCGCAGATGCGGAATCCTGTAGATGTGCGTCGCCTGGTTCCCGAGGCCGCCGAGACGCACGTGGTACGCCCCCTGGTTGATGTAGGCCTTGACGTCCATCGCGTGGAGCGTCATGTCGCGCTTGACGCCGACCTTCACGTAGACGCGCGTCTCGAACCGGGTGTTCGAATCGAGAATCTCCTCTTCCCGCGAGTACTGCAGCTTGACCGGACGGCGCGCCTTGCGCGAGAGCAGCGCCGCGATCGTTTCGTCGACGTGGGCGGCGCTCTTGGTGCCGAAGCCGCCGCCGACGTAGCTGGCGATGACGCGCACCTGGCTGTCCGGCAGGTTGAACTGTCCCGTCAGGTTCGTCTGCACGCGGCACGGCGCCTGCGTCGACGCCCACACCGTCAGCTTGTTCCCTTCCCACTGCGCGATGGCCGCCCGCGGCTCCATGCTGCCGCTCCACATCGTCGGCGTGTGGTAGACGCGCTCGATCACCCGGTCGCACTCGGCCAGGCCGCGCTCGACGTCGCCGCGGATCAGCACGCGCGGCTGTCCCTCGAGATTGCCGTCGGCAAAGAGCTGCGGCGCGCCCGGTTCGAGCGCCTTCTCGGGATCGAGCACGAACGGCAGCACCTCGTACTTCACGTCGATCAGAGGCAGCGCCTTCGCCGCGGTCTCCTCGTCGACGGCGGCGATGGCCGCCACCGCCTCGCCGGCGAAGCGGACCTGCTCGTTCAGCGCCCGCTGCCGGTTCCCCCAGATCGGAACCTTCGCCGCATCCTTGTGCGTCACCACCGCCTTGACGCCCGGGAGCGCCTCGGCCCGGCTCGTGTCGATGCCGGCGATGCGGGCGTGCGCGTGGGGGCTGCGGAGGACGCGGGCGACGAGCATGCCCGGCAGCTCGAGGTCGCCCGTGTACTTCGCCTGGCCGGTGACGCGCTCGACGGCGTCGATGACCGGTCCGTCCCCGCCGATCACCCTCAGAGTGCGTGTGGTGTTCTGCTGCTGCGCCATGGCGCCTCCCTATGCCTGCATCAGGCGCGACGCCGTCATGACCGATTCGAGGATGCGCTTGTAGGCGGCGCAGCGGCACAGGTTGCCGCTCATCGCGCGGCGGGCCTCGTCCTCGGTCGGCCGGGGCACGCGGTCGAGGAACGCCTTGGTCGTCATGATCTGGCCCGACGTGCAGAACCCGCACTGGAAGCCGCTGTGCTGGATGAACGCCTGCTGGATCGGGTGAAGTGCGTCGCCTTTGGCGAGCCCTTCGATCGTGAGCACCTCGGCGCCGGTGGCCTCGACCGCCAGCGTCGTGCAGGAGTACACGTTGCGGCCGTTGACGACGACCGTGCACGCGCCGCACTGGGCGCGGTCGCATCCCATCTTCGCGCCGGTCAGCGTGAGGTGCTCGCGCAGGAACTGGAGCAGCGTCGTCCGGTTCGGGACTTCCTTCCGGTACGCCACGCCGTTCACCGTCATCTCGACGACCGAGCGCCGCGGGTCGGACTCGGTCGCAACGGGGAGCTGCGCGTCCGCGGGTGTGGGGATGAGCGTGGACGACAGGGCGCCGGTCGCCAGGGCGCCGCCCTTCAGAAACGCCCGTCGTGTCACCGACAGGTCGGAGTGGTCGCGATCTTCGTCCGCCATATCAGCTCCCTGCGCGATCTGGCCGGAGTCTAGACGATTCAGCGGGGAAAGACAAAAGGATCGGCCGGCGGCGGCGCCGTCTTCGGATCGGTCAGCCGCGGCCGCGCCGCGTTGATGGCCGCGACGGTCGTGCGAATCATCTGCCACCCTTCGCCCACGCGCCGGACGATCTCGTCGGCGCTGTTCGCGGTGATGTTGCAGGCGACCTTGTGCGCCTTGCACGCCGCCAGGATCTTCTGGCGGGCGGCTTCCACGTCGGGATGATTCTGCGGCACGCCCAGGCCGTGGGCCAGATCGTTCGCGTTCCCGATGAAGAGCGCGCCGACGCCGGCGACGGCGGCGATCCGATCGACGTTGGCCAGCCCGTCGGCCGATTCAATCATCATCGTCGCGAGCAGGTCGCCGTCGGGATTGAGCGGCCAGAGGTCGGCGTGGCGCTCGTACTCGTCGGTGGTCACCCCCCAGATCCACGTCGCGTTCGCCGGTCCCGCGCCCCGGACGCCTCTTGGCTGCGGGTACTTCGCGTCGCGCCTCGGCGGATAACGCATGAAGCTCACGGCCGCGCGCGCCTGCTCCGGCGTGTCGACGCCGTTGAAGAAGACGCCGTGCAGCCCCATGTCGAGCGCCTGCTTGACCACCCACCCCGAGTCATCCGCCTCGGGCGGAAAGCGCGCCATCAGCGCGACGTTCGGCTGGAGGTTACCCTTCTTCAGGACCAGCGCCCGGTCGATCATCGACAGATGGAACTGGTAGAGCCCGGGCAGGTCGAGCGGGTTGTGCTCCATGTCGACGTAGATGTAGTCGGCCGGCGCGCGGGCCGCGGTCCGGGCCGATCCGATCGAGAGGTCGTTGGCCGCCTGGAGACCGTAGACCGTCCGTCCTTCGGCCAGCTTGGCGACGACGGGACTCAGATGGAGCCGCTGCTCGGCGACCTGCGCCGGCAGCGCCGCCGACGCGAGGACAAGGACTCCCGCGAGCGCAGTAGCCAGTCGCATGCTCATCGTCTCCTCCGACGTCAATCCGTGTTACGGGGATGCGAGTTGGTAGAAGAGCGCCAGACCGCCCCAACCGGCGTACACCAGACGCGACCCTCCTGAAGCGATCGCTCCGAACCACGATTCGGCGGGTGGGCTCGGGCCGCCGCACGCGGCTTCGGCGCTCGCGCCGTTGAACACCTCTTCGCCTTCCCGCGACCACACCAGGAATCGGCCCCCGCTGCCGGGTTCGCCGCAGCTTCCACGGGTGGTCGCCGTGACGTATGCGCCGTCGGCGGAGATGCCTACCGTGCGGGGCCCGCCGTTGAAACCCTCTCGCCGCTCCCAGAGCGGGGTCAGCGCGGACTCCTCCATGGCGTAAAGGAGCACCACCCCGCTCTGCTCGCCCACGGCAACCACCGAGTCGGCCGGATCCATGGCGGTCCAGTAGAGGCGTTGCGGAAACGGGATGTCCTGCATCAGCGCCCACGTCGTCGACGCCGGATCCGATCGAACGAAGTACAGCACGTGGTTCGCCCAGTTGCCCGCCACGATCTTGTTCCCGTCCGACGAGATCGACACGTGCCGGAGCTCGGCGATCGTACCGGTCGGGTACGCGATCCGGTACGTGAAGATCCGCTGCCGCACCTGCACGTCATACACGGCCAGGTACATCGTCGGCGCCGCGCCGCGCGCCGCTTCCGTGTTGTTCCACCCGCCGTAGGCGACGTAGCGTCCGTTGGCCGAGAAGGCCACGGCCCGCGTTTGCGTGGAAGTGGTGTCGGTGTAGATCGGCCGGATGGGATCGACGGCCGAGAGATCGTGCAGCGTGAACCACGCCCCGCCCACGCCCGCATACCGCCCGTCGTTGCTGACGGCGATGCCGCGGATCTCGTGATCCTCCGTCACGGGCACACCGGACGCCACCAGCGTGGTCCGGTTGAACACGTAGAGCTTTTCATCGTCGGAGCCCGCGACGGTGCGAGAGCCGTCCGGCGTCATGGCGAGCGCCCAGACGGTGCCGCCGACCTGCGTGCGCGACAGCACGTCGCCGTCGGCATTGAAGAAGGTGATGTAGCCCCTGGTCGTCAGCGGTTGGCCGGGCCTCGACGCCTGGCCGGGTAGATGCGGGCCGATCGCGATGAGGTCGAACGCCTCGGAGACGTCACCGGCAAAGAATCCGCCCGTATCCGCCGGCACGCTGCGCAGGAGCGTGAATGCGCCCTGTGCCCCGGCCTCGGGTCCAGGGGAGACGACGACGCAGACGGCAACGCAAGCCGCCAGTGCCAACCGCTGGGTTCTCGGAACGACGCGCATGGCCGAAGACCTCCTTCGACGCAGAGTGAACATTCGTGACTGGACAGCTGGATTCTAGCCTACGTTCGCAGTCGCCGACGGCGCGGGTACGCAGTGCCCTGCATCTCGCGACAATTTCCGCACCAGGGCGTCCCTCACGACGGTAAGAGCGGTTGTAATCAGAACGCTTCGAGGATGGCGGTGACGACCGTGCGCGCCACGTCGTCGGCGATGCGGTCGAACGAGCTCCGCTCCTGGCTGAGGAAGGTGGCCCCTTCGAGCGCCACGTTGCTGCGGGTGCTGAGCTCGTATTCCTCGCGGAAGGTCAGCGCGCTGTTCGACCAGAGCGCCTGGTTCGTGCGCGTGTCGGTGAACTGCACGTTCATCATCAGCGTGAACTGGTAGCGGGAGGCGAGCTGCTGCTCGGTGAAGCCGATCGGCTGGACCGAAATGGACGTGACCGTGCCGGTCACCACCGCGTCGGCGCCTTCCGGCACCGGGATCACCGTGTAGCGGCCCCGGCCGATGAATTCGGTGCGAATCTTCTCGGTGAGAATCTGCTCCACCTGGAAGAACGCGGTGTTGTTCACGAGCGGCGGGATGCCGACGACGGTGATGTAGGTCGGCAGAAAGGACCCCCGCCCGGCCAGAGCGTAGCCGCACCCGGCGCTCGTCACGCTCGCGAGCGCGAGCAGGCAGAGGAGCTTCTTCACAGCCACCCTATTGAACCACGAGCGAGACGAGGCGCCCTTTGGCGACGACGACCTTCTTGACGGCCTTCCCGGTCGTGTAGGTTCGCACCGCCGAATCGGCGAGGGCCAGCCGCTCCAATTCCTGCTCGGACACGTCGGCCGGCACCGTCAGTCGGCTCCGAACCTTGCCGTTGACCTGCACTGGCACGACGATTTCTTCGGCCCTGGCGACGTCGGCATCGCAGGCCGGCCACGCGGCGGCGCCGAGGCCGGTCGAACGGCCGAGTCGCTCCCACATCTCCTCGGCCGTGTGCGGCGCAAACGGCGCCAGCATGCGGACGAGCGCCTCCACCGCCTCGCGCACGACACAAATCGTCTCGCGCCGCTCCATCCCCCCGGCGTGCGCCACGTCCTCGCCGGCGCGGCGCCCGGGCGCACCGGTGACCGCCCGATCGCTGAACGCATACAGCTCGTTGACCAGCTCCATCATCGCCGAGACGGCGGTGTTGAGCTGCTGCCGCTCCTCGATGTCGGAGGTGACGCGGCGGATGGTCTCGTGCGTCTTGCGCCGCAGCGTCCGTTCCGCGGCGTTCACGGTCAGGTAGACGTCGCCGCGTGCGACACCTTCGCCTCCGATCGCGTCCACCCAGTGGTCCACGAGCCTCCACACGCGCGCGAGGAAGCGGAAGCTCCCCTCGAGACCCGCGTCGGTCCACTCGACTTCCTTTTCCGGCGGCGCCACGAACATCACGTACAGCCGCAGCGCGTCGGCGCCGTACTTCTGGATCATCGTGTCCGGATCGACGACGTTCCCCCTCGACTTCGACATGACGGCGCCGTCCTTCAGCACCATGCCCTGGGTGAGGAGCTGCGTGAACGGCTCGCTGTGATCGACCATCCCGAGGTCGCGGAAGACCCGCGCGAAGAAGCGCGAGTAGATCAGGTGCAGGATGGCGTGCTCGACGCCGCCGCTGTAGAAATCGACCGGCAGCCAGTACCTGACCACGGCCGGATCGAACGCCTGGCGGTCGTTGCGCGGATCGGCGAATCGGTAGAAGTACCAGGACGAGTCGACGAAGGTGTCCATCGTGTCGGTCTCGCGCCGAGCGGGACCGCCGCACGTCGGGCAGTTGACGTCGACGAACTCGGGCACCTGCGCGAGCGGCGAGTCGCCGCGGCCGGTGAACTGCGCGACCGTCGGGAGCACCACGGGGAGCTGCCCGTCCGGCACAGGGACGATCCCGTCGGTGTCGCAGTAGATCATCGGGATCGGCGTTCCCCAGTACCGCTGTCGGGAGATGCCCCAGTCCTTGAGGCGGTACTGCACCGTCGCCTCGCCCAGCCCGCGGGCCCGGGCGGCGGCCACCATGCGTGGCTGCGCCTCCGCCGACCTCAGGCCGGAGTACTCGCCGGAGTCGACGAGCGTCCCGTACGCCTCGGCCGCCTCGGCCAGGCCGTCGGCGTCCAGCGGCCGGCCGTCCGGCGTAATCACGACGCGAATCGGCAGATTGAACTTGCGGGCGAACTCGAAGTCGCGCTGGTCGTGCGCCGGGACGCCCATGACGGCGCCCGTGCCGTACTCGCCGAGCACGAAGTTCGCGACCCAGATCGGAACCGGCTGGTTCGTGAAGGGGTTGATGGCGCGAAAGCCGGTGTCGAACCCCTGCTTCTCGATCTCCCCGCTCATCCGCGCGGCCCGGTCCTGCGCGCGGAACGCCTGCACCTGTCGCCGGAACGACGCCGGATCCTTCGACTGCTCGGCCAGGCCGGCCACGAGCGGATGCTCCGGCGCCAGCAGCACGAAGGTGGCGCCGTAGATCGTATCGATGCGCGTCGTGAAGACCTCGATCGCGGATGCCGAATCCCCGACCCCGGATCCCGGTGGGTGTTCGAGCGGATACGTGACGCGCGCGCCCTCCGAGCGCCCGATCCAGTTCCGCTGCATCGTCAGCACCTTGTCGGGCCACCGCGAGAGCGCGTCCGTCCCGTCGAGCAGTTCGTCGGCGTACGCCGTAATCCGGAAGAACCACTGTTCGAGATCGCGCCTCTCGACCGGTATGCCGCAGCGCCAGCAGCCGCCGTCGACCACCTGCTCGTTGGCCAGCACGGTCTGGCAGCTCGGGCACCAGTTCACGGACGACCGGCGGCGGTAGGCGAGCCCCTTCTCGAACATCCGGACGAAGAGCCACTGGTTCCACTTGTAGTACTCGGCGTCGCAGGTGGCCAGCTCGCGCTCCCAGGCGTAGCTGATGCCGAGCCGCTGGAGCTGCCCCTTCATGTGCGCGATGTTGCCGCGGGTCGAGACTTCCGGATGCAGTCCCCCCTTGATGGCGGCGTTCTCGGCGGGCAGGCCGAAGGCATCCCACCCGAACGGGTGCAGCACGTTGTACCCCCGCATCCGCTTCGTACGGGCGATCACGTCGCCGATGATGTAGTTGCGCACGTGGCCGACGTGCGCGTGCCCGGAGGGGTAGGCGAACATCTCCAGGCAGTAGAACTTGGGGCGCGACGGATCGACGTCCACCTCGAAGGCGCGGGACGACGCCCAGCGCTGCTGCCATTTCCGATCGAGATCTCGAGGGCGGTACTCGGACATAGAGAGGAACTGTCGTTCACGCTTCTCCGTTCTTGCTTCTCGGTTCGTGTTCAGGTTCGGTTCGGGGTGTGGACCCGAACCCGCACACGAACCTGAACGCGAACCGAGAACCGAGAACTCAGAAGTGCGAACGGCAGGTCAATTATATCTGCCAGAACTTGCTCAGATGGGGACGGACGGCGGCGAGCGCGGCGTCGGCGCGCGGCGTCGGGCCGATTGGCACCGCCAGCGCGCCGCGGGGCGTCGCCCCATCCAGCACATCGATGACCAGGCGCAGCGATCCCGCCAGCGCGGCCAGATCGTATCCGCCCTCGGTCACCGCCACGAGACGTCCCTCGCAGCACCGGTCGGCCGCCTCGGCAATCACCGCCGTGAGCCGTCCGAACTGCGGCGTCGTCACGCGCATGCCGCCCAGCGGATCGTCGGCGTGCGCGTCGAATCCCGCAGAGATCAGAATCAACTGCGGACGGAACTGGCGCAGGATGGCGGCCACCGCAGCCCAGATGCGCTCGTAGTCGGCGTCGGTCGAGCCGGCGTCCATCGGAAAGTTCACGGTGAAACCCGCGCCCTTCCCCGACCCGATCTCGTCGGCCGCGCCGGTCCCGGGATAGAAGGGGAACTGGTGCGAAGACACGTACAGCACCGACGGATCCTGATAGAAGGACCGCTCGGTGCCATTGCCGTGGTGCACGTCGTAGTCGACGACGGCGACGCGCGCCAGGCCGCGGGCCCGGGCGTGGGCGGCGGCAATCGCCGCGTTGTTGAAGACGCAGAATCCCATCGCGCGGTTTCGCTCGGCGTGGTGTCCGGGCGGCCGCACCATCGCCAGCGCCCTGGCGCCGCCTCCCGCGTCCAGCACGTGATCGACCGCGCCGACCGCCGCCCCTGCGGCCAGGCGCGCCACGTCGTAGGTCTCCGGGGAGGTGAACGTGTCCGGATCGAGCGCCACCGCGCGTCCCGCCGTTTCCCTGATGAGCGCGACGTACTCCCGATCGTGGATTCGGCCAATCTCGTCCTCCGTGGCCGGGCGCGGCGCCACCACCGCCCCGCCGCGCCTCCGGAACTCCGAGGCGACCACCTGCATCACCTCCGCGCGCTCGACGCGTTCGGGATGACCCGGCGGCGTGAGATGGTCGGCCCACCGGTCGGACGTGAAGATCGTCAATGGCACGAGATCGCGTAGGCCGGGTCCTTTTGGACCCGGCGACGTCTAATCCGAGAGCGCCGCAATCAGATCCCCCAGATCGTCGGCGGCAATCACCAGCCGGTTGCGCGTGGCGAGATAACTGAACCGGATGTTCACCTTCGCATCCGCGATTCGCCGGAACACGCCCGCGGCGGACCCGGGCCGATCCTCAACCGGCACGAGCACCACTTGCTGCTCCTTGACGATCCGGAAGCCTGCTCCCTCGAGGGCGGCGCGCGCCGCGTCCGCGGCGGTAATCAGGATGTGCACGACTCCTTCCATTTCCGCGTGCCCCTCGAGATTGAGGCCGGCTTTGCCGACGGCATTGACGGCCTTGGACAGCATGCCCGGGCGATCCTCCGGCAGGGTGACGGCGAGGTCGGTCGCGACGTGGGCCATAGGCACCTCGATAGGCGCTGATTGTAGTCCGACACCATGTCCGAGTACGCGTGGCGCCCTGGCTGACGGGGTTCGGGCCGGTGCCTTGCACTGGCAAAATCCTCCACACCATCGTAGACTTCATGGCCCGAGGACCACCCATGGCCAAAACTGGACGCAACGACCTGTGCCCCTGCGGCAGCGGCCGGAAGTACAAGAAGTGCTGCGAGTCGAAGGAACGCCGCCAGTCGAACGGACGGCTGCTGATGATGCTGGTGGGCGCCGCGGTGCTTGGGGCGATCATCGTCGGCATCGCCTCGTTCACCGGCGAGCGGGCCACCGGCCCAACGCGCGTCTGGTCGACCGAGCACGGCCACTACCACGACGCCAGCGGCACGGCGGTCCCGTAGCTGCGGTTACGCCCGTCCGACCAGCGCGAGGGCTCGACGCTCGAGCGCCCGCAGCCTGATCTCCAGCTCGACGCGCCAACGCTCGAGGTCGGCGTCCGAGGTATCCGCGGGCACCGGCATCGGTTCGCCGACAACCAGCGCCACCGTGCTGAACGGCTTCGGAATCTGGGTGCGGTCCCAGCTCCGGAGCGACCAGTGGCGCGACGCCTCGAGATGAAACGGGAGGAGGGGGTTGCCCGTGGTCCGGGCGAGCCAGATCGCACCGGGCTGCGCCACGAGCGCCGGCCCCCGTGGGCCGTCGAGGGTGAACCCGGCGGGTCTCCCCTGCTGCATCTCGCGCACGAGCTGCAGCATCGCCTTGCGCGCCCCGCGGGAGGTCGATCCGCGCGCCGTCCCGTAGCCGAAGCGCTCGATGATCCGCGCGATCCACTCGCCGTCGAAGTTCTCGCTCGTGATGACGACGATCCCGCGGCGGCGGAAGTAGACGGTGGCGGGCAGGATGCGGCCATGCCAGAACGCCATCACCGGCTGCCGTCCGGCGGCGCGAATCGCCTCGAGGTGGTGCAGCCCCTCGACGCGCCAGCGCAGCGTATGGCCGAGCGCCGCGATCAGCGGATAGCCGAGCGCGGCGATCGCGGACACCTGGAAGCGCTTGACCGCCGATGCCCGCCAGTCCTCACATGCCACTGTACTGAGGTCCCCCGCCGCCCTCGGGCGGCACCCAGGTGATCACACCGTAGGGGTCCATGATGTCGCACGTCTTGCAGTGTACGCAGTTCGACGCGTTGATCTGCAGGCGGGGGCCGTCCGGCTGCTGCACGATCTCGTAGACGTTGGCGGGACAGAAGCGTGTGCACGGGTGCCCGTACTCGGCCCCGCAGATCGTGCTGCACACCTCGGTATGCACCAGCAGGTGCGCCGGCTGGTCCTCGCCGTGCGCCGTCCCCGAATAGTGGACGTTGGTCGGCTTGTCGAACGTGAGCCGCCGGTCGACCTCCGTGGCGTTGCTCGGCGCAGGCGAACCAGGCTGGCCCGCCGACGCGTCAGCGGAGGCTGGAGGGGCCCCGTAGTACGAGCCGAGCGTCTTCATCCGCTCGTGACCCGCCTGCCCGTGCAGATCCTTTGCCCACCGGCCGCGCGTGAGCATCGTCAGTCCGGCGAACGCCAGCCCCGCGAACAGGCCGTACTCGAACGCCTGATGTACGTTGCGCACGCGATAGAGCTCCGCCTTGACGGGGCTGCGGTCGATCTTGTCCTGGTAGCGCGAGAGGCCGGAGGCCGACGTGTCGCCGGCCCGAATCGCCTCGAACGCCGATTCGGCGGCGAGCATGCCGGTACGCATGGCGAGGTGAATGCCCTTGAGCCGCATCGAATTGAGGAAGCCTCCGGCATCGCCGGCAATGAGGGCGCCGTGGAGATACGGCCGGGGAATCGCGTTCCAGCCGCCTTCGGGCAGCGCCTTCGCACCGTAGCGGATCCGCTGTCCGCCCTCGAGCAACCCGCGGACGAACCGGTGCCGCTTGAAGCGGTTGAACGCCGTGTGCGGATCGAACAGCGGGTCCTTGTAGTCGAGGCCCACGACCAGTCCGACCGACAACTGTCCGTCACCCGTCGCGTAGATGAATCCCCCGCCGAATTCGTCGTGCCGCAGCGGGTACCCCATCGTGTGGACGACGGTGCCCGGGTCGAGCCGGCCGGCGGGAACCTCCCAGATCTCCTTCAGGCCGACGGCAAACTGCTCCCTCTGGCGGAGGCGCCCGAGATGGAACCGCCGCAGCAGCTCCTTGGTGAGGTTGCCGCGCACGCCGTCGCAGAAGATCGTCACCTTCGCCCGGATGTCGACGCCCGGTTCGAAGGCCGGTTTCCGCACCCCTTGCCGGTCGACCCCGCGATCGCCCGTCCGTACGCCGATGACCCGGTCGCCGTCGGTGAGCACGTGCTGCCCGGCGATACCGCTGAAGAGATCGACGCCCTGCCCTTCCATCTGCTCGGCCAGCCAGCGCACCAGCCGGTTCAGCGACACGATGTAGTTGCCGTGATTGCTGAGCGGCGGCGGAATGACGGGGAACGGCAGCTTCGACCGCTCCGTCAGGAAGTAGACGCGATCCCGCCGCACCGCGGCGGCGAGCGGCGCCCCTTTCTCGCGGAAGTCCGGAATCAGATCCCGAAGCGCGGACGGATCGAGCACCGCACCCGACAGCACGTGCGCCCCCGCGTCGCGCGCCTTCTCGAGCACGGCGATCGACAACGGCGCGTCGCCGGGTCCCGAAGGACCCGGCCTACGCTGTTCCTGAAGCTGCACCAGGCGAAGCGCTGCCGACAGTCCTGCCGGGCCGCCGCCGACGATCAGGACGTCGACATCGAGGGTCTCACGCTGCACTAGGAAGGCTTCTCGAGCTCGGCGACCAGCGCGGGAACGATCTCGAACAGGTCGCCGACGATGCCGTAATCGGCGACTTCGAAGATTGGCGCGTCGGCATCCTTGTTGATCGCGACGATCGTGCGCGACCCCTTCATCCCGACCAGGTGCTGAATCGCACCGGAAATCCCGAGCGCCACGTACAGCTTTGGCGCGACGGTCTGCCCCGAGCTGCCGATCTGCCGTTCCATCGGGAGCCAGCCGCTGTCGCAGATGGGCCTCGAGGCGGCCAGCTCGGCGCCAAGCGCCCTGGCCAGCGACTCGGCCACCGGCAGCTGCTCGCGCGACTTGATCCCGCGGCCGACCGCCACGATGCGCGCCGCCTGACTGAGATCGACGGCCTGCTGCGCCTCCTGGAACGGCGCCTCCGGCGTCTGCCGGATCGCGCGCGGATCGACGGCCACGGCCGCCCTGGTCACCTCCGACGGCGAGGCGCCCTTCCGCACGTGGTCGGCCCGGAAGGCGCCAATCTGGCAGGTCACGAAACAGGGACGGCCGCCCGCGGGCCGTACCTCCGCCGCGAGCTTCCCCTGGAACATCGGTCGCGTGAATGTCGCGCCGGAGATGGCGGTGACGTCGGTGACGAGCGGCTTGTTCAGCCGCGCGGCGAGGGCCGGCACGAAATCGCGCGTCTGATACGTGTGCGGCAGGACGACGAACTCCGGCGCCCGCGAGGCGATCATGGCCGCGAGCGCCGCCACGTACCCGTCCGGCGTGTAGAGGTCGAGCGCCGGGTCGTTCAGCACGAGCACGTCGCCAACGCCGGCCGCCGCCAGCTCCTGGGCGGCAGCGCCGGCGGCGCCGACAAGGGCGACCTCGAGCGGCCCGCCGCCAGTCCCGTCGGCGAGGCGCTGCGCCGCGGCGATCGCCTCCCACGTGGCGCGGTTGAGGACGCCCGACCGCTGCTCCGCGACGACGAGGATCACAGCGCCCTCGCCTCTTCGCGGAGCCGCCGCACGAGCTCGCGGGCGGCCTCCTGGGGTGAGCCGTCGATGATCTGCGTCTGCTTGGCTCGCGAGGGGAGCGCCAGCGACACGATTTCCTGCGCGGGCTGGAGGCCGGCGGCGAGCGGCACCCGGCGGATCTCCTTCTTCTTGGCCGCCATGATCCCTTTCAGCGTCGCGTAGCGGAGCTGATTGATGCCGCTCTGAATCGTGAGCAGGGCCGGCAGCGGCAGCGATATCCACTGGAACCAGCCGCCTTCGAGCTCGCGTTTGACGCGAACGCCCGAGGGCTGCACCTGGACCTCCATGATGATCGTGGAGTGCGGGATTCCGAGCCGCTCGGCGAGGACGACGCCCGTCTGCGCGTGCCCCTGGTCGTCTGACTGCAGGCCGGTCAGCACGAGGTCGAACTGCTCCACCGCCATCGCCGCCGCCAGCGCGCCGGCGCTCACGAAGGCGTCGGAGACGGCGAGCGACTCATCCTCCACGTGGAGCGCCCGATCGGCGCCGCGGGCGAGCGCCTCGCGCAGCACCTGCTGGACGCGCGCCGGTCCGGCCGAGCAGACGACCACCTCGCCGCCGTGCTGCTCGCGGAGGCGCAGCGCCTCCTCGAGCGCGTAGGCGTCCGGCTCGTTCATCTCGTAGGCGACGTCTTCGCCGCGGATCCACCGCTTGTCGTCGCGAATCCGGGGCTGCCACTCGCGGGTGGGGACCTGCTTGATGCAGACGGCGATCTTCATCGATGACGTACCACCGAGACACCGAGACACCGAGAAAAAGGAATCATAGTTCTTCTCCGTGCCTCGGTGTCTCGGTGTTCCGGTGGGGTGTTCCTCCGAGCGCTCACCCCTCGTATCTCTTGAACAGCAGCGCCGCGTTGGTACCGCCGAAGCCGAACGAGTTGGAGAGCGCATACCGGATCGGACTGCGGCGGCTCCGATGCGGCACGTAGTCGAGGTCGCACGCCGGATCGGGAGTGTCGAGGTTGATCGTCGGCGGCATCTCCTGATGGTGCACCGCGAGCGCCGTGATGCCCGCCTCCACTCCGCCGGCCGCGCCGAGCAAGTGGCCGGTCATCGATTTGGTCGACGAGATGGCCAGCCTGCGCGCGTGGTCGCCGAACAGCCGCTTGATGGCGAGCGTCTCCAGCCGATCGTTGTGGGGCGTCGACGTGCCGTGGGCGTTGATGTAATCGACCTCGTCCGGGCGGACGCGGGCCTTCTCGAGCGCCAGGTGCATGACGCGCACCGCGCCGTCGCCGTCCTCGGAGGGCGCGGTGATGTGGTAGGCGTCGGCCGACATGCCGTACCCGACCAGCTCGGCATAGATCGGAGCGCCGCGCTGCCGGGCCTGCTCGAGCTCCTCGAGCACCACGATCCCCGAGCCTTCGCCGATGATGAAGCCGTCGCGGTCGCGGTCGAACGGCCGGCTGGCGCGCTCGGGCTCGTCGTTGCGCGTCGACAGCGCGCGAAGCGCCGCAAACCCGCCGACGCCCATCGGCGTAATCGCCGCCTCGGAGCCGCCGGCAATCATCGCGTCCGCGTCGCCGCGGCGGATGATCTCGAAGGCGTCGCCGATGGCGTGCGCCGAGGCGGAGCAGGCGGTGCACGTCGCGGAGTTCGGGCCCTTGGCGCCGAAGCGGATCGACACCTGGCCGGCCGCCAGGTTGATGATCGCCGACGGAATGAAGAACGGCGAGATCTTCCGCGGACCGCCTTCGATGAGCGCCCGGTGCTCGCGCTCGATCGTGGTGAATCCGCCGATGCCCGACGCGATGAAGACGCCGGTGCGCGGCGCGCGCTCCGGAGTGATCGTGAGGCGGGAATCGTCCATCGCGAACTGGGTGGCGGCGATGGCGTACTGGATGAAGACGTCCATCTTCTTGACGTCCTTCCTGTCGACGAACCGCAGGGGATCGAATCCGGTGACCTCTGCCGCGATCTGCGCGGCGAACTCACTCGGGTCGAATTTCGTGATCCGTCCGACGCCGCTCCTGCCAGCCAGCAGCGCAACCCAGTTCGCGCCGGTGCCAATGCCGAGCGACGACACCAGCCCGATGCCGGTGATGACGACCCGCCTGCTCACACCGCGCTACTTCTTTCCTTTGGCGTGAGCGTCGATGTAATCGATCGCTTCCTTCACGCGGGTAATCTTCTCGGCGTCCTCGTCGGGAATCTCGATCCCGAACTCTTCCTCGAACGCCATGACGAGCTCCACCGTGTCGAGCGAATCGGCACCGAGGTCGTCAACGAAGGACGCGTCCGGCGTCACCTCTTCCTCGTCCACGCCGAGCTGTTCCACGATGATGCTCTTCACCTTGTCTGCAACCGCCATCACGCCTCCAGTCGGTAGTCGGTAGTCGGTAGTCGGCGGTCAGTCGGTCGCCACCAACGACCGCCTCTCGGCCACCACGTCACTCACATGTACATCCCGCCGTTGACGGCCAGGACTTGCCCTGTAATATACGATGCCTCGTCCGAGGCGAGAAAACAGACTGCCGCCGCCACGTCGGTCGTCTCCCCGAGCCGTCCAAGCGGGATCTGCGCGGCCCAGTCCCCCTGGGCCTTCTCGGTGAGGGCGCGCGTCATGTCGGTCTCGATCAGTCCGGGGGCGACGACGTTGACCGTGATGTTCCGCGAGGCGACCTCGCGCGCCAGCGCCTTGCTGAACCCGATCAGCCCCGCCTTCGAGGCCGCGTAGTTCGCCTGGCCGGCATTCCCGGTCTGCCCGACGACCGAGCTGATGCTGACGATCCGACCGCGGCGCTGCTTGATCATCGGTCTGAGCACCGCCTGCGCGCAGACGTAGGCGGCTGTCAGGTTGGTCGCGATTACCTGATCCCACTCTTCGCGCTTCATGCGCAGCAGCAGCTGGTCACGGGCGATTCCGGCGTTGTTCACCAGGATGTCGATCCGGCCGTGGCGCTCGAGGGCGTCGGCGACCATCGCCTCGACGGCGCCCGCGTCGGTCACATCGACGGCGGCCGCCTCCGCGCGCCCGCCCGTCGAGCGGACGGTCGCCGCCGTGTCGGCGGCGTGATCGCCTCTGGCCACCGCAACGACATGTGCGCCGCGCTCGGCGAGCAGCGTCGCCACGGCGCGCCCGATCCCCCGCGACGCCCCGGTCACGATGGCCACCTTACCGGACAGGGAGAACATGACGGCCCGGGGGGGAGAAGTGGAACAAGTGGAAGAAGTAGACGAAGTAGACGAAGTGGAAGAAGTGGAAAAGTGGAAAAGTAAGTTGACAAGTGACGCCGGGTCCGGCGTGGCATGCGTCCACGGTCTCGCCAATCCACGGTTCCACGTCTTCCACTCTCTGCACTTGTCCTACTTCGTCTACTTCTTCCACTTTTCCACTTCTTCTACTTCGTCTACTTCTTTCCCGCTCGAAGAACCGCGTCCAGATCCCCCGGCTCCGCGAACGCCAGGATCTGCGCGTCCTTCTGGATCTTCTTCACCAGTCCGCCGAGCACGCGCCCCGGACCCACCTCAACATACGTGGTGACGCCCTCCGACGCAAGGCGGCGTACGACGCCCTCCCACAGCACCGGCGCCGACACCTGGCCGATCAGCGCGTCGATGGCGGCGCGCGCGTCCCGCTTCGGCTGGGCGTCGACGTTGGCGACGATCGGCACTCCCGGGTCGCGCACGGCGAGCGCGCGCAGCTCCGGCTCGAGCCGCGCCTCCGCCGGCTTCATCAGCGCGCAGTGGAACGGCGCGCTGACCTGCAGCGGCACGACGCGCCTGGCGCCCAGCGCCACGGCGTGCGCTGCCGCCCGGTCGACCGCGGCGGCGGCGCCGGCGATCACGATTTGTCCCGGACTGTTGATGTTGGCGGGACCGACGACCTCACCGCCGGAGGCCGCCTCGCACGCGCCGCGCACCTGGGCGGCGTCGAGACCGAGGATGGCCGCCATGGCGCCCAGCCCGGGCGGCACCGCTTCCTGCATGTAGCGGCCGCGGCGGCGCACGATGCCGACGGCGTCGGCAAAGGAGAACGTGCCGGCTGCCACGTTCGCCGAATACTCCCCCAGGCTGTGACCGGCGACGATCTGCGGACGGATGCCCCGGGCCTCGAGGACGCGGGCGGCAGCGATGCTGACGGCCAGGATCGCCGGCTGGGTATGCTCGGTGAGCGTCAGCTGATCCTCCGGCCCCTCGAAGCATAGCTGCCGCAGCGAGCGGTTCGGGGCCGTCGTCCCGGCCGCCGCCGCGGCAAACGCCGCGTCGGCTTCGTCGAAGGCGGCGCGCGCCTCGGGAAACACGTGGGCCAGCGCCTTCCCCATGCCAACCGTCTGAGAACCCTGGCCCGGAAAGATGAACGCAATCATCGGTCGGCCACTGCGGCAAGGGCGATCTCGCGCTCGACCCGGCGCAGGAAGTCGCTCGTGGCGAACCGGGACGCCACGGCAATCGCGTTCCGCACCGCTTTGGCCGAAGAGCGCCCGTGGCCGACGATCGCCAGCTGCGCGAGGCCGAGCAGCGGCGCGCCGCCGTACTCGGAATAATCCACGCGGCGGCGGAATCGCCGGAACGCCCGGCGCGACAGGAGGTAGCCCACGTGGCTCGAGAAGGTTCCCTTCAGCTCGTCGCCGAGCAGTGTCTCTACGGCGTCGACGAGTCCTTCGCTCGTCTTGAGCACGACGTTGCCCGTAAAACCGTCGCAGACGACGACGTCCGCAATGCCACTGTAGATCTCGCGCCCCTCGACGTTGCCGATGAAGTGCACCGGCGACCCCTTGAGCAGCCGATGCGCCTCGCGCGTCAGCTCGTTTCCCTTGGTCTCCTCCTCGCCAATCGACAGCAGGCCCACGCGGGGGCGATCGACGCCGAGCGCCACGCGCGCGTAGACGCTGCCCATGACGGCAAACTGCAGGAGGTGCTGCGGGCGGCAGTCGACGGTGGCGCCGGCGTCGACGAGCACCGCCGGGCGGGCGCGCGTCGGGATCGTGGCCACGAGCGCCGGCCGATCGACACCCGGCATCATGCCGAACGCGGCATGCGCGGCCAGCACCGTCGCGCCGGTATGGCCGGCGCTGAACAGGGCGGCCGCCTCGCGCCGCGCCACCAGATCGGCGGCAACCCGGATCGACGCGCGCGGCTTGCGCCGGAGCGCCGCCGCGGCCGGTTCGGCCATCTCCACCGCCTCGGGAGCCTCGACGATCTCCAGCCCGAGCGCGCGCCAGTCCGGATGGGATGCGAGCGCCTCCTCGAGCGCGGAGGTCGGCCCGACGAGCGCAATGCGGACGGCAAGATGGCGCGCGGCGGACACCGCCCCGTCGACCACCGCCGACGGCGCATGGTCGCCGCCCATCGCGTCAACGGCGATGCGGGTCATGGCGTGGACGCCTTCGGCGCCTGGGGGCACCGACACGCGGTCGGGTTACTCCTCGTCGACGGGCCGGACCTGCCGCTCCCGGTAGTAGCCGCAGTGGGGACACACGCGATGCGGCGCCTTGGGTTCGTGGCACTGGGGACACAGACCGGTCGTCGCCGGCCGCAGCGCGTCGTGCGTGCGCCGCTTGGCGGTCCGTGTCTTGGAGTGTCGGCGTTTTGGATTTGGCATACGTGTCTATGTCGTCGTTCAGGTCGTTCGGATCCTTCTGGTTCACCTCTCAGGGGTTCGTTGGTTCGAACGGTCCGAACGGTTCGAACGATCCGAACGATCCCCCGCCAGCGCCTCGAGCGCCGCAAGCCGCGACTCCTCCCAGGTGGACGAGCAGGCGCACGCGGCCAGGTTCAGGTTCGCCCCGCACTGCGGGCAGAGCCCCCGGCAGTCATCGCGGCACAGGGGCTTCATCGGCAAGGACAGGTAGAACTGTTCACGCAGCAGCTCGTTCAGATCGATCTGGTCCTCGCGGTAATAGCTGGTGTCGAAGTCCTCGTCCGCGACCTCTCGCTCCGACTCGGCCGACATGGCCGAGACCGGCAGGTAGCGCAGATCGAACGGCGTGTTCACCTCGACACGGTACGCGTCGAGACAGCGGCTGCACGACAGCTCGAGGTCGGCCTTCACGGTGCCGACCAGGCGAAACCTGTCCTTGTCCTTGTGAATCTCGAATGCCAGTTCGACAGGCGACACCACGCGATAGTGGTCGCTTTCGTCGGACACGTCGGGGGCCTGGAACGTGCGCGCGAAGCGGTCGAGCCTCTGCCGGTAGCGCGTCAGGTCGAGCAGCATTGAGCCGCTAATTATAGCTGATTCCACGAGATAGGCCCGATCCACGGCTTCGGGATGAACAGCCGCTCGTACAGCGTCACCGCGAAGCGATCGGTCATCCCGGCCAGGAAATCCCTGGCCGCCGTGTCGAGCCCCTCCGTGTCGACGATGCGGCGGTCGAGCAGCCCGTCGGGCCGCTCCCGGATCTTCTCCCAGAGCCCGGTCAGGATGCCGCTGGCTTTCCTGAACTCGCCGGTCGCGACGTCGTTCTCGTAGACCGCCTCGAACAGGAAACTCCGCATCGCCAGCGTTGCCTGCAGCACGTCGTCGCTCATCCGGATCTCCTGCAGTCGACCGCACTCGGTCTCGGTGACGACGTCCTTGACCATGCGCGCGATGCGGGCGGACGAGCTGACGCCGAGCACGCCCACCGCCGCCTTCGGCAGGTCTGCCGCGTTCAGCATCCCGGCCCGCACCGCGTCGTCAATGTCGTGATTCACGTATGCGATGAGGTCGGCGACGCGGATGATCTGCCCTTCGAGCGTCGCTGCTCGCGTGGAGGCGTCGATGCCGACTGGCGAGCCCTCCCTGCCCTTGGAATGCCGTGCGATGCCGTCGCGCACTTCCCAGGTCAGGTTGAGACCGCGACCGTCGTTTTCCAGCACGTCGACGATGCGCAGGCTCTGCTCGTAGTGGTTGAAGCCGCCCGGGACGAGCGCGTCGAGCACGCGCTCGCCGGTATGACCGAACGGGGTGTGGCCGAGATCGTGTCCGAGGGCGATCGCTTCGGTGAGTTCCTCGTGCAGACGGAGCACCTTTGCAATCGTTCGTGCAATCTGCGACACCTCGAGCGTGTGCGTGAGGCGAGTCCGGTAGTGGTCGCCGGCGGGCGCGAAGAAGACCTGCGTCTTGTGCTTCAACCGGCGGAACGCTTTGCTATGGATGATGCGGTCGCGGTCGCGCTGGAACGCCGGCCGCACGTCGTCCTCGGACTCCGGGTGGAGGCGGCCACGCGAATCGGCGCTCTTGGCTGCCTGCGGCGCCAGCGTCTCGCGCTCGCGCTGCTCGAGGGCCTCACGGATGCTCGACAACCGGCTCCTCCAGGATGTCGTCGAGGAAGCTCGACCCGAACGGCGGTCGCACGACGCCGAAGTTCTCGGCGAGCGTCTGGCCGAGGTCGGCAAACGTGGAACGGGTGCCGAGGTCGGTGGCCGGCCGCACGCGCGGCCCGGTCAGCAGGATCGGCACGTACTCGCGGGAATGATCGGTGCTCGGCGTGGTCGGATCGTTGCCGTGATCGGCGGTCACCACGAGCAGATCGCCTGGGCCCAGCGCGGCTGCGAGGCGCCCGAGCCCTTCGTCGATCCGCTCGAGGTTGGCTGCATAGCCCGCCACGTCGTTGCGATGTCCGTAGACGGTGTCGAAGTCCACGAGATTCGCGAAGATGAGCCCCCCCGGCACGTCCGCCAATGCGGCAGCCACCTTGCCGAGGCCGTCGGCATCGCTCCGCGTCGGCACGGCGCGCCCGATGCCGCGGCCCGCGAACAAGTCGGCGACCTTGCCGATCGCCACGACGGGAATGCCGCCGGCGGTCAACAGGTCCAGGAGTGTCCGGCCGCGAGGCTCGAGGGCGTAATCGTGGAGGTTGGCGGTCCGGCTGAAGGCGCCCGCCGCCCCCAGGAACGGACGCGCGATGACGCGGCCCACTCCCATCCCACGGGAGACGAGGTCGAAGGCGGCCTCGCAGATGCGGTACTGCTCCGAGAGCGGGATGACCTCCTCGTGCGCGGCAATCTGGAACACGCTGTCGGCCGATGTGTAGACGATCGGCCTGCCCGTCCGGATGTGCTCGGAGCCGAGCCGCTCGATGATCTCGGTGCCGGACGCCACGACGTTCCCAAGCGTACCGCGCCCGATCCGGCGCTCGAACTCGGCGATCACGCCCGGCGGGAATCCGGCCGGGAAGGTGGGAAACGGCCGGTCGAGCACGAGGCCCATCAGCTCCCAGTGTCCGGTGACGGAGTCCTTGCCGGCCGAGGCCTCCGCCATCCGTCCGAAGGCGGCACGAGACTGAACCGCCGCGCCGCCGCCGAGCGGCACCAGCCGGTCGAGACCGAGCGAGCGGAGCACCGGCAGGTTCAGGTGCACCTGCTTGGCGATGTTGCCGAGCGTATTGCTCCCTTCGTCGCCGTAGGCGGCCGCGTCGGGGAGCGCCCCGATGCCGACGCTGTCGAGAACGATCACGACGACGCGCGTGAACCAGCCTCGGGCTCTGCTCGTGACGTCCGTCATGAGACCGGTGAGGTGAGAGCCCTCGGCTGGTTGGTCAGCATCTCTTTGGCGCGCTCCGCGCGCCTAGGACCGCTATACGGCTCCTGGGAACGCGTACACAATTCTCGTTTGGAGCCGTATAGCGGTCCAGGCACACGCGCCTCGTGCCTACGGCTGCTGCGGCGTGAAGTAGTTGGCGACGGAGCGTTCTGTGGCAATGGTGGCGATGGCGTGCTTGAACACCAGATGGTCCACGCCGTTGACCTCGACGACCACCGCGAAACGATCGAAGTTCTTGATGCGCGCCTCGAGCCGGCGCCCGTCGACCAGATGCACGCTCACCGACAGACGCTCGCGCCTCGCGTGGTTGAGGAACACGTCCTGTATGTTCGGCTGGGCGGAGGCAGGACGGAGTTCGGACACCTGGGCCATCAGGCAGTGCCTCCTCGATTTCCTCGTCAGCGCGAACGGCGCGAGAGTCCGCGCGAGGCGAGCATCTCCTCGACGCGCAGCCGCGTGGCCGGTCGTTCGCCGGGACCGTCGAACCACATAAGATTAGGCTCTTTGCGGAACCAGATCAACTGCCGCTTCGCGTAGCGTCGATTCTCCTGCACGATGAGCGCACGCGTCGCCGTCTCGTCCCGCCCGCCGCTCAGCATCTCCATCACCTGCCTGTACACGAGGCCGCCGAAGGGGCGCGCGGTCGGCGGCACGCCGCTCGCGACGAGCGCCCGCACCTCGGCGACGACACCGCGCGCGAACTGCTCGTCGACGCGACGGGCGACGCGCTCCGCCGTCAGGGCCGCGGGCAGACGCAGCGCAACCGGGATGACTTCGCACCCGGCAATGGGTGACGCCGTCTCGGCAAAGTGCGCCGTCAGCGGTCGTCCGGTGGTCAGGTAGACCTCGAGCGCACGGATGAGGCGCTTGCGATCGCGCGGCATGATGCGCGCGGCCGAGTCGGGATCAACCCGCCGCAGCCACTGGTGCAGGCGCTGCACGCCGCGGCGATCCGCCACCCCGTCGAGCCGGGCGCGCAGTGCCTCGTCGGCCCCGGGCCCTGGAAACAGGCCGCGCGTCAGCGCCCGATAGTAGAATCCCGTGCCGCCGACAACGAGCGGCAGCCTGCCGCGCCCGTGGATCTCTCGAACGAGACACGCCGCGTCGCGGGCGTAGCGTGCGGCGGTGTACACCTCGGTCGGGTCGGCCACGTCGATCAGGTGATGTGGAATGCCTCGCCGCGCCTCGAGGGGAACCTTGTCGGTTCCAATGTCGAATCCCCGGTACACGGCGGTCGAGTCGCAGCTGATGATCTCGCCGTCGTATCGCTCCGCGAGGGCAAGACCGAGCGCGCTCTTGCCGGATGCCGTCGGCCCGAGCACGGCCAGCACCAGGCGCCGCTCCGCCCCTCCTCGAGGCTCGGGGCGACCCGAAGAGGGTCGCAGTTCTACCATCCGGCGCGCGCCAGGACGTACACGACGAGCGCCGTCAACAGAATCAGGAGACCCAGCTGCTGCACCCGTGTCGGCATAGGAACATCCGGAGCCCGGGGCCTGGAGCCCGGGGCCTGCGTGATTCAGTAGGGGGGCTGCTCGTTGTAGTAGAAGGTGACCGTGAAGAGCGCCTTGTCGAGCGGGTATTCCGGCGGCAACGGCGCCGTCGGATTCGACGAGTAGATCGCGCCGTACGCCGCTCGAGTGAAGGCCTCGATGACCGACGGCTGCACGATGACGATGTCGGTGATCGAGCCGTCTCTGTGAATGTTGAACTGCAGCACGACGTGGCCGCTCATGACCATGGCCGCCTGCGGAACGAACCAGTTACGGCGGACCTGCGCGACGAAGCGGCGCAGCCACGGCCCGAACTCGACGCCCCTGGTGTCGAACTGAATCGTCGCCCCGGGGCGGTCGTTGCCCCCTTGGGGATTGTCGAATCGCTCGTTCTGAACGTATTGCTGCAGGTTCCGCAGCGCCTCCCCGAGAGAGCCGCCGGGGCGCGTCAGCGGCGTCTCGAGCGGGCGGCGCAGGCCGGTCTCGCCGGGCGGCGTGACCCGCGCCACCTGGGTCTCGGGCTCCGGCTGCGGCGGCGCATCTGGATTGTCCGCCCCCTTTGCCCGTTCGGCCTCCGCCGCCTCGACTCGCTCGGCAGTGTCGCCGCGCGAGAATGGCAACGGGTTCTCGGGCTTGCGGACGATCACCGGGTCCTGAGCGCGACGATCGAGATCCGACAGCTCCGCCCGGTCGGGCGCTCGCAGCGCCGGCGTGTCGAGGCGCGGCTGGACGAAGACGAACCGGCGCGCCGCTTCCTCCCGCTGCCGCTCGAGCTCGGCCTGCCGCCGCTGGATCTCCTCGGGTGTGGGCTGAAACATCGGGAGGCGTGGACCGATGATGAACGCCGTCGCAATCAGCGCGTGAACAACGACCGACAGCACCACGCCTTCGCGGCGAGAAATGGCCGCGCCGACGACGTTCTCGTCCTGGTAGCGATCCTCGAAGTCGAAATGGATCACGCGGTTACAGGCGAATTATACCCGCCGAGCCGTATACAGATAGGCGATGCCGAACGTCAACGGAATGGCGCGGACGTCGCAGAACCCCGCCTGTTCGAGCAGTGCGACGAAGGTGCGCGGGGGAGGAAAGCTGCGTACCGAGGCGGGCAGGTACGAATACGCGGCGCCGTGACCCGAGACCGCGCGGCCGATCCATGGCAGCAGGTACTTGAAATACCAGAGGTACAGCGTCCGGAGGCCGGGCACCCGCGGTTCGCCGAACTCGAGGATGGCCAGCCGGCCCCCTGGGCGCAGCGCCCGCGCCATCTCGGCGCACGCCAGCTCGGGCCGCTCGACGTTGCGGATGCCGAACGCGACCGTGGCCGCATCGACGGCGGCATCGGTGACCGGAAGCCTCGTCGCATCGCCCCGCACCAGCGCAATGCGCCCCGCCTCCCCCGCCGCGCGCACCTTGCGCCGCCCGATGGCCAGCATAGCGCCCGCAAAATCGACGCCGACGACGCGCGCCGCCTGTTTCGCCTGCAGCGCGACGTCGGCGGTGCCGGTGCAGACATCGAGCAGAACCTCTCGACCCGTGAACTGCAGCGACCGGATGGCCCGGGTGCGCCACCGCCGATCGATCCCGGCGCTCAGCAGATGGTTGAGCAGGTCGTACCGGGGCGCAATCGCATCGAACATCCCGGCGATGCGGTCGGGCGCTTTGTCGGGGGATGGCACGCTAGCCGATGACGAGTGAGAGCGCCGTCGCGCCGAAATAGACGATGCCGACGTAGCCGTTCAGGTCGAACGCTTTCCGAACCTGCGAGAGGTCGCCCTCGCTGACGAGCGACTGCTCGTACGCCAGGAGCACCGCCACGATCAGCACTCCGGCGAGGTAGAGCGCCGGCAGGTTCCCGGCTCGCCAGAGCGCCATCATGGCCAGCACCGCCGCCACGTGCATCACCCGTGAGACCCGGATGGCGGGACCAATGCCGAACCGGGCGGGAATCGACCGCAGCCCGTGCGCGCGGTCGAACTCCACGTCCTGGCACGCGTACAGGACGTCGAAGCCGCCGACCCACAGCCCGATCGCCCCGCCGAGCAGCCACGGCTCGGCGCCGGCGCGGCCGCCCGCGGCAATCCAGCCGCCGATCGGCGCCACGGCCATCGCGAGGCCGAGAAAGAGCTGCGTGTACGACGTATAGCGTTTGGCCAGGGAGTACCAGAAGACAACCGCGAGCGCGACCGGCGACAGGGCGAGGCAGAGCGGATTGAGCCGTCCCGCCGCAAGGACGAACGCGGCCGAGGAGACGATCACGAAGATCGTCGCCTCGCGGCGCGACATGACGCCGCGCGGCAGCTCGCGCATCGCCGTCCGTGGATTGAGCGCGTCGAACCGGGCGTCTACCAGGCGGTTGAACCCCATGGCCGCGCTGCGTGCCGCCACCATGCAGACGACAATCCAGCCCACCTGCCACCACGAGAACGGCGACGTCTGCCAGGCCAGGAGCGCACCGGTCAGCGCAAACGGCAGGGCAAAGACGGAGTGGCTGAAGCGGACGAAGGAGCAATACGTCGAGATCTTGCCCATGCTGTCAACGTCCAATTCCCAACTTCCAACTTCCAACTTCCAACTCTCGATATTGGGGAGTTGGACCGCTATGCGGGCCGGAACGCGAATTTCGTACTCGTTGCGTCCGCCCGCATAGCGGTCCCAGCCGCGCGAAGCGCGGCAGAAGATACTGGCAACCAGCCAAGGGGTTCTGCCGGGATATCAAGGGGCGGAGCCCCCTTGGCTGGTTCATTGGAAGTTGGGAGTTGAGGCGCCGAGCCATCCGATGTCGGCGGGCTCGATGCCGGACAGCAGATATTCTTCCACATCGACGACGCCGGCGGGCACGCGCACTGCGATGAGCGAGGCTCGCTTCCCTACGTCGATGCTGCCGAACTGCCCGCCGAATCCGAGCGCGGTGGCGCCCCGCAACGTGGCGCTCTCGAGCAGGCGGCCCGCCGCCACGCGCGGCGCCAGACGACGCGCCGCGGCCAGCTCCGCGAACAGGTTCACATCGGGAGCGCTCGCAAGGCTGTCGGTGCCGAAGGCGACCGGGATGCCCGCCCGGTAGAAGGCGTCGAGCGGCGGATCGCCGACGCCCACGTACCGGTTGCTGCGGGGGCACGACACGACGTTGGTTCCCGCCGCTCTGAGGCGCGCGAGGTCGTCGGCGGTGCATTGCACCACGTGCACGGCCAGGACGCGCGCGTCGAGGAAGCCGAGCGCCGACAGGTACAGGGTCGGCGACACGCCGGCAGGCCGCCACGCCGGCGACCAGACATCCAGCTCGCCGAGCAGCTCACGCCAGCCCCCGGTGCCGCGTGCGATGAACTCCACTTCCTCCGGCGACTCGGCGAGATGGATCGTGGACACGTCCTCCGGATGCGCGTCGAGGTCGGCGCGAATGGCGGCACACAGACCGGGCGACACCGAATATGGCGCGTGCGGCGCGAGGCTGAGCCGCACCGCCGCGCCCGGCTCGCGTTCGAGATCGATCGCGGCGCGGGCGGCGCGCACGCGCCCGACCGGGTCGTCCGTGTTGAAGCCGAGCAGCTCGTGGAAGACCCGGGCGGCCATTCCCGCCTCGCGCAGCAGCGGCACCGCCGCCAGCGTGTTGCTGACATCGCCCATGAGCCCAGTGCCGCTCGTCCGGGCGGCGCCAATCGCGGCACGGGCCGCCTCGAGAATGGCCGGATCGCGAGGGTCGCAATAGCGGCGGCGCGCCGCCACGACCGCCCGGATCCAGTCGAGGAACCGGTCGACCGGCTGAACCACGCCCTCCAGGTACGACAGCTCGAGATGCGTGTGGGCGTTGACGAGGGCGGGCAGCACCGCGACCGGCCCCAGGTCGGCGGCATCCACGCGCCGTCCGCTGCCTACGGCGCCGATGACGCCATCCTCGACGGCAAGCCAGCCGTCGCGGATGGGCGGCGCGGTAATGGGAAGAATCCAGGCGGCGCGAAAGACGGTCACTGCGCCAGACGCAGCTGCTTGCCGGCGCGGCTGCGCGCGGGGTACTGCCGAAGCTCCTCGGGCACCGACGTGTCGCCGGCCGCCCTCGCCGTCGCCAGCTCCAGCACGCGCGGCACGTCGCGCGCGCGGAAGACCGGATCGCCGAGGATCTCGTACTGCATGTTGCGGCGCTTGGGGACGAATCCGGCGTCCTCGATGCTGGCGACGATTTCGACCTCGTCCATGCAGTAGCTCGCGCCGGCGGCGCGGACGACATTCTCCTCGAGCATGACGCTGCCCATGTCGTTGGCGCCGAACGCGAGGCTGAGCTGCCCCACTTTGCCTCCCTGCGTCACCCACGAGGCCTGCAGGTTGTCGACGTTGTCCAGCACGATGCGCGCGAGGGCGAGCGTCCGCAGGTAGTCGACGCCGGTTGCCTCGGCGCCCCCGCGCTCGGTGTGCTCCGGCTGGAAGCTCCAGGCGATGAACGCGGTGAACCCGCCGGTGTCGTCCTGCAGGTCGCGCACGCGCATCATGTGCTCGACGCGCTCCTCGTCGGTCTCCACCGTGCCGTACATCATGGTGGCGGTCGAGCGCAGCCCGGCGCGGTGCGCGTGGCGCATCACGTCGATCCATTCGTCCGCCGACGCCTTGCCGTAGCAGTTCAGGAGCTTCCGAACCCGGTCGACGAGGATCTCCGCGCCGCCGCCGGGAATGCTGTCGAGCCCCGCGGCGACGAGCCGTGCGACGACCTCCCTCACCGACACCGTATTCGTCCGGGAGATGTGCAGGATCTCCGGCGGCGAGAGCGCGTGCAGCCTGAGACCCGGGTAGCGGCCTTTGACGGCGCGGAACAGGTCCTCGTACCAGGCAATCGGCAGATCCGGATTGTGCCCCCCCTGGAGCAGCAGCTGATTGCCGCCGACCGCCATCGTCTCGTCGATCTTGCGGAAGATCTCCTCGAACCCGAGGACGTAGCCCTCGGCGGAGCCGACCGGACGATAGAAGGCGCAGAAGTTGCAGCGCGCCACGCACACGTTCGTGTAGTTGACGTTGCGATCGATGATGTAGGTGACGACGCGATCCGGATGCTTGCGGGCGCGGATGGCGTCGGCCAGCCGGCCGAGCACGTGCGTGGGCGCGTGACGATAGAGGTCGAGCGCCTCGGCCGCGGTGACGCGGGCGCCGTCCGTCACGTTTCGCACGAGCTCGTCGACCATCAGAAGAATTCGAGCGTCCGCCGTCCGGGAGCGAGCCCCATCTCCGCCGCGTAGTCGAGGAACATCTGCAGGCCCGCCGCTTCCTCCGGGCCGAGGCCGTATTTCACATTATCCCTCAGATACACCGCCGCACGCGCCGTGGCGGCCGCGTCGCCCCGTCCGTATTCGGCCGCGATGGCGGCGGTGGCGCGCGAGCCCTCCTGCTGCGCGTCCTGCAGCGCCCGCACGTCGGCGTCGGAGATCGCGCCCGGCCGCCCGGTCCACGCCGCGTAGATGAACGGCAGCCCGGTCATCGCGGACCATTCTTCGCCGAGATCGACCTTCTCGAGGCCGATCGCCCGTTCGTCGGCATCGAGCGCCGGGTCGCCGATGAGCAGCGCGGCGTCGGCGCCGCGCGTCATGGTCGCGAGGTCCGGGCCATGGGGCACGAACTCCGGCTCGATCCGGAATCGATGGCGACACAACACCTTGATGAGCGCCACCGAGGTGCGGGAACTCGTGTCGAGCGCGATGCGACGGATCGAGGGGAGCGGCACCCGCGTGAAGAGCGCCACCGACCGCACCGGCCCGCGCGATCCAATCCCGACGCCGGGCACGAACCGGTAGTCGCGCGCCTGCAGGTACTCGACGGATGGGATGAGGCCGAGATCCACTGCGCCCGCATGGAGCAGCGAGGCGCACACCGACGGCACGTCGTACCGAACGTGCCACCGCTCGGGGGCGCGGTCGAGCGCCCAGGTCAGCGGCCGCGCGTTCAGGTACCCGACGGCGCCAAGGCGAACGGGCCTGATCAAATTCCACCCCCCCAAGAAACCCAACTCCCACATGTGGGAGTTGTGGAGGTGGGAGTTGGGAGTTGTGGTGATTGAGGTCGAGACGACGTTCTCATCGCGAGATCACGTTGAACAGGCCGTCGCGCTCAGCCGCGGTGAACCCCGCCGCCTCGATGTTGCGGCGCAACTCTTCGAGTGGCGCCCGCCGGCGCCCGTCAGGCGCCTCGTCCGAGGCGGCCACGTTGTCGAGGTCGTCGGCGCCGAAGGTCAGCGCGACCTGCGCGAGCTTGGGGCCGTAGCGCTGCCAGTCCACCTGCACCACGGGAATATTCGGCGCCGCCAGGCGCGCAATCGCCACCGCCTTCACATCGTCGTACCCCGTGGCCGGGCGGAGGGCGTCGATCGCCGTCGGGAGCGGGGCGACCGCCTGGATGCCGCCGAAGCGCGCCTGCAGCGCGGCTGCCCGCAGCATCGCGCCGGTCCGCTCTGCGCCCGGCGCCTTTGAAACGGTCAAGCGCAGGCGATCGAAGCCCGCCTGCCTCAGCGTATCGATCACCGCCGCCTCGTCCTCGATGGCATCCACGGGGATCTCGGCGAGCCCCTCGAGACCGGCGGCACGCAGCTCCGCCAGCACACGAGCGACCGGCATTCTCGAACTCGACGAGAGGCGCTCCACGTCGCGCCACGCGAAGCCGGAGACGGGCCGATCGCCGGCCACCGCCTTCGCGCTCTCCACGGCGGCGCGGGCGGTCGTGAGCGACGCCGGGGACCCGGTGATGCGGATTTCACGCGCGAGGGGTGGCACCGCCCTGGCGAACGACGCGTCGAACCCGCACGCCGCCACGCGCACGTAGGTAACGGAGGTGCCGTGCAGGCGCCGCCGCAGCGCGTCGGCGAGCATCCCAACCGACAAGATGTCCGGCGTCGCCGCCAGCTGCGCGATGTCGTCGGCCGACAGCCGTCCACCGGTCTGGACCTGATCGAGAAGGCGATCGAACGTGGAGGACCTCGTCATGCCGAGAGATCGCTCGAAATGATGTCCGAGACGCGCGTTGCCAGCGCCAGCGCGGCGCGCCCGTCGGTTCCAGTGACGGCCGGCGGGCGGCGCTCCCGAATCGCGGCGGCGAAGTCGGCCAGCTCGCGTCGGAGCGGCTCGTCGGCGACGACATCGACGCGTCCGCCCTGGATCGCCGGACGGAGCCCGTTGGGGCCGTCGCCGTTGCGCGGGCCGCCTCGAGCGGCGGCCGTGGAATGGGCCACCAGGCGGTACATCTCGACTTCCTGGGCGGCGTAGTCGATCGAGATGTACGCGTCGTGCTGGAAGAAACGCGCCTTCCGCACGCGATCGCGGCTGATGCGGCTCGCCGTGACGTTGGCGATGCAACCCGACGCGAAGCGGAGGCGCGCGTTGGCGATGTCGACCCGCGGGGTCAGGACGTTGACGCCCACGGCCTCCACCGCGTCGACCTCGGAGCCGACGACGGCGAGCAGCACGTCCAGGTCGTGAATCATCAGGTCGAAGATCACGTCGATGTCGAGGCTCCGCTCGGGAAACGTGCCAAGCCGGTGGATCTCGATGAACCGCGGGCGCGACACGAGCGGCAGCGCGGCGGTCACCGCCGGGTTGAAACGTTCGGTGTGGCCGGTGGCGACCATGGCGCCACGCGCCACGGCGGCCGAGAGCAGCCGGTCCGCGTCGGCCACTGACGCGGCCAGCGGCTTCTCGACGAGGACGGCGGCGCCCGATTCGACGAACGGGAGCGCCACCGCGACGTGCGACACGGTCGGCGTCGCGATCGAGACGCCGTCGACCCGGCCGACGAGCTCCGAGGCGTCCGTATGAGCGGTGGTCGCATACCGCGCCGCGACCTCGGCCGCCCGGCCCGGCTTGATGTCGGCGACGCCGACGAGCTCGACGCCGGGCATCTCGGCCAGGATGCGGGCGTGATGCTGCCCCAGATGGCCGACGCCGACGACGGCGAGACGGAGCGCCGCCACCGTCACGCCACGCTCCTTCCTACGATTGCGATGCCGGCCGCGTCGGCCGCGGCCACCACCGCGTCGCCGTCCAGCACGAGCGTCTTGCCGGCGTCAACCGAGAGCGCCGACGCGCCGGCTCCCTGCATCGCGCGCACCGTCGCGGCGCCGACGACCGGCACGTCGAAGCGCATGTCCTGCTTCGGCTTGGCGACCTTGACCACGGCCACGCCCGGCCCGGCCAGGCGGCCGGCCCGGGCGATCACCTCGTCGGTCCCTTCCATCGCCTCGACCGCCACGACCGCCTGCTGCTTGACCGCGACCGTCTGGCCAATGTCGAGGGCGGCGATGGCGTCGGCCATGCGGTAGCCGAACTCGAAGTCCCTCTGCTCATCCGCGTCCGGCGCGCGCCGCGTGAGCACGCCCGAACGTGCCAGCAGCGGAGCGAGGAGCGCCGTCGAGTCCATCAGCTCGATGCCGCGTTCCCGAAGCACGTCGGCCACGGCCCCGATGAGCCCGTCGGTGTTCCTCGACGCGAGCCGGGTCAGCACGCGCAGGAACAGCCGGTCCGGGACGATGCCGCTCGAGAAGATCCTGGCGTGCTTCACCTGCCCCGCCATGACCGCGCGGGTGACTCCCGCCTGCTCGAGCAGGTCCACGCAGGTACCGAGCTGACCGAGCGAAATCCAGTGGATTGGCGAACCGTGACGGGCGGCGGCGTCGGTCAGTTCGGGAAAGGTCTCTTCCTTCGCGGCGACGATCGTGACGTCGTGCCCCTGCGCGCGCGCGGCGTCGAGCACGAGGAACGGAAAGCGCCCATTGCCCGCGATGAGCCCCAGCTTCATTCTTCGGCGACGAGCTCCTCGGCGCGCCGTGTCGGCCGCCGGAGAATCACCCCGCGCGGCGAGCTTCGGATGAAGTCGACGAGGTACCGCACTTCGGGAGAGGCGAGAGCGGCGTCCTGCTCGATCTGCACGAGCGCGCGCGACGTATTGAGCTTCGACTGCAGCAGGTACCGGTATGCGCGCTTGAGCTGACCGACCGTCTCCTCGGTGAACCCGCGCCGCACGAGGCCCATGGTGTTCAGCCCGTAGATGCGCGCCCGGTTGCCAACCGACTTGCCGAACGGCAGAGCGTCCTTCGTGATGACCGAATACCCGCCCACGTACGCGTGACGTCCCACGCGGCAGAACTGATGCACGCCGGAATAGGCGCTGATCGTGGCGAAGTCCTCCACGCTCACGTGCCCGCCGAGCGTCGCGCCATTGCCGAAAATCGTATCGTTGCCAATCTGGCTGTCGTGCGCCACGTGCACGTAGGCCATGAACAGGTTGCGGTCACCGATGCGCGTGTGACCGCCGCCGCCGTGCGTCCCGCGGTTGATGGTCACGAACTCCCGGAAGGTGTTCGCGCGGCCGATCGTCAGCCGCGTCCGCTCCCCTTTGTACTTCAGGTCCTGCGGCGCCAGCCCGATCGAGGCCATCGGATAGATGCGCGTGTCGTCGCCAATCTCGGTGCAGCCGTCGATCACGACCGAGGCACCGATCCGGCAGCGCGCGCCGATGACGACATCCGGCCCGATCGTGCAGTACGGCCCGACAGTGGTGCCCGCGCCGACCCGGGCGGCCGGATGCACTTGCGCCGTGGGATCGATGTAGGCGGCGCCGGGCTCGACTGCCAGCAGCAGCGTCGCCTCCGCCACCGTCCGGTCGGCCACGTACGCGACCGCCCGCGCCACGGCGAGCCGAGGCCTGGTCCGACCCAGACACACCTCCAGGCGCAGGCGGTCGCCGGGCACCACCTGCCGCCGGAACTTCGCATTGTCGACCCCCCGGAGCCACACACGGGCCGTCGGCGGGACGCCGGAGCGTTCGAGCAGGAGCACCGCCGCCACCTGCGTCAGCGCCTCGATCATGAGGACACCAGGCATCAGCGGCGACCCGGGGAAATGGCCCTGGAAGAACTCCTCGTTGACGGTGACGTTCTTGATGGCGACGAGCCGGGCGCCTGGGTCGTGCTCGGCGACCTTGTCGATGAGAAACGACGGATAGCGGTAGGAGACGCGATCGAGCAGCGCCGGGAGATCGAGTGACAGGGGCACGGGTGATCTAAGCATACAGAAGGCCCCGAGCCTCTGGGCCCAGGATCGGACGAACCCACGGGCTTGGCTCGAGGCCCGGGTCCCGGGGCCTTCCGCTTACGGATTCGCCGGCTTCGGCGCTGGCGCTGCGGGCGCCGCCGAGGCGGGCTTCGGCGCGGGCGCCGCCGGGGCAGGCTTCGGCGCCGGCGCTGCGGCCGACTTGGCGACGACGTCGAACTCCCGAATGACGTCGGTCGTGATGTCGAGGGACAGATCGGCCCAGACGAGCCCGCTGTCGGCCGCGCTGAACAACAGGTGCAATCCCCTCTCCATGGCCACCTGCTGCACGACCGGCGTCAGCCGGCGCTGGAACTCCTCCTGCAGCTCCTGCTGGAGCGCCTGAACCTCCTGCTGGGCGTCCTCGGTGAACCGCTGGATGTCCACCTGCAACCGCTCGACTTCCTTCTGGAGCTGCCCGAGCGCCGTCGGATTGAGCACCGAGCCGCCCGCCTCGAGCTTCTGCTGCGCCGCCTGCAGCTGTTTGTTCTTCTCGTTCAGCTCGGTGACCTTCTTCTGGTTGAGCGCCTGCACCTTGGCGGCAAGCGCCTTCCCTTCGGCCGATTCGGCGGCGATGCGCTGAATATTGATGAAGGCGTACTTGATCCCGGCAGGAAACGGCCGGGACGCGGGTGCCGGCGCCGTCTGGGCAACGGGGGCCGCCGGGGCCTGGCCCGCGGCAACCTGAGCGGCCGCCCATCGACCAACGCTCAGAGCACCCCGAGCATTGTCGAGGGAGGAAGCCGCGAGCGGCGAAGGTCCCGCCGCCAGCATCACGCAGAGCGCCGCAGCACCAATGAACACTCTCATATCTGTCGTTGTCCTTTCACGGTCGCTGATGGTCGGTAGTTAGTGGGTGGTAGCAGGTGGTAGCCGATAGCTGGCCGTCGGCAGGTGGTAGCACACTTGCCACCACCGTGTCACCGCCTACCACCTACCACCTACCACCTACCACCTAATCTTAGAACGTCGATCCGACGGCGAAGCGGAACGTAAAGCTCTTCGCCGGCCGGAGGCTGTTGTCGAGCACACCCTCACGCTGCGGATTGGCCGAGAAGATGAGCCGGAACGGCACGTTCAGCACGGGCATGAAGAAGCGTACTTCCGCGCCCGTCGAGGTGCGGAACTTGTCGAACGCGAACGAGTCGCGGTCGTCGGCCACCTGGCCGGCGTCGTAGAAGAAGATCAGCCGGACCTGCGACACGATCGAGAACAGGTACTCGCCGTTGAGCAGCAGGCTCTTGTTGCCGCCGAGCACCAGGCCGGTGTACGGGTCCGACGGACCGATCGATCGGATGTCATACCCTCGCACGCTGTACTCGCCGCCCAGGAAGAGCTTCTCGAAGATCGGGAGCGTCCTCGTGTTGCGGATCGGCGCGATGAACTCGAACTGGCCGCGGACGCCGACCGAGGTGCGCGAGGTGTGGCGCCAGAGCCGGACCGCCTCGACCCTCGGCTTGTAGTACTGCGTGTTGCCCCCGAGCATCGCCAGGTCGATCGACAGGGTCAGCCGCTGCCCCGTATTCGGGAAGATCGGGTTGTCCACCGTGTTGTGGACGAAGCTCGGAATGATCTTGCTGACCGTCCGGCGGCCGCCGGCGCCGAGCAGCAGCGAGTCGAACACGAACGGGTTGCGGCGGATGCTCTCGAGCGCGTCGGGACTGATCGTCGACAGGTCGGTCAGCGATACCGTCGAGCAGCCGGCCTCGCTGAAGATGCAGCTCGGATCGAGGAACGCCTCGTTCAGGTCGGTCATCCGCACCGCCTCGTAGGCGTAGCTCACGAACATCCGGCTGAAGTCGGCGACGGGGAACCCCATCATCAGATTCCCGCCGGTCGACTTCTGCGTGTAGTAGCCGATGAACTGCAGCGCCCGCTTGTAGACGTCGAAGCCGGCCGTGATGTTGCGGTCGAAGAGGAACGGCTCGGTGAAGCCGAGCTGGTAGTTCTGCATCCGGTCGCCGGCCATGAGCGACATGGTCAGGCTCTCGCCCCGACCGAGGAAGTTCGCCGTCTGGAACGCCAACTGCCCGAAGATGCCCTCGTACTGCGACACGCCGGCGCCGAACGTCAACTGATTGCGGTTCTGCTCCTTCAATGTGAGCGTGACGTCGACGTTCCCGTCGCGTCCTGGCGTCTTCTCGGTCTTGATGGCGTTCTGATCCTGCTCGTTGATCTGCTCGAAATAGCCGAGCTGGTTCAGCCGCCGGACGCTGTACTTCAGCGCTTCGGTATTGAAGACGGCCCCCTCGACCAGTCGCATCTCGCGCCGGATGACGTTGTCGCGGGTCGACGAGTTGCCGACGAAGGTGATCCGGTTGACGAAGTACTGCTGCCCCTCCTGCAGCCGCATCGTCACGTCGACCGTCGGCGGTCCCGGCGGAGGCGGGGCGGCGAGCGCAGCCGGGACGTTCTCCTCGGGCTCGTCGCTCGGCTTGAGGTCGGGAAAGCCCGTGAACTCCATGTAGCCGCCGGCGCCGTACAGCTCGCGCGCCTTGATGAGGCCGTCCCGGACCTTCTTCTCGTTGTACCACTCGCCCTTCTGCACGGCGAACAGCGGCCGCAGCGCCTCGCCCTTGACGACCGTGTTCCCCTCGATCCCGAACTCGCCGACACGGTACCGCGGCCCCTCCGTCACCGGGATGCGCAGCTGGATCCACCGCGTCTTCCCGTCGCCGGAGTTCTGGAGCACCCGGACCTCGGGCTGGCCGATCTGGGCGCGGACGTATCCTTCCTGGCGGTAGTAGGCCTGCACCAGATCCGCATCCGCCTCGTACTTGTCCTCCTTGTAGGTGCCGCCCCGTGTAATCCAGCCGAAGAAGGGATTCGGTTCCTTGTTCTCCTTCATCTTCTTGCGCAGGGACCGATCGCTCCTGGCGGTGTTGCCGATGAACTCGATGTCGCGGATCTTGAGCTTCGGCCCCTCGCTGATGTTGAAGGTGACGTTGACCAGCTTCGGTCCGCCGGCCACGGCCGAGACGCCGTGCTTGACCTCGGCGTTGGTGAAGCCCTTCTCCGCCATCATTTCACGAAGCACGCCTTCGATCCGGCGGATGACGCCACGATCGAGGAACGAGTCGAGGCGCATCTCGATGCCGCGCATGCGCAGCTGTTCGTCGATCTTGGCGCGATCGATCTGCTTGGTCCCCTCGTAGTTGACGATCTTGACCCGCTCGCGCTCCTCGATATGGTAGGCGACGAGCTTGCCCACCACTCCGTTCGAAAAGACGTAGTCGGTCACGTCGATCGACAGGTCGGTCAGGAAGTTCGTCGCCCACAGGCGCTTGAAATCCTCGAGCATCGTCTGCTCGGCCTGGTCGTCGTACCGGACCCAGATGTTCTGGGACGGCTGGCTCGGGCGGAGGTGGATGTAGAACAGATACGTCTGCGGCTCGACGGTCGAGACGTTCCCCTGCGCCGAGAAGCACGGGGCCAGCACGTAGACGACCGGTCCCGAATCGGCGGGCGGCAGGTTGGCCGGAGGACCCACCGGCACCCCGCAGATCGTCGGTCTGCCGCCGGGCGCCTGGACAGGTTGCGCCCATCCCGGCGAGGCGGCGGCTCCGACGAGCGCCGTCAAGAGGAGCACGCGAGGGTCGAAAATGCGCATGTGCGGCAGATCCGTGAAACGCCTTAGTTTACAGGATCTTAGACGAGCACAGATAGCAAATGGCTTGCCGTGAGCGCGTCACCGCCGGGCGCGACGTTCGCCGGGCGGACAGGCCGGATGTCAGGACAGCCGCCGGCCCGCGGTGAGCTCGCCCGCCGGCCTGTAGGACAATTGCCCACCTTCGAGGTAGACCTCGACCTCGCCGTCGTGCAGGTTGCCTCGGATGAGCTCTTCCGACAGCGGATCTTCGACGTAGCGCTGGATGGCGCGCCGCAGCGGGCGGGCGCCGTACGAGCGGTCCTTGCACGTCACGTCGATGATCCAGTCGATCACTTCCGGCGTCAGCGCGATCCTGATCCGGCGATCGGTGAGGTTCGCGTTGAGCTGTTCGACCAGCAGGGCCATGATCCGCCGCAGGTCCTCGTCCGAGAGCGCCTCGAACACGATGATCTCGTCGATCCGGTTGATGAACTCCGGGTTGAAGGTCCGCTTGACCTCGCCGAGCACCATGTCGGTGACGTTCTTGTCGATGGCGGCCGCGTCGCTCGCCTGGAAGCCGAGCGACGCCTTCTTCTGGATGAACCGGGCGCCGATGTTCGACGTCATGATGATGATCGCGTTCTTGAAGTTCACCCGGTTGCCGAGGCCGTCGGTCAGATGGCCGTCCTCGAAGACCTGCAGCAGGATGTTGAAGATGTCCGGGTGCGCCTTCTCGATCTCGTCGAGCAGCACGACGGAGTACGGATTCCGCTTCACCTTCTCGGTGAGCTGACCGCCCTCTTCGTGGCCGACGTAGCCCGGGGGGGAGCCGATCAGCTTCGAGACCGAGTGCTTCTCCATGTACTCGGACATGTCGAAGCGGATGAGCGCGTTGTCGCTGCCGAACAGGAAGTTGGCGAGCGCCCGGGCGAGCTCCGTCTTGCCGACGCCGGTGGGCCCCAGGAAGATGAAGCTGCCGACCGGACGGTTCGGGTTCTTGAGCCCGGCGCGGGAGCGGCGGATCGCCCGCGAAATCGCCGAAATCGCCTTGTCCTGGCTGATCACACGCTTGTGGAGGTCGGTCTCCATGCGGAGCAGCTTGTCGCTCTCGTCCTGGTTGATCGACGAGATCGGCACGCCCGTCCACTTCGACACCACCTCGTCGATGTCGGCCTTCTGCACGACCACCTTGCGGGCGCTCGACTTCACTTCGAACTTCTCGCGGACGAACTGCAGGTTCTCGCGCGCCGAGACCTCCTGCTCGCGGTAGAACTGGGCGCGCTCGAAGTCCTTCTGCGACACCGCGTTCTCCATCTGCTCGACGGCGACGCGGATGCTCTTGTTGATCTCGCCGAACTCCTCGCTGTAGCCGGCTTCCTTCAGCTTGGCCCGGGCGCCCGCCTCGTCCACCAGGTCGATCGCCTTGTCCGGCAGGAAGCGGTCGGTGATATAGCGGCTCGACTGATAGACCGCGGCCTCGATCGCCTCGGCCGTGTACTCGACGTGGTGGAACTGCTCGTATCGGTCCTTCACGCCCATCAGGATCTCGATCGTCTCCTTCTCGGCGGGTGGATCGACCTTGATCGCCTGGAAGCGGCGCTCGAGGGAGCGATCCTTCTCGATGTACTTCCGGTACTCCGCCGGGGTCGTGGCGCCGATGCAGCGGATCTCGCCGCGCGAGAGCGCCGGCTTCAGGATGTTGGCGGCGTCGAGCGACCCCTCGGCCGAGCCGGCGCCGACCAGCGTGTGGAGCTCGTCGATGAACACGATGATGTTCGGGTTCTCGGTGAGCTCCTTCATGATCGCCTTCAGGCGCTCCTCGAACTGGCCGCGGTACTTGGTGCCCGCGACGATGAGGGAGATGTCGAGCGCCAGGATGCGCTTATCGGCGAGGAAATGGGGCACGTCGCCGTAGACGATCTTCTGCGCGAGCCCCTCGACAATCGCCGTCTTGCCGACGCCAGGCTCGCCGATGAGCACGGCGTTGTTCTTCGTGCGGCGGCAGAGAACCTGCTGGACGCGCTCGAGCTCGTACTCCCGGCCGACGAGCGGATCGAGCTGGTTCTTCATCGCCGCTTCCGTCAGGTCGCGGCTGAACTCGGCCAGCAGCGGCGTTTCCTTGACGCGCGTCAGCGTCGTCTTCTCGTTGAGGAGCTGGACGATGTCCTCCCGGACCGTGTGGAGGCGCATCCCCTTCTCCATGAGGATGGAGGCGGCCACCGACCGCTCCTCGCGCAGGATGCCGAGCAGCAGGTGCTCGGTGCCGATGTAGTTGTGCAGGAGCCGATCGGCTTCCTCCGCCGCAAACTGCAGCACACGCTTGGTTTCGGCGCTGAACGGAATCTCCACCGACGTGGAGACCTTCTCCCGGAACACCGTGCGCCCTTCGATTTCCTTCCGGATGTTCTCGAGCGACAGGTGCGAGCGCGCGAAAATGCGGCTCGTCAGTCCCTTCCCCTCACGAATGAGTCCGAGCAGCAGGTGCTCGGTCTCGATGGAGATGCTGCCGAGCTGGCTGGCCTCGTAGCGGGCGAAGAAGAGCACCCGTCGTGCGCGTTCCGTGTAGCGTTCGAACATCCAGCTCGCCTAAAGGGTTAGCCGTTGGCCGGTGAGAAGCCCGGCTTCGTGTTCGTCATTATAAGGCAAAGCTCCGGCGCCACCAATCGTCGGTCGCGCTAAGTGTCTCGCGCGATTAGGGTTCCGGCGACGCCTTGGGCAGATGCCCATCACATATACTCTCCGCATGCCGGACACGATCGGATTCATCGGCCTCGGCGTCATGGGGCGGCCCATGGCGAAGAACCTCCTCAAGGCGGGATTCCCGCTCGTCGTGCACAGCCGCAGTCAGGGCCCGGTCGATGAGGTCGTGGCGGCCGGCGCGGCCCGGGCCTCGTCGCCGGCGGAGGTGGCGCGGCGCACGACGCGCCTCATCACGATGCTGCCCGACTCGCCCGACGTCGAGCAGGTCATGGAAGGTGAGCGTGGCGTGTTCAGCGCGCTGCGGCGCGGGACCATCCTGATCGACATGAGTACCATCGCGCCAGCGACCTCGCGCCGCCTGGCCGAGCGCGCCGCGGCGCTCGGCGCCACGATGCTCGACGCTCCGGTGAGCGGCGGCGAGATCGGCGCCGTCAACGGCACGCTGTCGATCATGGTGGGCGGCGACGCGCAGGCGTTCGGCGAGGTGAAGCCGCTGCTCGAGGCGATGGGGAACCCGGAGCGGATCCTCCTCATCGGGGAGTCCGGCGCCGGGCAGCTCTGCAAGGTGTGCAACCAGATGGTGATCGGCGGCGCCCTGGCGGTGGTCGGCGAGGCCTTCGCGCTCGCCCGCAAGGCGGGCGTCGATCCGGCCAAGGTGCGGCAGGCGCTGCTCGGCGGCTTTGCCGCGAGCCGCGTGCTCGAAGTGCACGGCGAGCGCATGCTCACCGGCAACTACAAGCCCGGGTTCCGCACGGCGCTCTACGCGAAGGATTTCCGGATCGTGGCGGCGACGCTCGCCGAGCATCACAGTCCCGCGCCGGTCACGGCGGTCATCCAGCAGCTCGTCGAGGCGCTGATGGCGGCCGGCCGCGCCGAGGATGACTACGCGGCGCTTGGCACGGTGCTCTTCCAGATGGCAGGCGTCTGACGGTGCGGAGGGTGCGAAGACGACAGGAACTATTTGTGCCTTTTCCGCCCGGTCCGAGCTCAACCGAAGACCGCTTATGCGACCGAAGGGCCCACGATGCCAGAATTTACAGCCCGCATCACCCCGCGCACAGCTTGCCCGGAATACGCACCAGAGGACTCGTATCCGAGGCGCCGGATCGCGCGTCACGAGCTAGGCACCTCCAAGCAGCGCCAGCCCCACGAAGCCACACGCGCCGACGTACCGTGAGAGCCCAGATGACATCTGCACTGAAGACCTACCGTGCATCCGCAGCGGCACGTTCACGTGCGGGAGACGTCGCTCCCACATCAGCGCCCGATCTGCGCAGGACCCAGATAATCAGCACGACGACGGATAAGTCCCACGCGAGCAGGTAGCGCTGAGTGAGGCCGGCTACCACGAGCATGGCGGCGTGCGCCCACAGCGCCGCGCCTGCCACCAGCGCCAGATCGGCCGGCGCCCGCTGTCGGCGCGCCGCCCAGGCGAATGCGACCCACATCGTCACAACGAGAGCGGCCACTCTCAGCGTGCGCTCGGGCCATTGCAGAGCGGACGAGGACGGCGAGTACGAGAAGACGGGACTCCACAGCCACGTCGTGATCTGCTGCCGAGCGCTCGCAACTGCCCCGCTGTCCAGCCGTCCCCGGAACACATCCACGGGAGCCCGCAGGAGGTCTTGCCACGAAGCATCGGCGAGGCTTGCCGCCTCCCGGCGAGTCGCGAGATTGAGCTCTCCACCGTAGTACCAGTTATGGAGCGGCACCCACAACGCGAGCGACACGCCTGCGGCAAGGGCGAAGGCCGCCGGCAGATCCTTGCGCGCCCACGACCGCCCGGCATACACGGACGCGACCCACGCCGCTGCAAGGCCTATATGCGGCCGGAGGCACATCGCAGCGGCGAGCGCCGCGCCGCCGGCATACACATACGCGAGTCTGCGCTGTGTCGTGGCCGGTTCGTGATGCAGGACGAGCGTCAGACCGAGCAGGAACACCCCCGCGCCGATTCCATCGGCCGACCCGGTGCGACCGTTCGTCACATACTGCAAGAAAGAGAAGTGCTGGAGCGGCAACCCGACAAAGCCCGCGGTGACGACCCAGGCCGGCAACGCGCCGATGAAGCGCCGCATCAGGGAGAAGACGACGATGGGCACGGCCGCGATCAGCAGCGCCAGCAGATGATTCGTGTCGCCGAACACGAGCTTTTCAACCATGCGCACGTAGCGCATTCCCGGCGTGGAGGCAAAGACCGGTTCAGTTCCCTGAAGCGCCTCGACGACCCTTCCCGATCCCACGAGTATCGCCATGGTCCGCCCGTGCACCTCGTACCCGAGACCGCCGTCACTGCTCGTGCCATGGGGCAGGTAGCTCTTGCCAAGTCGCGCCGATGACGGTTCCGGGAACCCGGCGATCACGATGTAGTACGCGACCAGAAAGAGCGACACCGTGCGCAGGTACGCCGACCATCGCGGGCGGATCGTCAGCGCCACTGCACACAACCCGACCAGCGTGAGAAGCGCTTCGGCCCACCCCGCAAGACGCAACGTGCGTGAAGGCACGAGGCGAAACTCGAACTCCCGCTGCTGCCCCGGAAAGAAGACGGCGTACACGCGCTTGCCAATGTCGCGCGGCTCGATCGTCCGCTCGCCGACTCGATCGTGACGGATCTCCTCGTACCGTCCGTCCGATCCTTCCCAGAACACCTGGCCCGTCCACCGGAGCCGACTGCCGACGCTGGCCGGGGTCAGCTCGTACATGACGTAGAACGGCATGTCCTCGCGAACCAGGTCTCCGGCCCAGAAGTTCTCATCGAGCTTGTTGGCAAATCCGCCACGAAACGCCGCCAGCGTACGGAAGTTGACCGTGTCGACCTGCCGGGTATATTTCGCCGGGCGCCAGATGGCGTCCGACGAACGGACGTAGAGTGACTCCGGACCGGCTTGCAGCGCCCGCCACGAGTTGGCAACGACCACCTCCGGCTCCGGGTAGAGCGCATCGAACTGCGCCTTCCAGTTGGCGAAGACCTCCGGCGGGAGCCCCTGCTCGAGAGGTCCGCCGTCTTCCGGAAGAAGAAACGAGTTGTGCCCTTCGGCGATATCTGCCCTCGGGAGCGCCCCTTTGACCCCCAGTGTCGCCAGCACGACGGCGGCCGCGACCGGTATCCGCCACCAGCCGCGCCGGCACGTGCCACACACGATCACGAACAGCGCAGCCGCGAGCGCGAGCGCCTCCCACGTTTCGAGAACAGGCGGTCCCGCGGCGGGCAGCAGCAACACCGCCGCGGCTAGCTTCACGAGGAGGTCTCCACGCCGCGGATGCCCGTCTGAGCGGGCGCGGAAGGAAATCGCGTCGAAGACATCGCGACTGTCGGCAGGCGAGCGCTGGTGTGCATTCCACGCCCGGATGGCATATCGCAGACCGGCCCCTGCCTGCCGCAGCAGCCACACGGCCTCACGCCGGAGACCGGCGACCGCCGCGATCGACAACAGCAGGATCAGCGTCCATCGGACCCCTGCCGCACGCAGGCCCGGCACGCGATACGCCACCCACATCCACGCCTCACCCCGATCGGTCTCCGGCTCGACGACATACGCATCCCGATCGATGTCGTTGCTGTCCGTAACGGCCGGATCGTCGACCAGCGCCCGGATGTTCGCGCGGCTCGTGTCAAGGAGATCGTAGGCAAGCGACCCCTCGGGCAATCGGTCGCGCGCGTTGCGCAGGAGGTATCGTGCCTCGAGAGCGGCCTGCTGCTCGGCGGTGACTCCGTCTCGCCAGAGGATGCGAATCCTGGGTACCCGCTCGAGGGTTGCCAGGTACGCGGCGCCCAGCAGCATCAGGCCGATGAGACCGCCCACGCCAAGGCGCCGCGAGAATTTCGAGGATCGCAGCACAAGAGTTCCGTCGTCAGCCGGAACGCCACGCGACGCACGCGAGTCCGACGAACCCGACGACGGCGAGACACTGAGCGAGCGTCAGCGACAAGGCTCGCAGGAACGCCACGAGATCCGGAACGAACTCCACCATCACGTCGCGTCGGTCGACGCCACTCACAGCGGCGAGGCCGCCGACGTTTCGTACACCGCCCGATGAGGTGCGCAGCGCCGGATCGTATGCGAGCGGCAGCACGAGCGCGTAGCCGTTCCCGCGTGACGGGTCATCGAGCCGGATGGTCACGCCCGGCGGCGTCAGCGTCACGGACGTGCCGGGCAGGGGCACGAGGCCCGCCAGGAGCGAAGAATCCGGCGAGAGCGCTGGCCTGCGAGCGATCGGCTCTGCGAGGCGGGAGACGGGGAGCGCCCAGACCCTGTCGTCCGGCTCGGTCGCGACGGCCACCTCGAGCCACCCGTCGACCTGCGAATCCGGAACGCGCTTCCAGAGCCCGCACTCGATGTCTGGCGGCGCGATGATGTAACGGAGCTGGAGGAATCGCACGGTATTCGGATCGCACAGGACCTGCGGAGGCAAATCGGTCGCCTGGTTGAACATCTCGGGATTGGGCTCGACCAGGCCTCGCATCGTTCTGGCCTTCGTCCAGGCCGTGACGAGCAGGTACCCGGCGTCCGCGAAATCCGTGCTGGCGCGCTTCCGCAGGCGCATCTCCGTGCGAATACCGGGCCACAGCGCGAGGCGCTCCCCGGGTGTGAAGCGATCCGGCGGAAGACCGCGCATCCGCGCGCGCTCCTCCGCCGGCCTCACGTTCTGCATCCACGGGTCCCGGTAACCGCGCGTCACCACTTCCACCAGCACCAGATCTCCCGCATACGCGACTCCTTGAAGCGCGGCGACAAGGAGCGCCCCAGCCGCGAGTCGAGCTCCCAGAATCGCCACCACCCTGGGCGACCGGTAGATACTGGCGAGGGCGGCGGCCCCGCTGAGCACGGCGAAGGCGATGGCGGGATCTCTCAGGGCCCACGTGGCGGTCGGCGCGTACGCCGTTCCGCCTGGGGGCAATTGTTGGCGCTCATCGAAAAGCGCACAAATGTGAACTGAGGTTGATGACCCGATATCCCTATCGGTGATCACGTCGCCTCAACGGATCGTGGTGCA